>OCZU010000331.1_pt1 | contig 33266 bp, 25 predicted proteins | sample 1539001 | NCBI WGS metagenome assembly OCZU01 (sample SAMEA3539306, study PRJEB22396) | soil metagenome | biome: tundra; feature: field; material: soil | place: USA | collected 2010-05 | depth 0.15 m | reverse complement strand
TTCCGTGGGAATGACACGATAGGTTAGGTCTGTTCTATACGCCGGCAGTGTTGTTTACCCATGACCGAGAACCCGGAAGCCTCGGTACTCACTGCAAGAAGAGCCGCGCAGCATTTTAGGCTCTTTTCGGCTGACGACGCTTACGAACATTTGTGTATTCTGACCCTGCTACCAAGCCTAGCCCCTCTCCACCTTATGCTGGCAGATACACCGTGGCCTCACGGTTTCGGTGCCACTCTTACGAATGTGGGTCCATTGTCCGAGGGCTTCGAACGGTCTGTTGCCTCGCCGCTCCAACCTCGTAGGCTATGTGCGATGGGACGCACAGTCCGATCAATTTCCTCCTTGTCAGACAATCATTCCAACAGCTTTCAGGTCGCAGTCCGGTTGGCCGACCAACTACCCAGAATCGTCGCATGTCCGCTGCGAAATACTGGTCAGTCTATAATTGCGCACAGGGATGGTCCTCACTTCTGGCACGAAACTCCGTTCCTAATTTGCGATGAACACGGGAGTCCCGGAACTGGGCGTGAGGATTTACAGAATTGATTATTGAGAAGTCGTGAATAGAAGAGATGACTCTAACCCAGAGGAGAATGACATTCACAGGCCGATCTCAAAAGTACGGGCGCCTGCAGGGCAGATTTGCCAGATCGTTTATGGCAGAGCAGCGAGAACAAATCATAGGAGGGGAATTGTGAGCGCCAGTGTTTATCGGGATCGGATTGGTGCAGTGCTGGGAAGAATTTGGGAAACCCAGATAGGGAACATTGAGAAGGCTTCCGCGGTGATGGCGGAGACAATCGTGAAGGGCGGACTGGTGCACATGTTCGGGAGCGGTCACTCGGTGCTGCCGGTGCAGGACATGTTTCCGCGATATGGCGCGTTTCCGGGTTTCCGTCCGCTGATGGACATGCGGTTGATGTGGACGAACGTGATTGGAAGTGGCGGCGCGAAGGGATTGCTGTGGCTGGAGCGGCGAGAGGGGTACGCGCAGGTGCTTTTTGAGAACGAACCGATCCGCGAGGGTGACGTGATGCTGGTGTTCTCCCACGGAGGATTGAACGCAGCCGGAATTGAAGTATTGATGGAGGCGAAGAAGCGCGGGCTGACAACCGTGGGCGTGACGTCGATGGACAATTACCGGAAGCGAGAGGCGACGCATTCCTCGCGGAAGAAGCTGGCGGACGTGGCAGACGTTGTGATCGACAACTGCACGCCAGCCGAAGATGCGTTAGTGGGGATTGAGGGATGGAAAGCGCCTGTGGCGGCGGGCTCGACGGTGGCGTGCATTACGATTGCGATGTCGATCATCGCGCAAGTGGCGGCGAACCTGGCGGCAAAGGGGCAGACACCACCCGTATTTGTGTCACCCAACGTGCAAGGAATTCCCGCGGACAATACGAACCGGGTTTACGAGGAATATGAGCGACGATTGAAACGGTGACGCTTGGCGAGAGGAGAGTGCGGATGATGTCTTCTACTACACGGCGCGACTTCTTGATAGCAACTGGTGGCAGTGTGGCAGCCGTTTCAATGGGGGCGGCCCTGTTAAACGCCGCACAGGTGCCGGGACAATCATCGAGTGAGACCGCTGCTTGGCAAGATGGAAACTTTTCAAATGTAATGGCGATTGCCGCACATCCGGGCGACGTTTTTTTTGCCATGGGTGCTCCCGTGGCCGTCGCTACTCATTTCGGAGGGCAAGGATCCTTGCTAACTCTCTCGCTGGGAGAAAAAGGTTCTCGCACCATTCCCGCCGAACAGTACGGATCATCTCAACGGGAAGCGGCACTTGGAGCTGCGGAGTTGCTCGGTGCAAAAGCGCTGTTCCTCCACTATCCTGATGGAGAAATTCCAGTCAATGACGAGGCAAAGTTTGCTGTCTGTGATTTGATTCGACAATACAAGCCCGTGACAGTCGTAACCCACTGGAAAGGGAGTTGGCATAAGGATCACCGGGCCTGCTATGACATCGTTGAAGATGCAGTGTTCTATGCCGGGCTTCCTGGTCTCGTTCGGAAAGAACAAGCCCACGAAGTAAGGAAGCTACTGTTCGCCGACAACTGGGAAGATGCAACGAACTTCGTCGCGGATACCTATGTGGATATAACTTCTGTATTCGACCGATGGCTGAATGCATGCAGCGCATTTCCGATGTGGCGCGGCGAAACCGGATTCCGTTACAACGATTACTATGGCAGCCTCGCTATTGCACGTGGCTGTTTGAGCAATTTCAAGCGGGCCGTCGCATTGATGTCGCCCGCGGAGCAACGTGTCCAGCATATTCGCACGCCGTAGTGAGGTAGCGACGCCCTCTGATACTTTGCACTACGGTGGCTTTCGTTCTTGAAATGCAACATTCCGCAATGTTGCTTTGTCGTGGGGAGGGCTTACTTCTGCTGATGCCATGATCCCGAAGCTCTTCGTTTTTTATCCGCGACCAATTACCAACTGACTAAGCGGCGATTGAAAGGTGAAGCGTGGCGAAGACCAGTCAGCGGAAGGTCCTGTTCGGCGGGGCGGCAACGGGGATCTTCGTCTTTGGCATAGTGATGGCGGTGCTGGGGACCCTGTTTGGGTTGCCGGAGATGCGCCAGCGATTGCAGATCGACCTGTCGCAGCAGGGAAATGTGTTCCTTTTGCTTTACGTGGGAATTCTGCTGGCGACGCTCGTTGCCGGGCCGGTGATTGATTCGATTGGGAACAAGGTCATTCTGGTATTGTCGGCGGCTCTGGTGGCGTCGGGTATGGCAGGGTTCGCTTACGCCCATTCGTTTGGCGGCGCCGCAATACCAGCGGTGCTGCTGGGATTAGGCGGCGGAGGACTGAACACTTCGACGAATGCGCTGGTGTCCGATTTGTACGGCGAGGATCGGGGGCCGATGTTGAATGTGCTGGGAATTTTCTATGGGATTGGCGCGCTAGGCATTCCGTTGCTGGCGGCCGTAATCGCGGGACATTTCCCGATTGCTCGGCAACTGCTGATCTGCGCGGGGTTGGCGGTAGCCTGCGCGCTCCTGTTCTTGAGGATGCAATTTCCGGCGGCGAGCAGGGAGCGGAGTTTTTCGTGGCGCGAGGCGTTACAGGTCGCGCGGTTCCCCGGTGTGTTGGTGCTGGGCTTTTTGTTGTTCTGCGAGTCGGGGAACGAAGCGAGCATTGGCGGGTGGTCTTCGACGTATGTTGCGGAAACCGGGCTGGGAGCGAGGACCGCGACCTTGATCCTGGCGGGCTATTGGGCGGCATTGATGGTGGGAAGGCTGTTGGTTGCGCGCATCCTGAAGTTCGTGGGGAAACGGGGACTGGTGCTGGGGAGCGGACTGGGCGCGCTGGTGGGAGCGGCAATTTTGTTGACGAGCCGGTTGGAAGGGATGTTAGTGGCGGGAGTGCTGTTGTTGGGTTTCTCGTACGCCGGCGTGTTTCCGACGGCACTGGCGATTGCCGGAGACACCTACAGGAAGATGACGGGGACTGTATTTGGATTGTTGTTTGCAATTGCGCTCGTGGGCGGAATGTCCTTCCCGTGGGCGGTGGGACAAATCTCGCAACGACTGGGAGTACGCTACGGGATGCTTGTGCCGCTCGCGGGAGCGGCCGGGATTTGCGCTTTGGCGGGAAGGATTTTGTGGGCTGAGAAGCGGGGAGATAGTCAGTAAGAAAGCGAAAAATCGAATGGCGGCCAAGTGCGTATTGGCGGTGGACTTGGGTGGGACGAAACTGGCGGCGGCGCTGGTAACCCCCGATGGAAAAGTGCTGACGCGGAAGAGCGTGCAAGTGGACGGGAGTTCCGCTCTGGCACCAGTGAAGCAAATCGTGGAATTGGCGCGGGAATTGGCGGGTGGGCAGAGTTTACGTGGAAGAGTCGCGGCAGCGGGAGTGGCGGTACCGGGACTTGTGCGGCGGGACGGAAGCGTGTGGGCGCCGAATTTGCCGGGGTGGAAGAAAATGGCGTTGGCGCGGCGACTGAAGAGCGCGCTGCGAGTAACAGTGGTGGTAGAAAGCGACCGCAACGCAGCTGTGCTGGGGGAAGCGTGGCGCGGGGCCGCACGCGGCAGGAACGACGCGATCGTTCTGATCCTTGGAACGGGGATTGGCGCGGGGATTTTGAGCGGGGGGAGATTGGTGCGGGGCGCGCATGAGTTGTCCGGGTGCGCCGGGTGGATGGTGGTCACGGACGAACCTGCGCCGAAAGGGCCACGCTTGGGCCAGTTGGAATCGCTGGCGGCCGGTCCGGCGATTGCGCGCGCAGCGCGAAAGGAGTTGGCGCGAGACAAGCACGGATTGTTGAAAGAAATTCCGGCGAACATGATCGATGCGTACAAAGTGGCGGAGGCAGCGAGACAAGGCGATAGGCTGGGGATAGAGGTGTATCTAAAGGCGGGCAGGCTGCTCGGATACGGCGTGGCAAACCTGGTGAGCTTGTTTGATCCGGAGATAGTAGTCATTGGTGGAGGATTGGCGGGTGCGAGCGATTTGTTTCTGGACACCCTGCGTCGGACGATGAAGGAACGAGCGCAGCCGATTGCTGTGAAAAAAGTGAAAGTCGCGGTTAGCCGGTTGGGTGGCGAAGCAAATCTGTTGGGAATGGCTTGGGTCGCTCTGGGAAGAGGTTATCGGAAGCTAGGAAACGGCGAGCAGTGAACCGCGATTAGGGAAGCGGATCAGGGGTGGGCCCAATGAACCGTTTGAACGTGGCATAGCTACGGAAAGACGGTGTCGTACCGTCTGTTTCTGTCGTGAGTTGAGCCTTCTGCGCCAATACGGTTGGAACCAGCGTTACATTTGTGCGAAGATGCCTCAAGCCTAGCCTAGTCATATCTCAATAACCGTGCCAGTTTCCTCCCCACAGCTCCACTCTAGTTCCCCGGCCTTCGTGGTGCTGGCTGCGTGCCTTATAACGGTCGGCGCAGCGCTGGCCCAGAATCCGCCGGAAGGCCCAGTTCGAGAACAACAAGGCGGCATGAGCACGGGTATGGCTCATGCGCCGGTGAAGGACGCGCTCTCTCGCCCGATCACCGCCGGCGGCTTTGTCGATGGGGCGCCCGTGGTGTTCACCGATATTACGCATGCGGCCGGCCTCGACAAATTTCGCCACAAGTCCGGCACGCCCGAAAAGACCACGATCCTCGAGACTCTGGGATCGGGTGTGGCCTTGCTCGACTACGACAACGATGGCTGGCTCGACATCTACCTGGTGAACGGTTCGACGGTTCCGTCGCTGAAGGGCAAAGAGGCTGCACCACGGGCCATGCTTTTGCACAACAATCACGACGGGACATTCACCGATGTGACAGACAAGGCCGGCGTCGCCAACGAGCGCTGGGGATTCGGGGTCGCCGTCGGTGACTACGACAATGACGGCTGGCCTGATCTCTACGTCTCGAACTTCGGCAAGAACCGCCTCTATCACAATAACCACGACGGCACCTTCACTGACGTGGCGGAGAAGGCGGGTGTGACCTTGGGCGGCTGGTCGACGGGTGCCACTTGGGGCGATTTCGACCACGATGGATTGCTCGACCTGTTCGTCCCTGGCTACGTGAAGTTTGACGTGGACAATCCGCCCATCTCCGGCAAAGGCGGCTTGCCGTCTGGCTTCTGCCAGTTTCGCGGGATCGAGGTCATGTGCGGCCCAAGGGGTCTGCCGGGCGAAGGAGATCATTTATTTCGTAACAATGGTGACGGCACCTTTACGGATGTGAGTGTGAAGGCAGGTGTCTCCGACCCCAAAGGCGCCTATGGGCTGGCGTCCGTCTTTGTCGATGTGGATGACGATGGCTGGCTGGACCTGCTGGTCGCGAACGATTCCGTGCCCAGGTATCTTTACCGGAACAAGCACGATGGCACGTTCGAGGATGTCAGCTACCTCTCCGGATTTGCTCTGAATGACGAAGGACGAGAGCAGGCCTCAATGGGGATTGCTGTGGGCGACTACAATCGCGACGGGAAGGTTGACTTTTATGTCACGAATTTTTCCGACGACTACAACACGTTGTACCGTAATGACGGCGAAGCTAGTTTCACTGATGTGAGCTTTCAGGCTGGAATCGCCAACCTTACCGTCCCGTTTCTCGGCTGGGGAACCGGCTTTCTGGACTACGACAATGACGGCCTGCTCGACATCTTTGTGGCCAACGGCCACGTTTATCCGGGAGTGGACAAGCAAGACTGGGGTACGACCTGGGCGCAGCGTCCGTTGCTGCTGCGGAACCTGAACGGGACGAAGTTCGAGGAAGTTCCGCCCGCAACGAACAGCGGCCTTGCAGTTGTCGTGTGTGCTCGCGGCGCCGCCTTCGGGGATCTGTTCAATGACGGCCACATCGATGTGGTGCTCAACATCATGGATGGGCCACCTGTGCTGTTGCGCAATGTTGTGAAGAACGCGAATCACTGGCTGACACTGCAGCTGGTGGGTGGGCCAAAGAGTCCACGGGATGCCATCGGAACCAAGGTATTCGTCACGACTGGGAACGTGCGCCAGCGAGCGGACGTTTTCAGCGGAGGGAGCTACGCCTCGACTTCCGACCCCCGACTGCATTTTGGCCTTGGATCGTCGCAGAAGGTAGACAAAGTGGAGATCCACTGGCCCAGCGGGGCCAAGGAAGAGGTGCGCGTACCAGCGGTCGATCGGATCCTGACTGTGGTGGAAGGCAAAGGGATTGTTGCACCGTGAACAGTTTGCACCATGGAGAGACAGGTCGAGCAGCCAGATCTTGTTATGGTCGCGGCACATCTTTCAACGCCGGCGCGATCTCAAAGGCTTTGTCGAATTCCGCGCGCGACTCGGCCTCGTTTCCTTCCTGATGGAGCGTCAACGCCAGATTATAGTGCGCCTCGGCATAGCGCGGCTTGAGACGCACCGCATCATTAAACTCCTCCTGCGCCTCGTGGAGGTTGCCGGCTTGCAACAGCACTAATCCGAGATTATTGTGCGCTTCCGCGAAATTCGGATCCCGGCGCACGAGTTCGCGGAAAACATTAGCGGCCGCAGTAGTGTTGCTTTTCTGGCTGAGTACCAATCCCAGTTGCACCCGCGCATCCGTGTACTTGGGATTGAGACTGATGGCATCACTCAGCTCGCGGACGGCTTCGTCTAGACTTCCCGATTGCGCGAGTGCCAGGCCAAGATTGTAGTGCGCCTCCGCCAGATCGGGATCGGACATGACTGCCTGGTGGAACTCCTCGAGAGCGCGCGAGCGATCATTCTGGCGCCAGTACAGCAGCCCCAGGCTCGAGTGGGCCCGTGCGTAGTCCGGTTCCAGTTCGAGTGCTTTCTCATAGGCTGCCAGGGCCTGCACAGCGTCGTTCTTGCGCTCCCAAGTGAGACCCAAATAGTAATAGCCGGTCGGCAGTTCGGGGCCTTTCTCAATAGACTTTTGAAAAGATGCAAGCGCGTCGTCAAGTCTTTGCTCTTCCAGTGCTTGAACGCCCTGAAGGATCAGCAATTTCGCCTCCGCCAGGCGCGCGTGGAAATCATTCAGCGCACTGATCTCTTTCATTTCCTTTTGTGCGGCCTCCGTCTTGCCTTGGGCGCGCAGCGCAAGACCCAGGTTGTAACGCGCATCTTCGAAATCAGGCTTCAGCTCGACGGCGCGCTGGAACGCCGCGATGGCGCCGGCCAAGTCGCCGCTGGTTTTGAGTTCCTTGCCAAGATTGAGTTGTGCACGGGGTTCATTGGGATCGATGGCCACCGCCTTGCGGAATTGCGCAAGCGCGCCAGCGTGATCGCCTTGCCGGCGCAAGGTCTCGCCGAGCAACAAGTGTGCCGGTGCAAGCCGCGGATTCAACTGGAGGGCGCGACGAAACTCGGCCGCAGCACCAGGAAGATTGCCGAGCTGCCCTTCGGTCAGCCCCAGCTCGGAGTAGAGTTCGGCCGACGGTTTCGACGCCAGTGCCCGCTGTAGTTCAGTCTTGGCGGCCGATGGGTCGTTCTGCTCCAGATAGATACGTGCCAGCAGGCGGTGTGCCGCGGCGTTCGCAGGAGCGAGCCCAACAGCGATGCGCAGTTCCTTAAGCGCGGCGGGTTGGTCCTTTAGGTCGTACCAAGTGGCGCCTAATCCGTAGTGGGCATCGCCCCATTTCGGTTTGAGGCGCAGCGTAGCCTCGAACTCCTCGACCGCCTGCTGGGCATCACCTTTGTATTTGAGAGCCAGGGCCAGGTTGTAGTGGGTCAGCGCGTCGTTCGGATCAAGCTCCAGCGCCTTGCGGTAGTTCGCGATGGCCTGGTCCCAGGATTTCTGACGGGAGTCCACAACGGCCTGCCGGCGGTAGGTTTCAGCCGTTTGCGCAAAGCACGAAGCCCCGAGGATGAGCAGCAGAACTGGGACAACCCTCATGAATTACAGCCTAGCATGTTGGGTCTGGCGAGAAGGGTAACTGGCGTTCGTAGACGGCGCCTCACCCAAAGCTTTCGGGCGAGGCTTGTTTTAGCCCCGCCCGGATGGTCACTTTCCCATGTCACCAGACAAATTTCGCGCTGAGCTGGCCGATACGCGGATCGTGGGCATTCGTGATATTTCCGAAGCTGGCGCTGCTGATGTCGCCGCTCGGATTCATGAATTGCGCGTGGTTGAAAATATTGAAGAATTCACCGCGAATCTCGAAAGACATGGCCTCCGTGACCGGAACGACCTTCGTTATTCCGAAATCGGTGTTGTTGAAGCCCGGGCCATGGAAGAATCGGCGATTCGCCGTCCCGAAACTTCCGCAATCAGGGCCGGTCAAAACCCCCGCCGGCGTTAGAGCGCACTGAGTTGCGGTAAATGAGCCCTGGCTGAAATATGTGAATGTACCTGGAGTAGAACGGGGATTATATTTGTGAACTGGACCCACGAGATTGGGCATATCGGTGGACGGGCTGCCGACAAGCGAGGCATCTCCCGGGCAGTCCCCCGACGGACACAACGGCCCCTGATTCACGGGATTCCCTTCTCCCATCTGAACCGGGAACCCGCCAGCGAACCGCGTGATGCCCTGCAGCTGCCATCCTTTCGTCAGCCTTGGCAAACCGTGGAAAATTCGATTGAACGGCACCTCCCAAATGTAGCTGACGACCAAGTTCTGGTGCACGTCGGTCGACGACAAGCCACGGCTAAGCTTGGCATTTGAGAAGTTGATCAGCTCGCCGAAAGCTGAGGAATCATCAATGGCTTTCGCGAGCGTATAAGCAGCGAGAAAGGTTACATCACCCGCTTTTCGCTCGACCGTCACCTGACCAGAGTGGTAGATCGAATTGGCCACCAGGTTGGTGAAGGTGTTGCCAAAACCAAAACAGAGGCTCCCCGCCGCGGGACAGTAATTCGGATTCAAAAGAGTATCCCTAGTGCCATAGATCGTATTTGAGCCGAGGGTATACGTATCCTGCTCAGCGTTCGGTCCGCATCCGGGGGAACCGCTCGACGAATCGGTATACCCTTGCGCATTGAGCTTCTTACATAACGCGGGGTCGCCGGGGTTGGCCTCCGTCTGCGAGATAAGCCGATGACCTTCCGTGCCGACATAAGACATGGTCAATACGGTGGATCTGCTCAGCTCACGCTGGATCGAGAAATTGAAGTGCTCGGCGTACGGGAGCTCATTATGAATGTCGTATCCAGGGAAATAGGACATCGGCTCGTAAACCGCGAAACTGAGCGTCTTGTTTGCCGGGCTCCCCGGAGTCGGGACGGTGAACGGGAAGCGCTGTCCCTCTCCGTCGGTGCCTCCGTCCAGCCGATTTCGGAAAGGCTCGGAGAAGTCAACGGAGCCCGGACTGGTCCAGTACAAGCCAAACGGAGCGTCGGCCACTTCATAGAAGAGATTCAGGTCCTCAACCGATGTGTAGTAGATGCCATAGGACGCGCGGATGCTGGTCTTGCCCGGTCCGCCAAAGACCTTGCCCAAGACTCCGTCGTTAAAACTCGGAGAGTAAGCAATGCCGATGCGCGGTCCGAAGTTGTCATATCTGGTCGGGGCCAGGGTCTTGGGAATGCCTGGATCGCCCGGATATACGAGACCCACGGGAGAATTCGGAAAGACCGTTGATTGCTCTCCCTTAACCCAAGTCTGGATCTTGCCCTGAGTGTCATACCAAGGCATGCTCACTTCCCAGCGGAGACCGAGGTTCACCGTCAGGTTGGGGGTTACCTTCCATTGGTCTTGCGCATACGCACCGCCATAGCGCGTTCGCGAATCCAAGAGTTGTAACGCTGCCTGAGTGTACCCACCTCCGGCGCCCGTAGGCGCTCCGATAAGGTAATCGGCGAAATCATTGCCGGTCACCGTGCCATCGAAGATAAAGGCCCCGTCCTGGCTTGCTAAATTGCGCTCGTTGACCTGGATATAGCGGAATTCTCCCCCGATCTTCAGCGTATGTCTGCCCACTACCTTGGAAAAACCGTCCGATACCGTGTAGGTGTTGTCGGGCTGGAAGGTGATCAGAGATGGCGCGCCGATGGTGAAGTTCTTGAAATAGATCTGGGGCACATACTCCGGGTATCCCGGAAACGCATCGGGGATAATCCCAAGGGTACCCGCACCGGTCACGAAACCGAGAGAGGAAAGCGACGATTGGCCACCTTTCGGATTGTCCAGATGGGTCGAGGTGCGGAAAAAGGTGGCCCGCGCCTCGTTGACAGCGGTAGGTCCGATCACCTTGGTGTTACTGATGACGAACTCCTGGGCGCGGGTTGGCGTCTGCGCGGGGAAGCCTGGCACGCTTGCGCCGCCACTGGGCAGCGTGCTCAAAACCGTAGAGTCGTCGTAGTGGTAGTAGAACGACCAGTTGCCGGTCTTGCGGTTGTTAAAATCGACCCGCTCCCCAATCTTATTGTCGGTAATTGTATCTTTGTGGCTGTTGTCGGAATACGTACCTGCGGCGGGGTCGATGTTGGGCATTGGAATGTACGGGAGAATCCCAATTGCCGCTGGCGACCACCCACTCTTCGGGATGACTCCGGCAGGAAAGACGCACTGCGACGTCGAGGTACAGCCTACAAAACTGTATTGCTCGCCGGCTGTGACCGTGTAACCCAATCTGTTTGAAAGCGTCGTGGGCCAGTCCAAGCAGGGCTGGGCAGCCGGGGGACAACTGCTGGCGCCGGGAAGGGTACCGGTATCGACTGTCCCGGTCAAGATTGACGGATCAAAATTCCCCTGAAACTCGGCAGCGGGAGGCAGGTTCACGATGCCGGTTTCTGCGCCCGCGATTCGCCTGGTGCCCTGATAATCCGTGAACCAGAACAGCTTGTTCTTCCAGAATGGTCCTCCAGCAGTGAACCCGAACTGATTTTGTCGCAGCTCGGATTTGACGGGTGTGAAGAAGTTGGCGGCATCCATCGCGTCGTTGCGAAGGAACTCGAATACATCGCCGTGGAAGCCGTTGGTGCCCGACTTGGTGATGGCGTTCATCACCGCGCCACTGAACTTTCCGTATTCGGCATCGAAGCTGTTGGTGATAAGGCGGAACTCCTCGACCGAATCAAGATTTGGAACCAGCCCCGCACCCAGATTGCGGCCCTCGCTGACATCGCCCCCGTTCACCAGAAACGCGTTCGCAGTCTCGCGCTGACCGTTCACTGAGATATTGCCCGCATTGGTGATGTAACCTGAGACCGGCCGGTCGCCGCCGATCGTCCCTGCGGTATTAGGCGCCACTCCTGCCTGCAGTCCGAGCAGGTCAAGGTAGCTGCGGCCATTCAGCGGCAGAGCGAGCATCTTCTTCGAATCGATGACGTCGCCCAATTGCGTGCTCTCGGTTTCCACGCGCGCAACGTCCGCGGCAACGTCGACATGCTCCGACACCGCGCCAACATCCAGCGTGATGTCGAGATGGAGTTGATCATTCACCTGCACCGTGATGTCCGTCCCCGTATAGGGTCGGAAACCAGGAGCAATTGCGGTGATCTTGTAGTTCCCGGCAGGCAAGGCCAGGAAGTGAAATGAGCCATCGGCAGCCGTAGCGATTTCTTGGCTCAGATTGGTCTGGACGTTAATGATCGTGACCTTGGCACCCGTAACCACCGCCTGGGCGCGATCACGAACCACACCCGTAATCGATCCAGTCACATCCGCGCGCGCCGTGCTCGAGGCAAAGACGAGCAGCGTTGAAACGATTAAAGACGACAGCGACAGCCTGAACCGCCGATTTTCGTTCATAGGACACCCCACCCCCATAGTGCGAGTACAATGCCACAAGGAATTCGGAGTATTCAAGCCGGAATGTGACACGGCTGATCTATTTTCATAGGATGAAAGACGCGCCTACGAGTGTCGGCGGCGTCTGGCGTCGTAGTACGCTCGAATCGCTATCGCCAACTTCCTCAGCCAGGTGGTGATTTTCTTGTTTTGCTCGTCCGAACAGACACCGCTGTGGGCTGACGCCCCACCGGCGAATCACCAAGCTGTGGTCCAACAGATCGACATCCCTCCAACGCAACCGGAGATATTTCACTGGATGACCCAATGTGCGCGATGAGTCTCCCTTGGCCCCGTGGACTCGTCCGGTGCAGATGCAAGGAGGTGATCCAGCTAAGTCTGCTGCCCAATGACTCGCCGAGATGTTTCCGAGGGTCATTAAAACGTTTCTGTAGCGCCGTCCGTGCCGCGTGTTTTCAGTTAGTATTGCCCGTTGCTCGGGATCAAGCTGCTGGAAAGACAGGACGCGGCCAGAGCTGCATCGAATGGGAAATCCTTCGCGGAGTGCGATGGTGTCACCTTGATCCTTGGTAAGGTGCTGCGCCCGCGTCCCACACGACTTTTCCTCCGACAATCGTCTTGAGAACCTTGGTATCGCGGATTTTTGCAGGAACAATAGAGAAGATGTCGTCGCTGAGCAGCACCATATCGGCCAGTTTGCCTGGTGTGATTGAACCCTTTTCCTTTTCTTGAAATTCGGCATAAGCCGAGCCCATCGTATAAGCTTCGACCGCTTCAGCAACGGTTAGCTTTTGCTCCGGAAACCAGCCATTGGGATTCTTGTCATCCAGAGTTGCGCGAGTAACAGCGGCATAGACGCCGAGCATGGGGTCCAGCGGGGCTACTTCCCAGTCGGTGCCGAAGGCCAGGGGCACGCCGTGATCCAGGAATGTGCGAAAAGCGTAGGTACGGCTGGAGCGGTCATGCCCGATGTGGCTCTCCGCAAAACGGCCGTCGTCGATTGCATGGTAAGGCTGAACCGACGCGATCACATGAAACTGGGCGAAGCGGTCGAAATCCTTGGCCGCCATGTGCTGGGCGTGCTCGATACGAAAACGTCGATCGGCCTCCCCGTGGGCTTTGATTACGTCGGCATATAAGTCAAGAATGGTCGATATGCCTTCGTCGCCGATGGCGTGAGTGCAGATCTGCAGGCCGGCAGCATCGGCTTTCATGTAGCGGTCGCGCATAAGCGAGATGGGCTGCATCTCGTCGGAGAGCAGGCCGCGATTGCTTCCCTGGTTCAAGAACGGCTCGTAGAAATAGGCGGTGCCGGAGCCGAGAGAACCGTCGGCAAAGGCTTTGAGCGCACCGATGCGAAGATACGGGCCACCGAAAGCGTGGCCGATGCCGAGCTTAGCCTGGTCGTCGACGTGGGTGATGAGCGGAGCCGCATAGATTCGGGTGGTCAACTCGCCACGCTGGAGCAGTTCAGCATAGACGGCAATGTCTTCATATTCCGCGACCATGTGCTGCACGCTGGTCACGCCGACCGACGCGGCGTACGCCAACGCGCGCTGGACCACTCTTACGCGACGGTCATGGGATAGCGGCGGGACGACTTTTTCGATGTAGTCGGTAGCCGCATCTTTGAGGGCGCCTGTGGGATTGCCTTGGGCGTCACGAACGATGGTGCCGCCGGGCGGGTCGGGGGTTTTGGCCGTGATGCCGGCAAGCCGCAGAGCAAGGGAATTGGCAAGTCCCATGTGGCCGTCGTAGCGACTGACGAAGACGGGAGTGTCGGGGGTGAGAGCGTCGATCATCTCCTTCGTGGGCATATCGGGCGGGTTCCATTTTGTTTCGTCCCAGTTACCTCCCAACACCCACTCGCCCTTCGGAGTAATCCTGGCGCGCTCACCGATACGGCGGGCGAATTCTTCGGGATTCGTGACGTCCTTCAACTGGACGTTGTCGAGCTGCTGACCGCCGGTCACGAAATGTACGTGTGCATCGTTGAAGCCGGGCAAGAGCACCTTTCCACCGGCATCGATCACCTCAGTATGAGGACCGCGCCAGGTGTCGATCGCGGCATTTGAGCCTACCGCGACAATGCGATCGCCCAAAACCGCGACGGCTTGTGCGGTAGGGAGTGTCTTGTCAACGGTCCAGACCTTTGCATTCGTGATGACTAGATCGGCGGAGGGTTTCGATTGTGCCTGGCTGAACCCCAGCAGGACAGTACCGGCCAGGAGCGGTAGTAGAGAGGAGTACCAAGTCGTATCTTTCATGGGCTTCGCTTGACAGCTTCAATCGCTTTCTCTAACCTTTCGGAATTATAGTAATGTACAACGAGTAATTTACAAGATCTGTCAAGCACACTGCGGGAATCGTCACGGGCAAACTGAGGGAAGGTCAACATGGCGATTCGTGTATCTGTCCATCCCGGGCTCGAGAGTAGCTGTAATGGCCGTGGTTTCCTGTTACAGGACGCGCTGGCGCCCCACAAGCGTCCCTTCCACACGATTGGTCGAGTTGCGAGTGCCTGACGTTCTGGAGCAACTCCGTGGCAAAGGACACGACTTGATCTTGCGGATGGAGTACTTCGCATTTATGGGGCGAGGGCAAGCGGTTCTTCACCACTCAAGAACGGGTGAAACTTCGGAGCGTCTGACCCGCGGGCCGACGGTTCGGCGGAGCCCGAGCCAATTCCGACACAGTAACAGACTGGTGGTATGGTCCGGAAACCATGAGTCAAGAACAACGCGACCGTGAATTGGGAATGGGACGACGCATCACCCGCCGCGATTTTCTGAACGGCATGGCGGTGGTGATCGGTGTGCTGGGTAGCGCTGGCCTCGCGGAATTTGCTTCGGCGCGGGGGACTTAGTGGCGCACGCTGTCCATCCGGGCGGATCTTAATCCACCGGCAATGACCGGCATGAGGGGGGAGCCAGACTGGTTTGCGCATTCGGTGCGCGACGGGATTTTTTCGGCGGGTGGATTCGATGCAGCGCGGGACATCGCTGCCATTACCGTGAATCGCTGGGCCCACGGCTATGCGTACGAATACGATTCCTATTCCGATCCGCAATGGGCGCGGGATGAGCGTCCTTGTGAGGTCGGCCGCAAGCAATTTGGACGAATCTCAATACCCAATTCCGACGCCGGTGCCAGCGCCTACACCAACGCCGCAATCGACCAAGCGTATCGCGCAGTTCAGGAACAACTAAAGACGTAGGACGTAGATAGAGAATATTGCTAACTCTGAGAACCAGACCGCACACGGTCCCGCGACCGCAAACTTGAAATGAATCGAGACATTACCCGCTGCGATTTCCTAAACCAGCGCCATTTCTCTTCGGAACTTCAGTCTTGCGGGATAGAATTGATTCAGCATCGCGCCGAGGGAGAACCATGTACTTTGAACAGTTTTATCTGGGCTGTCTGGCACATGCCTCGTACATGCTGGCCTCGGAGGGCGAGGCTGTGGTAGTCGATCCGCAGCGTGACGTGGAGATTTACCTGAAGGCCGCGGAGGCGAATCAGGTTGCGATTCGCCATATCTTCGAGACTCACTTGCATGCCGATTTCGTTTCCGGGCACACGGAACTGGCATCCAGAACCGGCGCGCGGATCTATATCGGCGCGCGAGCCGAGGCGACATTCCCTCACGTGGCGGTGCGGGACGGCTTTCGCTTACAAGTTGGGAAGATGCGAATTACGGCTCTGGAAACGCCGGGTCATACGCTAGAGAGCATGTGCCTGGTGATCGCCGACGAGGAGAAGTCTCCCGCACCCTGGGCGGTTCTAACCGGCGACACACTATTCCTGGGAGACGTGGGCCGTCCCGATCTTTCGCGGCGCTACAGCGCGGCGCAACTGGCGGGAATGCTCTATGACAGTCTGCACCAGAAGATTCTCAGGCTCGCGGACAGCGTTTTGGTTTATCCGGCACACGGAGCTGGATCCCTTTGTGGGCGCAACATGCGCGCCGAGCGCGTTTCCACGATCGGTACGGAGCGGCTCACAAATTATGCCTTGCAGATCAGGAGCAGAGAAGAGTTCATCGCGCAGTTGACCAGCAACTTGCCCACCCGTCCGGAGTATTTTCTGCAGGACGCGGAAATCAATCGTACCGGAGCGGCGGCGCTGTCCGAGTTGCCAACGTTGCCTGCGGTTGACCCTGCCGACCTTAAGATTCTGTTGGCGGAAGGCGGAATGGCTCTGGACGTCCGGCCGGGCGAGCAGTTCGCGGCGGCTCACGTACCGGGGTCGGTAAACATTGCGTTGTCGGGACAGTTCGCTTCGTGGGCGGGAGCCTTGCTGGGCTTGGCCGCGCGTCCCGTGTTAATTGCGGAATCGCAGGAGGCAGTATTGGAAGCACGGATGAGGTTGGCGCGAATCGGCCTCGAGGATGCCCGAGGATACTTAAAGGGAGGTGTCGAAGCCTGGAGTCAGGCGGGATTACCGGTGGCCGTGCTTCCGCAGATTAGCGTAGAAGCTCTCAGCGCTCGACTCAAAGGCAACAGCCTGCAGGTGCTGGATGTCCGCCGCGAGCCTGAGTGGGAATCCGGCCACATTGCGGGTGCTTCCTGGTGGCCGTTGGACAACTTCAGAGTCGCGCCCCCAGAAATCGACCGCAGCGTTCCGATCGCCGTTCACTGCAAGGGTGGGTATCGTAGCATGATTGCTTGTAGCTTGCTACAGCGGGCGGGTTTTGAGAACGTAGTTAACGTGACCGGCGGGTTCGACGCCTGGCAGCAAGCGAACCTTGCTTCCGTCACGGAGAAGCCGGTGGAAGCCTGAGTGCGGCGCGCTTGCGAATCGCGCGGTGATTCGCAAGCCTGACGATATCGCGAGGGAGTTTCGCCCCAACTACTGTTGAGGCTGTGCAGTGCCCTTCGAAAGCGCTTCATCCAGAAGCTGCTTCATCTGGCGGGACGCCTGTCGCGCCAGTTCGCCCTGCTGGCGGCCCAATTCGCCTTGTTTCGCGCCGAGTTTCCCTTGCTTCTCTCCCAATCCGCCCATCTGCTCGCCCAGCTTCGATTGCTGCTCGCCGGCCTCAGACTGGAGTTCACCAACCCGGCTCTGCAACTCCCCAATTTCCGACTGGATCTCGCCGACCTGCTCCAGGGTGGCTCCGGAATTGAGTTGCTTCAATTCGGCTTTGAGTTTGTCGAGCTCTGCTGTCATGTCCGGAACTTTCACGTGAATCTGTTCCATTTGTGCACCGAGCTCTTCCTGCTGTTTGCCCAGGGCTTCCTGCTGCTTGCCGAGTTCTTGCTGTTTCTGACCAAGTTCCTCTTGAGGAGCCCAGAACCTCCTGGCGCGATCGATCGTGGCCTGGTCGCGAATGATGTAGGATTTGCCGTTGCGACGGAACCAGATGAAGTCACCCGGGATTTTCTTCCTGAGTTCCTCGACCGTCTCGGCGTCTTGCGTGGAACCGGACATGGTGAGGGAATCGGTTTTGCCGGAGGCGATCACGAAGCTCTGTTCGTCGTCGTAGCCGTAAGCATAGGAAGAGCCGTGGCCGAAGGACGACCCTGAATTTCCCGACTGGCCAGGCCGCCCAACGGGCGCCAGTCGGGGCTGCATGGTCGCGAGCGGAGCCATCGACCCGATTGGTGGGTAATTCGGCGCGCCGAACCTGGGACCACCCGCTGCTGGCATCGCCATCGGCGCTGCCGGTGCAAGAACTGGCTCAGGTTCAGAAATTAGTTCCGGCTGAGGGGTCGTTTCCGCCGGCGGAGCCAGAGCCGGCGCCGGCATGGAGTCTGGCCGAGCCGTGGGCGTGCGCGCAGCACGTGGGGCTGGCGGCGACGTGGTCTGGTCTTGCGTGAGAACACTCTGCGGGCGCAGGTAGTAGCTGCTCGGGTGCACGGAAGCAGCGAGATATAAAACCGGGAACGCGAGTGCGATGACCGCGGCAGCAATCGATTTCTTCAGACTCATGGCAACGGATCCTTTCCAGGCAAGAATTCTTTCTACTCTTTGCTCCGCCTGTCCTGCTTTGGCCATCGAAACCCCCTGCCACCAAACCCGGCCGGGTGCGGCGTGCAACGCTTCGAAGAAGCCCAGCAAGATCCGGGCATAATCTCTACAGTCGACACCGCAGGACAAGGCCGCTTCGTCGCTGGCTTGTTCCGCGAGATCAGCAAGATGGCGGTCGAGCCACCAGGCGAGCGGGCTGAACCAGAAAATCGCGCGATGGACAAGCGAAAGGCGCTGGGTGAGAGCGTCGCGCCGCGCGACGTGTGACATTTCGTGCGCGATGACGGCATCGAGCTTCGCGTCGTCCCATTCGCGCCATCCGGCGGGCAGCAGAATGGTGGGCCGCAACGCGCCCATCGTGACCGGCACGGAAATGAACTCAGATTCGGCAGCCCGCGGAAATACGGCCAGCCCGGAGGCATATGCTCGCGAGGAAAGTCGGATGGCTACGCGCGGTTCGTCAATCATTTGCGAGGCTTGTATCAGCCGGCGACCCAATGCGAGCCCCAGGAAGAAGCGTGCGAGCAAAAAAAACGCGGCGGCTAGATAAACTCCAGTCGCTACCGCTTTCCACCGGATCGAGGACGACGGGAAGGATGAGAGAGCTCTGGGGTTCAGCGGAGAAGAGGACGGAGCCGGCCTGATGACGGCGGCGGACGAAGTCCCGTTTGCCGCTTCGTTGCGCGCGACAAAAACCTGCCCCGCCGCAGAATGAATCGGGGCCGTCAAGGGCTTCGAAGCACCAACGGTCGTGACAGGCCGCGTTGTTTCATACTGCAGAAACGCCGGGGTGGGAACCGGCAACGGCGGCAGAATCCGTCCCAGCAAAGGCATGGCGAGGGCAGCATAGAGCACCCCGGTCCAGGTGAAGAGGCGCACCGAAGTGGCTCTTACCCGGAATACCGCCAGCCCGAGCCCAACCGCGCAACCCAGCACGAGCGCGCGTGCAGCGGGGTTCACGAGCTGTGTGAGAAGGCTGGTGGACGCTTCGATGGTGGCGGTGGGCGTCATGGTTTTCTTCCTTACTTTTCAACGATTCTTTTTTCGTCGACCTTTCTTTCGGAGATCTTGCGGGCCAGCCGCTCGAGTTGCGTGCGGTCGAGCACTGCGTTGTCCACCATGCCCGTGAGGAGTTGCTCGGCTGACCCGCCGCAGAACCGGTCGATGATGCCCTTAACGGCGCGGACGGCGACGTTTTGGCGCGCGTCCGATGCCTTGTAAATGAACGTTCGGCCTTGTATCTCGTGCGTGAGGTAGCCCTTCTCTTCGAGGCGGCGGAGCACGGTGCGGATGGTGGAGTCCTTCATCGGACGCGATGCGGCCAGCGCTTCCCGGCAAGCTTCGGAAGAGGACGGGCCATGAGTCCACATGTAATCCATCACGAGTTGCTCGACTTCCCCCAGGTTCTTTAGACGAACGTGCGTTGTGTTAGTCATTGTAGCGTTACAATATGTAACATATAGAATGGTGGGCGTCAATACGAGGAACTCGGGATGGCGTAGATTCCGACCGCAAGTCTGTCGAGTAGGTCAGGAACCCAGCAGGGGCGCCAGAAGAAAATGGGCCATCCGGCGGCGTACCGGACGGCCCAAGAAAAAGAGGAACAACATGCTCGAACCGTTTGCGCTCGGTTCAGACCACATTTTGCGCGTCCGCCAGGGAGTACGCTTCCGCTGGCGGGACACCGATCTCGCGGCGGCCTGCTCTAGTCTCGAGCGTCCCCTGGAGCCACTTTAAGCCTGATTAGTCTCCGGTTCCGCAGGTGCACACACCCGATCCGCTGCCGTCCAGCTTGATCGCGTAGCACTCATTCACGATCTTAGTAAATTCAGTCGAGCCAAAAGTGGCATTCTGTGATTCCGTCTCAGTAATCACGAAGCCGTTGTTCTGGATGTGAGTCGCCCAAGCCCGCACTGCCGCCGTTGGAGTTACTTTGCCCGGGGTCGGAAGCGGGCAAGTGCCACTCACGGTCGCAGCCGAGACTATTCTGATCGATCCTGTGTTGAGGACCACTCCCGTAAGGGGGTTCTTGGTCAGGTCAGTATTCACCGAAAGCGTACGCAGGCCATTTGGAGTGACCAGGCAACTGCAGCATTCAGAAAGTTCTTGATCGGGATCGAACACGAAAATGGCGGCGCAAAGATTGCCGCCGGACGTGCCAGGATTTGTTATCTGTACCGTCCCATCCGGAGCGGAACCGGTGTTGGCGTTCGAGAAATAATCCACCTTCAGAGTGTCAGGGCCCGGGATTGTCTGTGCCGCTGCGTACCCAGCACAGAGGAGCAGAGCTAAAGCACAGGCTACGAGTCTTGTTGTTCGGCCCATTTCAGTCCTCCTTGGTTGGTCTCCTAAGATTGCGCCGTCAAGCGTGGGAGAAGGTTGATTACCTTCGCGGCGCTTTCGGTATCGTTCTAATCCTAAATTGCGCTGCAAGTCCCCAATTGGATTAGTCCGATCGAAGATTTCCACAGGCAACTACCGCGAAGGGGCTCCTGGGTGGCGTTGGCCGGGTCGCTGGGGGACCGACACGGGGTTGGAATCGAAAAGGCGCCGGGCGTCCTGAGTGAAATTGCCTGTGGCGAGGAGACCGATTGCAGTTCGGCCACGCGGTGTAGACTTCCACCGAGGCCGCAGGAGCGACCGATAATGGAAACTGCCAAACTTGCCAGATCCTACCGCATTGACGACGGCAAGCATTTTCGCATGAAGGACATCGATCCCGCCGACACTGGACACTGGCACTCGATAGAGAATGCCCGCGAGGCTCTGCAGGAGGGCATTTTACGCATGGCGGAGTTGCAGGACAAACTCTACGCCCAGGACTGCTGGTCGGTGCTGCTCATCTTTCAGGCCATGGATGCCGCCGGCAAAGATGGCACCATCAAGCACGTCATGTCCGGAGTAAACCCGGAGGGGTGTCAGGTCTACTCGTTCAAGACGCCGTCGGAGGCTGAGCTGCAGCATGATTTCTTGTGGCGTACGACGCAACATCTGCCGGAACGCGGGCATATCGGGATCTTCAACCGGTCATATTATGAAGAGGTGTTGGTAGTGCGTGTGCATCCCAAGGTGCTCGAAGGCGAGAAGCTTCCAGCGTCTCTGGTGACGAAGAATATTTGGGAGGAACGCTTCGAAGACATTCGCAGCTTTGAGCGCCATATGGCGCGCAATGGCACGGTGATTCGCAAATTCTTCCTGCACCTTTCGAAGAAGGAGCAGAAGCGGCGCTTCCTGGCACGATTGGAGGAGCTGGAGAAGAACTGGAAGTTCTCCGCTGGGGATATTCACGAACGCGAATCCTGGGACGACTATCAGAAAGCATACGAGGAGATGATCCGCGGCACTGCGACCAGGCATGCTCCGTGGTACGTCATTCCTGCAGACAATAAATGGTTCACGCACCTGGCGGTTTCGGCGGCCGTCGTCGAAACGCTTGAGGAACTCGGCCTTGCCTATCCGAAAGTCGACGCCGCGAAGCGTAAAGAGCTGCAGGCGGCCAGCCAACTACTCGTGAAAAAATAAAGTCAGACGCGCATGGCGGCCGGGGCGCTTTGCATTAGTCTGGTAGAGCATTAACATATTAACGATTCGCGATTTACTTTTTGTCCACTTCTAACACTGGGGGCATTCGAACATGGTCGGCCGAAGCACGTCTTGCGGTAACAAATCCGGGGGACGCCCGACGACTTTGTGGTTGCCGTTGTTTCTCGCCATACTCCCGATGTGGGCACAGAGCGCAGCTTTTGCCCAGACCAAGCCGGAGCGTCAATCGAAAGCCGCCAAGCCTACTCAGACCGCGCCAGCATCAACGGCGACATCTTCTGACCAGAAGTCCGCTGCTGAAAGCGAATCCGACAAGCCGGAAGATAAACTCTTCAAGGGTATGAAGTATCGGATGATCGGCCCCTTCCGCGGCGGGCGCTCGCTGACCGCAGCTGGAATCCCGGGCGATCCCACGACCTATTATTTCGGCGCGGCCGGCGGCGGGGTCTGGAAGTCCACGGACGGCGCCATGACCTGGTCGCCGGTTTTCGATAAAGAGGGAAGCGGATCCATTGGGAGCCTGGTCGTGGCCAATTCCGATCACAACACCCTTTACGTCGGCACGGGCGAAGCCTGCATTCGTGGCGACATCTCTCATGGAGACGGAGTCTACAAGTCGCTCGACGGGGGCAAGACCTGGAAGAACATTGGCCTGCGCGACAGCCGCGCCATCGGCAAAGTCATTGTCAATCCGAACAATCCGGATATCGTTTTCATCGCTGCTCTCGGCCATCCATATGGGCCGAACACTGAACGCGGCATTTTCCGCACGACGGATGGCGGCAAGAGCTGGGAAAAAGTTCTCTATAAAGATGAGAACACCGGAGGCATCGATGTTGCCTTCGATCCTCACAATCCGAATATTCTGTTTGCCGCGCTCTGGCAGGCGCGCCGCACTTCCTGGAATATGACCGACGGCGGTCCGGGAAGCGGACTCTACCGTTCAGGCGACGGAGGGACGACGTGGAAACGGCTTGAGGAGCATGGTCTGCCCAAAGGCCCCTATGGACGGATCGGCGTCGCAGTTGCCGCCAACTCTGATCGGGTCTACGCCCTCATTGAGGCGCGAAATCCCGATGGCGGTCTCTACCGGTCCGACGATGGCGGCGAGACCTGGGATTTCGTCAATCCCAGTCACGGCCTGTGGCAGCGGCCCTGGTATTACATGCACATCATCGCCGACCCCAGAGACGAAAACGTCGTCTACATCATGAATGTGGAAGCCTACAAGTCCACGGATGGCGGCCACCTGTTTAATAAGGTGAAGTTTCCGCACGGCGACAATCACGGGCTGTGGATCGACCCCAAGGATACGCGACGCATGATCGCGTCCAACGATGGCGGAGTCTCAGTGACCCTGGATGGCGGCAAGAACTGGACGCAGCAGGACAATCAACCCACTGCGCAGTTCTACCACGTCATCACCGACGCGGCTGTACCTTACCGGGTTTACGGCGCGCAACAGGACAGCGGCACCGTGGCCATTGCCAGCCGCAGCGATGAAGGCGCCATCGATCGCTCGGACTGGTACGAAGTGGGTGGAGGCGAAGCGGGCTACATTGCGCCATACTCGCCCGACCCGAATATCGTTTATGCAGCTGATTATCAGGGGAACATTACGCGCTTCGACAAGCGCACGGGACAGGTCAAAGCCATCACCGAACAGCCTGAGCTTTCTGATGCTCACGGCGCCGCCAACCTGGAGCATCGATTCCAATGGACCGCGCCCGTGCTGCTTTCCCCGCACGATCCGAATACGCTCTATCACGCGGGCGAGCGTCTGTTCAAGACCACTGACGGCGGAGTCCGTTGGCAGGCGATCAGTCCCGATCTCACGCGCAATGACAAGAGCAAGCAACACGTTTCCGGTGGCGAAATCACGCTGGATGATTCCGGGACCGAGTACTACGACACGATCTTTGTGGTCGCTGAGTCTCCCGTCACAAAGGGCTTGATCTGGGTTGGCACCGATGACGGGTTGATTCAGATTACGCGAGACGAAGGAAAGAACTGGACCAACGTGACGCCCAAGGATATGCCGGAATGGAGCCGCGTCAGCCAGATCGATGCCTCTGCGCTGGATGCGGGTACGGCCTACCTCGCCGTGGACCGCCATCAGAACGACGACCTTCGGCCCTATATCTACAAGACCAGCGACTACGGCCAGACCTGGACGAAACTAACCAACGGGATTCCCGAGGGCAGTTTTGTGCGTGCCGTTCGCGAGGATCCGAAGAAGCGCGGACTCCTCTACGCGGGAACGGAGAACGGCGTCTTCGTTTCCTTCAACGACGGCGCGGAATGGCGGTCGCTCAAACTGAATCTGCCCACCACTCCGGTACACGACCTGGTGATTAAGGGCAACGATCTGGTAGTCGCCACACACGGCCGGGCGTTCTGGATTCTGGACGACGTCAGTCCGTTGCGCCAGTTTAGTGACGACTTGGCGAAGAAGGATGTTCACCTTTACACCCCGGCGACGGCGTACCGCATTCAAGCTGGCGCAGGCGGAGGCGAAGGCGGCGAGCACCATCCCTCGAAGCGGACAGGGCAGAATCCGCCTGCGGGAGCGGTGGTTTATTACTACCTGAAAGATTCGCCGAAAGCGGGGACAGAAACCAAGCTGGAGATCCTGGATACTTCGGGGAAGCTGGTCCGCAAGTATTCGAGCGCTGAAACCGAACCGCTCGACGAACCGCCAGACCCCGACGACAAGAAGCCGGAAAAGGAGATCAAACCGGAGGTAGGTTTGAATCGTTTTGTGTGGGATTTGCGCTATGAAGAAGCTCATCGTGTTCCGGGTTACTACCTCTGGGAGTACAGCGGCGGAGCGCGCGGACCGATGGCTGCTCCCGGCCAATATCAGGTGCGGTTCACGGTGGGCGACGAGAGCCAGGTCGCGCCTCTGGAAGTGAGACTGGATCCCCGGGTCAACGTCAGCCAGGCGGATCTGGCGCAGCAATTCAGCATGCTGATGCAGATTCATGAGCAACTGAACCGGGTTTACGACGCGGTCAACCAGATTCAGGATGTGCGCTCGCAAGTGGCTGGCCTGAAGCGACGGTTGCCGGAGAACGCCAGCACGAAACCAATCGCGTCCTCGGCCGACGATCTCGAGAAGAAGCTTGTTGGCGTGCGCGATCAACTCATCAATCTGACCATCAGCGCGAATGAGGATTCGCTGGCTTACCCGCCCCAGATTGATGCCAAGCTGGCGTACCTTGCGATGGACGTTGGCAACGCCGATTCAGCTCCCACGGAAGCCGAGCAGCTTGAGTTCGAGAAGCTGATGCGGCAAACCGGGGATTTGCTCAGCCGCTGGGACGACTTGCAGCGCCGCGACTTGGCCGCCTTCCGGAAGCTGACCTCGGAGAGCAATCTCTCCACAGTCGTGGTTCCGCCCGCAGGCCAAGCCGGAGAACCAGAGAATAAGGATGCTCACTGAGCTCGTAACGCTCGCGTGGTGATATGGATAAACGTGCTCATATTAAAGATGCCCACTGAAACTGAGCATTGGTACCTCGCTCTACCTGAGCACTAGTGGGCCATCCCGTATTACTTCCGTGCCACGACGATGGCACGGTCGGGCCTTGTTCGGCCGGTATTACGCTGCTATTTTGCCGATAGTGATGCTGATCCTCCCCCGAGGGGATAGCTGATTGGACGTTCTGGGGGTGTCTATGAGGTTCATGCATCTGTGTTACGCAGCTCTGGGCTTTGCGGTGGCCCGTTGGGTATTCAAACGGCAGCCGGTGGCTGATCCAGTATCACGTTTGCGGTCTTCGGGTCTTCTTTAGAAGGCTTGGGGCCAGGGTTTGGGCGCGCGCCCCGTTGCGCCTCCATTTCGTCAGCGCGCGCCCGGTTTTTCCTCTGCTCGGAAGGTCTAGCCCCATGGTTTGCCGGGGTTATCTCCGCTTCGCTGTTCACTCTCACTACAATCTCGGTAGGACCACTGCGAGTCCCGGCGATCAACCGTGTTCGATCAACCATGTTTGATTGATCATGTTGGGTAATCACGATCTCGCGCCGCGACCGCTAACCTCCGTGCAATGCTGTCTTGCGGCGGAGGGGTTCGCAAGTCTCTGAATACCTTGGTGAGAGCCACTAAACCACTCCGCCTGAAGTTAGCCCTGATAGTTGCGGGGATGCTCCTGCTGACTTTACCCCCGCGCGTTTGCGCGCAAGAGGACAGCGACACTCCACTGGGGGATGTGGCGCGGAGTCTGCGGAAGAAACCTGTCTCGTCCGAAACGGTCATTGATAACGACAACTTTTCGAAGGTCGTGGACGACGCAGAAAGCCGCCGCGCGGCGGGTTCCTCGCCGGTGTTTTCGCTTGATCCTGGCGGGAAAAGTTTTCACGTCTCTTCGCCCGATGTCACGTGCAGTCTGTCGTATAGCGCGAAGACCACTTCGCTGCTCTCTGATCCACTCATGCTGGACGAGTTGCCCCGCACTGAGCTGGCCAAGCTGGACGGACCGGCGACGATCGACGGAGATTCACTCCAAGTTTCGATGCATAACGGAACGTCCTGGGAACTGCGCGAGGTGGTCATCGGTCTGACCATCGTGAAACGCATCGAGCCTGGCGATGCCGCTGCCTACTTTGGCCAGGCACGGATTGTTCCAGCGGTTGCGGGCGGCTCTCCCTCGCAGGGGCGAGACTCATTTCAGAAGCAGCCCGACGTGACCCTCCTGTTGCGCGTGAAAGGATCGGCCGCACCGTCCGCAACAGCCATTTTTCGAACGCCTTTGAACTTTGCTCTTTTTCCGGACCAGGAATGGCACTGGGCAATCGTGAAGGCCAAGGGCATTGCGCCCCAGGCCCCGCCCGAGGCAACAGTCGGGCAACCCGAGCAAGGCGTCGGGCCCCTTCTGCCGGGACTGCCCGAGGCTAGCCCCCAGATCTCGCCACCGACTCCGCCTTCCTCGAATCCGTCGCCAGCCAACTCATCTTTGTCGAATCCGGAAACTTCGAGTCACTGAAGATCGGTGAGACCGGAGGGGCGGTTTTCCAGGCGATCCATTCTCATACCGCTAACCAGCAAAAGGCTGCCATGCTAAACTGACCTCAAATCTACAACAAGGACAGGCGATGAAATTTGGAGTCATCATCTTCCCCGGCTCGAACTGCGACCACGATGCTTACTGGACCGTGCAACAGGTTGCCAAGCAGCCGGTGACGTTTCTCTGGCATGAATCGCACGATCTGGAGAACTGCGATGCCATCATCGTCCCCGGAGGGTTTGCTTTTGGCGACTACCTGCGGACCGGCGCGATTGCGAAGTTCTCTCCAGTCATGGAGTCGGTGCGCCGCTTTGCCGATGCCGGAGGTCTGGTGCTGGCAATCTGCAATGGTTTTCAGATCCTGTGCGAGGCGGCGCTTTTGCCCGGAGCTCTCATGCGGAACACCGGGCTGAAATACGTCTGCAAGCCGGTGCAGGTGCGGGTGGAGAATGCCGCCACTCCCTTCACCAACGCATGTTCGCGAGGGGAAGTATTGACTATTCCGATCGGCCATATGGAAGGGAACTATTTCTGCGACCAGGCAACCTTGGATGAGCTGCATCGTGACAACCGCGTGGTGTTTCGTTATTCCACGCCGGCGGGCGAGATCTTGCCCTCGGCCAATCCAAACGGTTCTCTCGACAACATTGCCGGCATCTGCAGCGCGGGTGGCAATGTGCTTGGCATGATGCCTCATCCCGAACGCTCCGCCGAACCTGAACTTGGCGGCACCGATGGGATGAAGGTTTTCCGCTCCCTGGTGGGCGCCATGGCCAGTCGATAAGGTCTTTCTGGTTGAGACGTGCTTACCGTTCCGCTCTAGAATCCTGCCAATAAAATTCTGTTTGATAATCTTGAGACTTGGTGCTACTGTCTCGGCGAAAGCTGCTTCCCCATTTCGCCCAACGGAACTAAAAACATTCAGGCAAATACTATGGAGGAGTGTGCCCGATGACGGCGAAGCAGATTCTCGATGCTTTTTCTGAAACGTCAATGCGGGATGAGCGAATTCTGAGCCCGCGAGAGCGGGAGTTGCTGATGAGCATCCTGCAAAACTCCAGAGCAGTGTCCGGCAGCGATCCAGAGACTCAATCCGCAGTTGCCGCAGCCATAGCGCGCTCGGTAGGTGAAACAGTGGCGCAACGAGCGTTTGCGTTGCTAGGTGGCAGCATTGTGGAGCAGATCCTGGCTCACGCGGGAGTGCCTTCCGGGGCAGAAGAGACCACTCCTGGCACCATCGTCCAGTTCGGTTCACCCCAGCCGCCGAACGCGCCCCAGCCCCCGAGCGGACCTCATCAACCGGTGCGCGGCCCCGGATCACCGAGCGCACCCCAACCCCCGAGTGGACCTCATCAGCCGATGCGTGGTCCCGGGTCACCGAATGCACCTCAACCCCCGAGCGGGCCTCACGCTGTGCGACCGTTGAGCGTACCCGTGTTGCAAGGGGAACGGCAAGCCCACGTCGACTCGAGCGGTGGCGTCGGTGTCATGGACGCGCCCGCGATTGTTCGGGCGCAATGCGTCGTCCTGGACGAGTTCCTGGCCCCACAAGAACTCGACGAACTGGTTCGCTACGCGCTGGAGCATGAGGCGGAGTTCCAGGTGAGCGAAGTAGTCTCGCCCAGCGGAGAACCAGGGGTGATCGATTACAACCATCGCCGCTCACGCGTGCTCATCAACTTGGGAAGACACCAGGAAGTTATCCTGGACCGAGTTCGCGGTGTGCTGCCCAGGTTGCTGGATCGGCTTGGGATCGAAGAGTTTCCGGTCACGCAGGTGGAGGCTCAGATCACGGCCAGCAATGATGACGACTTTTTCGGCACGCACAGCGATGACGCGCAAGAAATAATCGCGTCCCGCCGTATCACGTTCGTTTATTTTTTCCATCGCGAGCCGCGCCAGTTCGAGGGCGGGGAGCTTCGTCTGCACGATTCTGGTGGAAGCAGTGAGCGGCACGTCAGCTCAGGCAGCTACCAGACTATCGTGCCGCAACAGAACCAAATCGTGTTTTTCCCGTGCTCAGTGTTGCACGAGATTACCCCAGTGGTTTGCCCATCCCGGGCTTTCGCTGACAGCCGCTTCACCTTAAACGGATGGCTTCACAAGTAAAAGACACGGCATGGCTTGAACGAATTGCAGGCCTGATGGGGGTAGGTTCGCGGCAAACCCATACCGCGACCCTGCCTCCGGGCCAATTCCATTGCCTACTCGACGAGTTGCCGCTGCACCTGATTCCGCAGCGTCAGCTCGAGGCGCAATGCTGGCGGCAGAACCTTGCTCATCAGCAGCTCTTCCGCAACCCGCAATGTTGGGTCCTGCCCGCTGGGCAAGTGCCCGCAGAACTCGAACCGCATAGGGATTTGCTGGAGAATTTCAGCTTGCAGGGAACGGTGGCCTGGGTGCGCGACCCAGCCGGCTCTCTGAATCCGTTTTGGCTGGGTCCTCGTCTGAAAGAGGTAGTCTCGCGCCTTGGCCCACGAGAACCCGTGCCCTCCCTTCCGGGCGAAATACGGCTATTGCTGGCCCGGTCGGGCATTGTGGCGCCGGCCGATCACGCCGAGCACCGTTTTGCGGAGTGGGCTGAGATCCTCAGGAAAGGCGTGCACCAGTTTCGGGAGAAAGGCTACGTGCCTCTCGGCAACTTGATTCACCCTTTTAATCTTGCGGCTTTGCGCCGTTACTACCGGCATGCGATCCGGCGAGGAGCCATTCGACTCGGCGATGTGCAGAGCCCGCGGCGCTATGTCGCCCACAATGAGAGTGTTGCTCGCTTCTTCCACCACCAGCTTGCGAACGCGGTCAGCGCCATCGTGGGAGAGGCGATCAAACCATCCTATGTGTATCTCGCGTCTTACTTGGGGGGCGCCGAGCTGAAGAAACACATCGACCGGCAGCAGTGCGAATTTAGCGTTACCTTGTGTCTGGACTTTTCTCCCGAACCGGAACGAGCAACCCCGTGGCCAATCCGCCTCGATACTAAGGATGGCACCGTCACGGTCTACCAGGCGCTAGGCGACGGTTTGGTTTACCGGGGAACAAAGCTGCCTCATTACCGCGATACGCTGGCCGAGGGCTACACGTCGACGTCCATTTTTTTCCACTACGTGTCAGCGGATTTTTCAGGGCCACTGGAATAGCCAGGTGTGTGGCCAGTCGGCTGCGTTACCGCAAGCCCGAAACCAGATAAAGCACGGAGGAGACCTGGTAGTAGCTGTAGGCAAAACGAGAGCCGTTGCGGGTCACAACCACGGGAGCTATGTTCACCACACCCGCAGCGGTCGGGGGCTGCAATTCCTGGACGAGAGTTTTCTGCCCTGTAGCTAAGTTGACCCTAAACACCTTCGTTGGAACTTGGCCGGGGCGGTACCCATAAACTTCTGAGTTGTCGTCCGACCACTGCAGAGGAATGAAACCAAGTTCGAGATCGGGGATGATATGCGGAGCTCCCCCGGCGACAGGGTAGACCTCGGCTATCGCGCTGTTGTTGGCAAGAACATATTGTCCGTCAGGTGAAACTAACCCGCCGGTAACGCCTTCCGGCGTGATGGGAATTGGTTTCCCCCCATTCAAGTCCACCAGATAGCAGCGCACGCTGTGGCCGAGTTCGTTGGCGTTTATGTTGATGTGTTTTCCGTCGGCCAGGAAATGAGCCGAGCCGTTTTGAACCTGGAGCCCTGAGACGGCAATCGTGCGACGTTGACCCGGGCCGATAGGAACGAGTGTCACCTGTCCTGGGCTGCCCGGGAGAATGGAAATAGCCCATTTACCGTCCGGGGAAAGTCCGCCCGCGCTTCCTTCGGCCAGTTGCACCGGCGGTGTACCGTCAATCTTGCGAATCGCGACTGAATAGTGGCCTCCGGCGGCTTCACTGGAATCTTCGAACAGGACTGACTGTCCATCGCGCGAGATGTCTTTGGCAATGTTCCAATCGTGCCAGGAAAGATCCACGGGCTTGCCGTTCCGCGCTGCGGTGGCTAGAGCAATACGTTCGACATCCAGGCTCACCAGTGCTCGGCCATCCGGCGCCACGTCCTCCAGGGTCATGTCAGTAGGAAGATCCAGGATTTTCCGAATCTGCCCAGACATATTCACCGCAAGTAAGTCGCGGTTGATGCCCTTCTCGACACCGGTGAACCAGACTTCCTTTCCATCAGGACTCCACGCCAAGCCGTCCTCAGATTCCCACTCGGGCGAAAGCACGCGCACGTGTCCACTGAGGTCTATGAGGAAGACAGAACCCCGGTCATCCCACAGGGCAGGATGGTCCATAAAGGCGATCTTGTCGCCTTGCCGAGAGAAGCGAAGGTGGCTGATCCAGCCGTTGCTTTCGTATAGAACGTGACCAATCGGGTACTCAATTCGGTCTCGGCCCTGAACATGGTGGACCACAGCAAGTTCACCGTCCGGATTCCAGTCTGCCCAGGGAACATCTTCAAGGATATCTCGGGGAGAGCCTCCGGCGAGGGGTGCGCGAGCAAGCATGCCCCCTTCCGTCTCCAGATGTGCCAGGTGAGCCCCGTGGATTGCCACCGCCAGCTCTCCAGTATGAGAGATGCCGAGCAAGTTGGCGTCCGTCACGTTGAGCGGCTGACTCAAGAGGGAATCCCCGACCGTGGAGAAGAGCTGCAGAGCTTTGCCGTTCCAGGCCGCACCGTACACAATTGCCCGAAAGTCGGAGGCGAAGCGCGCGGAGTACACCGTGCCCTCTTCAAAAGTTAAACGCCGGTAAGAAGGAGAAGGAGTTTTCTGTCGCCATTGGTTGACTAGGAGCAGCAGCGTTGCGACCAGAAGTGCTCCTGCCAGGGCCCAGGGAAGGCTCCTAGCCCGGGACCGTGAAGCTAGACGGATTGCCCGTCCGCCGGAAGCGTTTGAAAGCGTTTCGAGCGCAAACGCCAGGTCTCGTGCCGATTGAAAGCGATTTTCCGGTTCCTTCTCCAGACAATGGCGCACGATCTGCTGGAACGAGACAGGGATGCGGGCCTGCTGAAGATTGACGTCGGGAGGATCTTCCAGGAGCACCGCGGTAATTGTGTCTACCTCGGTCTCGCCCCGAAAAGCGGCGTCCAGCCAACATCTCGTAAAGGATCGCGCCCACGCTGAAGATGTCGCTGCGGTGGTCGACTGGCTTGCCCCGCAGTTGCTCGGGCGACATGTAGGCCACGGTGCCGATTACCGAGCCGCTCTTGGTAACCGTGGTCAGTTCTTCCACGGAGCGTTCGGATTCTCCCGGCGCGGGTTGCAGTTTCGCGACTCCAAAGTCGAGAATCTTGACTCGGTCGTCGGTGGTTACAAACAAATTTTCCGGCTTGAGATCACGATGAACGATACGGCGCTCGTGTGCCGCGATGAGACCCTGCACGATTTGCAGCGAGTAGTCGACCGCCAGGCGGACCGGCAATGCCCCTTCTGCGAGCCGTTTGCGGAGAGTCTTGCCTTCCAGCAATTCACAAACGATGTAGGGAGAACCTTGGTCGAAACCAACGTCGTAAACGGCGACAATGTTGGGATGATTTAAGGCCGCCGCCGCGCGGGCTTCGAGTTCGAAACGTCGAAGATGATCGGGGTTATCGCTGGAGGACGGTCGGATCAGCTTCAGAGCGACATCGCGCCCCAACCTTTCATCCCGCGCCCGAAAAACCTCGCCCATGGCTCCAGAGCCGATTTTCTCCAGGACTCGGTAGTGACCTATGACTTGGCCCGTCATGCGCAGGTGCGCCCCGCTGGCATGTTAGGGCGCATCGGCACCGCAGTCAATACCGGGTACGAAACACTCCCAAGATCAAGCAGCATGGATCTGTGTCCCTGGTCGTTGGTCTCTGGCTACTCGATGGAATAGCGCGACGGCGGAATCTTCTCGTGCTATAATTCCCCTTCGCCTGCATACTTTCGAGGCAGCCTGTGATCTCTCTACGGGCGAATCCCGCGTCAATCAAGATCATTAGATACGAGGTCTAACCATGTCTGGCCATTCAAAATGGGCCACAATCAAGCACAAGAAGGGCGCGCTGGACGCCAAGCGCGGCAAGATTTTTACCCGCCTCATCAAGGAAATCAGCATTGCCGCAAAGAACGGCGGCGGCGATCCTGATTCCAACCCGCGCCTGCGCGGTGCCATCGTCGCCGCCAAAGCGGAGAACATGCCCGCCGATAACATCAAACGCGCGATTCAGCGCGGTACTGGCGAACTGCCTGGGGCTACTTACGAGGAGTTTTCTCTCGAGGGCTACGGCCCGGGTGGCGTCGCGATCCTGCTCGATATCAACACCGATAACCGCAACCGCACCGTCAGCGAAATCCGCCACTGTTTCGGAAAGAATGGCGGCAATATGGCTGAGGCTGGCGCTGTCTCCTGGATGTTCCACAAGAAGGGCGACATCGTTATTCCGAAGAGCGCCGCGAAAGAGGACGACCTGATGAACATCGTTCTCGAAGCGGGCGGCGAGGACCTGAACGATGATGGCGAGAATTGGGAGATCCTCACCGAGCCCTCCGCATTCGAGGCCGTGCTCGAAGCGGTGAAGAAAGCCGGAATCGAGCCCGCGTCGTCCAGCGTAGCCATGATTCCTCAGAACTACATCAAGCTGGAAGGTCAGGCTGCCAACACCATGA
>OCZU010000330.1_pt1 | contig 33323 bp, 24 predicted proteins | sample 1539001 | NCBI WGS metagenome assembly OCZU01 (sample SAMEA3539306, study PRJEB22396) | soil metagenome | biome: tundra; feature: field; material: soil | place: USA | collected 2010-05 | depth 0.15 m | reverse complement strand
GGTGGCGGTCGGGCGGTGGCGGTCGGGCCGGGTCAGATGATCGCGCGCAGCTGCAGCGTCTGGTCGCGGCGCGGGCCGACGCCGACCGCGCAGACGGGTGCGCCGATCATGTCCTGCAGTGCCATGACGTACGCCTGGGCGTTGCGCGGGAGATCGTCCAGCGTCCTGGCATCCGAGATGTTCTCCCACCAGCCGTCCAGGTACTCATACACCGGCCTGGCGTGGTGGAACTCGGTCTGTGTCATCGGGATCTCGTCGTACCTGGTCCCGTTGACGTCATAGGCGATACAGACCGGCACCTTCTCCAGGCCGGTCAGTATGTCGAGCTTGGTGATGAAGTAGTCGGTAATCCCGTTGACCCTGGTGGCGTACCTGGCGATGACGGCGTCGAACCAGCCCGTGCGCCGCTCCCGGCCGGTAGTAACGCCGTACTCGTGGCCCGTCTTGCGCAGCCACTCGCCCTGGGCGTCGGTCAGCTCGGTCGGGAACGGGCCGGCGCCGACCCTGGTGGTGTATGCCTTGAGGATGCCGACCACCTTGGTGATCCTGGTCGGCCCGAGGCCAGATCCGGCACAGGCGCCGCCGGCCGTCGGTGATGACGAGGTCACGAATGGGTACGTGCCGTGATCCACATCGAGCAGCGTTGCCTGGGCACCTTCAAGCAGAACCACCTGGCCCTGGTCGAGCGCCTTGTTGACGGCCAGCCCGGTGTCCGCCACGTACCTCGCCAGTCGCTCGAAGTGGCCCAGGTACTCGGCGCAGACCGCCGCCGCGTCTATCCCGCGCCGGTTGTAGACCTTGGTGAGCAGCTGGTTTTTCTCGCGCAGCACCAGCTCAAGTTTCTGCCGGAGTATGCCGGGGTCGAGCAGATCCTGCATCCGGATTCCCATCCGGGCAGCCTTGTCGCTGTACGCGGGCCCGATGCCCCGGCCGGTGGTCCCGATCTTGGCCTGGCCAAGGTAGCGCTCGGTGACCTTATCCAGGGCAACGTGGTGCGGCATGATCAGGTGCGCGCTGGCGGAAATGAGCAGCCGGTCGCAAGAGATCCCGCGCGCCTGGATCCCGTCGATCTCGGCGATCAGCACGGCCGGGTCGATCACTACGCCGTTGCCGATGACCGGTGTCGCGCGAGAGGACAGGACGCCCGACGGCAGCAGATGCAGCGCGTAGCTCTCGGTGCCGATGACGACGGTGTGACCGGCGTTGTTGCCGCCCTGGTACCTGACGACATAGTCCACGCTGTCGCCGAGCAAGTCGGTGGCTTTGCCCTTGCCCTCGTCGCCCCACTGAGCTCCCACGATCACGATGGCGGGCATGGCACCAGGCTAGCGGGCCGGTGCGGCGCCAACGCGGGCGACCGACCGGATCCGCCTGCCGGGGCTGTCGGGCGGGGCTGTCGGGCGGGGCTGTCGGGCGGGGCCGGTCGGGCGTTCGTCGGAGCCGCGTCCTAGTCCGCTACTCGATTGGCGGCAGCGCAGCGGCAGCGGCCGGGCTGGAGTCGAACAGGAACTCACTAATCCGGTACGCCTCGTCGTCCTCACCGATCGCCGAGGCGGAGGCACCGAGCAGGTGAAGCGAGCGGAGGAAACCGCGGTTGGGCTCGTGCTCCCAGGGGATCGGCCCGTGCCCATGCCAGCCGGCGCGACGCAGTTGGTCCAGGCCGCGGTGATAGCCGGTCCTCGCATAGGCGTAAGCGGTAACTGGGTCCTTGGCCAGCGTCCGCTCGGCCAGCGCGGCCCACGCTTCGCAGCAGGAGGGGAATTTCGCCGCTACCAAGGCAGGGTCGTCCCCGTCGCGCAGCGATGCGCTTGCCACCTCGTTGTCCGGCAGGTACACCGGCGGCGGTCCGGCTAGCAGATTCTCGTGAGTCATGGCTACCATCCTGCCGCCCCCGTCTCGCCCGCCCCCCGACCGGGTCGTCCTCCCGCGCGTCGGGCGCGTTTCTCTGCGCGCGGCCACGCGCCTCGTGTGTCCCGCGCGGCCACGCGCCTCGTGTCCCGCGCGGTCGGGCACTGCGCTGGTACTTAGTAAGAGTTCGGTGTCCGCAAAGTATGGTAAATCGGACGCGTTTTTAACTGAAACCGGGACTATGTGGACTGAAACCGATGCTATGTCAGTGGCGGCAGCCATTCTGGCGGCATGACCGCCGATCACCTGCCCGATTCATCACGATTCTGGTCTCGACCTCGTAGCGAAGCTCGATCAGGTGACCTGATCACGACTGCTGAACTGCTAGCAGCGGGCCTGACCGCCGTCAGGATCCGGTCTCTGGTCCGACAGCGAGCCCTGATACCTGTCGCACGCGGCATATATGCCCGGGAGACGTTCGCCGCCACGGTGCTGAGCGGTCATCCGTCAGGTGAGCGCATCCTTCGCGTCTCGGCTGCTGTAGCGCTCGCTGGACCAGCAACTGCCGGGAGCCACCACGACGCGGCAATCTGCCACGGGCTCGACCTGCTGGACAGGCCGCCAGCAAGTGTCGTGGCAGTAACCCGCCCCGTCGGTACTGCGGGCGGCCGAACCGGCCGACATGGCATGAAGATACATAATGCCGCCTTACCGGCCGACCATGCGACTCTGCGACACGGAGTCCGAGTAACGTCCGTGGCCAGGACAGTTGTTGATCTTGCCAGGACGACCTCGTTCCGGTCAGGCGTGGTGACCGCGGATTCGGCCCTGCACACGAAACAGACGTCGCGTGGCGAGCTTCGGGAGATCGTGCAGGCGTGTGCCCGCTGGCCAGGCATCCAGCGGGCACGCGACGTCGTCGAGTTCTGCGATGGCAGGTCAGAGTCGGTGTTCGAGTCGATCTCCCGCGTTGTCTTCCGCGAGCATCGGCTCCCGCCACCGGAGTTGCAGGTCTGGGTCGGCGGGGACGACCAGGTGGCCGGCCGGGTTGACTTCCTCTGGCGCAAGTACCGGACGGTCGCCGAGGCGGACGGGGCTGCTAAGTATTCCGACCCGACTCGTGCTCGCATGCAGCTTCAGCGAGACGCTCGGCTTCGTGAGGCAGGTTTCGAAGTGGTGCACTTCGGATGGCAGGAACTCCAGCTCGCGCCAGGCCAGGTGACGGACTCGATCAGAGCCGCGTTCGCGCGCGGTGGCGCGTCCTAGCTTGCCAGTCAATGTCGGCCACTGCCAAAGGCAGGCTCAAGCGACTCGCCTGACGGCTCGCGTTGTTGGACCTCACCGGCCGTCACGCGGGCCGAAGGAGGTGATCGCGTCAGCGTCGCTGGCCCGCGACCGTACGAAGTAATCTGCCCACTCGCTGGCCTCGGGGAAGCCTGACTCGGCTGTGATCTGCTGGCAGGCCCGGTCCAGGTCGAACTCGGTCACCCGCAGCTGCGCCCCAGGTCCGAGCAGCGCCCAGTGCGCGCCGGCGCCGCCGTAAGGCATTCCGATGCTGCCAGGATTGACCACGAGCCGCCGGTGCGCCAGCCGCGCGAACGGCATGTGCGTGTGACCGCAGACCACGGTGCTGACGTCCGGATCGACACCATCGAAGACGTCTGCCCAGCGGTCGAGACGGGAGTCGACAAGCACCACCTCTTCGTCATCGCGCGGAGTCGCGTGGCAGAACAGCACGGTGCCGAGCCCGGTCACCGAGATCGTTGTCGACAGCGGCAGCGCGGCCAGCAGCTCCTCCTGATCCGGGCGGATCTGGCTGGCGGCCCACGGAGTCACCGAGTCGGGAAACGTCGACAGGCCACCCCGCCGGCATTGCACCAGCTCGCGGTCCGCGTTTCCCCTGACCCACACGACACGCTCGCCCAGCGCGGCGAGCCGGTCCAGCGTCTGCACCGGCTGCGGACCCGCCGCGATGTCGCCGGTCAGCACGATCAGGTCAGCGCCGCGGACATCGGGCTCGGCAAGCACCGCCTCCAGCGCCGGAAGCACAGCATGGATGTCCGACAGCACCGCAACCCGGGCCGCCGCCTGTTCCGCGTCCATGGCTCAAGGGTCACGCTCAGGTGCTGGTGAACGCCAGCAAATTCGCCATTGGCAGAAACGAGCTCGCAGGCGACAGTGCGGGCACTTCAGCGCATGTGCTGGCCAGCCGACATCAGGTCCTCGCAGGCGCGGATCACCCGATCGGTCATGGACTGCTCGCCGGCCTTGCCCCAGACCCGCGGATCGTATGCCTTCTTGCTGCCGACCTCGCCGTCGATCTTGAGCACGCCGTCGTAGTTAGTGAACATATGGCCGGCCACCGGACGAGTGAACGCGTACTGGGTGTCAGTGTCCACGTTCATCTTGATCACGCCATAGGAGATGGCCTCGTGGATCTCGTCCGCCGCGGAACCTGATCCGCCGTGGAAGACCAGGTCGAAGGGCCTGGTCTTGCCGTGCGCCGCACCAACGGCGTCCTGGATGTCCTTCAGGATCGACGGCCGCAGTTTCACATTGCCCGGCTTGTAGACACCATGCACGTTGCCGAACGTAGCGGCCAGGATGTACCTACCGCGCTCGCCGAGTCCCAGCGCCTCGGCGGTCGCCAGCGCGTCGGCGGGCGTGCTGTAGAGCTTCTCGTTGATCTCGCCGACGACACCGTCCTCCTCGCCGCCGACGACCCCGATCTCCATCTCCATGACGATCCGTGCGCTCGCGCAGTCGGTGAGCAGTTCGGCGGCGATCTTCAAGTTCTCGTCAAGCGGTACCGCTGACCCGTCCCACATGTGGGACTGGAAGAGCGGCTCCTCGCCCCGCGCGACCCGTTCCTTCGATATCTGCACGAGCGGCCGCATATAACTGTCGAGCTTGCCCTTCGGGCAGTGATCGGTATGCAGGGCCACCTGGACCGGGTACTTCGCGGCCACGATCTGGGCGAAGTGGGCTAGCGCGACCGCGCCGGTCACCATGTCCTTGACAGCCGCGCCGGAGAGGTACTCGGCGCCACCCGTGGAGACCTGGACGATGCCATCGCTGCCAGCCTCGGCGAAGCCGCGCAACGCAGCGTTCAACGTCTGGCTGGAGGTCACGTTGATCGCCGGGTAGGCGAAGCCGTGCTCCTTAGCGCGATCGAGCATCTGGGCATAAATCTCTGGCGTCGCTATAGGCATGGCTGTCGTTCCCTCTCCTCGGGTATCCGCACCTAGTATCCCTCCGCCAGGTCACGGTATCCCTCCGCCAGGTCACGCCGGGCTGGCTGGCCGTGCTCGCGGGCCCAGCACCGTGGGGTGCGGTTGGACGCCGCGCCAGCTGCCCCAGGGCGCCAGCGGGAGACTCGCTCTCCGGTCAGATCACCCCGAGATCAGCAAGGTCGAAAGCGGCCAGATAGCGCAGCCCGCGCCGTTCGACCTGCTCGCGCGCGCCCCGGTCGACGACGACCGCGACGCCGACTACCTCAGCGCCTGCGGCCGTGAGTACGTCCACGGCGGCCAGAACGGAGCCGCCGGTGGTGGAGGTGTCCTCTACGGCCAGTACTTGCTTGCCGCTGACATCTGGTCCTTCTATCCGGCGTTGCAGGCCGTGCGTCTTCTCCTGTTTGCGCACGATGAAGGCGTTCAGGGTCCGGCCCTCGGCCGCAGCGGCATGCATCATCGCGGCCGCCACCGGGTCCGCGCCAAGAGTCAGGCCGCCCACCGCCGCATACGTGAGATCGGCAGTGAGTTCTAGCATCACCCGGCCAGCTAGCGGCGCGACGGTTCCGTCGAGCAGAACTCGCCGCAGGTCGATATACCAGCTCGCCTGCAGTCCCGAACTGAGAGTCACCGCGCCATGTACTACTGCCTTGGACTTGATTTCGGTCAGCAGTTCCTGCCGGTCGGTCACGGCAGCAGAGCATACCGTCGCCGCGCCCGCGCTGGCCGGGACCCGCCCGGATCTGCGCGGCACGGGTCAGGACTCCGGCAGGTCACGCCGATCGGGCTCGGGCACGGTACGTCGACTCGGGCCTGGCACCGGGTATCGCAGGTGAGCTTCCGGGTCGGCTGCTAGCTGGTACCGTCGGATACGGCGCATTCGTACCGGATCGGTGTGATAACTGCGGGCCTGACCGAGGTCGGAGTCCGGTCTATCTCGTTCTCATCGGACGATATGGTCGCGGCGGGATCGCCCGAGAAAACTAAAACAAGCGGTGTCAGCCGAGCTGGCCGCCCACGTCCGTGATCTGCGCTATACGTCACGAAGTGTGCTAGGCGCTGGTAACGTCTCGCGTCAGGGGAAAGGATGGTGTCGCGTGGATCGCTGCGCGCTATTCGTTGATTCAGGCTACGCCCTCGCCGATGGCGCCATGGCTGTTCACGGTACGCGCCGCCGGGACTCTGTCACGTGGGACATCGCCGGCCTTGTCAAGCTGCTCGCCGGGCTGGCCCGCGACCGCACGGGCCTGCCGGTTCTGCGCTGCTACTGGTATGAAACGGCGGCCGAAGGCAGCCGGACCGCCGAACACGACGCGCTAGCGGAGTTGCCCGGACTCAAGCTCAGGATCGTTAACGCCCGGCCTGGCCGCAGGGAGGGCATCGAACCCCAGTTGCGGCGCGACCTGGTGACGCTTGCCAAGAACGGCGCCATCAGCGAGGCATTCGTCGCAAGTGCCAGTGAAGGCCTGGCTGAGATAGTGGCAGAGGTGCAGGACCTTGGCGTCCGGGTCGTGATCCTGCATATTGCGTCCGATCAGGGCTGGACCGTCCCGCAGTCACTCCGCCAGGAGTGCGATGACATCGTCGAGATTTCAAGCGTGCACTTGCGGCCGTTCGTGGAGCTGATCCGAGGCGCCGAGCCCGCCAGCACGGATGAGCTCTTCGCTGGGTCGGCCTTTGGCTCGCGCGGTCAGTCCGAAGGCAGCGGCGGCGCAATGGTCGGCGCCCTGAGACATCAGGGTCTTCCGGCGGCGGCGTTGCCTGTGCCCGTAGCCAGCTATCCAGCGGCAGACGGAACTGATTACCGACCTGACGGAACTGATTACCGAGCTGGCGGAGCTGACTACCGGGCAGACGCTCAGCAGTTCAGCAGCGCAGGTTTCGCGCAGCCAAACTCCCAGGCCGCATACGTCGGCGATGGCGGGGCTTCCCAGCAGGGCGGCCGGGCCGGGCAGGCAGCGCAATCGGGCCAGCTCGCGCAGTCTGGACAGGGCGGGCAGCACGGCCAGCCTGCGCAGTCTGGACAGCCCGCGCAGTCTGGACAGCCCCTGCAGCCCGTGCAGCTATCGCAGAACGGTCCGACACTCGGCGGATCTGGTCAGGGCTTCCCGCAACTGGGCGGCTATCAGAGCGCGGTTCCGAGCGGCCCGTCACTGAGTGGCACGCCGCAGGGCAGCTATGGCACCGGTGCGGTCCAGAACGGCTTGCCGGGCGATGGTGCCGGAACGCCAGCCGCGCCCGCGAATAGCAGTCCGGCACACAGTTCGGCGGCGCACGGTACGGCGGCCCATAACGCGCCTGCGGACGGGGCGACAGCAAGCGGGACGCAAGCACAGGGCGGCATGCAGGAGAGCGGAGCAGCGCAGAGCAGCACTCCGCAAAGTGGCTATCAGATCGGCCCTGTCCAGAACGGGTCCGCCGGACAGCCCGGGATGCCGAGCGGCTACCAGAACGGAGCAGTCCCTGGCGGAATAGTGCAGGGTAGCTATCAGAACGGAGCGCTCCAGAGCGGCATGCCGCAGCATGGTATCCAGCAGGGGGGTATCCAGCCGGGCGGCATGCACCAAGGCGGCGGCCAGCCAGGCGGTATGCAGCAGAACGGTGTCCATCAGGGCAATGCCCCGCAGGGCGGCGTCCTGCAGGACGGTACCTCACAGAGCGCTTACCAGAACGGCCCGGCCGCGATCGGCGCTGCCCCGATTAACCCGGTGCAGAACGGTCCGGCGCCGGCCGGTCCGGCGTCGGCCGGTCCCGCGCCCGGCGGTCCGGTGCAGAACGGCATTGGGCTCAATGGCGCTCAGAGTGGCTATCAGGCTGGTGCGCAGCAGAACGGGATGCAGCAAGGCGGCTATCACAGTGGTCCCCCGCAGAACGGTGCCCAGCCCGGGGACCTCTACGGTGGCTCCTACGGCGCCGGTTCGCGCGGTGCCCCGCAAGCCGGATTCGATGCCGCGCCCACGGCGGGCCAGCAGCACTACAGCGGGCCAAGCCAAGGCTATTTCCCCGATCAGCCTGGCGTGGCCGGCGCGGATCAGCGTCCGCGAAATCCGTTCCCAGCCCAGCAGCCCGCACTTGGACCGGGTACAGCGTTTCCGCCGCAGATCCAGTACGGCGCACCGGGACATAGCGTCGCTCAAGTCCCGGCGGTCCGCTCGGTGCAGGCGGTGGCCATCTCCTTGCCGGATGCGGTCAAGGCGGCACATTCCGAGGGCTTCAGCTTCGGCGAGTCAGTCGGCCGGGATGCCCCGGCCCTGTGGCTGGACGCGGTCCTGGCGCGCAAGCCCCGGATGCCGTCTGACCTGGAGGCCAGGCTGCTGCAAGGATCTGCGCTGCCGATTGACTCGCTGCTGCACGACGAGGTGCGCCATTCCCTGCGCCGCGGGTTCTGGGATGCGCTGGAAAACGCTCGACGCTAGCAGGCCATTGCACTCCGCCGATGCGTTGAAACGCCGCGCTGCTGGGTACCGTTGGTGAGGTGGCAGTGCTGAGCCGTGAGGAATTCGACGCCATCGAGTTCGATGCCGCCTGCACCGGCGATCACAAGTCGGCTGCTGAGCGGATGAGCATGCTGGCCGCTACCGGGGTCCAGTCGGAGTCGATGCCGCGCGCTGAAGCTTTCGTGCGGGCCGGGGAGCAATGGCTGCTTGCCGACAATCCGGCGGCTGCGGTCAGCGGCTTCCAGAAGGCGATGGAAGACGGCGGGCCGGTCGTCATCGACCCGCGGGTCCCGCTCTGCCGGGCGCTGTTCCAGATGGGCAGGCAGGATGAGGGTTACGCGCTCATCGGCAAGCTCAAGGTCGAGGGCAGGACTGACCCGAGAGCCTGCGACATGATCATGGAACTGCTTGTCGAGCAGTCGGATCTGCCCGGCGCGCTGGAGTGGGCGACCGCCGGAGTCGAGCTGATTCTGCAAGGAGCAGGCCAGCTGCTGCCAGGGTCGGCCGACGGCGGCTCGGTCCAGTCGACCGACAGCTATGCGGGACTACGGGACTTGCTTCGGCTCCGCTACCGGATCCGCAACGACCTGCGCCTGCCGGAAGACGAGTATGACCGGATGCTTAACGCCTGACCGGACATGGCTTCGCTAGTGACTCGCCGCCACGCTGGGCTGCGGGTTCACGGTGAGCGCGTCCGAGTCGGTGTCGACATCGACAAGCACGTTGGCGCCATCGGTCGCCTCGCCGGCCAGCAGCTTGCGGGCAAGCTGATCGCCAATCGCCGACTGGATCAGCCGGCGCAGCGGCCGCGCTCCGTACATCGGGTCGAATCCGGTCAGCGCAAGCCATTCCCTTGCCGCCGGAGTGACAGTGAGCGTGAGCCGGCGGTCGGCTAGGCGGTGGGCCAGCCTGAGGATCTGCAGATCGACAATCTGGCTCAGCTCAGCGGTGGACAGCGAGTCGAACAAGATCACGTCGTCCAGACGGTTCAGGAACTCCGGCTTGAAGGTGGACCGCACCAGGGACATCACCGCGTCCCTCTTCGCGGCTTCGTCAAGCGCGGGATCGGCGATATAGATCGAGCCCAGGTTGGAGGTGAGGATCAAGATGGTATTGCGGAAGTCGACGGTACGGCCCTGCCCGTCGGTGAGCCTGCCGTCGTCAAGCACCTGGAGCAAGATGTCGAAGACCTCGGGATGCGCCTTCTCGACCTCGTCGAGGAGCACGACGCAGTACGGCCGGCGTCGCACCGTCTCGGTCAGCTGGCCGCCTTCTTCGTAGCCGACGTATCCAGGTGGCGCGCCGACCAGCCTGGCGACCGAGTGCCGCTCGGAGTACTCGCTCATGTCGATCCGGATCATGGCCCGCTCATCGTCAAAGAGGAACTCAGCGAGCGCCTTGGCCAGCTCGGTCTTGCCCACGCCGGTGGGTCCGAGGAACAGGAAGGAACCGGACGGCCGGTCTGGATCGGCGATACCAGCCCGTGAACGCCGGACCGCGTCCGATACCGCCTGCACTGCCCTGGCCTGCCCGACGATCCGCTGGCCAAGCTCGGCTTCCATCCGCAGCAGCTTGCCTGACTCACCTTCAAGTAGCCGGCCAGCCGGGATTCCGGTCCAGGCCGCGACGACGTCCGCGACATCGTCCGGGCCCACTTCTTCCTTGACCATTGGCCGGGCACCCGCGCCGACCTGATCGGCGGCCGGACCGGCTTCGGTCGCTCCGACGCCGGCTGACCTCGCGTCGGCCAGATCATCACCGGCAACAGCCGAAGCCCGTGCGAGATCGCGCTCCAAAGCGGGAATCTCGCCGTACATCAGCCGTGACGCCGTTTCGAAGTCAGCGTCGCGCTGTGCCCGCTCGGCCTGTCCCCGAAGTTCGTCCAGTTGCTTCTTCAGCTCGCCGACCTTATTCAGGCTGGACTTCTCCCTGTCCCAGCGGGCGAGCAGCGCGGTCAGCTGCTCCTGCCGTTCGGCGAGGTCGGCGCGCAGCCGCTCCAGCCGCTCCTTGCTCGCCGGGTCGGCTTCCCTGGCCAGCGCCAGCTCTTCCATTTTCATCCGGTCGACGGCGCGCTGCAGCTCGTCGATCTCGACTGGCCGGGAGTCGATTTCCATCCGCATCCGGGAGGCAGCCTCATCGACCAGGTCGATCGCCTTATCCGGCAGGAACCTGCCGGTGATGTATCGGTCAGACAGCATCGCAGCGGCCACCAGCGCGGCATCGGAGATCTGTACCTGATGGTGCGCCTCGTACCGGCCCCTGAGCCCGCGCAGGATCGCGATCGTGTCCTGCACCGATGGCTCGCCCACGAAGACCTGCTGGAACCGCCGTTCCAGCGCAGCATCTTTCTCGATCCGCTGCCGGTACTCATCGAGCGTGGTGGCCCCGACCATCCGCAGCTCGCCTCTGGCCAGCATCGGCTTGAGCATGTTCCCGGCGTCCATCGCGCCCTCGGCCGCGCCAGCGCCGACCACCGTATGCAGCTCGTCGATGAACGTGATGACCTGGCCCTCGCTCTGCCGGATCTCGTTCAGCACCGCCTTGAGCCGTTCCTCGAACTCACCCCGGTACTTGGCTCCGGCCAGCATGGCGCCGAGATCCAGTGCTACCACCCGCTTGCCGCGCAGTGACTCAGGCACGTCCCCGGCGACGATCCGCTGCGCCAGCCCTTCCACGACGGCGGTTTTGCCGACTCCGGGCTCGCCGATCAGCACCGGGTTGTTCTTGGTGCGCCTGGACAGTACCTGGATCACCCGGCGGATTTCCGCGTCCCGGCCGATGACCGGATCGAGCTTGCCGTCCCGCGCACTGCGGGTCAGGTCAATGCCGTACTTCTCCAGCGCCTGGTAGGTGCCCTCTGGGTCTGGTGAGGTGACCCGTGCGCCGCCGCGGAGCTGCTCAAAGGAGGCGAGCAGCTGATCGGGGCCCGCTCCGGCCGCACGCAGGACCGTCGCGGCCTGGCCGCCATCGGATGCCAGACCCACGAGCAGGTGCTCGGTGGAGACGTATTCGTCGGACATGTCCCTGGCCCGTTTCGCGGCGGCGGCAAGTGCCGCCAGCAGCGGCCGCGAAGTCTGGGGCGCGCTGACCGTCGCCCCGGACGCGCGGGGCAGCCGGGCAATCAGCTCGCCGGTCCGCTGCGCTATCGTGGCCGGGTCCGCTCCGGCGGCTCGCAGCAGCGGGGCCGCAGTTCCGCTGTCCTGACCGATCAGGGCTGCGAGCAGGTGCAGCCCGTCAATGTTCGGATTGCCGGCCGCCGAGGCGCGCTGCATGGCATCGGAAAGTGCCTCCTGGCTTTTGCGGGTCAGCTTGTCATCCACGTTGTGTCTCCCGTTCGGGCCGCCGGCCGTGACAGCCGGTACTCAGGGCGCCGCGGTTGCCGCCCGGCTGGTGCGGTGCTGGCGCGGGCTATAGGTGATGTCTGTCGTCGCGGGAGGAGCGGCGCCATCAGGCCCCGTGATTTTCGCGCCGCGTGCCACTATCAGGTGCAGGACCGTCCGTGCGGTGTACCGGCACCAGCGCGCTGCCGGTCCTGGTGCGCAGCAAGCCTGCCAGCCGGGCGGCGACCGCCCTGGTGGACTCGAGTTCTCCCTGCAGTGCGGAGATCTCGGCCTGCATATCGGCGAGCATCAGCTGGCTGCGCCGCCATTCACTTTCCAGTTCCAGGATCCGCTTAATGCCAGAGAGATTGACGCCGTCCTCCTGGGAGAGGCGCTGTACTTCGCGCAGGATGAGGACGTCGCGCAACGAGTAGCGCCGCCCCCGTCCGGCGGCTCGGCCTGGCGAGACCAGGCCAAGCCGGTCGTAAGCGCGCAGCGTCTGCGGATGCAGACCGGATAGCTGCGCGGCCACGGAGATGACATACACCGGCGTGTCGTCGGTCAGCTCGAAATCACTCGGCATGTCATCTCCTCCCCGTCGGGTCCTTTCCGCCGGGCGCGTACATTACGTCCGCCCCTTGCGGAGCAGATCGTCCCTGGGGTCCTCGTCCTTCGTCGCGTCCCTGAACCGCTCAAGCGCCTCGCGAGCCTGATCGGTGAGCGCCGACGGCACCTGGACCTCGACCTTCACCAGCATGTCGCCCAGCGTGCCGTCGGTCCGCCGGACGCCCTTGCCGCGGACCCGGAAGGTACGGCCGTTCGGCGTGCCCGGCGGAATCCGGACGTTGACCGGCATCCCCCGATGCGCGGGCACCTTGATCTCGGCGCCGAGCGCGGCCTCGGTGAAGGTCACCGGCACGGTGATCGTCAGGTTGTGGCCACTTCGGCCGAAGACCTGGTGACCGGCGACGTGCACCCGGACGTACAGGTCACCGGGCGGCCCGCCGCGCTCGCCGGAAGCGCCCTTGCCCTTGAGCTTGATCCGCTGCCCGTCAGCGACGCCCGCTGGAATGCGGACCTGTATGGTCCGCGCGCTCATCGCCCGGCCGCTGCCCGAGCAGACCAAGCACGGATCCTCGACCACGAGGCCGCGGCCCCGGCACGTCTTGCACGGCTCCGAGAAGGCAAAACTGCCGAGGTTGCGGCTGGCCTGGCCGGTGCCCTCGCATTCCGGGCAGACCTTGGGGACCGTCCCGGCCTTCGCCCCGGTGCCCATGCAGGTCTTGCACGGACCCTCGTCGGTCAGCCGCAGTGACACGGTCGCGCCGTCAATGGCGTCACTGAACGTCAGCGATGCTTCAGTCTCCACATCCGCGCCGCGCCGCGGCCTGGCCTGCTGGCTGGTCGGCCGGTTGCCGAACACTCCGCCGAGCAGGTCGCCAAGCCTGCCGCCCGACCCGGACGAGCCGAAGATGTCACCAAGATCAAAGCCGCCGAACTGGCCGCCCGCGCCTCCAGGTGCCCGGACGCCCCCGCCGAACAGGGACCGGGCCTCGTCGTACTCCTTGCGCCGCTTGGAGTCAGACAGGACGTTGTATGCCTCGGAGATCTCCTTGAACCGCTCCTCAGACGCTGGGTCGCCCTTATTGGCGTCAGGGTGATACTTGCGCGCTAGCTTGCGGTACGACTTCTTGATCTCCTCAGCGGACGCACCCTTGGAGACAGCGAGAGCCTTGTAGTAGTCCTTCTCGAGGAAGTCCTTGGTACTCAACAGGTCTCTCCTGGTCGGGGTTAGTCGGTGTCGTGCGAGGCGCCGCTGCCGCTCTCGGCGGCATCGGCTGGCTCGGCTGGACTGGCCTCGTGATCACCTTGATCCTCGCTGGGCATGGCATCGCCTTCGGTCCGCGCGCCCGCCGGGTCGGCCGGCTCGGCCACGGCAACCCTGGCCGGTCGCATGATTCGCTCGCCGACCTTGTAGCCGGGCTGCAGAATCTGGACGCAGGTTGTCTCCGCCACGTCGGGTGAGTACGAGTGCATGAGTGCCTCGTGAATGTTCGGGTCGAACGCCTCGCCGGTCTCCCCGTACGTCACCAGGCCCAGCTTGGCGACGATGGCCTCAAGCGATTCGGCGACTGACTTGAACCCGCCGGTCAGCTCACCGTGCTCCCTGGCCCGGCCGATGTCATCGAGCACGGGCAGCAGCTCGGCGAGCACCGCGGCAAGGCTGAGCTCGCGTACGGCAGCTCGGTCGCGCTCGACTCGCTTGCGGTAGTTTGCATACTCCGCCTGCAGCCGCTGCAGGTCCGCAGTCCGCTCGTTGAGCATCATGGCGACGTCCGGGCTAGCCGGAGCGGCTGGTGCGGGCTGACCCGCAGGTCCGCTGTCGCCATGATGGGAGTTGTCCTGGCCGGCCTGGCCTGGCGTGTCCTGGCCGGCAGCCGCTGACTGGTCAGTCCCCGCGTTCCCGGCAGCATCCGGGTGGAGGCTGCCGGGCTTGGACACCGCGTGCTTACCTGGCCGGGACTGCCCTGCTCCGGTGCCTGCAGCTGCCTGGGCGTGGCCAGAGTCCGAGGTGGTATCCCGTGGCTGGCCGGTCACAGGATCGATGCGCCTGCGGTCCCTGATGACCGGACCTTGGCTCTGTTCTTCCGAAGCCGACATCAGGCCGCGTCACCTCCTGCGCCCGGCTTGTCGTCCTCGACGATCTCGGCATCGACGACCTCGTCGTCGTGCGTCTCGCCGGACTTGGCAGCGCCGTCGGCCTGGGCACCTGCATCCTGCTGGGCCTGCGCGTAGATCGCGGTGCCCATCTTCTGGCTGGCCTGAGCCGCCTTCTCGGTCGCGACGCGGATGGCCTCGCCGTCCGTGCCTTCCAGCGTCTTCTTCAGGTCGGCGATGGAGGATTCAACTTCGGACTTGACGTCGTCAGGAACCTTGTCGGAGTTCTCGGAGAGGAACTTCTCTGTGGTGTAGGCGAGGGTCTCGCCGCGGTTGCGGACTTCGGCCTCTTCGCGGCGCTGGCGGTCCTCATCGGCGTACTTTTCGGCGTCGGCCATCATCCGCGAGATGTCGTCCTTGCCCAGCGCCGAGCCGCCCGAGATGGTGACGGACTGCTGCTTGCCGGTGCCCAGGTCCTTAGCCGAGACGTTCACGATGCCGTTCGCGTCGATGTCGAAGGTGACCTCGATCTGCGGGATACCGCGAGGCGCCGGCGCCAGGCCGGCCAGCTCGAACATGCCGAGCTTCTTGTTGTACGCGGCGATCTCGCGCTCGCCCTGGAAGACCTGGATCTGCACGGACGGCTGGTTGTCGTCGGCCGTGGTGAAGATCTCCGAGCGCTTGGTCGGGATCGTGGTGTTGCGCTCGATCAGCTTGGTGAAGATGCCGCCCTTGGTCTCGATGCCGAGCGACAGCGGCGTGACATCGAGCAGCAGGACGTCCTTGACCTCGCCCTTGAGCACGCCCGCCTGCAGGCAGGCGCCGACGGCCACGACCTCGTCCGGGTTGACGCCCTTATTCGGATCCTTGCCGCCGGTCAGCTCCTTGACCAGGTCGACGACGGCTGGCATCCGGGTGGAGCCGCCGACCAGCACGACGTGGTGGATGTCGCTCAGCTTGATCCCGGCATCCTTGATCACCTGCCGGAACGGGTCCTTGCACCGGTCGAGCAGGTCAGAGGTCATCTTCTGGAACTCAGCGCGGGACAGCTTGGTGTCCAGGTGCAGCGGGCCCTGCTCCGAGTGGGTGATGTAGGGCAGGTTGATCGAGGACTCGGTCGAGCTGGACAGCTCGATCTTGGTCTTCTCCGCGGTCTCCCGCAGCCGCTGCAGCGCCATCTTGTCCTGCGCCAGGTCGGTGCCGTAGCTGTTCTTGAAGTCCTTGACCAGCCAGTCCACGATCCGCTGATCCCAGTCATCGCCGCCGAGGTGGTTATCACCGCTGGTCGCCTTGACCTCGACCACGCCCTCGCCGACCTCGAGCAGCGAGACGTCGAAGGTGCCGCCGCCCAGGTCGAAGACCAAGATGGTGGCCTCGCTGTCCTTGTCCAGGTGGTAGGCGAGGGCGGCTGAGGTAGGCTCGTTGATGATGCGCAGCACATTGAGGCCGGCGATCTGGCCGGCTTCCTTGGTGGCCTGGCGCTGGGCGTCGTTGAAGTACGCAGGGACAGTGATCACCGCGTCGGCGACCGTCTCGCCCAGGTACGCCTCAGCATCCCGCTTGAGCTTCTGCAGGATGAACGCGCTGATCTGCTGCGGGGTGAACCGCTTGTCGTCGATCGAGATCTTCCAGTCGGTGCCCATCTGGCGCTTGACCGACCGGATCGTCCGGTCGACGTTGGTCACCGCCTGGCGCTTAGCGACCTCGCCGACGAGTACTTCCCCGTTCTTCGCGAACGCGACCACGGACGGGGTCGTCCGCGAGCCTTCCGCGTTCGCGATGACCGTGGGCTCGCCGCCCTCGAGAACCGCGACGACGGAGTTGGTCGTCCCCAGGTCAATGCCTACCGCTCGTGCCATGTGTCAGTCCTTGCGTTTCCCGATGGTCCGAAGATTGAGTCTTACGGACGCAAGTCTGCCACCTAGCATGTGTGGAGTCAAATGAGTTGAGTCGACATGGCTCAACTCTGTAGGAGATCACGGCAGCGGATCCGCGACCTGTACCTTTTTCGCTGGTTGGTCAGGTTGCCCGGCCGGTGCCAGCCAGGCCAGCCCAGAGCGAGGGAGGCCGGAAACGTGACCGACCCCGACGATGCTAGGCGCTTCGCGGCCATGTATGGCGAGAACCGGTCACGCGTCTACGCCCCAGCGGTCAGCAGGGCAGGACGCAGCCCAAGCCGCAGCAGGTACCGATCGGGCGCTGCGTCAAGCACGCCGCCGGCCGGGTCGTCGGCACCATCAGCGCGCACAACGTCGCCGTCCGGCCGCAGGACGTCCCTGACGACCAGCGCGCAGAGCAGCAGGACGGTGCCGAATCTGGCGAGCAGCGCGGCGAAGTACAGCCCGTTGCCGATAGCGCCGGCCGTATGCGGTCCGGCGACTATGGTCACCAGGTACGCCCAGATCGCGTAGAAGTAACCGATCTCAGCGATCTGCCAGAGCGCGAAGGCGAGCACCCGCGGCCTGGCCAGTACCGCCAGCGGGACCAGCCAGATCACGTACTGCGGCGACCAGACCTTGCTGGTCAGCATGAACGCGGCGACGGTGAGGAAGATCAGCTGGGGCAGCCGGGGCCGGACCGGCGCGGCCAGGGCGAGCGCGGCGACCCCTATGCATGCGAGCGCGAACAGTGCCGCGCCGAGCAGGTTGAGCCCGTGCAGCGACAGGCTGCCGACCACGGGCCAGTGCTCGGTCTCGAAGAAATACCAGATCGACCCCCAGTCGGCGCCACGGCTGGCATTGAACCGGTAGAACGTCGCCCAGTCGTGCGGCGCGGCGATCGCGTCGCGCAGGTTGCCCGCGAGCCACGCCGCCGCCGCCGATCCGGCGGTCACCCAGAACGCGCGCAGCCGGCTGGCCCGCAGGCAGAGCAGGAACAGTGGTCCCAGGCAGAACACGGGATAGAACTTGGTCGCCACCGCCAGGCCAAGCAGCACCCCGGCTAGCCAGTGACGGCGCGCCGACCAGGCTGCCAGCCCGAGCATGGTCAGGCTCATCGCGATCAGGTCCCAGTTGATGAACGCGGCGAGGATCAGCGCGGGCGACAGGGCTACCGCGAGGGCTGTCCACCGGCGAGTCCGCCCGGCACAGTAAGCGGTCGCCACCACCCCGGCAATCAGGAAAAGAATGAGCAGCGTAACGGTGACGTCGTAGAATTCCCGGCCCCTGATGCCAGGGTCAGTATCCGGCCGGACAACCCAGGCGACCGCCTGCATGACGGCACCCATGATGACCGGGTACTCGACCGGATGCTGGAGGTAGGGGATCTGGCCGGCGGATAGCCCCTCGCCGAAGTACAACGGGTAGATGTCGGTATAGCAGTGCGCCTGGAACTGTTCGACGCCGATGTTCCACGCACCTGCCCGGCAGGCTGCCTTAGCGCCGAATCCCAGCGCTCCGCCGAGGACGCTAGCCGCGATCAGGACCGCAACCGATCCGGCCAGGACGGCCCTGCGGCGCTCGCGTTCCTGTGCGCCAGCGTCTGGCTCATCGTTCATGGTCTGTGCCTTTTCCCGGCGAGTTCACGTAGCTTATAGATTGCAGTCCGACCCGGCGACTGCCCGACCGGCTCAGGCTAGCGGCTGCAATAGGTGGTCATGTCTCGCTCAGATTTCCCCGGCGCCGCGGCATCGCCCGCGACCATCCCGGAGTTCGCCGAGTCCGTCACCGCCGGTGAGCACCGAAGTCCTCGGGCCGACCGGGTTCCCTGGCTGATCGCGGTCGGCGTTTTCGCTGCATACACGACGATTTCGGTCTTTCGCTACCTTCGCCTCCAGCCGTCCTCGTGGGACCTTGGCATCTTCACCGAGTACGTCAAGCAGTACGCGCATCTGCGGGCACCGATCGTCGATGCGCGGACCCCCGGCCTGAACCTGCTCGGTGATCACTTCCACCCGATCGTGGCGCTGATCGCGCCATTCTTCCGCCTCTTTCCCTCCCCGGCTACGCTCCTGGTAGCTCAGGCCCTGCTCGCCGCGCTGTCGGTCATTCCGGTCAGCCGGGCGGCGGCCGAGCGGCTGGGAACTGGCGCCGGCCGCGCCATCGGCGCTGCCTACGGGTTCTCCTGGGGCTTGCAGCAGATGGTTAGCTACGATTTCCACGAGATCGCCTTTGCCGTCCCGCTGCTGGCATGCTCGCTGTCCGGGCTGGTCCGCGGCCGGGTCAGGAGCGCTGTCGGGTGGGCGCTCCCGCTGGTCTTCGTCAAGGAGGACCAGGGCTTTACGGTCGCGACCATCGGGCTGATCCTGATCGTGGCTTATCGGCAGCGGATCGCCGGGATCGCGCTTGCCGTCTGGGGAATGGCCTGGTCCGTGCTGGCGATCGTGGTGATCATCCCGCACTTCAATCCCGCCCACGTGTATCCATACTGGTCCAACGGCGGCGAGCTGAGCCCCGCCGGGACGCCGACCTCGGCTGGCGGGCTGCTGACGCAGCTGATCGCGTCGCCAGGAGCGAAGCTGCCGACCCTCGCGCTGATCCTGCTGCCCACCGCGTTCATCGCGCTGCGATCGCCGCTGGTGCTTGCCGCGCTGCCGAGCCTGGTACTGCGCTTCGTCTCGACCAATAGCGCCTACTGGAGCACGGCCTGGCACTACAACGCGACCGTGATGCCCATCGTCTTCATTGCGGCGATCGACGGAGTCGCGAGAATACGGGCATCCGGTGCGGCCAGGCAGCTCAGCCGGACCGGTCGGCCCAGAGCCGGACTAGCCCGTGTGTCCGGTCGGCTGGATGCGGGACTGGCTCGGATACCTGGCCGGCTCGAAGTGGTGCTGGCCCGGCTGGCCGGTCGGCTCGGTTCTGGACTAGTCCGGCTGCCAGGTCGGCTCGGTGGTGAGCTTGAGCGTTACGGCGCGGCGATGATGCTGGCAGTATGCGCGGCGCTCGTTTTCCAGTTCCCGCTGAGCAGCCTGTGGAACAGCCAGACCTACCAGCTCGGGCCGCACATTGCGGCCGCCAGAGCGGCGATGGCACTCGTGCCCGACGGGGCGACCGTGCAGACCAACATCGATCTGCTCGGCCCGCTCGGTGCCAGGACCGATGCTTTCTGGCTGGGCAACAGCGCGTACTGGCACGGCAGCAGCGGCAACCCGGATACCACCTACGTCGTTTACGACAAGCAGAGCGGCGACCTGCCGCCCCCGCCGCACGGTGTGCTCAGCTACATCGAGAGCCTTGATCGCGGCGCGACCTACCTCCTTATCTACGACAATGACGGCGTCTACGTTTTCCGTCGCTCTTAGGCCCGCTGATGTCTTCCTGGCCGCGGGGCCACAGCCGCCTGGCGACCGCCGCGGTGCTTGGCTGCTATCTGGTCGCAGCGGTGATCGTGACATGGCGGCTCTGGGCTGACCCGGCCTCTCGCACGGTCGTAGGCAATCCGCAGGACGCCGACCAGTTCGCCTGGTACCTGCGGTACATAGCGACAGCGCTGGCGCACGGGCGGCTGCCCGCACTGGTGACGCCGGCACTGAACGCACCGCAGGGCATCAACGTGATGTGGAATACCTCGATCCTGCTGCCGGGCGTGCTGCTGGCGCCGGTGACGTTGCTCGCCGGGCCGCAGGCCAGCCTTACCGTGCTGACCGCGGCCGGATTCGCCGGCTCGGCGGCGAGCATGCTGCTGGTGCTGCGTCGCTGGCAGGTCAGTACCGGTGCCGCCGCCCTGGCCGGTGCGGTCTACGGCTTCTCCCCCGCCCTGCTGCACGCGGCCGTAGGCCACTACAACCTGCAGTTCGCCGTCCTCCCGCCGCTGATCGTCGACGCCACCCTGCGCGTGGTGGTCGGACGGCCCCGGCCCGCCCCGCCGGCCGACAGTTCGCTGGCAGCCGCGCCGGGTGGCCGGTGGCTGGCCAGCCGATCGCGGGTCGCCGCTCCGGCCGCCAGTTCGACATCTAGCTGGTCGCGGGACGGCGCGCCCGGCAACATTCAGCGCCGGGCGCGGAGCCGTCCGCTTTCCCGCGTCCCGCCCGCGGCGCGGGACGGTATCTGGCTTGGCCTGCTGGTCACGGTGCAGCTCTTCACCGGCGAGGAACTCCTGCTGGTCACCTGCATAGCGTGCCTGCTCATCGTGGCCGGACTCGCGGCCAGCCGGCCCCGCGCGGTCGCGCGCCGGATGATTCCGGCTCTGACCGGCCTGGCTGCGGCTGCGGCGGTCGCGCTCGTGCTGGCCGGCCGGGCGCTGTGGGTCCAGTTTGCTGGCCCGCTGACCCAGCACGGCAGCGCGTTCCTGCCCGACTACTTCGTCAACGATGTCAGCGGCTTCGTCATGCCGTCCGGTCAGCAGTTGTTCCACACCGCCGCCAGCGCCGCGGCCGTCGCCCGCTACCAGGGCGGCCCTGCGGAGTACCTGGCCTACCTGGGCTGGCCGCTGATTGTCGTGCTGGTGATTGCGACTGCCGCCTGCTGGCGCCATCCGGCTGTCCGTGCGATGGCGCTGACCCTCGTGCTGCTCGAACTGCTTTCCCTCGGCGGCCACCCGCTGGTCAGCGGGGTGTCCGATCCTGGCGTGGACTTGCCGTGGCACTGGCTGGAGGAGTTGCCCGTGCTCGGATCGGCCTTGCCGACCCGGCTGTCCATCGTCGCCGACGGTGCCGCCGCGGCGCTGCTAGCGTTCGGCGTCGACCTGGCACGGGCTCGCATGGGCCGGGTATCCGCCGGTCGCTGGTCGGCTCTGGTGACAGCGGTCGCCGTGCTCGCCTGCCTGCCGCTGGTGCCCCGCCCGCTCGCACCCGCCGATGCCTCGCCGGTCCCGGCGGGCTGGACGGCTGCGATCAGCGCGCTGCGGCTGCCGCCAGGCGCACGGGTCCTGATCGTGCCGGTCCCCACACCCACCCTGACCGTCGCGATGCGCTGGCAGGCCGATACTGGCCAGCCAGAGTCGCTGATCGGAGGATATTTCACCGGGCCAGCCTGGAATGGCCAGGCATACATCGGCGGCAACGGCGTCACCGCCACCGCCCAGTATCTTGATTGGCTCTGGCTGACGGGGTCAGCGGGGCTGGCGCCGGTTGCCGTCGGGCCTGCCGTCCATGCTCCGACTCCGGTCCAGGTCCGTGCCGATCTCGCGTCCTGGCGGCCGACCGGCGTGCTGGCCGTGACGGCGATCGGCTCGCCGCTCGGCCGTTACCTGGTCGCCCTGCTCGGCCGCCCGACCGTTCGGGGCACAGACATCCTCGCCTGGCGCTGCCAGCCGTTCGGTCTCGATGTCATTCAGCCAGTCCGCGTATGCGGCTACCTGGGCTTGGGTAGCTCGCGGTAGGTGCCGCCCCGGACTGGCAACCGTCCACGGTTCCCGCGGAAAGGAGATCAGCGGACAGTCGACCGCCGCCAGGTCAGCCGGCTTCGTACCGGCCATCCGCGGTACCCGCACGGACGCCGGAACGGGCTCCGTCGCTTCCGGCTCAACTCCTGCCCCGCGGCGCGCTGTGGCGGCGGACTGGGTCACGTTACGCTGGCAGCGGCATCGCGCAGCCGGGCGTGCCAGGCGCCGCGGCCCGACGACGCCCGTCCCTCTTCGCACCGGGAGGTCCTGTGGCCCTGCGCATCATTATCGGCCTCGCGCTGACTGTGATCGCGTTCGCGATCGCCGGGCAGCGCCTGCGCTGGCTCTACCGGCTCGGGAGGAGCGGTCAGAGCGCGCCCGAGCGGATCGCTGCGCTGCGGGAGCATCCGGGCCGTGGTGCGCAGACCGAGGTCACCGAGGTACTCGGCCAGCGCAAGCTGCTGCAGTGGACGATCCCCGGCGTCGCTCACTTCCTGACGTTCTGGGGTTTCACGATCTTGATCCTGACCCTGATCGAGGCCTACGGCGGCCTGTTCAGCAAGACATTCGCGATCCCCGGCATCGGCCACTGGGCATGGGTCGGCTTCGCGGAAGACTTCTTCGCTGTCGCGGTCCTGGTCGGGATCGCTACCTTCGCCGTGATCAGGCTGCGCAGCGATCCGAAGCGTGAGGGCCGCAAGTCCCGCTTTGAAGGTTCGCACACCGGCGCCGCCTGGCTCGTTCTGCTAATGATTTTTCTGGTAGTCGCGACGCTGCTGGTGTACCGGGGCGCCCAGATCAACACCGGCGATTTCCCCTACGCCCACGGGGCGTTCGCCTCACAGCTCGTGGGGCACTGGCTCGCGCCGCTGAGCCCTGGTGCCACCTCCGCGATCGAGACCACGTTCCTTCTGGCCCAGCTCGCGGTCATCCTCGGCTTCCTGATCCTGGTGACCTATTCCAAGCACCTGCACATCTTCCTGGCGCCGCTGAACGTGCTGTTCTCGCGCCGCCCGAACGGCCTGCGCGCGCTGCAGCCGATGCGCTCGGACGGCAAGGTGCTCGACTTCGAGGAGGCCGACCCGGACACCGACATCTTCGGCCTCGGCAAGATCGAGGACCTGAGCTGGAAGGGCATGCTCGACCTGGCTACCTGCACCGAATGCGGCCGCTGCCAGTCGCAGTGCCCAGCCTGGCTGACCGGCAAGCCGCTCTCGCCCAAGATGCTCATCCTTGACCTGCGGGACCACGCGTTCGCCAAGGCGCCGTACCTGCTGGCCGGATCCGACGAGGCCAGGGAACAACTTCCCGATGCCGTCAGGCATGAGGCGCAACGGCCTCTCGTGGGCACTGCCGAAGCGAGCGGCGTGATCGATCCCGATGTGCTCTGGTCCTGCACCAACTGCGGAGCCTGCGTGCAGGAATGCCCGGTCGATATCGAGCATATCGACCATATCGCCGGGATGCGCAGGCATCAGGTGCTGATCGAGTCCGAGTTCCCGCCCGAGGCGTCCGGGATGCTGAAGAACCTGGAGAACAAGGGCGACCCGTGGGGAATGGGTGCGTCAAAGCGGACCGAGTGGATCACCGAGCTTGACTTCGAGGTGCCGGTCGTCGACGGGCTGATCGGCGACGACGTGGAATACCTGTTCTGGGTGGGCTGCGCTGGCGCGCTTGAGGACCGGGCCAAGAAGACGACGAAGGCGATCGCGCGGCTGCTGCATACCGCGGGGGTCTCGTTCGCGGTGCTCGGCCCGGCCGAGACCTGTACCGGCGACCCGGCCAGGCGGATGGGCAACGAGTTCGTTTTCTCGATGCTGGCGCAGCAGAACATCGAGACCCTGAACGAGGCGAAGGCCCGCAAGATAGTCGCTAGCTGTCCGCACTGCTTCAACACGATCGCGAACGAGTACCCGCAGCTGGGCGGGAACTACGAGGTGATCCACCACACGCAGTTGCTCGCCAGGTTGATCGCCGACGGCGCGCTGACCCCGGTCAACCCGATCGAGGAGAAGATCACCTACCACGATCCTTGCTTCCTGGGCAGGCACAACAAGGTGTACACCGCGCCTCGGGAGATCATGGAGCAGGTTCCCGGGGTTCAGGCTCAGGAGATGCACCGGTGCAAGGAACGCGGTTTCTGCTGCGGTGCAGGCGGGGCCAGGATGTGGATGGAGGAGCGGATCGGCAAGCGGATCAACGTCGAGCGGATCGACGAGGCGCTCGGCACGGACCCGGACACCATCTCTACTGGTTGCCCGTTCTGCCTGGTGATGCTCGGCGACGCGGTCAGCGCGAAGAAGAGTTCTGGCGAGGCTAAGGAGTCGCTGGAAGTCGTCGACGTAGCGCAACTGCTGGCCAGGTCGGTTGCTCACCCTGAGCCCGCGGGCCGGGCGGGTTCGCCTGCCCCTGACGGCGAGGGCTGACCGCGTCGGCCGAGATCAGGGACGGCACGTCGGCCAGACCAGCAAGAGGAACGATGGATACCAGGCGGGCTGAGGCCTTCAGCGACGGAGTGTTCGCGGTGGCCATCACAGTGCTCGTTTTCGGCTTGCTGCCGATCGGGACTGGCAGCCACGTCACGAAGGCCCTGCTCAGCGCGTGGCCGCAGTACGTCGCCTACGTGGTCAGCTTCCTGACGATCGGGATCATGTGGCTGAATCACCACACGCTGATGGCGCAGATGCGGCGGGTGAACCGGCCGCTGCTCGTGCTCAATCTGCTGTTGCTGATGGGCGTCGTAGCCGTGCCGTTCCCGACTGCGCTAGTCGCCGATCACTTGTCCGGCCCCGCCGCCGCAGGCGGCCGCGCCGCGACTGTGACGTACGGCATAGTCATGACCGCGATTTCGGTCGCGTTCTCGGTGATGTGGCTGTATGTGGGCCGGCACGCCAGCGAGGTCGGCCGCCGGACTGGTCAGCCGCCGCCTCGGTTCACCAGCGTCCGGTTCAGCGCGGGCCTGGTCGGCTACGTGGCGGGCATTGTCGTCGCGGTCTTCTCACCAGGTGCCGCGCTGACTATGTACGGCTTGATCGCGGTGTACTACCTGTTCGAGCACCTGCCCGAGCCGGACGCGGAGCCGGGCGCGGACGCGGAGCTGGGTGCGGGCACGGAGCAGGGTGCGGGCGCGGGGCTGGGCGCTGAGACCGACTTTGGCGCGGGTGCGGGCACGGATCCGGCCGCGTAGGCCGGGCCGGCACGTGCCGAGCATGAGAAGATCCTGGGCTAAAACCCGCCGAAGTTGGCGGGTTTTAGCCCAGCGGATCATGGAGAAGCCGTGCGCCGTCGCTGCGATCGGAGTTATGTCGCCGGTGCGGGCACGGCGCGGGTGGGCAGCCAGATCCGCACCCGGGTGCCGTGGCCGAGCCAGGACTCCACCGTCGCCTGCCCGCCATGCGCGTTCGCGATCGCCTGCACGATCGACAGGCCGAGCCCGCTGCCGCCACCGCCGGAGTAGTCCGGGCCAGCGGAGCTGATCCCGCCGCCGGAGTAGTCCGGGCCAGCGGAGCTGACCCCGCCGCCCGCCCCATTGCTCGCCGGACTGGCCGGCGGTGCGTCGCCATTGGAGCTGACCGGGTGTCCCTCGGCGCGCTCCGCGGCGCGGTGGAACCGGTCGAACGCCCGCGCGGTGTCCTCAGCCGACATGCCAGGGCCGGCGTCGGCCACCTCGATCAGGACGCCGCCGTGCACCGGGCCCAGCCGCACGGCGACCGGCGCGGACCGCGGCGTATGCGCTCGGACGTTGGCCAGCAGGTTGGCCAGCACCTGCCGGATCCGTCGTTCATCGACGACGGCGATCAGCCGTGGCGGCGCCTGAGCGCTGATCGGCCGGTCGGTTTCTACAGCCATCGCGTCGGCTACCGCGTCCCGCACCACCGTCGCCAGGTCGGTCTCGGTCAGGTCGAGCGAGGACGTCCGGTCCAGCCGGGCTAGTTCAAGCAGCTCAGCGACCAGCGTGGACATCCGCTGCGCCTCCTGCTCAATCCGGCGCATCGCGCCGGGCAACTGGTCAGGGCCGAGTGCGCCCTGCCCGTACAGCTCTGCATAGCCTCGGATGGTGGTCAGCGGCGTGCGCAGCTCGTGCGAGGCGTCGGCCGCGAACTCGCGGACCTTCCGCTCCGAGTTCAGCCGTGCTCCGAATGCCTGCTGAATCCGGTCGAGCATGGTGTTGATCGCGGTGCCGAGCCTGCCAACGTCAGTTTCGTCGTCCGACTCAGCCATCCGCTCGGTCAGGTCACCTCTCGCCGTGATGTCGTTCGCGGTCCTCGCCATCCGCTCCAGTGGCTGGAGCCCGCGGCCGATCAGCCACCTGCCGCCAATCGCGAGCAGCGCGATCAGGGCGCCGCCCGTGATCATCTCCGTCAGGATCAGCCCGCGCAACTGCCTGGTCAGAGAGCTGGACGGCTCGGCGACGACCACAACGCTGCTCGCCCGCGGTGTGTTCTCGGTCGCCGGAATGAGCCTGGCTGCAGCCTGAAGCGCAGGACTGACCAGGCCGGAGGACTTGATGGTGAACAGCTGGTCGCGGAAGCCGAGCCGCAGGATCTTCACGGCGCCCATCGGCCGGATCGCCGCAACGAGCGCGCGGGTCGCCGCCGAGTTCGCGGTGAGCGGCTGGACGGTATAGGGAGCGAAGGTGACCTCGACGGCCGATATCCCGCCAGGATTCCTGGCGATGTCGATCGGGCTGCGAGTGCTCTCGGCCAAGATGATGGCATCAAACTGGTCCACCAGATGAGTCTTGAACACGGCCGTGCTGACGACGCCCATGATCAGCAGGAAGAACGCGGTTACGGCGATCTGCAGCACCAGCAGGCGCGTGCGCAGTGACCCGCCGCGGGGCCGGCTCATCCTCCTGGGTTCCCCGGCCGCCAGGTGGGCCCGGACCCGTGCGGCTGATCGGCATGCTGAGGCTGGGCTCTCGCCGGCTCGGGCAGCCGGAGGCTGTAGCCCACACCGCGCTGGGTGTGGATCAGCGGAGGCCCGAGCGGATCGAGCTTGCGGCGCAGGTAGCTGACGTAGGTCTCGACGATCTGCGACTCCCCGGCGTAGTCCCAGCCCCAGACGTTCTCCAGGAGTTGCGCACGGGTCAGCACCCGGCCCGGGTGCCGCATCAGGTAGGCGAGCAGCCGGAACTCAGTCGGTGACAGTTCGACAGGGACACCGGCCCGATGCACCGTCCACCGGGCCTCGTCTAGTTCGAGATCACCGGCTCTGAGCGCGTCGCCGCGATCGCCGGCCTGATCGGGCGCCGCCGACCTCGATGCGCGCCGCAGGACCGCGCGGACCCTGGCTACCAGCGCCTCGACCGAGAACGGCTTGGTGACGTAGTCGTCGCCGCCGATGGCCAGGCCCGTCACCGTATCTGACGAGGTGTCCCGCGCGGTCAGGAAGATGACGGGAACCTCGTTGCCGGCCGCCCGCAGCCTGCGGCAGACCTCGAAGCCATCCAGGTCGGGCAGCATCACGTCAAGCACGATCAGGTCCGGCTGTACCGCATCGGCCTGGCGCAGCGCCTCCTTGCCATTTGCTGCCGTGCTGACGGCACAGCCATGGAATTTCAGCGCGACCTGGACCAGCTCGCGAATGTTCGGCTCGTCGTCCACGACGAGCACGCGCGGTATGCGTTCTGCATCGGTCATGGTTACTGAGCAGCTCACAGTTCGTCGGGTGCCGACCGGTAGCGGCCGCCTTGTGCAGGAGCGTACGGGATCCCGGGCCGATGCGCCGGGTGCCCGCAGCCCGTGGGTTCGGTGCCGAGCTGCGGGCACCCGGCGCCGCGGTCCTTTCTTCTGCCTGCAGGTGGCTGGCTCGTTAGCGGCGGATCAGGATCAGTCGGGCGTCGTCGGCGGAGCCGACGACGCGGCCAGCCACGAAGATCCGCTGTCCGGTCGCCAGTGCGCTCGCAGCGACCCGGCGCCCGGCGTGGAACAGGGCGGTCCTGGCGATGAGGTCCCAGGTCCAGGTGGTGCCATCGGCGGCCTTGACGACGATTGAGGTTCCGGTGACCGACTGGATCACCCCGCGCTCGAATGCGATAGTCGCGGTGCCAGTCTTAGTCTTCACGGTGATCTGGCCGTGCATGCCGCCGAGCAGCCGGAGCCGGAGCCGGAGGAATCGCCGGATGCAGGAGCGCAGCTTGGCTCGTGCCGCGGCCCGATGCCCGGTCGCGCGCAGGTGCCTGGCCGCGGCCAGGCATCGGTGCAGGCCGCCGACGGCCCCTCCAGGGACACCGCTGACGGCTGAATCACTGGATAGCACCGTCGCTCCAGCGGACGCCGGCGCACCGAGCAGGTCGCTGAGCGCGCCTGCCTGACTGGTGCTGGCCGGTTGGGAGAGACCGGTCAGTGCCGTGCTCCCGGCGGCTGCCGGGCCGACGCCGGCCAGCTGCACCGCGAGGACCGAGCCGCCGCCGGCCAGCAGGGCCGTAATCCCGAGGCCGGCGGCCCAGCGGGCAATCCGGCCGGGCCGACGGCTGGCGGATCGCGCGTGCTCCGCGCTGCCGGGACCGCCGCCGACAGGCATGCAGTGCCCGGAGCCGAGACTGTCGGGACCGGCGCCGAGACTGTACGGCAGGGTGTGGTCCCCAGAGCCGTCATCGGGATGCGGGTACATATTGTCCATGTCAGCCACTGTGCTCCCCTGTTCTGGGACGTCAGCCGGTAGACCCTGAGATTTGACTGTGAACGAGCCCGTAACTTCCTGGTGATGGCGTCCAAGGGGATTCGTCTGCTGGCCGGCTACATCCGGTCAGGCACCGGGATGCCGAGCAAGTCGAGCCCGGTGAGCAGCACCCGCAGGGTCAGGGCGGACAGAGCCAGCCGGGAGTCACGTATGTGCTGGCTCTGCGCCTTCAGCACCGGGCACTGCTCGTAGAAGGTCGTGAAGTCGCTGGCCGTCTCGAACAGGAAGGCGGCGAGCTTGTGCGGCTCAGCCGTCAGGGCGGTGTCAGCGACCGCCGCACCGAAGCTGAGCAGCCGCAGCGCCAGCGCCCGCTCGGCCGCGGCGGTCAGCACGATCGGACCCGTGGCCTCGTCGGGCGTCAGCCCGGCCCGCTGGAACAGCGACCTGATCCTGGCTGTGGCGTACTGAAGGTAAGGACCGGTGTTGCCGGTCAGGCCGAGCAGCCGGTCGAAGTCGAGCGCGTAGCTGGAACTCCTGGCAACCGACAGGTCGCCGTACTTCAGCGCGCCGATGCCGACGGCCTCTGCGATCTGACCCCGCTGCTCGGGGTCGTCATACCGGTCCTTGATCACTTCCTCGGCTCGCTGCACGGCCTCGTCGATCAGGTCGACCAGCTTGACCTGCTCGCCGCTGCGGGTCTGCAGCCGCTGCCCGCCGGGGCCGGTCATCAGGCCGATGACGGCATGCTCGGCACTTGCCGCGCTGGTCAGCCAGCCCGCCTGCCTGGCCACGGCGAACGCCATCTCCAGGTGCTGGTGCTGCTCCGAGCCGACCACGTAGATGAGCCGGGTAGCGCCCAGGTCAAGCAGCCGGTACCTGATCGCGGCCACGTCCGTGCTCGCATAGCCGTAGCCGCCGTCGCTCTTGCGAAGCATCACCGGCACCGGTTTGCCGCCGCGGCCGGTGAAACCCGGCGGGAACGCGCAGAGCGCGCCGTCGCTGATCACGGCGATGCCGCTGGCTTCCAGCTCAGCGCAAACGCTGGCGAGCATCGGGTTGTAGAAGCTCTCCGGGTCCATGTCGGCATCGGTCAGCGTGATGTCGAGCCGGTCGTAGACCCTGCGCAGGTATGCCATCGAGTCGGCGACGAGCATCCGCCAGAGCCTGAGCGCCTGCTCGTCGCCGGCCTGCAGCTGGACGACACGCTGCCGGGACCGGTCGGCGAACGAAGCGTCGGCGTCGAACTTCACCCTGGCGGCCTGGTAGAAGACGGTGAACTCGCCGGTGGCAAGCTGCTCGCTGGTCGCCTGGTCACCCACGTCGATCGCGTGCTCGATCAGCATGCCGAACTGGGTACCCCAGTCACCCAGATGCGCGGCGCGGATCACGGTGTGACCGAGGTGCTCAAGCACCCGGACCACGGCGTCGCCGACGACGGTGGCGCGCAGATGCCCGGCGTGCAGCTCTTTGGCGACGTTCGGCCCGGAGTAATCGACGACTATCCGCTGCGCCTGCTGCGCCATGGTCACGCCGAGCCACTGGTCGGCCAGCTGGCCGGTGGCGCTGGCGGCGAGCCAGCTATCGCGCAGCGTGAGGTTGATGAAGCCAGGTCCGCTGACCTCGACCCGCTCGCAGATGGCCGATTCTGCGAGTCGGACTGCGAGTCGTTGGGCGACGTCGCGGGGTGGTGCGCCGATGCGCCTGGCCAGCGCCAGCGCGACGTTGGCCTGAAAATCGGCGAACGACGACGGCCGGATGACCGGATCGGCGCCGGCGTATTCGGCGCCGAACTCAGCGGCGAGCGCGGCACTCACCTGCTCCGCGAGGGCAGCCTGCAGATCAGCCATGACAAGAGCCTATCGATCTCGCGCAATGCGTTATCGCGGCTGTTCAGGTCCGGCGCCGGAATCCTTGCCGGTGCGGGCCAAGCCGTTCCCGGATCTTCTCGGTGATCTGACCGTCCGTCAGGTCGGCGGCCAGGCGGCAAGCCGCAGCGGCGCCACGGGCCGTCGCCGCGCCGTGTGCTATGACCACGGTCCCCTCTAGCCCGATCAGCGCGGCGCCGCCATAGGTCTCCGGATCGTTCCGCTCCCGCAGTTCGCGCAGTGCCCGGCGCTGCAGGAGCGTGCCCACCCGTGCGCCGCGCGAGCTGCCAAGCGCCGACCTGAGCTGTTCGGCCGCGAACGCGGCGGTTCCCTCCAGGGTCTTCAGCGCGACATTCCCGGCGAAGCCGTCCGCGACGATGACGTCGACCTTGCCTGCCAGCAGATCGCACCCTTCCACATTGCCGACGAAGCTGATCGGCATCGCGCCGTGCTGCGGCTCGGCGCTGAGCAGCTCATGCGCCCGGCGGGTCAGCTTGTTGCCCTTGCCTGGCTCCGAACCGATAGACAGCAGCCCGACCTTCGGCCTGGTGATCCCGAACGCCACTTCCGCATAGGCGACGCCCAGCTGGGCGAATTGCACCAGCATCTCGGGCTTCGGATCCGCGATCGCGCCCGCGTCGATCAGCAGGGTGGGGGTGGGCATGGTCGGCAGCGCCACCGCCAGGGCCGGGCGCAGCACGCCAGGCAGGTTGCGCAACCGCAGCCGCGCGGTCGCGACGATCGCGGCGGTAGATCCGGCCGACATGACCGCCGTCGCCTGACCCAGGTGCACCAGCTGGCACGCTATCGCGATGCTCGACCTCGGCCGCCGCCAGCTGGCCAGCGCGCCCTCATCCATCGCGATCGACTCCTCGGCGGTCACCAGCCGGATTTCGCCGAGCACGCCGTGCTTGGACAGCAGCGGGCGGACCTGGCCGGGACGGCCGATCAGGACGATCCGGACGCCCCACTCGCGGAACGCCAGGACTGAGCCGGCCACGATCTCCTCCGGCGCGTTGTCGCCGCCCATCGCGTCCACCGCGACGACCGGATGCTGCCAGTCGGGCCGCCCGAGCGGGCGCGCACCGTTCTGCGGAGCGGGCAGCAGCCCAGCGTCCAGGTCTCCGGGTGGATGCTCGCCAGCCGGTCCCGGAACGCGGTCACTGGAACTGCTTACGGTCACGCCGGCGCCTGCGATGCCTCCGGCTGCGGGATTGCCTGATCGGACGATGGGCTGGCCTGATCAGACGATGGGCTGGCCGGGGTCGTGACCCGCCTGATCGCCAGGCAGCTAAGCGCAGCGAGAGCCAGGACTGTGATCGGCAGGACCAGCGTCTGGTGCATCGCGTTTACGAAGCCCAGCGAGAACACGTCGTGGCCGAGCTGGCCGATCCGCGCCACCAGTGATGGCGGCGTCCCGGCCGGCAGCTTGATATTGCCCTGCCCGGCCCCGACCGAGACACCGCTCTGCGCCGCCTTAGCGAATCCGCTCACGAATGACCCGCGGGCCGACGCCGGCAGGGCTGCGGAGCGCAGGCTGGCAGCGGCCGGCAACGTAGCTGCGAGCCGGTTCTGAAGCAGCGCACCCACGGCCGCCGTGCCGATCACGGCGCCTACCTGGCGCACAGTGTTGAGCATCCCGGACGCGGCACCAGCCATCATCGGCTGGACGCTCCGCATCGCCGTAGTGGTCATCGGAGCGAACGTGCAGCCCAGGCCGAACCCAGCCACAACAAGGCCGGGCAGGAAGTCCTGCCAGGTCGACGTGGTCGATGCGATGCCCATGGCCCAGCCCATGCCCCCGGCGAACAGCGCCAGGCCCGCGGTCAGGATGTACTTGCCGCCGATCCGGTCGGTCATCCGGCCAGCCACTGGCGCGACGAACATCGAGATCAGCGAGGCTGGCGCTATTGCCAGGCCCGCCTTGAGTGCCGAGAATCCAAGCGCCGACTGCATGTAGATCGTGAATGGCAGGAAGATGCCCATCATGCCGATGGACACCGCACCTGAGACCCAGTTCATCAGGGCGAAATTCCGGCCGCGGAACAGCGAGAACGGGACCAGCGGCTCGCGGTCCTGAGTGCGCGCCTGAACCAGCAGGAAGATCGCGAGCAGGATCACGCCAACGCCGATAATCAGCGGGATCGAGATGAACGAGGTGATCGTTCCCCAGCTGTAGCGCTGGCCTTCGACCAGGCCGAAGCAGATGGCGAGCAAAGCGGCGCTCGCGAGTAGCACTCCGGGAACGTCTAGGCGGTGCTGCTGGCCGGTGCGCAGATCCGGGATCCACAGCAGGCTCAGCACGATCACGATGGCGCCGATCGGCACGTTGATGAAGAAGATGTACCGCCAGTCGAATGCCGTGACCAGCAGGCCGCCCAGGGTCGGGCCAGCGATCGTCGCCACGCCGGCCACCGCGCCCCAGATACCGAACGCCGCGCCCCGCCGCTCGGGCGGGAACACCATGGTCAAGATGGCCAGCGTCTGCGGCATCAGCAGGGCCGCCCCGACCCCCTGGATCGCCCGGAACGCGATCAGCCAGTTGGTCGTGGGCGAGAAGCCGCAGGCCGCCGAGGCCAGGGTGAACAGCGCCACGCCGTAGATGAACAGCTTGCGCTGCCCGCGCAGGTCGCCGAGCCGCCCGGCCGTGATCAGCAGCACAGCGAGGACCAGCGCGTAGGCGTTGATCACCCACAGGATGCCGTCAAGTGAAGCGTGCAGCTTGGTGATCATGTTGGGGATCGCGATGTTCACGATCGTCAGGTCAAGCAGGGTCATGAAGAACCCGAGCGAGACGACGATCAGGACCACCCACGGTCTGCCGCGGTACTTTGTCACGTTGTCTAACCTTCCCTGGCTGCGCCTGGCTCGCCCGTGCCGCGGGCTGCCCGACCGCGCAGTGCCTGACCTGATCAGGTCTGCCCAGGCTGCAGCGCTTCGCCCGACCGCGACTATTCCCCGATCGGGATGCCTGACCCGACTTTCCGCCAGTCCTGGCTCGGCGCCGTCGGCTGGACGCGCGCCGGGCCGATCTGCACGGCGGTTCCAGCGTGCGCCGTTCAGCACTGATGCTAA
>OCZU010000329.1_pt1 | contig 33351 bp, 25 predicted proteins | sample 1539001 | NCBI WGS metagenome assembly OCZU01 (sample SAMEA3539306, study PRJEB22396) | soil metagenome | biome: tundra; feature: field; material: soil | place: USA | collected 2010-05 | depth 0.15 m | reverse complement strand
GATACGGCGACCACCGAGATCTACACTCTTTCCCTACACGACGCTCTTCCGATCTACATGCGCAGGGAAATTTCCGACGGCCTTTCCGGGCGGCAGGATGCCCGCCCTCGGCAGGCAAGATGCCCGCCGCTACGGTTCAAGGGCGCCAGGCGCGCAAAAAATCCGGGGTGGTTTCTCCGTGAAGCTCGTGGCAGCCGACGTAAGGAGGCTCCATCGGAATTCGGTCAAGTTAGTGCCTCCTTACGTCGGCTGCTACGGCTACGAGGCTCAACGCGCGAATACTTTTCGGCGAATTCTCACTCTGATGGAGAAATGTTTCTGTGAAGCGCTTTGTCGTCTATGCAATGATTGGCGGCGCTTTATTCCTGGCCATCTTGGTTTTCCTACAGCTCCGAGCGCCCCGAACATTCTCACGGTCAGATCCGATTCCGGCAAATACGCAGGCAGGAGGCGCGGCCAAGCCGGAGAAATCATCGAGCCGGGGAAACAATTCACCCGCACTTCCGGCCAAAACCAATCCGGTTCCAACCGCCGCTCTCGTTCAACCAGATGATTCGCTCGCCGCTCTCAATGCCTTCTCCACTTGGGCGGAGCAGTTCCAAGCCGGCAACTCATCGGCGAGCGTCGCGCGCGGCGAGGCGCTGGCTTGGAAGCGCCGGGAGGCAATGCTAAACCTGATCGAAACCAATCCGGAAAAGGCGCTCGCCCTGGCCGTTCCGTATCGCTGGCGGTTCGCGTTGCCGGTGAACGTCACACGCTATTTCGAGCAATGGGTGGACGGGCGCGGCGCACTGGACGTTTTTGTCGCCACGGATTTTGAGCACGGCAGAACCCGCGCGAATCGCGAGGCGCAGGTCGGCGGCAAAAGCTATCAAACTTTCGTTTACGGACGGCGGCTGAGCCAGGTGTCGCAGTCGCATATTCCTCTACATGGCATCGCGCTGGACGGGAAACTGGCGCTGCAAACCGACCCGGTTCGTATTCTGGATTCCGAGGAAGCCGGGGCGCTGGAAAAAGAGCGTGGGCAGCCGGTTGAAAAAATCTGCGGAGTTTCCGGTAATTCCGCCGATTCCCGCAATCAACCGGTGGCGACGGATATCGGCGGCGAGATAAAATTCTTTTGCGGGGTGGACCACGCCCGCCTGGTGAACGAACGATTGACACTCGCGGAGAGCGGTGCGGACGGTGGCAGCGCCGAGCTGGCCACGGCCGCGAATGACGCCTGGACGCACGGACCGAAAACCGTCCTCTACATGCGCGTGAATTTTCCCGACGACCTGACGGAGCCGATTTCGGAGGCGGCGGCCTACAACGTGATGGACGGCGTCAATGATTTTTACACCGAAGGCTCTTACGACCTGACTTCGCTGTCGCCGACGGTCACACCGCTGATGACGCTGCCCAACACCAAGTGGTGGTACAGCACCGCCGGCCCGGGCGCGCTGATTAACGACGCGCGCGAGGCGGCACGCCACGTCGGCTTCGAGACGGCCAATTACGATCTGGACATTGTGGCCTTCACGACCGTGCCCGATTACGATTTCGGCGGCCTCGCCGCGGTGCATGGCAAGAGCGTCTGGTTGCAAAGCACCGGCGTGGGCGTGACCGCTCACGAACTCGGCCACAACTACGGCCTCTGGCACGCGAACCTCTGGGACACCAGCACCAACTTCAGCGTCATCGGGCCGGGAACGAATTTGGAATACGGCAACATCTTCGACACCATGGGCGACGCCACCGCCGGGAACAATCAATTCAACGCGACGCACAAAAACATTCTCGACTGGCTTCCAGATACCGCCGTCCAAAACGTGACGAGCAACGGTGTTTACCGGATTTTTGCCTTCGACACCCCCAGCCGCGGGAATGGCCTTTTCTACGCGGCGAAAGTGAGGAAGGATTTTCAACGCGATTATTGGATCGAGTATCGCCAGAAATTCACAGCCAATGCGTGGCTGCAAAACGGCGTGCTGCTCGATTGGGCGCCGTGGCCTCAAAGCAACGGCGGAACACAATTGATTGACACCACGCCCGGCACGCCGACGGGCAGTCAAAGCCGTGAGGACGCGGCGCTGGTGATCGGGCGCACGTTCAACGATGACGCGGCCGGTGTTTACATCACGCCGCTGGCGCGCGGTACCGCCGGAACCAACGTTTGGATTGATGTGCAAGTCAACCTCGGCGCCTCGCCGGCGAACAACCCGCCGGTCATGCAGATTGAAATTGATCCGCCGAACGCGGCGCCGGGAGCGCTGGTCCATTTTCACGCCACGGCGTCCGATGCCGCCGGCGACGCGCTGGCTTACGCCTGGACCTTTGATGATTTGAGTTTCTCGACGAACAATCTGCCGTGGACGTTCAAAAGCTGGACCGCCGCCGGCGACCATGTGGTGCGTTGCGTGGTGAGCGACATGAAGGGCGGCGTGGCCAGCGCAAACACAGTTGTGACCGTCGGCGTGGCTGACGGTTTTCGTATTACCGGACGCGTGACCGACACCAACGGCGTCCCGCTCGAAGGCGTGCGTGTGGACAACGGCCCGGTTACCAATTCCGCCGATTACATGGGCGGTTACACAGACAGCGACGGGGCTTACGTGATCGTCGAGGCGACCGGCGACATCACGCTCAACGCATACAAATATGGATTCACTTTCACGAACCTCACCTGGACGAGTCCGCTTTCCGTCACCAATAATTTGTCAAATATTGACTTCATTGCGATGCCGCTGCCATCCGTCAGTCTCGCCGTGAGCACCAACACTGTAACTGAAAACAGCACCGACAAGCAGTTTTTCACGCTGACGCGCACCGGCGACACCACCAACGATTTGACAGTGAACCTTAACCTTTCGGGTTCAGCCCGCGTGTCGAGCGATTTCACGTTGAGTCCGGCGTTAGCCAGTGGCACCAATACGATTGTCATTCCCTCCGGCACGCAGAGCGTGGTCTTCACGTTCCAAACCATCAATGACACGAGCATCGAAGGTCCGGAAACCGCCACCCTCACCCTGCTCGAGGATCCGGCCATTGCGGCGTTTCCTTCGTACGTGATCGCGCCGCTTGGCGAGGCGGCCATCACGATTTTGGACGACGACTCGCCGGCACAGCCTGCGGTTTCCGTGACCGCTGTGACGCCGACGATCATCGAGAACGGCACGGACAGCGGCACATTTTTATTTTCGCGCATCGGCAGCACGCAAAATGATTTGACCGTTTTTTATTCCGTCGGCGGCACGGCCACGCCCGGCGTGGATTATGGTTCGTTGGTTGGGGTCGTGATCATCCCCGCCGGCAGCGCGACGGTGATGGTTCAGTTTAATCCGATTGACGACAAGAACGTGGAGTCCGATGAAACGGTCGTGGTCACCATCACGCCGAAGCCGACCTATACCGTGAGCGGTTCGTCGGCGCAGGTCAAAATCATGGACGACGACCTGTTGACAGTGACCATCTTCCCAACGGATTCAAGCGCGGCAGAACCGTCAACGCCCGGCCGGTTCTCCGTCAAGCGCGAAGGCGATTTGACCGGCAATCTGGTGGTCAACTACACCGTGAGCGGCGCGGCGAGCAACGGGGTTGACTACGTTTCCCTTCCCGGCTCGGTGATCATTCCTTCAGGAATGGCATCGGCAGACATCGTGCTGACACCGATCGACGACAACCTCACCGAAGGCGACGAATCCGTCATTCTCACGCTCGTCACGAACGTCGCTTACAACATCGGCACGCCGGGCGTCGCGACGCTTTTCATCCGCGACGACGAGAAAGTTTCCGTGAGCATCACGGCAACCGATAATGCGGCGTCCGAGCCGGGCGACAACACCGGCCGGTTCCAGATTTCGCGCGGCCCGGTGATCAATGGCAATTTGACCGTCAATTTCGCGATCAGCGGCACGGCCACGCCCGGCGTGGATTATGTGCCGCTCGACAATCCGGTCGTCATTCCTGACGGCGCAAGCTCGGTGAGTTTTGACCTGATTGTTTTCGACGATCTTCACCAGGAGCCAACCGAGGATGTCATCCTCACCCTTCTTCCGAGCACGAACTACAATCTTGGTTCGCCGAACCAGGCGAAGGTGACGATTGCCGATGACGACGCGAACAGTGTTCCCGCCGTGGGCTTCTGTTTCGCCGCATCGTCCGCGCCGGAAAGCCAGTCGCCGGGCGTAGCCGTTTCGCTCAGCGCCACCTCAACTGTTCCCATCATGGTGGATTACCGGGTCATCGGCGGGACGGCGACGAGCGGCAGCGACTACACCTTGCCGCAGGGAACGCTGACTTTTGCGCCGGGCGAACGCGCCAAATCCATCGCCCTGCCCATCGTCAACGACAGCATCGCCGAACCGAATGAGACCATTCGCATCGCGCTTTTCAACCCGGTGAACGCCACGCTGGATGGAATTAAAATTCACACCTACACCATCGTGGATGATGACACGTCGTCGGTGAGCGTGACGGCCACAGCGTCCAGCGCAACGGAAAACGGAACGTCCGGCAATTTCCGGATTTCGCGCAGCGGCGCGACCAACGCGGACCTCCCGGTAAACTTCCAGTTGACGGGCACGGCGAGCGCGCCTGCCGATTACGCGCCGCTCGGCGCTTCGGTGACGATTCCGGCGGGCATCGCGTTTGTGGATTTGCCCGTGATGCCGGTGAATGACCCCACTGTGGAGCGTTTGGAAACAGTAGTGATAACGTTGCTCACCGCGCCCGGCGCAAAAATCGTTTCGCCCAATGTGGCCACCGTCATCATCAATGACAACGACACGAACACGCTGCCCGTCGTCACGATTACTTCCACGAATCATCCCTACGCCGTCGAAGGCGGAGGCAGCGGTGAATTTCTTTTCACGCGCAACGGAACGAACGGCGCGCTGACAATTTTATTTTCCATTGCGGGCACCGCCACTAGTGGCGCGGATTTCACGGCGCTCCCAGGCGGCGTCACGATTCCCGATGGGCAGAACTTCGTGACGCTTCCCGTGATTGCGATTGACGATGCGCTGATCGAAGGCGAGGAAACAGTCGTGGCGTCCCTCACCGTGAGCAACACCTATCGCGTGGCGTATCCCTCTTCGGCGACCGTGACGATTCAGGACAACGACCAACGCGTGCGGATTGACGCGAGCGATTTCACGGCGTCCGAACCCGGCACGGACACCGGCGAATTCACCTTCACGCGTTTCGGCACGACGAATGGCGCGCTCCAGGTTTTCTTCACTATCAGCGGCACGGCCAGCAATGGAGTGGATTACGTGGCGATCTCCAACTCGTTTGCCATCCCCGCCGGCCGCCTGACTGCGACGCTGCCAATCCTGCCCATTGACGATTTTCTTGTTGAAGGGCCGGAGACGGTGACTCTGACCTTGCAAAGCAATGCCCTTTACACGCTCGACCAACCCACCAGCGCAACGGTGACGATTCAGGACGACGAACCCATGCTCACCATCGTCGCCACCCTGACGAACATCGTCGAAGGCAGCCGCCCGCCCGCAGCGTTTCGCATCACACGCACCGGCGATCCTCGATATGATTTGACCGCGCGCCTCTCGGTCGGCGGCACGGCGACTTACGGCGTGGATTATCCGCCGTTTCTCACCAACGTCTATTTCACGTGCGGCGTCCTGACCATTGATCTGCTGGTCGCGCCGACCAATGAACTCATGGTCGAAAACACCGAAACCGTCATCGCCACGCTGCAACCCGACCCGGCCTATACCATTCTCTCGCCCAGCAACGCCGTCATCAACATCGTGGACGCGGCCACCAACCACACGCCGGTGGTGACCATCACCAGCCCGTCGGCCGGCACCGTCTTCCTCCTGCAAACCAACGTGGGCATCATCCTGGAAGCGACGGTCACCGACGATAACGACACCAACACGCCTCTGACACTGACCTGGACCAACGTCAGCGGACCGGACTCGCTGGCCTTCGGCACGAACAATCAAGCCAGCACGACGGTGATCTTCACCAACGCCGGAGTGTACGTGCTGCGGCTCACGGCGGACGACGGGCAACTGACAAATTTCGCGGAAGTCACCGTCGTGGTGGATGCCGTGGATTTGTTGTCCACGAATCTGCTGCACTGGAGGTTCGATGAGGGCAGTGGCACCAACGTGTTCGATACTTCCGGCGCGGGACGCAACGGCGTTTTGACGGGCGCGCCGAACTGGCAGACGAACGGGATTTTGGGCGGCGCGGTGCGCTTCAGCGGAACGAACGATTACGCGCGCCAGACCAGCGGCACCAATTTCCTCACCGGTTTGAAAGCCTTCTCGCTTTCGCTCTGGGTGAACTCGACGGCGACCAACGCGGCTCAAGGAATTTTTTCCGCCAACGATTCCGGCACGAACGCGACGCTCTCTTTATCCACGAAAACTTTCGCTTCGTGCGGAAACGTCTCCAACGTCATCGAAGCGACGCTCGCCACGACCGCCGGCTCGGTGCGCCGCATCAGCGCCGGGAATATGATGACCAACGGCTGGCAACACCTCATGCTCACATGGTCCAACGGCCTCGCGCCGGCCTTGTTCATCAACGGCCAGTTGGATCAGCCGCTGTCCAGCTTCGTCGCACTGAAAGGCGTGCTGACCAACTGCCCGCAATTCCTTGTCGGCAAAGGCCCGGCGGACAGCCCGAATTCCTGGAATGGCTCGATTGATGACGTGCGCGTCTTTCCCCGCATCGTGAGTGCGGGGGAAATCGCCGCGCTCGCCGCGCTGCCGCCAACGAATTACGGCGCGGTCGTGGATGCCGGCTCCAATGTGACGGTGCAAGTCAACCTGCCCTTCACTCTGGCCGGTGTGGTCACCGACGACGGCAAACCGAATCCACCGGGCGCGTTGAGCAACACGTGGAGTCTGGTCAGCGGCCCTGCTCCGGTGACAATCACCAATGCCAACAACCTGACCAACACCGTCCTGTTCACGCAATCTGGCGAATATGTGTTCCGACTCATTGCCGATGACGGCCAGGTCAAAGTGTTCGAGGATGTGACCGTCACCGTCATCGAACCGACGCTCGTCAGCGTTTTCGCCAGCGACAGCGAAGCCGCCGAACTCGGGCCGGACACCGGCGAGTTCACGATCACGCGCGCAGGCGATTTGAATTTCGATTTGACAGTTTATCTGGCGCTCAGCGGCACCGCCAGCAACGGCGCGGATTTCATCGCGCTGACGAACGCGGTCACGTTCACTGGCGGCACTGACACCCTCACGCTCACCCTGACCCCGTTCCTTGACGACCGCATCGAGGGCGACGAAACTGCCAACCTCACCATTGTCAGCAATCTCGCCTACTTCATTGGCAACGCCACGGCGACGGTGACCATCCATGATTCGCCGTATGGCCAATGGAGCGTCCAGCATTTCTCGCTGGAGGAACTGACCATCCCGGCGTTGAGCGGACAGGCCGCCGACCCGGATCACGATGGTTATGGAAACTTTGTTGAGTACGCGTTCAATCGCGACCCCAAATTCCCGGAGACCGACGCGCCGCTGGCAATGTCCATCGAGACGACCAACAGCTTGAAATACTTCACGCTCACCTATCATCGGCGACTTCCGCCGACCGACACCAGCTACGTTGTTTCCGTTTCCAACGATCTGCTGACCTGGAACACGGGCACCAATTACGTCGAAGAAATTCAAACGACCGATGACGGCAACGGACTGACGGAAACTGTGAAAGCGCGGCTGATCGAGCCGTTCCCGACGGCCGACCACCAATTCGTCACCGTCCGCGTCCGGCTTCTCACCACCGGACCTTGAGGCCCGCGGCTGCGTTGCTTGCCTGCGACACCCACGCGACGAGGACATTCGTTTGGAGTTCCGCCTTCAGGCGGTTTGGGTTGGTCATCGCGCGAAGCCGCCTGAAGGCGGAACTCCAAACGAATGACTACAAGTCGAACGGGCTGGCTGCGACGCCAAAATTTTTCTCGCCAGCGGCGGACAAAAAGCCTTGAATCCAAAATCAAGCCATGCATCACAACGTACCAAAGCCCGACCCTCACGGCGAAACACGCCGGCAATTCATTAAAAAAGCCGGAACCGTCGCCGCAGTGGTTGCGGGTGCCGATCTGCTTCGCCTTCCCGTTTCTGCCAGTGAAAATGCCGCGGGCATTTCCATCGTGCTCGAGGCGACGGACCCGATCGTGAAGCAAGCCCCTGTAAAATGGGCGGCGGAACAGTTGCGCGAGGCTCTGGCGGCCCGCAACATTGCCGCGCAATTTTACGAGACTCTTGACCAGGCTCCGCTTTCGCAAGAATGCATTCTCGTGGCTGGTCGAAGTTCAATTCCCGGCCAACAGGTTTTCGCCGCCGGAGGGATTTCGCTGCCGGACGCCCCGGAAAGCCTGGCGCTGGCGCGCGGGAAGATTGGCAAAAGGCGTTCACTTTTGGTCGCGGGCGGCTCGGACGAACGTGGATTGGTTTATACGCTGCTCGAACTCGCGGACCGCGTCAACTTCGCCGCCGACCCGCTCGCTGCGTTGAAAGCTGTGAAGCCGATCAACGAGCGACCAGCCAATTCGATTCGCAGCGTCGCGCGCGCGTTCGTCAGCGACGTCGAGGACAAATCGTGGTTTGAGGACCGCGCGTTCTGGTCGCGTTATCTCACGATGCTCGCGGCGCAACGGTTCAACCGCTTCAATCTCACGCTCGGCATCGGTTATGATTTCACGACGAACATCACCGACTGTTACTTCCACTTCGCGTATCCGTTTTTGCTTTCAGTTCCGGGCTACGATGTGCACGCCGTTCCGCTGCCCGACGCCGAGCGCAATCTAAATTTCGAAATGCTCCGCTTCATCAGTGAGGAAACCGCAAGGCGCGGAATGCATTTTCAACTCGGCCTGTGGACGCACGCCTACAAGTGGACCAACAGTCCGAAAGCGAATTACATCATCGAAGGTCTCACGCCGGAAACCCACGCGCCGTACTGCCGAGATGCGTTGCGCGCGGTGCTCACGGCGTGTCCCGCCATCAGCGGCATCACATTTCGCATCCATGGTGAAAGCGGCGTGCCCGAGGGCAATTACGATCTCTGGAAAACGATCTTCGACGGCGTCGTGCAATGCGGTCGCCGCGTCGAGATTGACATGCACGCCAAAGGCATGGACCAGGGAATGATTGATGTGGCGCTGGGCACCGGCATGCCTGTGAACATCTCGCCGAAATTCTGGGCCGAACACATGGGGCTGCCCTATATGCAAGGCGCGATTCGTCCGCAGGAAATGCCGCCGCGCAACGCCCGCACCACCGGCTTCTTCTCGCGCAGTTCCGGCTCGCGCTCCTTCTTGCGCTACGGCTACGGCGATCTCCTGGCCGAGGACCGCCGTTACGGCGTGCTGCATCGCATCTGGCCGGGAACGCAACGCGTGCTGCTCTGGGGCGACCCGGAAATGGCCGCCGCGTACGGGCGAGTCTCGAGCTTCTGCGGGAGCAATGGCGTGGAATTAATGGACCCGCTTTTCTTCAAAGGCCGCAAAGGGTCGGGCCTGCCCGGCGGACGCGACGCGTACGCCGAAGCCTCACTGCGTCCCGCGTATGACTTTGAAAAATACCTCTACGCCTACCGCGTCTGGGGCCGCAGTTTTTACAACCCGGACGGCAACGGCGACGGCGCGCGGCGTTTGCTGCAACAGCAATTCGGTCGCGGCACCGAAGCGGTGGAAAGCGCGCTGGCATCGGCGAGCCGGATTCTTCCGCTCGTTACAACAGCACATTGTCCGTCCGCGGCGAACAACAATTACTGGCCGGAGATGTATTTCAACATGCCGATCGTGGAGGCGACGCGGCAGCATCCTTACGGCGACACACCAAGCCCAAAACGCCTCGGCACGGTCAGCCCGCTCGACCCGGAATTTTTCCTGAGTTGCGATGAATTCGCCGATGAGTTGATCAAAGGCGAACGCAGCGGAAAATATTCGCCCACCTGGGTGGGGGAGCAATTGGACGCCGCCGCTGAAAAAGCAACGGCGCAATTGCGCAAAGCAAAATCCAAAGTGCGCGACGCTCGCAGTGCCGGATTCCGCCGGCTGGCAACGGACGTGACGATTCAAGCGGGTTTGGGAAAATTTTTCGCCGCGAAATTCCGGGCCGGCGTGCTTTACGCGCTGTACCTGCGCAACGGACATCGCGCGGCGCTGGAGGAATCGCTCAAGGAAAATCGCGCGGCGCGAACGGCCTGGGCGGAGCTCGCGAATGTCGCGAAAGGCATTTATCGCGACGACGTGACGTTTGGTCCTGAATATTTCCAGCGCGGCCATTGGCTGGACCGGTTGCCGGCGATGGACGCGGACATCGCGGACATGGAGAAGCTTTTGAAACCAGGGACCGCAACCGTAACAACCCCGCGGAAGAGCGACCGGAAACTCATTGAGCAAGCGATGCACGCGGATCTCAAGAGATCGCAAGCCGATGAAAACCCGTCATTTGCCGGCCTGCACGCTCCGCCCGCTTCCTTTCATCGCGGCCAGGCGTTGCCGATCATCGCACACGTGCCGATGGTGGGCAGTCTCGCCTTGATCTCCAGCTTGCGATTGCGTTACCGTCGCGTGAATCAAGCCGAAACCTGGCAGATGCTTGAGATGGAAAGATCCGGCGACGACTATCGCGCGGTCATCGCGGTGGAGTACACGGATTCCCCGTTTCCGTTGCAGTACTACTTTCAGATTCGCAACGTTGCCGGCGAACAGTCGCTGCTCCCCAACCTGGAGCGCAAATGGCACGGCCAACCCTACTTCATCGTGCGTCAGGCATGATGCCGGGTTCACTTGGCTGAAACGGGCGATGCGGCTGCTTTCTTGACTTGCTCCCCAGCGGCCGCGTAAGCGGCGCGAATAAATTCCACAGCTTTCGGGCCTTCTTCATTCAGATGATCCGTTTTTGCCTCGATGCTGATCGTCCCCTGATAACCAATTTTGTTCAGCGCCCCGAAAAATGGCTGGTAATCGAACTCCTCGGCGCGCAATGGAAAAACTCGTCCACGAGGATTGGACATGTGGACGTGCCGGATGTGCGAACCAGCCCGCACAATGATCGCGGCGTCCTCGCCTTCCTCGGTCATGTGATAAATATCCACCAGCAACTGAAAATTCGGATGGCCGACGGCTTCCACCCATTTCAACCCTTCGGCGGCGGAGTTGATGGTGTTGGATTCCGCTTTGCGCAGCGGCTCGGCCACGATGATGATCCCGCGCTTTTGCGCTTCGGGCGCGATGCGTTTGCCCAACGCGACCAATTGTTGAAATGCCTCCTCCCTCGAAAAACCGTCGGGCGCGCGGCGCGAATCGCCGCTCCCCCAGACGATGATTTTAACGCCCAATGCCTGGCAGCGATCGAACGCCTTTTGCAGATATTTCATCACCTCATTCGTTTGGACATCCGGTCCGACCACTTTCAAGTCGGTGGGAAGAAACCAATAACTCGTGAGCGTCGGCAGTCCGGTCGCCTTGCAATTGGCCGCGAACTTTGCGAACTCAGCGTCCGAAATTTTGACGAACTCGCGGATGCGGACTTCGGCAAAGTCGAAGCCCGCCGCCTTCGCAGCGGCAAAGTCGTCCGTGCAAAAACCGATGGGCAGATTCGTCGTGCCGGCGCGCGCGCGGAAAATGGCGAGGCTGGAACAAACAAGGGCGGCACTTGTCAATCGCATGATCATAAGAAAGCAAACGAAACTCCGGCGCGCTGCCGGGCCAAGCAGGTTCACCGCATTCTAGTAATTCGATCCTTTCAGGCAAGTTGTTCCAGAGGCGAAATCTCAGACAAAACCGCTTGAATGTCCAGCCTTTGACGTTAGCTTGGCCGCGTATGCGTTGGAAAACATTTTCGATTTTCGCCATGGCTTCACTTTTGACCGCCTGCAACAACGTAAAATCCAAACCCGCCGCGTCGGCGGACAAACTCCGGGAATTTCAGGCGTCCGCCGCCAGATACCATTCCGTCGTCACGATTCCGACGTTTGAGACGACGACGAATGAAGTCGCCGCGGCCGCCACAAACGCCATTGAATCCGGCAATGCCGCACTGGATCGCATCGGCAGGCTTGCGCCGGGTGAAGTGACTTTTACGAACACCGTCGTGGCGCGGGACGATCTGGGTTTTCAACTCGGCCTGGCGAGCGAGCGGTTGGGATTGATCGAGCAGACCAGCACGAACGCCGCGGTCCGCGATGCCGCGACGGATGCGTTGAAGCAACTTTCCGAGTGGTCGGTCGGCCTTGATTATCGGGAGGACGTTTATCGCGCGCTCAAAACGTTTGCCGACACGAAGCCGCAGTTGGGCGGTGATCACAAAAAGCTTTTTGACGAAACCATGCGCGATTATCGCCGCGCCGGGCTGGCTTTGCCGAAGGCCGACCGCGATGAGGTCGAGCGGATGCGCAAGGAACTTTCCAATCTCTGCACGGATTTTGAAAACAACGTCACCAAGGCGCAAAAATCCGTGAAGTTCACCAAGACCGAACTCGAAGGCGTGCCGGAGGATTTTCTTTCGCAGATAAAAACCGGCGACGACGAATACACCGTCAAGGCCAACGTCACCTGGCATTACCTCAGTGTGATGGACAACGCAAAACGCGAGGACACGCGCAAAAAATTCCTCTTCGAACACGACAACCTGGCGCGCGAGGCGAACATTCCGCTGCTCGAAAAAATTCTCGTGCTGCGTGACCACATCGCAAAAGAACTCGGTTACAAAAATTACGCCGACTTTGAAACCGAAGTGAAAATGGTCAAGAGCGGCGGCAACGCGACCAAATTCCTTGAGGCTTTAAAAGCCGGGCTGCAGCCCAAGTTTGCTGCCGAGCTGGAGGAGTTTCGCAAACTCAAAGTCAAGGAAACCGGCGACGCGAACGCGGAGATCAACATCTGGGACTGGCGCTATTTCTCCAACCAGTTGAAGAAGGAAAAGTACAACGTGGACGCCGAGCAGTTGCGCGTTTATTTCCCGTATCAAAAGGTGCTCGAGGGCATGTTCGCGATTTACCAGCGCATTTTTGGCTTGAAGTTTGAGCAGATTGAACCGCCGTACAAATGGATCGGGGACCTGCAACTCTACGCGGTGTCGGACGCCAAAAGCGGCGAGCCGCTCGGCCTGTTCTACCTCGACATGTTTCCGCGCGAAGGCAAATACAATCACTTCGCGCAGTTTGGCATCATCGAAGGCAAGCTGTTGCCGGACGGCATGTATCAGCGGCCGGTTTGCGCGCTGATTTGCAACTTCCCCGCGCCGACGAAGGATCATCCGCCGTTGATGTCGCACGACGACGTCGAAACGATCTTCCACGAGTTCGGCCACGCGATGCACACGATTTTGACACGCGCCCAATACGCGCGTTTCTCCGGCACGAGCGTGCCGGGCGATTTCGTAGAAGCGCCGTCGCAGATGCTTGAAAACTGGGCGTGGGACAAAAAGGTTCTCGACAGCTTTGCGGCGGACTACCGCGACCCGGCGAAAAAAATACCGGTGGAAGTTCTGGCCAAGCTCAAGGAGGCGCGCCTGGCGACCGAAGGCACGCAGTATCGCCGTCAGCTTTCGTTCGGCCTGATGGATCTCGCGCTGCACTCGCAAATCAATGCCGGCAACGCGACAAACATGGTGGCGCTTTCCAACGAAGAACTCGGTGCCGTATTTCTGCCGATGGTGCCGGACACCGCGTTTCTGGCTTACTTCGGGCACATCATCGGCTACAGTGCGGGCTATTATGGGTACGCCTGGGCGGACGCGATTGCCGCCGATATGGCGACGGTGTTTGAAAAATCACCGGGCGGTTATTTCGACAAGAATGCCGGCATGAGATTGCGCAAGGAGATTTACGAAGTCGGCGATTCGCGCGATGTGAACGTTTCGATCGAGAAATTTCTCGGCCGCCCGCGTTCGACCGGGCCGTTCCTGAAAAGAATTGGGATCGGAAACACGCAGTGACTTAACCCCGACCACATCATTACATGAGTTCTGCAACAAAACCTCCTGCCGACCGCTGGCCGCCGCAGATCAAATACATCGTCGGGAACGAAGCCTGCGAGCGCTTCAGTTATTACGGAATGCGAAGCATCCTCGCCGGCTACATCACCGGCGCGGTGCTTAAAGGCGGCCTCGGCCAGGATGCGGACGCGTCCACGAACATCATCCATGCGTTCGTTTCCGCGAACTATTTCATGCCCCTGATCGGCGCATGGCTTTCCGACAAATTCATCGGGCGCTACCGCACCATCCTTTGGGTGTCGCTCTTTTACTGCATAGGGCATGGCGTCTTGGCGTGCAGCGATTTCGCCGGCGGCGCTCACGGCAAACTGATCTGCCTCTATATTGGACTGACGTTGATTGCGTTTGGCTCCGGGGGCATCAAACCGTGCGTCTCGGCGTTCATGGGCGATCAGTTCCGGCCGGATCAAGGGCACCTGATGCAAAAGGCTTACGGAGCGTTTTACTGGTCCATCAACTTCGGATCGTTCTTTTCGTTTCTGGTCATTCCCTGGATCAAGGACCATCACGGCTACAGCCCGGCGTTTGCCGTGCCGGGAATTTTGATGGCCATCGCGACGTTTATTTTCTGGCTCGGAACCAAGAAATACGTCCGTGTGCCGCCCTCGCGTGAAACCAAATCGGGCGGATTCATTCCAGTGTTTTTCAACGCCTACGGCAATCGCACCGGTTCGGGTTTCGGTCCGCTGCTGAATATTTTGACAACGCTCGGAGCGCCGCTCTTCATCATTATCGCACTGTCTCTCGTCGCATTCGCTTCCGAGATGAACCCGTTGATGCGTGGAATCGGCTGGGCGGCGGTGGTCTGCACCGCGCTGTGGTATGTCTCCGTTTTGGTGGCGAGCCTGCTCGGCAAGTTCGATCCGGGGGACAATTTCTGGAAGGGCGCGCGCAAGCGATACAGTGAAAATGAAATTTCCGCCGCGCGTTCTGTCGGGCCAATTCTGTTTGTCTTCGCGCTTATCCCGGTTTTCTGGTCACTGTTCGATCAGACCAATTCGACCTGGGTTTTGCAGGGCGAGCAGATGACCGTCTTTCGCATTGGAGATATTGGCTTGATCAAAATACTTCAACCTCAGTGGACTGTTGTAAGCTTGGGCGTAGGAGCTCTCTCGCTGTTGCTTCTTGTTTTTTTAATTTGCAAAAGGCGCACCCTTCCGCTGGCGAATTCTTTTCGGCTTTGGTTGTTGGTCGCTTCGTTGATAGGTTGCGGCCTTCTGACTTGGTTCATGTTTTACCTTCCTCAATACGCGGTCGGCGCGGAGCAAATGCAATCCATGAATCCGTTGATCGTGATGGTCCTGGTGCCGTTGTTCACGTTGGGAATTTATCCGTACATCGGGAAACTTGCCTCGCCGTTGCGGCGCATGTCTTACGGAATGTTCCTGGCCTCGGGTTCGTACCTCATCGTTGCCGCGCTACAGAACAAAATCGAAGCCGGAGTTCAGTTAAGCGTCATGTGGCAGACCGTGCCTTATGTCATTCTCACCGCCGCCGAAGTGCTGATTTCAGCGACTGGCCTTGAATTCGCCTTCCGCGAAGCCTCGGCGGAACTCAAGAGCACGATCATGAGCTTCTGGCTGCTTACCGTGACGGTCGGAGATTTGTTCGTCGTTGGAATCACCAAACTTTTTTCCGAATCCGGCGCGGGCAATCACGCCGCGTCCGTCAGCACGAACCGTTTCCTGCTCTACGCCGGGCTGACTTTCGTCGTGGCCATTTTGTTCAGCATCATTGCGACGAATTACCATTACCGCGACGAATCGGCGGCGCGCGGCAAATGAGCCGGCCCACATCTGCCTTTGACAGAGGCGTCCGAACCGCGACAATGAAGGGCGTGAAAGGTTTTTGTATGACACTTTGCGCTCTCGTGCTGTTTGCCGCCGGCTGCGGCAAGCGCGAAACGCGCGTCAGCTCGGGCGACCGCGAGCAGATTCTTTACGTCGGCAACGGCACCGAGCCGCAAGACCTGGATCCGAACATCATCACCGGCGTGCAGGAGTTTCACATCCTGATGTCGCTGCTCGAAGGGCTGGTCGCGGAGGATCCGGTGGACTTGCACCCGGTGCCCGGAGTGGCGGAAAGTTGGGAATCTTCGCCAGACGGAAAAATCTGGACGTTTCATCTGCGCAAGAATGCGAAATGGTCGAACGGCGAACCGGTCACCGCCCGGGATTTTTTTGAATCCTACAAACGCATCCTCTCGCCCGGCCTCGCTTCCGAGTACTCTTACATGCATTACATCGTGCATAACGCCCAAGCCTACAATGAAGGCAAGATCAAGGACTTCAACCAGACCGGGTACAAGGTGCTGGACGATTACACGCTGCAAGTCACGCTGGATAATTCCACGCCTTATTTCCTCTCCTTGCTGATGCACCACTCCTGGTACCCGGTGCATCTGCCCACGGTGGCCAAATACGGCGACCCCTACACGCGCGGCAGCAAGTGGACGCGGCCCGGCCGTTTCGTCGGCAACGGCTCGTTCGTCCTCACCCAGTGGCGGGTCAACGACGTCGTCGCGGTGGAGAAAAGTCCGACCTATTGGGACCGGGACCGCGTCCGGCTCAAAGGCATCCGGTTTTATCCGATCGAGAGCGACGACACCGAGGAACGCGCCTTCCGCGCCGGCCAGCTTCACATCACCGAAACGCTGCCGCTGTCGAAAATCCGTCCTTACGAAAAAGAACATCCCGAATTTCTCCGCATCACTCCTTATCTCGGCACCTATTTTTACCGCGTCAACGTCACCAAACCACCGCTCAACGACAAGCGCGTGCGCCAGGCGCTGGCGATGGCCATTGACCGCGAAAGCCTCGTCAAAGATGTCACCAAAGGCGGACAGTTGCCCGCGCTTTCCATGACGCCGCCCGGCACGGCGGGCTACACCAGCCGCGCGCAATTGAGCGAGGACATCAGCAAGGCGAAAAAACTCCTGGCTGAAGCCGGCTATCCCGACGGCAAAGGCTTCCCGAAAGTTGAATTGCTTTATAACACTGCCGAAGCCCACCGCACCATCGCCGAAGCCATTCAGCAGATGTGGAAAACCCGGCTCGGCGTGGAAGTGCAACTCGTCAATCAGGAGTGGAAAGTTTATCTCGATTCCCAGCGCACGATGAATTATCAAATCTGCCGTTTTGCTTGGATTGCCGATTATGTGGATCCAAACTCGTTCCTCGACATGTGGCTCACCAATGGCGGCAACAACCAGACTGGCTGGTCGAACGCCGAATACGACCGCCTCATCGCCGAGGCCGCGCGCACCACGGACTTGAAGGCGCGGCTGGAAGTTTTTCAGAAAGCCGAGGCGATTTTGTTGGACGAACTGCCGATAATTCCCGCTTATTTCTACACGCGCGTCCACTTGAACCGGCCCGAAGTCAAAGGATGGTATCCGACGATTCTCGACAACCACCCTTACAAGTACGTGTATCTCGAAGCGGACAAGAAATAATTTTGCCGAGCCATGCTGCGATTCATCGCCAAACGATTTTTTGAAGCCATTCCGGTGCTCCTCATCGTCGCCACGCTCACTTTCTTCATGATGAAACTCGCGCCGGGCGGCCCGTTTGACAAGGACAAGGCCACCACTCCCGAAATCAAACTGGCGCTCGAAGCCCAATACGGCCTGAACAAACCACTCGTCGAACAATACTTCAACTATCTTAAACAACTGTTGCACGGCGACCTTGGCCCGTCCTTCAAATACGCCGGCTGGACCGTGAATGAACTGCTCGCCGGAGCCGCGCCGGTCTCAATCGAACTCGGCTGTTACGCGCTCGCTTTCGCGCTCACAGTCGGCCTCATCGCCGGAATCATCGCCTCGCTCCGCCAGAACACCGCCAGCGATCACATTCCCATGGCCCTCGCCACGCTCGGCATCTGCCTGCCGACGTTTGTGACCGGCCCGCTGCTCATTCTCGTGTTTGGACTCACCCTGGGCTGGTTCAATTCCTCCGGCTGGGACTTTGCCAGCGACCGCGTGCTTCCTTCGATCACGCTCGGACTTTACTACACCGCCTACATCGCGCGGCTCACGCGCGGCGGCATGTTGGAAATTTTGAACCAGGATTTCATCCGCACCGCGCGGGCCAAGGGCGCCAGCGAATGGCGCGTCGTCTGGAAACATTCCCTGCGCGGCGGATTGCTTTCGGTGGTTTCCTTCATCGGTCCCGCGGTCAGCGGACTGGTGACCGGCTCGCTCGTTGTGGAAACCATTTTTCAGATTCCCGGGTTGGGCCGCTTTTTCGTCATGGCGGGATTCAACCGCGATTACACGATGGTCATGGGCACCGTGCTTTTTTATGCGGTGTTGATCATCGTCATGAACCTGCTGGTGGACGTGGTCCAAGTCTGGCTCAACCCGAAACTGCGATTTGAATGACCGCTGAACCCGCACGACTCACCGCACCGATCGGCGAAGTTGAAGCCGGCCATTCGCTCTGGCAGGATGCGTGGCTTCGCCTGCGAAAAAACAAAATGGCCGTGATCGGCGGCGTCTTCATCCTCGTGCTTTCGCTCGCCTCTTTCCTCGCGCCGCTGCTCGCGCGGCAATCCTACGATGCGCAAAACCTCAACCTCGGCGCGACGCCGCCCAGCGCCGCGCACTGGCTCGGCACGGATGTGCTGGGGCGCGACCTGCTGTCGCGAATTCTCTACGGCGGCCGGATTTCGCTTTCCGTCGGGCTCGCCGCGACCGCCGTTTCCGTCATCATTGGCGTGCTTTACGGCGCCATCTCCGGCTACCTCGGCGGGCGGGTGGACGTGATCCTGATGCGCCTGGTGGACATCTTGTATTCTCTGCCGTTCGTCATCTTCGTCATCCTGCTGATGGTTGTCTTTGGAAGAAATATCATCCTGCTTTTCATGGCGATCGGCGCGGTGGAATGGCTCGACATGGCGCGCATTGTGCGCGGCCAGGTGATGTCGCTGAGGAAACAGGAATTCATCGAAGCCGCGCTCGCCCTCGGCCTGCGCAAACGGCGGATCATCCTGCGGCACATGATTCCGAACATCCTCGGCATCGTCATCATTTACAGCACGCTGATCGTGCCGAGCGTGATGCTGCTGGAAGCGTTCCTGAGCTTCCTCGGTTTCGGTGTGCAGCCGCCGATGAGTTCGTGGGGAACGCTGATCAACGAAGGCGCCAAGAGCATGGAGGAATGTCCGTGGCTGTTGATATTCCCCGGTTTGTTTTTCGCAGTCACGCTGTTCTCGCTGAACTTTCTCGGCGACGGCTTGCGCGACGCGCTCGACGTGCGCGCGTCGAAAGATTGATATGCCGCTGCTCGAAGTCACCAATCTGAAAACGAGTTTTCACACCCGCCACGGCATTGTGCGTGCGGTGAATGATGTTTCGTTCTCGCTTGAAAAGGGTGACACGCTCGGCATTGTTGGCGAATCCGGCTCCGGCAAATCCGTCACCTGCTATTCGCTGCTGCGATTGATTCCGCAGCCGCCGGGAAAAATTGAAGGAGGCAGCGCGATCTTCGACGGCGTTGACCTGTTGAAAATTCCAGCCGGACAATTGCGCCAGATCCGCGGCAAACGCATCTCCATGATTTTTCAGGATCCGATGACTTCGCTGAATCCTTACCTGCGAGTTAGCGAACAAATCATCGAGCCGCTGCTCATCCACGAAAACACGAGCCGCGACGAGGCGCTCAAACGCGCCGTGACCATGCTCGAAGAAGCCGGCGTGCCGGACGCGGCGAAACGCATCCGCAGTTACCCGCACGAATTCTCCGGCGGCATGAGACAGCGCGTGATGATCGCGATGGCGCTGATCACGAAACCGGAATTGCTCATCGCCGACGAACCGACGACCGCGCTGGATGTGACCGTACAGGCGCAGATTTTGGAACTTGTGAAAAAAATGCAGCGCGAGCGGGGCATGGCCGTGATTTGGATCACGCATGACCTGGGCGTCGTCGCGGGTTTTTGCCAGCGCGTGCAGGTCATGTACGCGGGCCGCGTTGTGGAGAGCGGCGTAACGGAAAAAATTTACGCACACCCATCGCATCCCTACACGCGGGCGCTGCAAAAATCCATTCCCGCCTTGCAACCCAAAGGCGCTGATCTTTACACGATCCCGGGAACGCCGCCGGATTTGTCGAAAGAAATTGCCGGCTGCTCCTTCGTGCCGCGCTGTGAATTCGCACAAGACCAGTGCCAGCAGCCGGTGGAATTGAAAAGAACCGAAACGAACCACGCGTCGGCCTGCGTTCGCGTGCAGCGCGGAGAAATAAATCTTTGATATGCCCGACGCGTTTCTCGAAATTGAAAATGTGAAGACCCATTTTCCGGTCGAGCGTGGAATTATTTTCCGCCGGCACATCGGAACAGTAAAGGCCGTGGACGGCGTTTCGCTGAAACTGGCGCGCGGGGAAATTCTCGGACTGGTCGGCGAGTCCGGCTGCGGCAAGTCCACGCTGGGCCGGACGATTTTGAAATTGATTCCGCCCACCGAGGGCGCGGTGATTTTCGGCGGAAAAAATCTCGCGAGTCTCGAGGGGAACGAACTGCGCGAAGCCCGCGCGGACTTTCAAATGATTTTTCAAGACCCGTATGCCTCGCTCAATCCGCGCATGACGGTCTTTGACGCGCTGGCCGAGGCGATCCAGGCGCACACCAAAATCCCCCGATCCGAAATGCCCGCCCGTGTCAGCGCGCTGTTGCAAAAGGTCGGACTGTCGCCCCGGTTTTTAAAAAAATATCCGCACGAATTCTCCGGCGGCCAGCGCCAGCGCATCGCCATCGCGCGCGCCCTCGCAGTCGAGCCAAAATTGATCGTTGCGGATGAACCGGTCTCGGCGCTCGACGTTTCCATTCAGGCGCAGATCATCAACCTGCTCGCCAAACTTTCGCGCGAGATGCAACTGACGCTGATTTTCATTTCGCACGATCTCTCGGTGGTGAAACACATTTCCGACCGCATCGCCGTGATGTATCTCGGCAAAATCGTCGAGCTGGGGCCGGCGGCGCAGGTGTTCGAGCGGCCGCTGCATCCCTACACGAAATCATTGGTAAGCGCCGCGCCCATTCCGGATCCGGTGCGCGAAAAACAACGGCAGCGAATCATTCTGGCCGGCGACCCGCCATCGCCAATGAACCCTCCGGGCGGTTGCGCCTTTCATCCGCGCTGTCCCTACGCCGTCGCCGATTGCGGCCGCGTCGTTCCAAAACTGGAGTTATTTGGCGAGGCGCAAGAAGCGTCCTGCATCCGGTTGCGGGAGATAAATTAGAAACCGCCATCCAAGCCGAAAGATTCCCTTTTGAGGCACGGGTGTCCTGCCGAGACACACCGTGCCTCAAATTGAATCAGCGTTGGAAAATCACCGGCAGCGAAGAGAAAACAAATTGCCATTTCAAGCTTAAGAAATTGTCGTCCGGGCCGATGGAAGAATTTGGACGGTTGGCGTCGCTCTCAATGAGGAGCGCACGATTTTCCGCCCCGCTTTGACTTACACGCCGGAGTCGGCTTTCAAATGCGTGATTTTGACAGGGTCCGGAAAGCTGGGAATCTCCTTGAGATCCGCATTGATAATCAACCGGGTTTTGGGCCGGCTGGTGGCATTCAGGTGCGACCTCAGTTGCACCAGGAACAAAGGCGAATGCTTGGGCGCGGGGTGGTGGCGTCTGATTTCAGCCAGGCCGCGCACTTCCTGAATGAGCCTCATAAATTTGTCTTTGGTAGCCATGATCTTAAATTCAATAGTGCTACCGCAGTTCATGTGCCAGACAGGTTCCGGGAAAATTTCCTGCAAATTTTGAAAATGGCGGGACTGGCCGGAACCGTGTCCACTTTTCCACCTCCGTTGGCCTCAAACCGGAGCCGGGCGTGCCGGCCTCACCGCGCCGGCAAAAACGAACCCCGCGCGGCCTGGAATTGCTCAAACTTTTTCTGCTGTTCCGGTGTGAGCTCGGCGGAGATTTCAGCGCGCGTGTCTTGAACGATGGAAACAAACTGCGGCTGAAAATCCCGGCGCAGGGCTTTCAGCCGGTCGTGCGCGCCGGTCAAAATTTGATGCACCCGCTCGCGTTGCCGGGCGTCCAGCTTCAGGTCTCGATTCAGGTCGCGCTCGATCTTGACGCGCACCAGTTCGGGATGCGCGATCACCGCGGCAATCACCCGCCGCGTGACCACACGCGTCGCCACAACTCCGCCTGCGAAACCCGCGAGGAAAACCAGCGCCAACACCAGCCAGACTTTGAGCTTTTTCATAAAAATCAGTTCGCCGCAAAAAGCCATTGATCGGAAATCTGCGCCACGCCCTCGGTGAGGTCCGCCAAATTCAAAGCCAATTCGCCAGCCACACAAACCACGATCACGGCAACCGCGGCGAACGCGAGCTTTGGAAAAAGTAAATTCAACTGATCGGCCAGCGAATTTTCTGCCGACTCCGGCGGGCGGCCGATCGCGCGCATGACACGCGCTTCAAAATCGTACGAAGGCGCGGGCGGCATTTCGTTTCGCGCCGCTTCAAAAAGTTTGTTCAACTTTCGTTCGTTCATTTTCCCGCTCTCAATTTTTCCAACACCTTCCGCAATTTTGTCCGCGCACGCACTGCGCGCACGCGCACGGCCACACCCGACGATCCGGTCAGCGCGCTGATTTCCTTGACGCTGCGGCCCTCAATCTCCTGGAGCGTGATGACCAGCCGCTCCACCGGCGAAAGCTCCCGCATGGCGACTTCCAAAATTTCGCGGGCCGCGCTGGCTTCGAGTTCATTTTTGCCGCCGTCGTTGTGCAGCCATTCCAGCGCGTCCTCGCCGAGGTCGGCAAAGCCGATTTCATTCCTGGTCCGCTTCTGCTTTCGCAAATGATCGAGCGCGACATTGACGGCGATTTTACTGAGCCAATGTTGAAACGGCGCGCGGCCATCAAACTGTTCCAGCGAGCGCCAGACTTTGACGAATGTTTCCTGCGCAAGGTCTTCCAGTTTGTGCACGTCGCGTTCATAACGGTGAAGAATCGCAAAGACGAGCGGCTGATGGCGCCGGACGAGTTCCTCGAACTCATCCGCCGCTCCGCCGCGAATTCGCTCCAGCAATTCGGCATCGTCGTTCACCTGGCCATCCGCCGCCGGTCACTCCGCGAGCCGTTCGCCGATGCGATTGATGACGCCGTCCACGAAATCATCCGCGCGCGACTGGATCTCGCCCAGCTTCTCACGTTGATCGCCGGTCAGGATGGGGCTGATTTTGCCAAAGAGCTTGAGACGTTCAACCGCCAAGTCGGATTCGACGGCGGCCACCTTGGCCGACGCAGCGCGCACGGAAGCTTCGGTGGCGTCAGAACCTTGAATCACCGAACGCAAGCCCGTGCGCGCGTCGTGCAGCCGCGCGAGCAGACTCGTAAGATTGTCCTTGTCGGCCTTGAACGCGGCTTTGATTTGTGCAATCTGATCGTCGGACAAGCCGAGTTTTTCCTTCGCGCGCTCCAGCAAACGTCCGCGGAACGGACCTTGTGGCGCGGCCGGATTCGCGGCGCGAGACGAGAGAGTGAATAACCCGCCGGCGGCAATCGCGGCGGCCAGTGTGATGACCAACCAGTTTGAAGTTTTCATACTAATGTTCAATACGCAGCCGCTTCACGAAATGTTACAACTTGATCGTGAAGTTGATTTTTGAAACTGCGGCCCGGTCCAGAAAGGAATTGCCAATCAGAATTCAAAGCTTCAAAGTTTGCCCCATGAAAGACCTTTCCCTGGCGGCATTTGACGTGTCCCGATTGCGGCGGTAGATTAATTTTTCCCCTGCGTGAAAGTCAAAATTCCAAGCACAGTTTCCATTCCAAAAGCAAAATACAGTTATGAAAAAATCTTTGATGACAATTGCGGCCATGGTTGGCGGGCTCCTGGCGCTGGCGCCCATTTCGCGGGCGGCGGACCAGAAAATCACCCTCGCGGCCATACCGAAAAGTACCGGCGGCGAATTCTGGGAAACTGTCGCGCGCGGCGCAAAGAAAGCCGCCGCCGATCTCGGCGTCACGCTCAAATGGGAGGGCACCGTCACCGAAACCGAAATCGCCGAGCAAAACAAAATTATTGAGAACATGGTCAACCTCGGCGTGCAAGGCATCGCGCTCGCGCCGCTCAACCAAAAAGCCATGCGCAAACAGGTCGAGAACGCCGTGGCGGCGGGCATTCCGGTGGTGATTTTTGATTCCGGCGTAGACGGCACCGCGCAGTCCAGCTTCATCGCCACCGACAACAAAAACGGCGGTGTCATCGGCGGGAAAGAATTGATTCGTCTGATCGGCGAGAAAAAGGGCGCGAAGGTCATGTGCATGAGATTCGTGCAAGGCACCGGCAGCACCGAGGCGCGCGCAGCGGGCTTCATCGAGACCGCCAAGGCTGCGGGCTTCACCGTCGCAGCGGACCCGTATCCCGACACCGGCACGATCGAAGGCTGCAAGACCGCCGCCGCGAACGCGCTCGAAAAATTTGTCCAAAACGGCGCGCTCGACCTCGACGGAATTTTCGCCGCCAACCTTTACTCCACGATCGGCGTCGCGTCGGCGCTGGATGATTTGAAAAAGGGCGGCATCAAAGTGAGCGTGAAGTTTGTCGGCTTCGACACTTCCAAACGGCTCATTGACGATTTGCAGGCCGGAAAGATTGACGCGCTCGTCGCGCAGAATCCGGAGCGCATGGGTTATCTCGCCGTCGAAACGCTTTACAAAGTCGTGAAGAAGGAAACCGTTCCGAAGATGGTGGACACCGGCACGGTGCTGGTGACGAAGGAAAAGCTGGCGAATGATCCTGAGGTGCGGAAGCTAGTTGGATTGTGATGGAAATCCAATCTCTTGTTAGGTGCTTTCGCTATGGCCAAGGCTAAAACCTCAGACGTGGCATTAAGAATCAGCGGTGACGATCTCGTTCCAGACGAAATCACAGCTAAACTTGGAGCTTCGCCTACCCACTCCCACATCAAGGGCGAAAAGGGCAAAAATATTGTCGGCCCCAAAATAGGTGACGAAAGAGTTGCTAGCTCTGGGAGGTGGACACTTCAGGCGGCAGACCGAGAGCCTGAAGATATAGATGGTCAGGTTCGAGAGATATTAAACCAAATGACGAGCGATCTTTCTGTTTGGAAGTTAATTACCCAGAAGTATCGAGTGGATTTGTTTTGCGGACTTTTTTTGAGTGACACTGACGGCGGATTGACGCTTTCGCCAGAATCACTTGTCGCACTCGGAGAGCGAGGCATCGAGTTTGGTTTGTGTATTTATGCAGGCGAAGAAGATGATGCGACGCACATCTAACAAAAGTTCGGCATTCCAATAGTTGCCATGACCACTTCCCCCCCGTCTCGAAATGCGCGGTGTGCGCCGGAGCTTCGGCGCGACGAAGGCGTTGCGCGGCGTCGAACTCACCGTCGCGCCCGGCGCGTTTTGGGCTGCGGTGGCAAGCGAAGCACGACACCGCTTTGGGTTGGGCGCACTCAGTTTTGCAGATGCTTCACGCCATGCGAAAGCGCCGTCGCCGCTGCGCTCTGCCGGCGCAGTCCAAAACGCGCGGCAAAAGCTGTTGAAGGTCGGCGGCTCATGCGGTTAAACTTTCGCACAGTTACGGCCATGAAATTCAGGACGCAAAATCGGTCATTGGCAAATACGGGCGGCGATGGCGCGCGATTGATCAGTCGCAAGCTTGTCCAAAACTACTGCGACGACGTGGCGCGTGAATTCCTTCCTGACAAAATCATCCTCTTCGGCTCCTCTGCCTACGGCAAGCCTCCGCCGGATTCAGACGTGGATTTGCTGGTGATTCTGCCGTTTCGCGGCAATGACGCCGCGAAGGCGATCCAGATTCGATCCCATTTTGACACACCTTTCCCGATGGATTTGCTGGTGCGCAAACCGGAGTTCATCGCCATGCGCCTGCGCGAGCGCGATATGTTCCTTGAAGCAGTGATGACCCAGGGACGTGTGATGTATGAAAGCCAGCACGCGTGAATGGGTGACGAAGGCGGAGGAGGATTTCGCCGCCGCAAGCGTCCTGGCCCGACCGCGTAAAAAGCCGCTCTGGTCGCCAGTCTGTTTTCACGCGCAGCCATGCGTTGAGAAATATCTCAAGGCCCGGCTGAACGAAGCTTCAATGGCGATCCACCGGACGCACGATTTGGAGCAGTTGCTCAATCACGTCCTGCCCATCGAACCGCTCTGGGCCGCGTTCCGCCCCGCGCTCAAACGCCTGAGCGACGCCGCTATCGTGCCACGTTATCCCGGAGGCGTCTTTACGAAAGCCGAAGCTCAACGCGCTCTCAGGACTTGCAAATCGTTTCGCAAGGAAGCCCGGCTTAGTCTCGGCTTGCCGGCGAAGTGAGCCTGATTATCCACCGATGATGCCAGCATCCGAAACAATTGCCAATTCCCCCCGCCTCGAAATGCGCGGCGTGCGCCGGAGTTTTGGCGCGACAAAAGCCTTGCGCGGCGTGGAACTCACCGTCGCGCCTGGCGAAGTCATGGCGCTCGTCGGCGAAAACGGCGCGGGCAAAAGCACGCTGATGAAAATCCTCTCGGGCGCGATTCCGCCCGACGAAGGAAAGATGTTTCTCGACGGCGCGGAATACGTCCCCGGAAATCCGCTCCACGCCCGCACTTCCGGCGTGGCGATGATTTACCAGGAGCTTGCGCTCGCGCCACATTTGTCCGTGATGGAAAACATTCTGCTCGGCATCGAGCCGACGCGCGGTCCGTTGATGAACTGGAGCGAAATGAAACGCGGCGCCGCCGCCGCGTTACGCGAGGTCGGCCTTGAAGAAATTTCGCCGGAGGTTCAGATTCGCCGCCTGTCCATCGCGCAACAACAGCTTGTGGAAATTGCCCGCGCCGTGGCGCTGGATTGCCGCGTGCTCGTGCTCGATGAACCGACCAGCTCACTCACGGCCAGGGACATCGAAAAGCTTTTCGCGCTCATCCGCCGGCTCAAGGCAAAAAACATTTCGGTCGTTTACATCTCGCATTTCCTCGAAGAAGTGCAGGCCATCTCGGATCGCTTCACGGTCTTGCGCGATGGCGAAACGGTCGGCGCCGGCGTCACGAAGGACTCAACCAATGAAAAAATCATCGGACTGATGGTGGGCCGCGACGTGGACGAACTTTATCCGCGCTCCACACGCACGCCGGGCGAAGTGATTCTCGAAGTCAAGAATCTGAGCGGTGTCGCGAAACCGAAATCAGCGTCGTTGCAATTGCGGCGCGGCGAAGTGCTCGGCATTTCAGGCCTTGTCGGCGCCGGGCGAACGGAATTGATGCGGGCGATTTTTGGTTTGAATCAGATTGCGAACGGCGAAATCCGCGTCGGCACATTTGACGGTCCCGCCACGCCGGGCCAACGCTGGGCGCAGCGCGTGGGCATGGTAAGCGAAGATCGCAAGACCGAAGGCTTGGCGCTGGGTTTGAGCATTGCCGATAATTTGACTTTGTCGCGGTTGGAGGGACTTGGACCGTGGCGCTTCGTATTACCTTCGCGCCAGCACGCGGCCTGCGAACCGTGGATAAAAAAAATCCCGATCAAATGCCAGGGACCGTCGCAGCGCATCAGCGGCTTGAGCGGCGGCAACCAGCAGAAAGTCGCCCTCGCGCGACTGCTGCACGCGGACGTGGAGGTGTTGCTGCTTGACGAACCGACGCGCGGCATTGATGTCGGCTCGAAGGCGCAGATTTATCAATTGATTGACGAACTGGCCGCGCAAGGCAACGCCGTGCTCATGATCAGCAGTTACATTCCCGAACTGCTCGGCGTGTGCGACCGCATCGCCGTGATGTCGCGCGGGCGCCTGGGCGAAACGCGCGAGCGGGGCAGGTGTGACGAACACCAGTTGATGGCGGCGGCCATCGGACAGGAGGAATCATGAGTGACCAAACTGAAACGGCGGCGGCGGAGAAAAAGTCTTCGCTGCGAAACGCGAAATGGGCAAACCTGCTGGGGCGGTTTCTTGCCTTGATCATCGTCTTCACGTTCTTCGCGGTTTTGGTGGAAGGCGGAAAATTCTACACGCTCCGCAATCTGGAAAACATTTTGCGGCAGAGTTGTGTTTACGGAACCGCCGGCTTGGGCATGACGATGGTGATCATCTGCGCGGGAATTGATTTGTCCGCCGGTTCGCTGATCGCGCTGTCCGTCGTCGCCGTTGCGTGGGTGTTGAATCTCAATGGGACCGGGCCGGATGGCCAGGCGCATCCGCTGATCACCCTGCATCCGATGCTCACGCCGATGCTAGCGGTCATGGCCGGCGTGACCGCCTCCACCCTCGCGGGTCTGGCCAACGGTTCCGTGATCGTCGGCCTGCGGTTGATGCCGTTCATCGTCACGCTGGGCACGATGGGCATGATTCGCGGTCTGGCCAAAGGCATCGCGCGCGAGCGGGACATTTATCCGCCGGAGGAAAGCTGGATCAATTCCATCATGGATCCTACGTTGTCGAGCGCGACGCACGGTTGGAAAATTCTTCCAACTGGAATCTGGATTCTGCTGGTCGGAGTATTGGTGTCTTCGTTTTTGCTGCGCTACACGCGGCTGGGGCGGCACATTTTCGCGGTCGGCTCGAATGAAGAGACTGCCCGGCTGTGCGGTGTGCCGGTGGCGCGAACGAAGCTTTTCGTTTACATGGCGAGCGGATTTTTTTGCGGGGTGGCCGGCTTGATGCAATTTTCCTACATCGGTGGCATCGGTCAGCCAACCTCGGCGGTGATGTATGAGTTGTTCGTGATCGCGGCGGTCATCATCGGCGGCGCAAGTTTCACGGGTGGCGAAGGCTCGATTTTGGGCACGCTCATCGGCGCGCTAACCATCACGATTCTCTACATGGGCGGCCAGCAAATGGGCTGGCCGAAGTGGGTTCAGGAAATCGTCATCGGCGGCATCATCATTGTCGCCGTGGCGCTGGACCGGCTGCGGCACCGCAAAACAATTTGAGCTGAAAAATTCCGGCGATCAAAAAAAAGAAGGACGGCTTTTCGGGCCGTCCTTCAGCGAATACTCAGCGAATGAAAAGAGGAGAAATCAATTTTGCTGTGCCCCACCGGTGGCGGGGGCAGGGGTGGCCCGACGACCGCCTCGACCGCGTTGCGCCTGTTTCTCCCAGATCTTGTATTGATCGGCGTTGAGGATTTCCTTCATTTGTTTGTTGGTATCCTCAGTCAAGGCGGTGCGTTTTGTGCGGAGTTCGTCCTGGCCCAGAGAATCTCTCTGACCCTGGATTTCCTGCATCTTTTTGGTCTGGTCTTCGAGAACAGTTTTCACCTTGGGTTTTTGGGCTTCAGTCAATTTGTTGGTTGAACCCAGCGCCGTTTCAAAGGCAGTCAAACGGGCTTCAGCGGACATGGCGCCGCGGCGTCCTCCGGGCGGAGGTGTGGCAGGTGTGGCAGGTGTTTCCGGGGTTTTGTCTTGAGCCTGGGCGGCTGGAGCCAGCGAAAGCAAGCTCGCGGCGGCAATAATGGCGAGAGTTATTCTTGATAATTTCATAGGTCGTTTTTTTGTTTTGTTTAATCGTTTTTCCGCGTTGTTAATTGGCGCGGCTTACATTTAGCAGACGAACCGCAGGTGAAATGGTTACAGCGTTTTTTCAAAGACAGGCATTCGCTTGCACGAGGTTCTTGCGAAAAATGACTGCCGTCATTGCTCATTTGACCTAATCCGCGTCGCCTGAAAGCCGCTGGAGCCGTGGTGATCGAATTGGTTGCTTCGATTTTTGTCACAAACCTCTGGGCTCAAAAAAATTATTCCGACTTCGCCTTCGCCAGGTCGTGCGGATAAACCTTTAGCACGAAGTAAGTCGCCCGATTCGTGCCGATGTTCCGCAACCCGTGCATTTCGTTGGACGCGCAGAAAATAATTCCACCGGCTTCGACGCGGTTCGTCACGCCGTTCTGCACGGCTTCAAGCGTGCCTTCCTTGACGATCATCAACTCCTCATCGGGATGTTTGTGCGCGGCGTGCGGCGCCTCGCCGGGATTCAGCGTGGTGACGTGGCACTCGAAGTTTTCGAGCGTGGCTGTGGGCGCGTCGAAAACCCCGCGCCGCGACCCGACCTTTGTCGGTTCAACTTTCATGTCGCTCCATTGGAACACGCGCGAATGCATGACCGGCTTGGCGGCGGATTGGGCCAGTGCCATGACTGCAACCGTTGCACCAAACAACACGGCTGCAACAAGGATGTCGCTTCGGTTAATCATGCGCGCATTTCCGCCGCAAAACGAAATCAAGTCAAGCGCGCAGATGGCCGTCGAAGCTCAAGCGCTCGGATCACAATCTAAATTCGTGATGGATCCGCCGCACGGAATCCGCGTTTCAGAGGAGCCAAGTCTCTTTGCGTCCGTTGTGCCTTTGTTTGATGAAGATTCTGCTTTGTCATTAACCCTTGGAAGGTCTTGCGCCGCCAAAGTGCGCCCAACAGAAATCTTTCGGAGCGCACCGGCCGCGATTTGGTCATTGGCTGTTTCTTCCCGGCAGGATCCCCTGCGCTGGACTGCATTCCGGCAGAAGGCAAGGGATTGAATGAACCGGGTTGGAAGCCGTTCGCTGCCAGTTCGCATCGCGCAGACCACCCAAGAATCTTGAACGCACGGCGAACCGCAAGCCGACCGCCCTGGCATCGCATCATCTTGAACTTACAGTCCGGCATCTTTACTCAAGGCGCGATAAAGCCGGGAAGCCAGCCTTACGAACCCGATTCCAGACAGGCGTGCCGCAAATTGAAACAGGCCGTATCCCCAACTGGGCGGCTTCGATCGCAGCAATAGTCCGACGTTGTAGCGCAACATCCGCGGTGTAAGCCCGGCTCCCTGCCGCACAAGGTAGCTCGCCGACATGGGCGCCTTTTGCAGGAATGTGCTGCGATCAAACCGCGCTTCAGCCCCACTTTGCCGAATCTGATGGAGAACCCGCTTTTGTTGGATAAACACGAGCGGACGAAGCCGCCCATTCAGGGTAATTTTGGAAGTGCCCCGTTCCAACCCGCCATGGGTCCGGCAGAAAGCGACTGTTACGCTCGTCTGGGCCGCCCCATAGCGCCCCATCAATCGGCACCACATTTCCCAATCACCTGCAAACTGTGAGGTTGCTCTAAAGCCGCCAACGGCCCGGCCGTAGTCCACCCGGAACAGTTGTCCTGCGTATGGGAAGGGAGTGTTGTCAATTGAATCAATCAATCCAACCCGTCGCCAAGGAGTCTTCATCGGCACGCGCATACCCGCGCTGATCGGTTGGCTGGCTTCGTCCACCATCTGGGTCTGGCCAAAATACAATCCGCAATCAGGAGCTTCCCGGTTTAATGCCAGCACGGCTTCAACAAAACGGGAGCCCAAATAATCGTCATCATGCAGAATCGAAAGCCAGGGCGTCCGGCAATACTCGAGACACGCATTCCAGTTATCGAACAACCCACGCCGGCATGGGTTGCGAAAATATTCGATTCGGCCCCCAAACTCGCTTTCAACGAAATGTTGCAGTTCAGCGTCCGGCCCACAATCCTCCACCACAATGACTCGCACGGGCACAGTCTGGTTCAAGGCGCTGGCAATGGCTTGCTTCAAATACTTGCGCCGGTTGAAAACCGTCACCGCGATGGTGATGTGTTCGGGTAAAAGGTCCATCATAGGCTAAAGCGAGGTACCGCCATTACCGCGCAAACCTAGCAAGGCGATTCTTCGGCGAACAAGGAAATTCGCTCGGGCACGCGGGCTGGAATTCGGAACGGAAGCTTGATTACGGACCACAAATCCATGTACTTTCATGATATGTATAGCCCAGTAATTCTTGAGCCGACCCACCAATCCGTGGGCGGAGACCACCCGTGCCGGGCGCATCGGAAGGCAGACCACCGCAATCAAGAATGAAGTCGTTCCTTAAGGCAGTTGCTTCGCGGATGGTTCGACCAGACTTCCTCTGGAGGTGGCTGGACGCCACCCTGGTTAAAGGAACGCACTTCCTGGAGAGGGAACGCTGCAAGTACCAGGAGAGCCGGCGCTTGTTGCCGGAGCAACTCGTCGTTGACCGGGCGATTCGCAATCATTGTCCGGATCTCAAGGTCCGGCATGGCTTCTTCCGAGGCATGCAATATCCCCAGGTAAAATCCGTCAGCAGTGCCCTCTTTCCCAAACTGCTCGGCACTTACGAACGGGAACTCCATCCGGTCCTGGAAAAAATTTGCCGGCAACCCTACACTGAAATCGTCAATATTGGATGTGCGGAAGGCTATTATGCGGTCGGTCTCGCCCTGCGCATCCCTGGCGCCAAGGTGTACGCCTTCGACACCAACCAGGAAGCAATCCGGCTGTGCCGGGACATGGCGGCACTGAACCAGGTAGCCGAACGGTTGGTCACCGGCGCTTTCTGCGACGCCGCAGTTTTGAAGGCCATTCCTTTCACAGGAAAAGCGCTCATTGTCTGCGATTGTGAAGGGTACGAAAAAACCCTCTTCACACAGGAGATTGTGAACTTCCTCGCCGCCCACGACGTGCTAATGGAGGTGCATGATGGCGTGGACATCACCATTTCCGCATACATTCAAAGCGTCTTCGCGCCGACACACCGCATTGAAATCATTGAGAGCTTGGATGATATCAAGAAGGCCCAAACTTATTCCTACCCGGAGCTCCAGTCATACGATTTGGCCGGCAGGAAAACCCTCGTGGGAGAGGGCCGACCTCACATCATGACCTGGCTTTTCATCCAGTCGCAAAAACTTCCATCCGCCGTTGGCGCTCTTGCAAATGGCAGTATCCGAAGCGAGTGAAGCTGATCGCGTGGAGGTTGAAGACCTTGGCTGAGAAAATTATTTCACGCTCAGCACAGCATTTCAAATCCGATCATGGATGCCCATAGACCGCCGCTTTCAACAGCTCCCGCGCAGTCAGGGGTTGCCCGCGAAATCCCCGTCTTACAGTGAACCAGCTACTATAGGCCGATTCTGCTATTAACGGCGCAAGCAACATTCCCCAAAGACCAAACGCCCAGGTCATTAAAAAGCTCAGGATGAACATTCCCATTCCCGTAAGAATGCCAATTTTAAAAAACGGCACAACATTTTCGCTATAAGCGAGCGCGCCGAACTGCACATAAAAAAGTTGCTGTGCCAGATAGATGAAATAGAAAATCAAGAGTGGAGCGGGCAGGAGCCGCGTATGGGTGCCTTTCAATGCCAGCAGCCAATTGCCGACCAGCGCCACCAGCGTTGCCAATACGACATAAGTGCCCATCGTGAAAGCCAGCCGGCGGGCAAACAGAATTGACATTTCTTGCAAGCGCCCCTGCATGCGAAGCATTGAGATGGCCGGCCATTTTACGACCAGCCATAACGCGGCGAAATTCGTTAGAAACCCTCCGATCTGCGCGGTCAGACCAAAGCTTGCCGT
>OCZU010000327.1_pt1 | contig 33403 bp, 22 predicted proteins | sample 1539001 | NCBI WGS metagenome assembly OCZU01 (sample SAMEA3539306, study PRJEB22396) | soil metagenome | biome: tundra; feature: field; material: soil | place: USA | collected 2010-05 | depth 0.15 m | reverse complement strand
CCGACTGTTCCGGTGGCAGCGCCTGGCCGACCAATGAGCCCAGCCGCCGACGCGGCCACGGACCCGGATGCCGGTGCGGGCGTGAGCACCGGCGCCGGAGCTGGCGAGGGCGCGGATACCTGCGCCGTCGCGGCGCGGTCGGATGCCTGGGACGGCGGCGAGCGACGCTGGGACGTCTACTTCGCGGTCATCTTGGTCGGCACGCTGGCGATCAGGCAGGCGTTCGGGCCGATCACCGTCCGGACGGACCTGCCGGGGACGGCGGCCATGCTCGCCATGGTGCCCTGGTACATCGCGATCGGCCGCCGGGCCATGTACTCCGACCGGCCCGGAGCCTGGCTCGGGACCGTCTATGTCGCCGGACTGCTGGTGCTGCTCGCAGTGGCCGAGACCTTTTCCGGCACCAATTCCTTTATCTTGCTTGCGCTGTGCCCGCAGTGCTTCATGGCGCTGCCGTACCGCCGTGCGGTGGTCGCTGCGGTGGCCATGATGTCCGCGCAGGTGCTGATCGTGTGGGCGCACGGTGGCAATGGTCTGGGGGAGACGGCCGGGATCGCGGTGCTCGGCATCGCCTTCTCGATCGCGTTTGGCGGCTGGATCGTCAAGATCATCGAGCAGAGCCGGGAGCGTGCCGAGTTGATCGCCCAGCTTGAGGACACCAGGTCGCAGCTGGCGCGGGCCAACCGGGAAGCGGGAATGCTGGCCGAGCGCGAACGGCTTGCCGGTGAGATCCACGACACGATCGCGCAGGGCTTCACGAGCATCGTGATGCTGTCGCAGGCCGCTGAGGCTGTCATCGATGCCGACCCGGCGCTGGCCAGGAAGCAGCTCGGGCAGGTGATCCAGACCGCACGGGAGAATCTGGACGAAGCGCGTGCGCTGGTGGCCGGGCTGGCGCCGGCGCTGCTAGTGTCCGCGACGTTGTCTGACGCGCTGGCGAGGGTAACCGACCAGGTGGCGGCCGAGCTGGGAATATCGACGGACTTCGAGGTCTGCGGTGCGCCGCGCTCCCTCGATACCGGGACGCAGGTCGTGCTGCTGCGGATCTGTCAGGAGGCGCTTGCCAACGTCCGCAAGCATGCGCAGGCGCGGCGGGCGCACGTACGGCTGTGCTACACCGGCCAAGGTGTCACGCTTGAGGTCACCGACGACGGCATCGGTTTCGATCCGCAGTCGCGCAGCGATGGCTACGGGCTGCGCGGCATGCGGGCCAGGGCGGCTGACATCGGCGGGACCTTCGCCCTGCGCAGCGCCCCTGGCGCCGGAACGTCGGTCAGCGTGGAGGTGCTGGCATGAGGCAGGACGATGGTTGCGACCAGATCCTGGTGCTGCTTGCCGACGATCATCCGGTGGTGCGCGAGGGCCTGCGCGGGATGCTGGCCGCCGAGCCGGACATCCGCCTGGTCGCCGAGGCGGCGTCCGGTTCTGAGGCAGTCACGATGGCCCTGATGCATCGTCCTGACGTCATCTTGATGGACCTGCGGATGCCGAGCGGTGACGGCGTCGAGGCGATTGCCCGGATCCGGGCCGGGTGGGACGGCGCCAGGATCATCGTGCTGACCACCTACGACACCGACGCCGATATTCTGCGGGCGGTCGAGGCCGGAGCGGCGGGGTACCTGCTGAAGGACACGCCGCGGGCCGATCTGGTGAGCGCGATCCGGGCCGCCGCTCGCGGCGAGACCGTGCTGACCCCGGCCCTGGCCGGGCGGCTGATGACGGCGGTACGCGGGCCGCGCGGGCCACAGCAGGACCCGCTGTCGGCGCGCGAAACCGAGGTCCTGGTCCTGGTGTCCCGCGGGCTGACGAACGCGCAGATCGGCCGTGTGCTGTTCGTCAGCGAGGCGACGGTCAAGACGCACCTGATGCGAGCATCAGCGAAACTGGGCGTGACCGGCCGGACGGCCGCCGTGACCAAGGCAATGGAGACCGGCGAACTGCCGCATCCCCGCCGCAGCTAGCTGCTCAGGGAACAGTCACCGCAAAGTCCTCCGCCGGGGACCCGGTAGTACAGGCAGCAGCTGCGCCGGCGGAAGCTCAGGCTGGCCCCGGTGAACTGTCCGGTGCCGCGCAAGCGACCGGTGCTGAGCAGCAGGTCAGCGAGAGTCCTGGCGGGTCCGGCGAAGTCTGGGCTGGCTCGGACGATGACGCCGAGAGCGCCGATCATCGCCGAGGCCGCGTTGCCCCACAGCAAACGGCTGGCAATCCTGCAGTCCAGCCCGGCGACGAGCGGCTCCAAGTGCGCTGTGACCACTGCGTCGTAAACGAGCTCGGCCTGGGCACGCGGCTCGGCGCAGTGCCAGCCGCCGGGCTGGCGCAGGCACAGCCTGACCGGGAAGTCGCCACTGATCTGTAGATCGGTCAGATCGGGGACGATGCCGCTGCCTAGCGCGCAGGCCAGGACCGGTGACCAGAGCCGCGCGGCGTAACCGAGATGCGCGATCGAGGCGGCCACCCGCCGCTGGCTGACGCCGAGCTGCCGGGCCGTATGGTCGACCTGGCTGCGAAGCCCATCGCCATACTCGGGTGCGGCTGCCTGCCACGGTCCGGCCGCATCGCCGGAAGAAATGCCGAAGTAGTCGCCGAGTCGTGCGGCCCGCGCCAGGGCCGCGGCCACTGTGCGGGTGCTGGCCGGGCTGGCTGGATGCAGCGGGCTGGCTGGATGCAGCGGCCTGGCCGGGTGCGCCGGTTCGCCTTCCGTGCCGCTGGGTCCGGCCATCAGCTCAAACAGCCATGGCGCGAACCTGGCGCATGGCATGCGGCCGTGCGTGCGGCACGGCGTCCGGGTGCAGAATCGACGCGATGACCTCGACGCCGTCGATCAGGCGGGGTCCCGGGCGTACGACGATTCCGTCGGCGTCGATCGCCCAGATGGCAGGGCCGGGCAGGTGCCGCGCTACCGCCTGCGCCTGCTCGAAAGCACCCGCCAGGTGATAACCGCACGGCGCCACCACGACGCAGGCCGGTGCCGCAGCCGCGATCGCAGACCAGTCGGTCTGGACTGACTTCGCGCCGGGCGTGCACGCGACCGGCTGTCCGCCGGCCGCCAGCACAAGGTCGGGTATCCAGTGCCCGGCGGTAAACGGCGGGTCCACCCATTCGACGATCGCGACCCTGGGCCGGGGCCGTCCTTCGACGCTCGCCGTGACGGCAGAAAGCCGGGCACGCAGCTCGCCGACCAGGTGCTGGGCGCGGTCGGGCACGCCGGTGCGCTGCCCGACCGACAGGATCGAGTCGAGCACCTCATCGAGGCTGCATGGATCAAGCGAAAGCACGTCGGCCTGACAGCCCAGGTAGTCAAGCGCGTCCTGCACGTGGCCTGACGGCAGCGCGCAGACCCGGCACAGGTCCTGAGTCAGGATCAGTTCAGGTTGCAGTGCCGCCAGCGCTTCCGCGTGCAGGGTATACAGATCGGCGCCCGCCGCCATCTGCGCCCGAACGTAACTATCGATCTCGCCGGGTGTCATCCCGGCCGTATCCCGGCCGCCGACCACGACTGTCTTCTCCGACCTGGCAGCCGCGGGCTCGTCGCACTCGAACGTGACTCCGACCAGGTCCTCGCCCAGACCCAGGGCATACACGATCTCCGTTGCGGAGGGCAGCAGCGACACCAGACGCACCAGCCAAGGATAGACGCCCAGCGCGAGCCTGGCTGCAGCGACTGAGCCCTGGGCGGCGATCGCTGACTTAGTGCGGTTTTCAGTCGACTTAGTATGAGTTTCAGTCAAAAACGCGCCCGATTAGTGGCTTTTATGGCCACGCAATCAGAACTAAGTCGCGAAGGCGGGCTGACGACCTTCGACGCTACTCAAGGCGTGCCTCCTGGCGCAGCACGGCGGCCAGGTCCTCGGGCGCGGGGCTGCCGCCGCGCAGGCCGTGGGCGGTGAACCACTTAGCCACGTTGGCGGCGTCGCGATTGAGGAATTCGGCTCCGCGCGGATTGACGATCACGTCGACCACCTGCGGCAAGTCGATCATGATCAGGCGGCCGTCGTGGACCAGCAGGTTGTAGGCCGACATGTCGCCGTGGGCAAGGCCGTGACTAGCGAGTGTGACCAGTGCTTGCACGAGCTGGTCCCACAGCAGGGCCAGCTCGGCGCCCAGCGGTCGGGTCTCGGCCAGCCTCGGCGCGGCGGTCCCGTCCGGATCGCCAATGAACTCCAGCAGGACCTCGGTGCCAAGCACTTGCACCGGATACGGAACGGGGACACCCGCAAGGTGGAGCTGGCCAGCGGCGGCGAACTCGGCGTTCGCCCACTGTACGGAGATCATCTGCCGCCCGACTGACGTGCGGCCCGCCATCGCCCGATTGGCGCGGGAGTCACGAGTCCGCCGGCCTTCCAGGTACTGGCTGTCCCGGTGGAACATCCTGTGCTCGGCATCGCGGTATCGCTTGGCGGCGAGCAGGCAGGACTGGTCTGTGCCCGGTATCGCGCGGCGAAGCAGGAACACGTCGGCTTCCTTGCCGGTCTTCAGAATCCCTAGCTCTGTGTCGGTCGCCCCGAGATCGGTGACCAGCCAGTCTGGGTGCGGCGCAGGCCCGCGCTCGCCTTCAGTGGACTGATCCCAGGTCGACCAGCGGTCTCCGTCAGGCAGGCCGTCGTCGACGTCGAATGAGGTCAGAGAAGCGAGCGACTCGCGGTGCCTGTCGCGCTTGGCGAAAGTAGGGTCGTCGTCGTCAAAGCGCCGCTGCGCACGGCGGCTGGAGGCAGAATCGGGCACTGGTGGTGCTCCTCAGGCAAGCGGTGAACGGGATGGGCAGCGTGAGCCGCAAACGCAAAAACGGACATCAGTACCCCTCCTTTCCGCTTGGCCGACGGTGCCGGCATCAGCCTGGTAGCCCCAGGGTGCCAGGAGCCATCGCGCGTGGCAACCGAATTTCGCCGCAATCCCGCAGCACCTACCACCGCCTGACCGGCGCCGTTTGGCCGTCGGCTCGCGGGGTAGCGCAGTTCCGGCCCGCGGCGAGCCGCGGGGTCGGCGTTCTGTCCTCACCGCCACGTTCTGAGCGTTTTTCCGTGCTCAGCCGGATGATCAGGAGGCTGCGGATCTGACTACTACTTCAGGAGCTGATATGGCCGAACCGGCTGATCGCGCGCGATCACGGCCACTGGGCAGCCGGCCACTGGGCAGCCGGCCACTGGGCAGCCGGCTGCTGTCCGCAGTGGATCGGAGCGCCTCCCGCCCGATGATCGCCATCATCTTGCTAGCCGCTGACCTGCTGTGGATTCTCACCAGCATCGCCTGGGGTTTCCCCGCCCGCGACGAGACCGTGTTCCAGACCCTCGTCGCCGCGGTCACCCTGGCCATGGTCTTCGTCATTCAGCACACCCAGGCACGCCAGCAGGCAGCCGCTCATCGCAAGCTCGACGAGATCCTGCAGGCAATGCCCGGTGCGGATAACTCGCTCCTCACGCTGGAACACGCCTCCGACGATGAGCTGCACGCCACCGGCATCCTGCACCGAGAAATTCGCCGCACCGCGATCAAGGAGCAGTCCAGCCCGGTCCCGCCAGAGTGATGACCGCGTCGTCAGCGGGGGCGGTGACCGACTAGGAGGTTCTGGAGGGCCGCGTGTCCGGTCGGGGCTTGGGGAGCCGAGCGTGCTTCAGGTACGAAGCCGGCGTCCGCTAGCGTGCGGTGCCAGACATCGCGGCTGAACGCTCCGAGCTTGTGCGCCTCCCTGACTACCTGCGCGGTGCCGTCCGCTGCGCGCAGCACGAACTCGTACTCGGCCTGGATCCAGTCGTCCGCGGGATCTGGATCCCAGAGCCATTGACGGAAGCTGCCCTGACGGCCGGCCGCATCGCTGCCGCCGCCGCGGCCACTGCCCGGCTGGAAGGTCTCCGCGGTGTAATCAGGGACGAACACCGCGACGCCGCCCGGACGGCAATGCGCGAACGCTGTCGCCGCCACCTGCCGCAGGTCGGTCTCGCAGATCACGTAGTCGATCGCGTCATGGACCAGCACCGCGTCGAACACGCGGCCAAGCCGGAGCGTCAGCATGTCACCCTGAATGTGCTCGCACTCGGGGTTCATCCGGCGCGATACCGCCAGCATCTCCTCGGACAGGTCCACGAGCGTCAGGGCCAGATGCTCCTTCAGGTGCGCGGCGTTATTGCCGCCGCCGCTGCCGAGGTCAAGCACCTCGCGCACCGCGATCGCGGCCGAGCAGAACACTCCGGTCAGCACCGTGGCATCGTCCGCGTACTCCTGCGGGGGCGAGATCAGCGGCCACCAGTCGGCCAGGTCGGAATACAGCCGGTACTCGCCGGGCGCTCTGGTCATGCCAGCCATTTTCGCTCACCGCCAGTCCGCGGACGCGCTCGCCGCTGCCGAACTTGCCTGTCGATCGGTGCCGGTGGTCTAGTACATATGAGTACTGGCGTTGGAAGGAGATGCGGTCATGGGCTACCGGCTAAGGATGTCCGCCGAAATTCACGACTGGCTTGCTGACCTGCGGACCGACGATCCCGCTGCGGCCAGGCTGGCCGGAACGGCCTTGACGGCGCTGCTGGTCGATGGCGCCAGCCTGGGTCCGCCGATGGTGATCTCGCTGTCGGACTCCCGGCCACAAGCTGACGTGTCCGAACTGCTCGACGAGTCCTATCAGCGTCGCCTGGGGCAGCAGCAACTGATGCGCCGCGGCTTCTCGGAAGCGGCAGCACTGGCCCAGGACATCCGGCTCCGGATCGCCCATCTTGAATCGCTGCAGGCAGGTCGCGGGCCCGCCGAGCGCGGCCCGGACGAGGCGGACGAGGCGGCCGAAGCGGACGAGGCGGCTGCGGGACTCGCTGACGTAGCGGAGCAGCTTGAACAGCTACGGCGATTGCTGCCGGGCGTGATCGAGAATGAGCGAAAGCTGAGAGACAGATCGATCCGGACGCAGGCGCGGACGGATGGGTTCAGAACCAGGAAGGAGAGCCTGAGGGCCCGATACGCCGCGGCGCAAGCCGAGCTCGTGGTCAGCCAGGCACTTGCTACCGCGACGCGAGATGCCGGCGACCAGGATCCGGCGGGCGAGGATCCTGCCCCGTCGACGGCCGCAGCCAGGGACAAGTTCCTGCAGATCAAGGGCGAGATTGAACGAGAGCTGTGGGCTGATCCGCTCGGGCCCGACCTGGCTGACCTCCGGCCGCCTGCGGGCCTGATGGAGTTGCGGCCGGACGCTCCAGGCGGCGGCGATATCCGCATCCTGTTCGGCGTCGAGCCGCCAGGTACCGCGCTGCTGATCGCGGTGCTTGAGGGTTACCAGGCAGTGCGCGAGCAGCACGGCGAGGCGGTCCGGCTTTCCGCGGACATTTTGCGGCAGGTACGAGCGGGACAGAGCCCGGAGTCAGCGGCGCACGCGTTCGATGACGTGCAGTCGTTTCTCGATGAGTTCTTTCCCGGCGACGCAGATGAGGTCGAGGTAGGCGCGGCTGCGTTCGTCGCCAGGAACCGCGGCCGGACTCTGGCTGAGCAGCGAGTCCGGCTCGGCCTTACGCAGGCTCAGGTCGCCGAGCGAATGGGCGTCCGGCAGGAACGAGTCTCCGCTATCGAGCGCGCCGAGCCTGGCGCGACTGAAATCCGAACCCTGGCCGGATATGTCAAGGCGCTGGGTGGCTGGCTGGAGGTGACCGGGGATTTCGGCGGTGAGCGCGTAGTGCTTCGCTGACGTCCGTTTCTTAGTGTCGGTGATATCCGGAATCGGCGATCCTCGACCGGTGTTTCTTCTTAAGTGAAAGGCGTTTATAAGAACTGCAAATAACATCGAGCTGTCAGTGAGCGGAAACGGCTTCAGTATCGCGCCGACGTGCGGTTTCCGTCAACTATGAATCGGTTCGCCGAGGCGGTATCGTATAATGACATGGCGCTTAAAGTGGTGACTCAGACCCAGGAGGCGATCGTGCCCACTGATGTGGAGATCGAGTCTGCAGCTCGTGCGGGCCTCGCGCATGTCCTCGAATCCGAGATCGAGCCTGGTGACCTGGACCCGGATCTGGACATGGCCGACGGCTACGGGCTGACCTCCCTGAACAAAGTGGTGTTCTTGATGTCAGTCTGTGACGACACCGAGGTGAGCTTGTCCTCATTCACCGAGCCTGATGTGGCCGCGATGCGCACGCTCCGCGACGTCGTCACGGCGCTCGCCAAGTTCGCGGGGACGGTGGCCTGACATGAGCTGGTCTGAGATCGCGGCCACGCCGCTAGAGAACGATCATGTGCTGCTGCGGCCCGTCCGCCCTGAGGACCGGGCAGCACTGCATGCCATCGCTATGGACCCGGCGATCTGGCGCTACTTCGTCATCAGGGTGCAGACCGACGCCGACTTCGACGCGTTCTTCGACTCCGGGATCGCCGACCTGCAGGCCGGGCGCCGGGTCGCATACCACATCACCGACAAGCGGACCGGCGGCGCAGCCGGCAGCATGAGCTTCGGCAATATGGCGGAGCAGGACGGCCGGCTCGAGATCGGCTGGTCCTGGCTCGGTCGGGCCTTCCAGGGCACGGGTGTCAACCGGTGGGCCAAGTTCCTGATGCTCAGGCATGCCTTCGAGCAGATGGCCGCTGAGCGGGTGGAATTCAAGACCGACCAGCTGAACACTCAGGCCCGGCACGCGCTGCGCAACATCGGAGCGAGCGAGGAAGGCGTCCTGCGCAGCTTTAACCCGATGCCGGACGGCAGGCGCAGGGACGCGGTCTACTACAGCGTGCTGCGGGCGGAGTGGCCGCAGGTGCGCGAGCAGTTGCTTGCACGTCCGAAGGCGGTAGCGGCGCAGGCGAGCACGAGTTCGTGACAGCAGCCGGCCTCCCGCTCGTCCGCGCGACCGGCACACCTTTCGAGGTCGGATACGCCCACGGCGTCGCGCGGGCTGACGTGCTGCGCGCGTTTATCGACGACGATCTCTGCCGGATCAACCGGCTCGCCGCTGAGCCGGTGTCCGCCGAGTCGCTGCGCCCGGTGCTCGACGAGTACGCCGCCGCGATCGCCGCCGCCACGCCGGCCTTGAGCGAGGAGATCGACGGGCTGGCGCGTGGCGCGGGCATCTCCCGTGAGCTCGCGGTACTGCTGCAGGTGCGGCGCGAGATCATCGGATACCAGCGGGTGCCCGCGCGCGGCGACTGCACCACGTACGCCAGCTTGTCTGCCGGACCGGGCGGCGGCCCGGTCCTGGCCCAGACGGTGGACCTCAACGGCAATCTCGACGACCAGATCGCGGTCCTCGACGTCTGTATTTCCGGCCCAGTCCCGAAGAGCGCGGCCCGGCGGGCGCTTGTGCTGAGCTTCGGCGGTCTGCTCGGCTACCTCGGCGTGAACAGTGACGGACTCGCGATCGGGCTGAATCTGGTGCTCGGCGGTCAGTGGCGGCCCGGCCTGCCGCCGTACCTGGCCATCAGGCACCTGCTCGACAACGCGGGCAGCGTCGCCGAAGCGCTGGCCATCCTGCCTGGCCTGCCGCTGGCCAGCTCACGGTCGCTCACCCTGTGCGACTCCGGCAGGGTCGCGTCCGTGGAGATCCTCGGCGCCCAGACCCGGCTCGTCGACAACGCGCTGCGCGCCCAGGCATCGCACACCAACCACTTCCTGCACCCCGACTTCACCAGCCTCGACGCGCTCAATGTGTTCGCGCGCAACTCCTCTGTGCTCCGCCTGAAGTCATGCGAGTCCGGGCTCGCCGGGTTGGGCTCCGGGCCGGCCGGCGCCTCCGTCGAGGAGCACTTCGCGCTGCTCGCCCAGCCTCCGATCTGCGTTGCTGATACCGGTGACATCCGCCGCGAGCGGACTGTCGCGGCCGTCGTGCTGCTGCCCGATCGCGGTGAGCTGCACATCCGGCCGGGCGATCCGTCCCGCGCCGGCACGCAGACCTTCCGGCTTGACTCGGCGGCGTAGTGATCACGGGCAGTTTCCCGCTAGATTCAGCGGAAATCGGCCCGTGATCAGCCGGACGTTTCGTCAAGGCCGGGGCGGTGCCATGGCTTCAGTGCGGTGCCCCATCTCATTGGGTAGTTTCCGCCAAAGTCAGCGGAGTTCCGCCCTCGATCATGAGCTGACGGCCTGGCAGTCAGGTCCGCAACACTGGGACTGTCAGCCCAGCCTGGCGGGCCTGGTCATGGCTGCCGCTGATCTGGCGCGCTGCCTGTGCGGGGTCATCGGCGGGGTAGGTGTTGCCGTCGCGAGCGAGGTAGCTCGTGCCGTCGGTGGTGATGATGGCGGTGCCGTCCGGGGCGAAGACGTGAAGTTGCGGGTCCGTGGAGCCGGAGGGCCCGTGCTTCTTGTGCGGCTTGGTCCCGAGGACGAGGCGGTGGGTCCTGGCGAGCACCGTGCTGACTCCCTGTGCTTCTAAGGCGCTGCTCAGGTCAGAGAGGATGGCCGCTCTGCGGGCGGCCTGCCCCGTGGCCAGGATCGGCGGGCGAGGGCTCGGCGGATTCTGTTCGTTCTCGGGCACGGATCTGAATCTCCTAAGTTCTCTGCGTGATTGCTGTGCATCAATGTGTAACTGGGCGCGGTGGTCGTTGGTACGCCGTTCCTTGGACGCGAAGGACGTTTTCGGTAGAGTGATAGAAACGTCCGAAGTGTCTGAGGAGGTGTCGGAGCTGTGCCTAACCTGGCACTTCGCCAAGCGATGTCGGATGCAAGGATGAGCGAGCAGGCATTTGCGCGGCGGGTCGGGGTGGATGAGAAGACTGTTGCCCGCTGGGTGCAGGATTCGCGGGTCCCGCATCCCCGCCACCGCTGGGCCGCATGCGAGGTTCTGGAGGTTGACGAGGCGGTGCTGTGGCCCGAGGCGATCCGCGCCACTGTCAAGACCGGACCTGACCGTGAGGTTGCGGCCGTGTACCCGTACCGGTCGGCGTGCCCGGCGTCGCTGTGGCGCAAGCTGATCACGGACGCGAGGACCGAGATCACCTTTGCTGGCTATACGAGCTATTTCCTGTGGATCGAGCAGCCGAATCTCGGCGCGGCGCTGCGGCGGAAGGCTGCCCAGGGCTGCCGGGTGCGGTTCCTGGTGGGGGATCCCGACAGTGAGGTGACCCGGCATCGTGAAGAAGTTGAAGGAACGTCCCTGACGGTGTCGACCCGGATCGCGGTGACGCTGGACGAGCTGGCGAAACTGCGCGGGACGGACGGGATCGAAGCACGGTTCTCGGACCGGCATATCGCGCTGTCAGTGTTCGCGTTCGACAACGACATGATCGTCACGCCGCACCTGGCGAACCTGGTCGGCCACAATTCCCCGGCGCTGCATTTCCGCCGCCGTCAGGATGACGGCGTGTTCGACCGGTTCGCCCTGCATGTGCAGTCGCTGTGGAACGAGGGCCGGGATATCTGGGCCTAAGAGACTCGGCGAACTGGTATGTCAGCTGTCGCCGTGTGCAGGAGTCCGTTAGGTGGGTGCCTGGGCTGAATTATGCGCGGGTTTGGTGGTGGGGGCGCGGCTGGTGATGGCGGCCATGACTGCCGCGATCTGGGCGGGCGGGGTTACTTAGATGAACAGGTCGACCGGCGCAGTCTCGCTGGTCAGGTTCCTGACCAGCGCGTGCTCGACGAAGAACGCCAGCGCGGCGTAGCCGCGCCACACCCGGCGCCACTCCCGCTGCACTGCGGTGTCACCGAGGGCGCGGCGTACCTCATCGAGGTAGGCCACGATGATGTCGGCGGCCTGTCTGCTGTGGCCGGCCGAGATGTTGTCGATCGTCAGGTGAGCACGCTCGTAGCAGTCGTCAAAACCGTGGTGGCGGAGTTTCTGGATCTCGTGCAGCCGCAGCTCGCCCAGGCCAAACATCTCGATCGCCAGGTTGTAGCCCAGGATCTCGTTGTAGTAGGTATCCGGGAAGAGCGCCATGCAGAGCTGGTGCAGCGAGAAGCCGTACAGGTCATCGGGCAGGTCGCCCTGGTCCATGAACGCGGCCTCGCGGATGTGCGGCAGCACGATGTCCATGCTGCGCAGTGCCCGGTGGATCAGCGTGATGTGGTTCTTGCGCAGGTCGCCATAGCCCACCTCGTCGGCGTAGATGGCGAACAGGCCGCTGTCGGACGGCCGCTCGAACCGGCCCAGGTTCGCCACCCGGTGGATCCAGGCCGCGTCGACCAGCGCGCCGAGAGCATACGTGGTCTGCAGGAACACCACCTCGTCGCGGTCGGGAATCTCGGCCAGCGGCCGGTACGGCCTGACCAGCTTCTCCCAGTACACCCGTTCGGACCGCTCGTACAGCGCCGCCGGACTGTAGTCGAAGTAGCTCGCGTCCGTATACCGGCCGTCGGCTCCGTGGGTGAAGAGAATCTCGGCTTCGGCGAACAGCCGGGCCGCGCGCTCGGCGGCGAGCGGCAGCGTGCTGGCGAAGTTCTCGATGTTCACGAGGCGGTAGAACAGCTCGCGGTCGCTCGGCTCGCTGACTTCCGCGATCACCACGTCGGCGGGTGCGCTGGCCGCGATCGCGGCCGTCAGCGTGCTGGCGCGGGCGTCGCCGACCGTGTTGGCACTGATCACGATCTCCGGCCGGTGGCCGGCCTGGACGGACTCGACCCAGGTCTTGAAGACGGCGGCCTCGCGCTCGTCAAAGATGCCGAACATCGGCCCGCCGAACTTGAAGGCCCGGACGAATGCCGACAGGCCGTCCGGAGTCCGCCGCAGCTGCCTGGACTCGCGGAACTCGTGCAGGAACGTTGCTAGGTCCAGCTCAGGGTCGCTGAACGTGTCGGCGAGCAGCCGCTCGCCGATCCGCACGCCGGCGTGCTGACCACCTGCGAACGGGGCGTGCCTGGCCACGATCGCGGCGACCTTCGACTCCAGCGACTGACCCTGATACCAGGCGGCTAGCTCGGCGAGCATGGCCACGTGCTCGCGTTCCAGCGCGGTGGCGAGCTGGATGCCCGTGTGCAGGCGCTGCCGCTCTGCCGGGCCGGCGAGTTCGATGTAGGCCGCGAGCACGGCACGCAGTTCCGGCTCGGGCAGCATCGGCGCCATGCCGGAGAGCAGGTCGTCCACGCCGAGCGCGTGGAAGACGTAGTGCACGCCGACCAGTTCCGGCAGGAAGTTGGCCGGCAGCCGGGACAGGGCCAGATAGAAGCAGCCGTGCAGGCCAGTCAGCGGCCGCGCGGCAGCGCGGTCCAGGAAGTCGGTGGCGCCGATCTCCGGCAGGTAGACGCCCGTCGCCTCCAGTTCACGCCGGCGCAGGTAGTGCAGTGAGCGCTGCGGATTGCCCGCGCCGCGCTGGGCGAAGTGCTGCGCGTACAGGCGGTTCACGATGACCGACGGCTGGGTGGCGGGCTGCGACAGCACGTCGAGCCAGCAGCCGCCGATCAGGCCGAGCGGCGCGCGCTGTCGCAGGACGGCGTCGCGGGTGTCCGGCTCGGCCCCGGCCAGGGCTGCGATGGTGGCGGCCAGGCCGGCCCGGATCCTTGCTACTCGCGCCGCGATGTCGTCGGCGCTGGCATCCTCGGGCAGCCTGGTGGTGGCGGGGGCGGGCGGGTCGTCGGTGCTGGCATCCTCGGGCCGGTCGGTCGTGGTGCCGGGCGTGTCGGCGGCCGCCGCCGGGGAGTGCTGCCGCAGGAAGGCGTCGAGTACCCGGCGTGCGACCAGCAGGACCGCTTCGGACTCCTGGTCGCCGAGCAGGCGCCGGAACAGTGCGTCGGGCTGCTGCATGATGATCGCATCGGCTTGCGCCGGTGCCGCCGGGCTGAACTCGAAGCCGCGAAGCGGTAGTGCGGCGATGGTGTCGGGCGGCTCGAAGCCGGACGTCGGTGCCGCGGCCATGGCAACCCCTTTCCTGTCCGTCATTTAGCGGATTCGCCTGAGCAGCGCACCGATCCGCGATCCGGGTACGCTCGCGGCGAGCATGCAGTAGCTGCCGGCCCTGACCTGCCCGAGTGCCGCCCGGTCGACCAGGTTGATCAGCGGGTCCGCGGCAAAGCAGTGACCGATCCGCAAGATGTTGTCGATGTACAGCTGCTCGGCACCGAAGCCCGCCTGCCGTTCCTTCATGACAACCAGCGGCTTGAACAGGTTCGCGTGCATGAGCGCCGCGATGTCGCCGGGCTTGAGCCCGTGCGGCGTCAGCAGCCGGTCGTTGACGGACCGGGCGAGATCAGCGCTGATCTGGCTGGTCCACTTCAGCGTCGCCGTGTCCTGCGCCGTCGCGCAGCCAAGCAGTTCGTAGCTGCCCGCGTCCCAGCAGGCGCCGTCACCTGAGCCGGTGCCAGCCGCGGGTGTGCCTGTGCCGGTGGCGGTGCCCGGGTCGGCGGCGACGATGCAGCTCGCCGCGCCGTCGCTGAACAGCGCGAACTGCGACATCCGGTCCGACCCGTCGGCCACCTTGTCGGTCGTGATGAGCAAGATCCGCCGGTACCTGCCGCTCGCGGCGAACGCGCGTGCGACGTCGAGGCCAGCGAGCAGGTTCACGCAGCGGTTCAGGTTTACCCCGTAGGCGGGGATATCGCCCAGTCCGATCGAAGTCAGAACGTTCGCCACGAAGCTGCCGTGGCCCTCGGCGGGGCCGGGGATCCGGTTCGAGCAGAGCACAAGCGCGTCGATCGACGACGGGTCCAGGCAGGCCGCCGCCAGCGTGGCCGATCCGGTGTCAGCCGCCAGTTCCTCTAGGTCACGCGTGGTCGTGCGGATGCTGCCCCAGCCCCACAGCCCGGCGTTCGGCGCGAGCTGAAACTCCTTCGCAAGCTCGCGCAGGTTGTCGATCGCGGTGTAATCCGCCGTCCGTTCGCCAAGGACGTAGCTCGCTCCGCGCAAGAATATCCGCATTCAGATCAGCTCGACATGCTGGTCGGCCCGGATCAGCGCGGCGAGGATGTCGAGCACCGCGGCGGGTTCCGGCTCGAAATAGAAGTGCCCGCCGTCCACCCAGTGCCGAGCGGGGGACTGGCTGAACTCGTCGCTCCATGGATCGATCTGCGGCGTCTTGACGTGCGGGTCATCGCGCCCGACCACGATGGTGGCTGGCACGTCGAGCCGGCGCGCTGGCTGGTAGCGGTATCCGACAGCCATCCGGAAATCGGCGATCAGCCCGGGTAGCAGCAGGTCACGTACTTCCTCGTCGGCGATGACCTCGGCGGGCAGACCGCCGAAGAAGCCGATCGCCTCGGCGAACTCCTGGCCGGTGAGCTTGGCGATCTCCTTGACCCGCTGTGATGGCAGCAGTGCCGGAGCTGAGCAGCCGGAGGCGACGAAGTGACCTGGCCCGGCGAGCCCGCCGAGTCTGCGGAGCCGGCGGCATACCTCGAAGGCGACCAGCGCGCCCAGGCTATGCCCGAACAGGTAGAACGGCCGTCCGTCCCGCTCGGTCACGGCAGCGATCGCCGCAGCGGCTCCGTCGATCAGCTCAGTGATCGTCGGTGCGGGCTCGGCTACGCGGTGCTCGCGGCCCGGGCGGCAGACCGCGACGATCTCGGCGTCCTCGCCCAGCCCGGCCTGCCAGTCGAGGAATGCTCGCGGGCTGCCGCCCGCGTGCGGAAAGCAGAAGATCCGGGTCGACCACGGTGCCGCGGCGCCGCTGGTCACAAACCAGTCCGACGGGTCCGTCGTAGCTGTCATGGCATCACCTGCTCCTGGCCGGCGGCCCGACGGCCGGAGTCGCGAGACGGCATGCCGGTCACCTGGAGTCGCCATGCCACTTGAGGATGAACGCGCTGACGTCGGTGACCAGCGGGGGCTGCAGGAAGGTGTAGTGGTCGCCGTCGACCCGCAATGTCGAAACGGGCCCGCCGAGCGCGCGCGGCCAGAGCGTCCTGGCGGGGGCATTGAGTGAGCGGTCGGCGCTGACGATCAGCGTCGGCGCGCGAACAGCAGGGCCGGTCGGCTCCGGGGTGTATCCGGCGAGCATCCGGGTGTGCGCGCCGAAGATGTCGAACCGGTGCCTGAGCCGCTCAACGGCGGCGGTTTCGGGCGCCCCGCGGCCGTCGTTGTCGGTGTGCAGCCGAGCGGCGAGCCAGGCGATCTGCTCGGCGGCGGTGCTGGTGGCGGAGTCGGGCGAGCTGGCCGAATCCCAGCCCAGGCTGCGGGTGGCGTCGGCGACGAACTGCCCGGCCAGCTGCGACTCGGCGCTCGCGCTAGCCTGCGGTATCGCGAACGGCGCGTCGAGCAGGATGAGCGCGCTGACCTCGGCTCCTGCCTGTTCGAGCTGCCTGGCGATCTCGAACGCGACGACGCCGCCCATCGACCAGCCAGCCAGCCGGTAGGGGCCGGCTGGCTGGGCGGCGCGGATCCGTTCGGTGTAGTCGCTTACCAGGTCTGCCAGCGAGGACGCGGTGGTACCAGCCAGGTTCAGGCCGGGCGCCTCGATGCCGTAGACCTTGAACGTGCCAGCCAGTTCGCGGGCGAGCTGGGCATAGGCGAAGACCGTGCCGCCGACCGCGTGGATCAGGTACATCGGCAGCTCGCCGGCGCCCGCGCTGAGCTCGATGATCGGCCCGGAACCGGCTGACTGGCTGGTGCCGCTCCTGATCGCGTCGATGCTGGCGGCGAGCTGGCGGGCCGTGGGGTGCAGGAAGATCGTTGCGACGCCGACATCGACGCCGAGCTGGTCGTTGATCAAATCGATCAGTCGCATGGCGGCGAGGGAACTGCCGCCGAGGTCGAAGAAGCTGTCGGCCGTGCCGACCTGCTCGGAGTTCAGGACGGTGCCGTACAGCTCCACCAGGACGGCTTCGGTGACCGTGCCGGGCGCGAGGCGTTCCGCGGCTGGCGGCACGTAGTCCGGGGCCGGCAGCGCGGCGCGGTCGATCTTGCCGCTGGTGTTCAGCGGGAACGACTCGACGGAGATCAGGTACGCGGGGATCATATAGCCGGGCAGCGTGCGGGCGAGGTGCGCGCGCACGTCCGCCGGGTCGGGCTCGGCGCCCGGCTGCGGCCGCAGGTAGCCTGCCAGGCGCTTGTCGCCGGCGGCGCCGGTGCTGACCGTGACGACGGCCTGAGCGACGGCGGGGTGCGCAGCGAGTGCGGTCTCGATCTCGCCGAGCTCGATCCGCAGACCGGCGATCTTGACCTGGTGGTCGATCCGCCCGCCGAACACGATGGTTCCGTCGGGTCTGCGTCGGGCCAGGTCCCCGGTCTTGTACAGTCGCTGGCCCGGACTGAACGGGTCGGCGATGAACCGCTGCTCGGTCAGCTCAGGCCGGTTCAGGTAGCCGCGGGCCACACCGGCGCCGCCGATGTGCAGTTCTCCGATCACCCCGACCGGCACCGGGTTCAGGTCCGGGTCCAGCACATATGCCCGGTAGTTCGGCCAGCTTGGCCGGCCGATCGGCGGCGGGAGCGGCGTGCTGGCGGCTAGCTCCATGAACGCCGCTGTGATCGTCGTCTCGGTCGGGCCGTAGTCGTTGACGAATCTCAGGCCGGGACGCAGCCAGCGACGGACCAGCTCCGACGGCAACTCCTCGCCGCCGCACATCAGTACCCGCAGCTGGGGGAACTGCTCGTCGCCAAGCAGGCTGACCACGGACGGGGTCAGGCAGGCGAACGTGATGCGGCGGTCACGGATCAGCGCCGCGAGCCGTCGCGGCGAGTGCAGCGTGTCGGCCGGGGCCAGCACGACCCGCGCGCCGCCGAGCAGCGGCATGAACATTTCCTGAACGGACGCGTCGAAGCTCAGCGATGCGAACTGGAGCACGACGTCCGACGGGCCGATCCGCCAATGGCCGATCATGCCGTGCAGGAAGTTGACCGCCTGCCGGTGTTCCACCACGACGCCCTTGGGCTGGCCGGTCGACCCGGAGGTGTAGATCACGTAGGCCACGTTCGCCGGGGTCACGGCCGGGTCTGCGCCGTGCAGGTCGGTATCGGACAGGTCGGTATCGGGCAGGCGGCGAATCTGCTCCCGCTCGGCGTCCAGGGACAGCACGACGTTCGACTTGGCAGCGGCGTGCACGCGCCCCGCGCCTGACTCGTCGGTGACCACGATCGCTATTCCGGCGTCGGCGACCATGAACGACAGCCGGTCGGCCGGCAGCGCCGGATCGAGCGGGACGTAACCGCCGCCGGCCTTCCAGATCCCCAGCAGCGCCGCGAGCCGCCGCAGCCCGGTCGCCATGCACACTCCGACCAGGACCTCCGGCCCGACGCCCAGATCGCGCAGCCGGCGGGCGATCTGGTTAGCCTCGCGGTTCAGCTCGGCGTAGGTTACGCGTTCGCCGGAGAACTCCGCGGCGATCGCATCCGGTGTGCGGGCCACCTGATCGGCGAAGCCCTGATGCACGCAGACCGGCGGAACCTGCCCGGCGGTGTCATTCCACTCCGTCAGTTCCTGGTGCAGCTCGGCGCCGGTCAGGACCGGCAGCTGCGACAGCCGGGCAGACGGATCGGCGACCACGCCCCGGAGCAGCACCTCGAAGTTACCCAGCAGCCGTCGTACCGTGGCCGCGTCGAACAGCGCCGTCTTGTACGAGCACTCCAGCCACAGGCCGTCCGCACGGGCTTCCGCAGCGAAGTCGAGGTCGAATTTCGCCGCGTTGATGCCCACGACCAGGTCGGTGAGGGCGAACTCGACGCCCGCGGCGCGGACGCCGGTGCCGTCCCGCTCTCCGTAGGACATCGCGATCTGAAACACCGGGGAACGGCCAGGGTCGCGCTCGGCGCGCAGCGTCTCCACGATCTTGGCGAACGGCAGATCCTGGTGCGCCAACGCGCCCACAGTCGCCTCCCGCACCCGGGCCAGCAGCTCGGTGAATGGCAGGTCTGGCGACGCCTTAGTACGGATTGGCAGCGTGTTGACCAGGAATCCGATCAACGGCGCTAGCTCTGGCCTGGCCCGGCTGGCGCTGACGGTGCCGATGACGAGGTCGGTCTGCCCGGTGCAGCGCAGCAGCAGTACCTGCAGGGCCGCCATCAGGAGCATGTGCAGCGTCGCCCCTTCGCGGCGGCTCAGCCCACGCAGGCCGTCCAGCAGTTCAGGACTCATCACCTGCTGTGCGAGTCCGCCATCGAAGCTGTCCAGGACCGGCCTGGGGTGATCGGCGGGGAAGTGCACCGTCTGGAAGCCCCGCAACGCGCCCTGCCAGTACTCCTCAAGCTGCGCGAGCGCCGGACCGGCCAGGCGGTCACGTTCCCAGAGCGCGTAATCCGCGAACTGCACCGGCAGCTCCGCGAGGCCGGACGGCTCGCCGGTGGCCGCTTGCTGGTACAGGGCCGCGGTCTCCCGCACGAAGACCCCAGTTGACCAGCCGTCGAACACGGTGTGATGGACGACTACGACCAGGATGTGCTCGTCGCTGGTCAGCCGCACCAGCCAGGCCCGCAGCAGCCGGTCGGCGGCGAGGTCGAACGGACGGAGCGCCTCGATGTCGATCAGCTCGCGCAGCCTGGCCCGCCGGTCGTCCGGCGTGGCTCCTGACAGGTCGGTCAGCCCTAGCGGTAACGGCTCCGGCGGATCGACTACCTGCACCGGCTGGCCGTGCTCGCCCGCCACCAGCCGGGTTCGGAGCGCCTCGTGCCTGGCGATCAGCCCGTCCATCCCGCGGTTCAGGGCATCGGTGTCCAGCGGGCCGGACAGCCTCAGCGCGAGCGGGATGTTGTAGGTCGGCAGTCCTGGCGCGAACCGGTCGATGAACCACAACTGCTCCTGGCCGAACGAGAGCGGCAGCTCCGTAAGGCCGGTGCCGCGCCGCGGCATCTGGGCCGCGCGAACGTCCCGGCCACGGCGCAGCCGCTGCGCCAGGGCTGCCCGGTCAGCGTCAGACAACATAACTGCTCCTCCTGAGCTGTTCTCACGAGTCGTTCGACGGTGTCAGGACCGGGCTCGCCTCCTCGTCAGGTCCTTGCGGCATCTCCTTGAGCCGGAAGACCGGTGAGAAGAACGTCCACAGCACTGGCGAGGCCATCGCGATCACGGAGATCACGAGTGCGGATCGAAGCCCGACCGCGGTGCCGAGCAGCCCGCCGCCGATCGCCCCGAACGGCGCCGCGCCGAAAAGCTGCATCCGGTAGGTCGCGTTCATCCGGGCGAGCAGCCGCTTCGGCGTCACGACCTGCCGCAGCGTGATGGCGTTCACATTGAAGAGCGTGACGTTGCATCCGTAGACGAGCTGCGAGAGCACCAGGATGGCGACTGCGACCAGGCTCGCGTTGCGCGGGATCAGCAGCAGCAGTGGTGCGGCGGATACGGCCAGCGTGGTGATGACCAGAGTGCGGCCGAGCCCGAGGGTGCTGCGCAGCCGGTTAGCGAACAGCGCCCCGAACAGCCCGCCGACCGCAACAGCCCCGATCACGATGCCCAGCTTGAACGGACTCAGGCCGAGAATCCTGACCGCGTACACGACGAAGACCGTGATGAACGCGCCGAAGAACAGGTTCAGCGCAGTGCCCTGAATCAGCAGTGCCCGCAGCAGCCTGCTGCCATAGACCGCGCGGATCCCCTCGGCCATCGAGCGCCGGACCGGGACCCGCTCGGCTGGCGCTTCTGGCTCCGGCTCCGGCTTCCTGATCGAGATCAGGCCGAACGCGGAGAACAGATACGACACCGCGTCCACCGACAGCGTGATCGGCGCGGTAATCAGCCCGATCAGCAGGCCCGCGATGCCCGGGCCGGCGATGCCGGCCAGCGCGCTGCTCGCCTCCAGCTTGCCGTTGGCATCCAGCAGGTGCCGCCGCTGCACCAGGTTAGGCACGTACGACAGGGCTCCGACGTCGAAGACCATGCTCAGCGCACCGACTAGGGCAGTCACCACGTAGAGCAGGCCGATCGACAGCAGACCGGTCGCGGACGCGATCGGCACCAGGCCAATCAGCACCGCGCTGCCAAGGGCGCATCCGATCAGCACCGGCCGGCGCCGCCTGCCGTCGAGCCAGACCCCGACGAACAGGGACAGCGCGACGATCGGCACGAAGCGCATCGCGTTCAGCACTCCGACCTCGAACACGGTCGCGTTCAGTGTCAGGATCGCCACCAGCGGCATCGCGAACTGGGTGACCTGGGTGCCGATCTGCGACACGGTCTCGCCAGCCCACAGCTTGACGAAGTCGGCGTCGGCGAGTGCGCTATCGCGGGACTTCGCTGGTGCGGCGACGTCACTGGGGGCGGGCTTGACGGCCGGCTCAGAAGTCATCGCCGAGTGCCTCTCTGCGGAAATCCGCTGGTCATGTACTGCTCGTTGCGGTCAGCGCGGTAGCTGGCTGGTCGTCTGGAATTTCCCCCAGCCCGTAGCTGCCGTCGACACTAAGGTCGGCGTCCTCGAACCCGTGCTCGTCCCGCAGCAGCGCGGCGAGCTGTCGAGGGGTCGGTGCCAGGAACACCGCCGCCGCGCCGACATTCACCTCGAGTTCGGTGTCGATCATCGTGATCAGGCGCATCGCGAGCAGCGAACTGCCGCCGAGATCGAAGAAATTGTCGGTCGCGCCGACCTGATCGGCGTTGAGCACGGTGGCATACAGGTCAACCATCATGGTCTCGATCAGCGTGGCTGGCCCGACCTGGCCAGCGACCGGCTGGGGCTGTGGTGGCGGGAGGGCAGTTTTGTCGATCTTGCCGTGCGGGGTGAGGGGGAGGGCATCCAGGGTGGTGAGGTGGGCGGGAATCATGTACGCGGGGAGGGTGCGGGCGAGGTGGGCGCGGATGCTGGCGGGGTCGGGGGTGGTTCCTGGCGGGGGCTGGAGGTAGGCGGCGAGCTGCTTGTCGCCGGCGGTGGTGCTGATGACAGTGACGACTGCGGCGGTGATGTGGGGGTGGGTGAGGAGAGCGGTTTCTATTTCACCGGGCTCGATTCGCAGGCCGCGGATCTTGACCTGGTTGTCGATCCGGCCGACAAAGGCGATGGTCCCGTCGGGACGGCGGCGGGCGAGGTCCCCGGTTTTGTAGAGGCGCTGGCCGGGGGTGAAGGGGTCTGCGATGAATCGCGCTCTGGTGAGGTCGGGGCGGTTGAGGTAACCGCGGGCTACTCCGTGACCGCCGATGTGGAGCTCGCCGGTGACTCCGACGGGGACGGGGTTGAGGTGGGAGTCGAGGATGTAGGCGCGGTAATTGGGCTTGGGGCGGCCGATGGGCGGGGGGAGGGGGGTGGTGTGGTCGAGTTTCATGAAGGTAGCGCCGATAGAGGCTTCGGTGGGGCCGTAGCCGTTGTAGATGTCCAGGTCGTCGCGGAGCCAGCCGCGGAGCAGTTCGGAGGTGAGCTCCTCGCCTGCGGAGAGCAGGGTGCGGAGCTCGGGGAAGTGCTGGCCGGTGAGGAGCGTGAGGACGGCGGGGGGCAGGCAGGCGAAGGTGACGTGCCGGTCGCGGATGAGGGCGGCGAGCCGGGGTGGTGAGTGCAGGGTGTCGGGCTGGGCGAGGATGACGCGGGCTCCGGCGAGCAGGGGCATGAACATGTCCATGACGGAGACGTCGAAGGTGAAGGCGGCGAATTGCAGGATGGCGCTGGCCGGGGTGATATGCCAGGCCCGGATCATGCCGTGCAGGAAGTTGATGGCCTGGCGGTGCTCGACGATGACGCCCTTGGGCCGGCCGGTGGATCCGGAGGTGTAGATCACGTAGGCGACGTTCGACGGGGTCACCGGTACTGCCGCCGGGCTGGCGGGATCCAGGGCGCGGATCTGGTCCCACTCGGCGTCCAGGCACAGCACCGCCGGCCCCGCACTCGCGGCTGCTGCCGCGGTGGCTGCGGCGGTGCTGGGCTGGTCGGTGATCAGGATGGTCATGGCGGTGTCGGTGATCAGGAAGGCGAGCCGGTCGGCGGGGAGGGCGGGGTCGAGGGGGACGTAGCCGCCGCCGGCTTTCCAGATCCCGAGCAGGGCGGCGAGCCGCCGCAGCCCGGTGCACATGCAGACCCCGGTCAGGATCTCGGGGCCGGCGCCGAGGCCGCCCAGGCGGCGGGCGATCTGGCTGGCCTGGCGGTCCAGCTCGGCGTAGGTGATGCGCTGGCCGTCGTATTCCGCGGCGACGGCGCCGGGGGTCCGGGCTGCCTGCGCCTCGAATCCCTGATGGATGCAGATCACGGGGAACGTGGCCGCGGTGTCGTTCCACCCGGTCAGTTCCTGCCGCAGCTCGGCCGCGGTCAGCACCGGCAGCTGTGACAGCCGGGCCCCAGGATCCGCTGCCGCCCCGGCCAGCAGCACCCCCAGATTCCCCAGCAACCGCCGCACCGACACCCCATCGAACAGGGCAGTCTTGTAGGCGCACTCGAACCAGAGGCCGTCGGCTCTGGCTTCGGCGAGGAAGTCCAGGTCGAATTTGGCAGCGTTGATGCCGACGACCAGGTCGGTCAGGACGAGGTCGACGTCGGCCGCGTGCACTGGGGTGGTGTCGCGCTCGGCGTAGGTCATTGCGATCTGAAAGATCGGAGCCCGGCTGAGGTCGCGTTCCACGCCTAGCGTCTCCACCAGCTTGCCGAACGGCAGATCCTGATGGCCATACGCGCCGACCGTGGCCTGCTGCACCCGCTCAAGCAGTTCGGTGAACGTCGGGTCACCGGCCAGGTCAGCCCGGATCGGGAGGGTGTTGACCAGGAAGCCGATCAGCGGAGCTAGCTCGCTGCGGCTGCGGTTCGCGCTGGCGGTGCCGACGACGAAGTCGGTCTGCCCCGTGTACCGGTACAGCAGCGCCTGCAGCCCCGCCATCAGGGTGACGAACAGTGTCGTCCCGGCCTGGCGGCTCAGTTCCCGCAGCCCGCTGAGCAGGTTAAGGCCGGTCATGTGCGCGGCGAGCGCGCCGTCGAACTCATCGAGGACGGGCCGCGGCCGGTCGGTGGGGAACGCCAAGGTCTCGAAGTCACCGAGTACGCCGCGCCAGTAGTCCTCAAGCTCGGTCAGCATGACGCCGTCGAGCCGGTCCCGCTCCCAGACCGCGTAGTCCGCGAACTGCACTGCCAGCTCCGCCAGGCCGGACGGCTCACAAGTAACGCCTGCTCGGTACAGCGCCGCCAGATCCTCGATGAGAACCTTCGCGGACCAGCCGTCGAACACGGTGTGATGGACCACGAGCAGCAGGACGTGCTCCTGATCGGTCAGCCGCAGCAGCCAGGTCCGCAACAGCGGGCCGGTGGCGAGGTCGAACGGCCGGAGCGCCTCGATGCCGATGAACTCGCGCAGCCTGGCCTGCCGGTCCTCCGGCGCGGACCGGGACAGGTCCACCAGTTGCGGGGGCGAGGACGCAGGGGGGTCGATGATCTGCACCGGCCCGCCGTCAGCGCTGGCCACCAGCCGGGTACGCAATGCTTCATGCCGCGCGATCAGGCCGTCGATCGCGACGGCCAGGGCGCCGGTGTCCAGCGGACCGGATAGCGCAACTGCACGCGGGATGTTGTAGGTCGGCTTGCCCGGCGCGAACCGGTCGATGAACCAGAGCTGTTCCTGCCCATAGGACAGTGGCAGATCCGTCAGGCCGGCCGGTCGCCGTGGTATCTGGCTGACGAGGTTTTCCCGGCCGCGTCGGAGCCGCCCGGTCAGCGCCTCCCGCTGGGAGTCAGTCAACATCCGTGCTCCTCATGGTGAACCCGTCGACGCCGTCGGCACCGATGTCGGCGTCCTCGAAGCCGTGCTTGTCCCGCAGCAGCGCTGCCAGCTGCTGCGGCGTGGGAGTCAGGAACACGGAGCTGACATCCAGGTCAACTGCGAGAGTGCTGCGAAGCTCGGCGATTAGCTGCATCGCCTGCAGAGAGCTGCCACCGACGTCGAAGAAGCTATCGGTAGTGCCGGCCCGCTCGTGGCCCAAGATGACGGCGTAAAGGTCGACAAGGACAGTCTCGATCAGCGTTCGCGGCGGCACCCTGTCCACGGCAGGACGGCAGGTTTCCGGCGGAGGCAGCGCGGCTTTGTCGATCTTGCCGTGCGGGGTGAGAGGGAGCTGGGGGAGGAGGGTGAGGTGGGTGGGGATCATGTAGGCCGGGAGGGTGCGGGTGAGGTGGGCGCGAATGTCGGCGACGTCGGTTGTGGTGCCGGCCCGGGCACAGAGGTAGCCGGCAAGCTGCTTGTCGGCGGTGGTAGTGGTGATGACGGTGACGACGGCTGCGGTGACGTCGGGGTGGGTGATCAGGGCGGTCTCGATCTCGCTGAGCTCGATCCGCAGGCCGCGGATCTTGACCTGGTTGTCAATCCGGCCAGCGAAGGCGATGGTGCCGTCGGGGCGGCGCCGGACCAGGTCCCCGGTCTTGTACAGGCGCCGGCCTTTCGTGAACGGGTCGGCGATAAACCGCGCTCTGGTCAGGTCTGGCCGGTTGAGGTAGCCGCGCGCCACTCCGGTGCCGCCGATGTGCAGCTCACCGGTGACACCAACGGGAACCGGGTTCAGGTGCTCATCGAGCACATAGGCGCGGTAATTCGGCTTAGGGCGGCCTATCGGTGGCGGGAGCGGCGTGCTGGCGTCGAGCTTCATGAACGTCGCGCCGATGGAGGCTTCGGTCGGGCCGTAGCCGTTGTAGATGTCCAGACCGTCGCGGAGCCAGCTGCGGAGCAGTTCGGAGGTGAGTTCCTCGCCTGCGGAGAGCAGCGTCCGCAGCTCGGGGAAGTCCTGGCCGGTGAGCAGGCTGAGCACGGCAGGGGGCAGGCAGGCGAAGGTGACGTGCCGGTCGCGGATGAGGGCGGCAAGCCGGGGCGGTGAGTGCAGGGTGTCGGCCGGGGCGAGGACGACCCGTGCGCCGGCCAGCAGCGGCATGAACATGTCCATCACCGAGACATCGAAGGTGAAGGCGGCGAACTGCAGGATGGCGCTGTCGGGGGTGATGTGCCAGGCGCCGATCATGCCGTGCAGGAAGTTGATCGCCTGGCCGTGCTCGACGACGACGCCCTTGGGCTGGCCGGTGGATCCGGAGGTGTAGATCACGTAAGCCACGTTCGACGGGGTCACGGCCGGCCAGGTCGGCCCGGCCCGGTCGGCCGGCCCGGCTGGGTCGAAGGCGCGGATCTGCTCCCATTCGGCGTCCAGGCACAGCACCACCGGCCCCGCCCCGCTGCCGGCATCGGCACCAGCTCCCGGCCCTGCGGCGTCCGGCCCTGGGGTGTGGTCGTCCGGTCCGCCGGCCGTTGCTGCGGCTGCCGTGCTGGCTGCGGCGGTGCTGGGGTGGTCGGTGATCAGGATGGTCATAGCGGTGTCGCCGATCAGGAAGGCGAGCCGCTCGGTAGGCAGCGCGGGATCAAGTGGCACGTAGCCGCTGCCGGCTTTCCAGACTCCGAGCAGCGCGGCGAGCCGCCGCAACCCGGTCGTCATGCACACGCCGACCAGGGCCTCCGGCCGCGCTCCCAGGCCGCGAAGCCGGACGGCGATCTGGTCGGCCTGCCTGTTCAGCTCGGCGTAGGACACTTCCTGGCCGGCGTACTCCGCGGCGACCGCGTCCGGTGACCGCGCCGCCTGCGCCTCGAATCCCTGATGGATGCAGATCACGGGGAACGTGGCCGCGGTGTCGTTCCACCCGGTCAGTTCCTGCCGCAGCTCGGCCGCGGTCAGCACCGGCAGCTGTGACAGCCGGGCCCCAGGATCCGCTGCCGCCCCGGCCAGCAGCACCCCCAGATTGCCCAGCAACCGCCGCACCGACACCCCGTCAAACAGCGCGGGAGTGTAAGTCGCCTGGATCGCCAGGCCATCGTCGCGCACCTGCGCGGCGAAGCTGATGTCGTACCTGGATGCCAGCAGCTCAACGCTCTCGGCCCGGAAAATGACACCCGCCGACTCGATGTCCGCGGCTGGCTCGGAATACGCGAACCCGATCTGGAAGACCGGGAACCGGCCGGTATCTCGTTCTACGCCCACCGCGTCGACAATCTTGGCGAACGGCAGCGCGGAGTGGGCGTCGGCAGCGGCGCTCGCCTCCCGCACCCGGCTCAGCAGTTCGGTGAACGCCGGGTCGCCGGACAGGTCAGCCCGGACCGGCAGCATGTCCGCGAGGAAGCCGATCAGCGGTGCAAGCTCAGGGTCGCCCCGGTTGGTGCTGACGATGCCGATCACGACGTCGCTCTGCCCGGTGTACCGCAGCAGCAGCACCTGCAGCGCCGTGAGCAGCACCATGGGCAACGTGGTGTCCTGTCCCGCGCTCAGCTCCTGCAACCCGTTAAGCACATCGCGGTTGATCGTTGTGCTCTGCACTGCGCCATCGTGGCTGGCCAGCAGCGGCCGGGGCCGGTCGGGAGGGAACTGCGAGGTCGGCAGGTCAGCCAGCGCGCCGGCCCAGTAGCCCGCCAGGTCCGCGAGCGCTGGCCCGCGCAGCTGCTGCCGTTCCCGCCGGGCGTAGTCAGCGAATCGGACCGGCAGTTCAGTGAGGTCAGCGGGGGCGCCGTCCGACGCCTGTGCCGCGTACAGCGCGGCCAGGTCGCGCAGCAGCACGCCAAACGACCAGTCGTCGAACACGCACTGGTGCAGCACGACCACCAGCGCGTGCTCGTCAGCGGCAAGCCGGACCAGGTGCGCGCGGAACGGCTGGTCCTGCGCCAGGTGGAACACACTGGCGGCCTCGGCGCTTGCGAGCTCGTTCAGCGCCGAGGACGCGGCGTCGCGATTCAGTTCCGCCAGGTCGGTGAAGTCAAGCTCCAGCTGCGAGGGCGGGTCGATCACGGCCGCCGGCCGCCCGTCGGCGCCGGCCACCAGTCGGGTCCGCAGCGCCTCATGCCTGGCCAGCAGACCGTCGAGCGCGCGCCGAACGGCCGCTGCGTCCAGCGGCCCGCGCAGCCGGATCAGGCTCGGCAGGTTGTGCGCCGCGAGCCCGCCATGGAACTCGTCGATAAACCAAAGCTGCTCTTGCGCGTACGTCAGCGGGATGTCAGTCATCGGTCATCCATCCTTCGCGGTCTGCGCTAGCGGGGCCTGAGGCATCTCCCTGAGCCGGAACACGGGTGAGAAGAACAGCCAGAGCATCGGCGAGGTCAGTGCGATCACCGAGATCACGATCGCGGACCGCAAGCCCACCGCGCTGCCGAGCAGCCCAGCGGCCAGTGCCCCGACCGGTAGCGCGCCGAAGAGCAGCATCCGGTACGTCGCGTTCATCCGGGCGAGCAGCCGCATCGGCGTGAGGACCTGCCGCAGCGTGATGGTGTTCACGTTCCACATCGCGATGCCGAGTCCGTGGCCGAGCCACCCCGCCATGAGCAGCAGCATCGCGCCCAGGCTGGCGTCGCGGGGGATCAGCAGCAACAGGGGCGACGCGCACACGCCGACGATGGCGACGGCCATCGTGGCACCGAGCCCGAGCACGCTCTCGACCCGCGCCGCGAGCAGCGCCCCGACCAGTGCGCCCGCCGCCAGCGACCCGATGGCGATACCCAGCTTGTCCGGGCTCAGGTGCAGCACCCGGACCCCGTACACCGTGAAGATCGTGGACACGGCGCCGAAACCCACGTTGAGCGCCGCCGACTGGGCGAGCAGGATCCGCAGCAGTCCGATGCCGTAGACCGCGCGGAACCCTTCCGCGATGGATCCCCGGATCGAGGAACGCTCATCCGGCACCTCTGGCTCGGGCTCCCGTTTCCTGATCGCGATCACTCCGATCGCGGAGAACAGGTAGGACACCGAGTCGACCGACAGCGTGATCGGCGCGGTGAGCAGGCCGACCAGGATCCCGGCCAGCCCGGGTCCGGCGATGCCGGCGACCGCGTCGCTGGCCTGAAGCTTGCTGTTGGCGTCGGTCAGGTGCCGCCGGTGTACCAGGAACGGCACGTAGGACAGTGCACCAACATCGAAGACCACGGTCAGCGTGCCGGCCAGCACGGCCACGACATACAGCAGGCCGATCGACAGCAGCCCGGCCGCCGACGAGAGCGGGATCAGCCCGATCAGGACCGCGTTGCCCAGGGCACACCCGATCAGCACCGGCCGGCGCCGCCTGCGATCGAGCCAGACGCCGGCGAACAGCGCGACGACGATCACGGGGACGAACCGCAGCGCGTTGAGCAGTCCGACTTCGAGCACAGTGGCATTGAGCGTGAGGATCGCTACGAGCGGCAGCGCGAACTGCGTGACCTGGGTACCGATCTGCGACACCGTCTCGCCGACCCACAGCCTGGCGAAATCGGCGTTGGCCAGGACACCGCTCTCCGGCTCGGCCGCGGCCCCGGTCCCGTGCTCCCCGGTACCGGGCGTCGTGCTCTCGGCGGTCTGCTCAGATGCCATCGCCGGGCACCTCTTCGCTGCGGTGCTGATTCGCCTGGTTCGCGTTGCTGCTATTGCCGTTGCGCTTGACTGCGGTGACCTGCCCGGCGTAGGCCGCCAGGATTCGTTGCCGGCGGGGCTTGAACTGCGACGTCAGCATGCCATTTTCGATGCTAAACGGCTCGCTCGCGACAATGACGTCACTAATCTGCTCGTCCCGGCTGAAAGTGGCGTTGGCGGCCGCCAGCCGTGCGGCGATCGCGCCGGTGTCGGCACGGGTCTGGGCCGCAGACACCACCGCCACCAGATAGGTCTGCGCCGGGCAGAGCACAACGCACTCCTCGATCGCCGGACTTGCCTTCAGGTACTCCTCGATCGGCCGGACGATGATCTTCTTGCCGTTGTCGAGCACGATCACGTCGTCGGCCCGGCCGCGGATGAACAGGAAACCGTCGTCGTCGATGTAGCCCAGGTCGCCGGTGCGGACCGTGCCGTCTGCCGCGAACACCCGCTCGGACTCACCGGCGGCCGCGTACTCGTAGCGCCAGCTGACCGGATGCTCGCTGTGGATGCTGACCAGCCCGTCCGCCTCGAGCAGTACCTTCTTGCCAGGCAGCACCTGGCCGACGCTTCCTTCGCGGTGGGCACCCGGATGGTTCTTGCTGACGATGCAGGTCTCGTTCAGGCCGTAGCCCTCGTAGATCGGCATTCCGACGCTGGTGAAGAACCGCAGCATCGACGGCCGGGCGGGCGCTGACCCGGTCCACAGGTACCGGATCCGGCTGCCGAACACCTTCCTGGCAGCGGCGCTCAGTGCCTCGTCCGGCGTCAGGCCCGGCGGCTCGCGCCGGGCCATGCGCTCGATCTGCTTCTTCGCGGTCTCGTAGAACGCCGGCACGCCCATGACCACCGTCGGCTCCGCCCCGCGCAGCGCGGCGAAAGCCGCCTCGTAGGTACTGACCGTGACGTCGTGATCGTAGCGGAGCGCGGAGTAGATCCAGTACCGCTGCTGCAGCAGCGACAGCGGCAGGAACACGAATAGGTCGTCGCCGCTGCCGTGCCCGAACATCGCCTGCACGGCACTGATCGAGCTGTCGATGCTGCCGACCGTCGCGGCCAGCCCTTTCGGCTCGCCAGTGCTGCCCGAGGTGAACTTGATCGTGGTGACATCGTCGGGCCGGTACCGCACCGGCGGAAGCGGCGGGGTCAGGTTCGAGCTGTCGATCAAGGCCGTCACATCGCTGATCGGCCTGATGCCCTGCCCGCCCTGGTCGGCGCCGCGGTCGGTGAACAGCATGGCGAGCCGGTAGCGGTTGATCAGCTCGGTGCCGGGATCGAACTTGCCCGGTTCAAACCCTGCGGTCACCGCACCCAGACGGAGCGCCGCGAGGTCGAGCAGCACCCATTCCAGGCAGTTCGACGCGAGGATTCCGATCCGGTCACCGCGGCCCACGCCCAGCCCGCTCAGGCCGGTGGCCAGCCGCTCGGCATCGGCATGCAGGTCGGTCAGGGGCACGTGGCTGATACCGTCCAGCCGGATGAAGCTGATCCGGTGACCGGCCCGTGGCGGCGCGGAGATGACCGAGTTGATCACCGAGCCGCTCACGCCGCGCCCGCCCGGCCCCGGCCGGCCCGGCCAGCCTCGACGCATGCCGCCATTGCCCGGACCGTCCGCACGTCGTAGAGCCGGTCCAGCGTGATGCTCACGCCGAACTGCTTGCGCACGCCGGTCAGGATCCTGGCCGCTGCCAGCGAGTCTCCGCCGAGGTCGTACAAGCTGCTGTCGTGGTCGACGCGGTCAGGGACGATCCGCAGCACCGATGCCCACAGCTCGATCAGCTGCCGCTCCAGGTCGGTGGTCTCGCCGCCAGTCACGCCCGACTCGGCCGCGCCCGGAGATGGGGTCGCAGCGGGCCGCAGCGGCGCCATCGCGCTGAGCTTGCCGCGGTCCACCTTGCCGTTCCCGGTCAGCGGCAGGCTCTCGTGCCAGAACACCGCCGACGGCGTCATGTAGTCCGGCAGGTACTCGCGCAGCGCCTCCCGGATCTCTTCCTCGCTCGGCCGGGCGTCACCGGCCGGTACCAGGTGCGCCACCAGCCGGTCGCCGCGTGCTGCGGCCTGCCGCAGCACGACGGCCTGCTTCACCTCGTTGATCGCGGCCAGCCGCGTCTCGACCTCGCCAGCCTCGATCCGGTAGCCGTTGATCTTGATCTGGAAGTCACTGCGGCCGGCGATCTCGATGTTCCCGTCCGGCAGGTACCGGCCGAGGTCGCCGGTCCGGTAGAGTCGCTCGCCGCGACGCTCGTCGGTCCAGAACTGCTCAGCGGTGCGCGTCTCGTCCGCCCAGTAGCCGCGGGCCAGTCCGGTGCCCGCGGCGCAGATCTCGCCGGTGACCCAGTCCGGGGTATCCAGCCCATCGGCGTCCAGGATGTAGGCGCGGTTGTTCGCGTTGGGCCGGCCATAGGGGATGCTCGCGCCGGCGTCGGTAGCACCGATCGGGTGCGAGATGTTCCAGATCGTGGTCTCGGTCGGACCGCCGAGTGACATCAGCGCCAGGTCGGGCTTCAGTCGTCGCAGGGCAGCCGGCAGCGCGGGCGGGATCCGGTCACCGCTCATCATGACCAGGCGCAGTGCGCCGAGCCGCGCCCCGTCGGACTCAGCCTGCTCGGCCATGAGCCCGGCGATGGCTGGTACCGAGTTCCAGATCGTGACGCCGAATCTGTCGCAGAGTTCGAGCAGATGCACCGGGTCGGCGGAGCGGCCGACGTCGGGCAGCACGATGGCGGCGCCGGCCCAGAGCGCTCCGAACACGTCGTAGACGGACAGGTCAAAGTTGAACGCGCTGATCGCGATGAACCGGTCGGCTGCGCTGATCCCGACGCGGGCGTTGCAGTCGGCCACCACGTTCGCGACGCTGCGATGGCTGATCATGACGCCCTTCGGCTCGCCGGTGGTTCCCGACGTGTACAGCACGTAGGCAAGATCGTCGGGCTTGGCGCCGGCCGGCCGGGTGTACCCGTGCACGTCCGGCGCGATGCTGGCCGGGCTGGTGTCGGCCGGGCTGGTGTCGGCCGGGCTGGCCGCGTCCAGCGCCAGCGTGTCAATCCCCTCGCCGGGACGCACCTGCCAGTCGGCATTGGTGAGCACGCACCGCACGGCGGCGTCGCGCAGCATGTAGCGAATGCGCTCGGCCGGCAGTGCTGCGTCCACCGGCAGATACGCGCCGCCGGCCATCAGGCTGGCCAGGATCCCTACGATCTGCTCGGGCCCCCGGTGCATGATCAGCCCGACCAGTTCGTCCCGCCTGACCTTCCTGGCCGTGAGCCACTGCGCCGCGCGGGTCGCGCGCAGGAGCAACTCGCGGTAACTCACCGCTGCCGATGTGGTCAAGATCGCCGCGGCGTCCGGGGTGCGAGCTGCCTGGGCCGCGAACGGCTCATGCAGCATGTGCTCAGGCATCGGCCCGGCCGTGTCGTTGGCGGCGATCCGGCGTGCTCGCTGATCCGACGGCAGCAGGTCGAACGTGGTCGCCGACCACGTGGCGCCCGCCACCAGGGCGTTGAGCAGCTCGGAGTAACTGCCGACCATCGCGCTGATCATCCCGTCAGGGAACAGCCCGTCCACGGCGTCTACCTGCACGATCACGCCGCCGTGCTGCTCGAACGCGAACGCGTTCAGCCAGACCTGCGGCGTCTGGCTGGAGGTGTAGACCTCGGGGCCGAAGAGTTCAAGAGCCGAGCCGTCGATGTCGGCCCGCAGATAGCCAATGGCGGCGTTGAAGGTATACGGCATCCGGGCGTCGGCTCCCGGGTCGCGGCGGGCAAGCTCGCGCAGCACCTCGATGCCGGAGAAGTGGCGATGATCGAGGTCGCGGCGCAGCCGAGTCTGCACCGCAAGGGCCTGCTCGCCGAAGGTGCGGCGTGAATCGATCTCGATCTCGACGAGCAGGGTCTCGGAGAAGTTGCCGACCGCGTCGACGATCCTCGGATGGATCGGCGGCCGGTTAGCTACCGTCGTGGTCAGAGTGAACCTGCGGCCCGCGCCCCAGCGGGCCAGCGTCTGCGCGTAGGCGGCGAGCAGCACGACGGTCGGGGTCAGCCCGGCGTCAGCCGCCCTGGCCTTGAGCGCCGCCCAGTTGGCCGGGTCCAGGCACGCGGCGTACTGCACGAACCGGGGCTTGGTGATCGCCGCCGGGCTGGCTCGCAGCGGCAGGCCCGGATGTGGCGGCAGGTCACCGATCCGGTCGAGCCAGTAGGTGCGGGAGCGCTGCGCTGGCGGCTTGGCGCGCATCGCTTCCAACGAGGCCACATAGTCCGCGAACGACAGCTCGGTCCCGGCCGAAGCTGTGCTGTCGGCGCTCTTCGCGCCACCGGCCAGGTCCGTGGCAGGGGCTGGTTCCGTGCCGCCGGCCGGCTCCGTG
>OCZU010000326.1_pt1 | contig 33456 bp, 31 predicted proteins | sample 1539001 | NCBI WGS metagenome assembly OCZU01 (sample SAMEA3539306, study PRJEB22396) | soil metagenome | biome: tundra; feature: field; material: soil | place: USA | collected 2010-05 | depth 0.15 m | reverse complement strand
ACAAGACGGCCGAAGGACCGGCCATTTTCCGGCTCGCGGACCATACGCAGCGGCTGTTCAATTCGGGCCGGATCTACCTGATGCAGATTCCGTACGAGAAGGAGCAGCTGATGGCGGCGCAGCGCGAAGTCGTGCGCGCCAACAAGCTCGAGTCGTGCTATCTGCGCCCCATCGCGTTCTATGGCTCCGAAAAAATGGGTGTCTCGCCCAAGGGAGCCAAGGTGCACGTGGCGATAGCCGGCTGGCCGTGGGGCGCGTATCTCGGCCCCGAGGCGCTGGAAAAAGGCATCCGGGTCAAGACCTCGTCGTTTGCGCGGCACCACATCAACGTCACCATGGCGCGGGCGAAATTCGCCGGCACGTATGCCAATTCCATCCTCGCCAATCAGGAGGCGACCATGGACGGCTATGATGAAGCCCTGCTGCTCGATGTCGACGGCTTCGTCGCCGAAGGCTCGGGCGAAAATATCTTCGTGGTCAAGAACGGCAAACTCTACGAGCCGGAGCTCACCTCCGCGCTGGTCGGCATTACGCGCGATTCGGTGATCACGCTTGCCAACGATCTCGGCATCGAAGTGCAGGCGAAGCGTCTCACGCGCGACGACATTTACATCGCGGACGAGGCATTCTTTACCGGCACCGCGGCCGAGGTGACGCCAATCCGCGAGCTCGACAACCGGCAGATCGGCAACGGCGAATGCGGACCGATCACCCGGAAGCTGCAGTCGCTGTTCTTCGATGTGGTCAATGGCAGGAACCCGAAATACAAATCCTGGCTCACGTTGGTCTAGGTCGGATACAGAGCCACATGGCCGAGACCGCCGGTACCGCTCCTTCCCTCGTCGATGTCACGCCCGCCGACCTGCCGCTCTACTGCCCGAATCCGGCCATGGCGCTGTGGTCAAGTCACCCGCGGGTGTTTCTCGACGTCGGAATGACGGGAGAAGCGATGTGCCCGTATTGCGGAACGCGCTATCGGTTGCAAGGCGGCGCGCCGCGCCCGGGCCACTGAAAGCAAGTCGCGTATCGCAAGCAAGAGTTCCTTCGGTGTACGCCGCTAGTCGGTGGCCAAGTCGATGTCTGAACGCATTCTGATCGTCGCGCCATCGTGGGTCGGCGACGCGATCCTGTCGGAGCCATTGGTCGCGGTGCTTCGCGAGCCGCTCGAGGAGCCTATCGTCGACGTGCTCGCTCCGTCGTGGTGCGCTCCGATCTACCGTCGCATGCGCGGCATTCGCAACGTCATCGAAAACCCGCTCGGGCACCGCGAGCTCGGGCTCGGTAAACGCCGTCAACTGGCGGCTTCGCTGCGACAGCACGCGTACACGCGTGCCTTTATTCTGCCGAATTCATTCAAGTCGGCGCTGATTCCCTGGTTGGCGCGAATTCCGCGGCGCATCGGCTATGTCGGCGAAGCGCGCGGGATGGTGTTGACCGACGTTCGACGGCTCGATCGCAAGGCCTATCCGCGCCTGGTCGATCGTTTCGTCGCGCTGGCCGCGAATCCGGGGGAGCTTCTGCCGACAGCCTCGGCCCCGGTGCTGGTGCCCAATGCCGCAAACGCCGCCGAGACGATCCGCGCGCTGGGGTTGTCGACCCGCCGGCCGGTCGCGATTTTCTGTCCGGGTGCGGAGTTCGGTCCTGCCAAGCGCTGGCCGATCGAGCATTTCGCGACCCTGGCACGGCGCCTGGTCGACTCCGGTTACGCGGTGTGGCTGATCGGCTCGCCCAATGACCAGCTCGCCGCCGACCCGCTGTCCGCGATGGTGCCCGAAATTCGGAACGCCTGCGGGCGCACCGATCTCGGCACGGCGATCGACCTGCTTGCGACCGCCAGCGTCGTGGTCAGCAACGACTCCGGCCTGATGCACGCCGCCGCCGCGGTAGGCGTCCCGGTGGTTGCTCTGTTCGGCTCGTCGAGCCCGGAATACACTCCACCTCTATCGCCGCTGGCGCGCGTCGCGCGCATCGACATCGTCTGCAGCCCGTGTTTTCAGCGCGTCTGCCCACTGGGGCACTTCAAGTGCATGCGCGAGTTGTCGCCCAATGTTGTGTATGATCTGGCGCGCCTCGGAATGAAGGAGCCTCCATGAGCGGTGTGCGAATCGATCGAATACCCTAATGGCCAAGGTCCGCACGCCGACCATTTTCACGACGCCTCAGGATGCGGCAGCGGCTTTCTATCGCGCCTTCGAAACCAAGGACGTCGATGCCATGATGGCTGCTTGGGCCGAGGACGAAGAAATCGTCTGCGTTCATCCCGGGGGTCCGCGCCTCGTGGGGTTCGATGCGGTTCGCCTCGGCTGGGAACAGATATTCGCCGGCGAGGCGACGCTTCTTTTCCGTCTCGACGCAATCGTCGTGCTCGAGACGGTGGGCATGGCGCTGCAGAGCGCTATCGAGCAGGTCACGGTCGGTGACGACCCCGCGCCGCGCGGCTCCGCTATCGCAAGCAACGTCTTTCTGCGCACGCCATCGGGATGGCGCATGTTGTCGCACCACGCGTCGCCCGCGCCGACGATGACCGTCGCGACTCCCGCGGGTCCGTTGCACTAGCTGCGCTTGCTCCTGCGGCCGGGCCGCGCGCAACCCTTTCCTAGACGGTGCCGCCTACGGTCAGGCCGTCGATGCGCAAGGTGGGTTGGCCGACACCGACCGGCACGCTCTGCCCGTCCTTGCCGCACACGCCGACGCCGGCGTCGAGCGCCAGGTCATTGCCGATCATCGAGACACGCGTGAGCGCATCCGGACCGTTGCCGATGAGGGTCGCTCCTTTGACCGGATGGGTGAGCTTGCCGTTTTCGATCATCCACGCTTCGGCTGCCGAGAAGACGAACTTGCCGTTGGTGATGTCCACCTGACCGCCGCCGAAATTCACCGCATAAAGGCCGTTGGCGACCGATTCGATGATCGCCGCCGGATCGCATTCGCCTGCAAGCATGATGGTGTTGGTCATGCGCGGCATCGGCATGTGCGCGAACGATTCGCGCCTTCCATTGCCCGTCGGCGAGACGCCCATCAGACGCGCATTCAGGGTGTCCTGCATGTATCCCTGAAGAATCCCGTCTTCGATCAACACCGTGCGCTGAGTCGGATTGCCCTCGTCGTCGATGTTGAGCGAGCCTCGACGTTGGGCAATCGTACCGTCATCGACGACCGTCACACCCTTGGCGGCGACGCGCTGTCCGACGCGGCCCGAGAACGCCGACGTTCCCTTGCGATTGAAATCCCCTTCGAGGCCGTGACCGATCGCTTCGTGCAGCAAAATGCCGGGCCATCCGGGCCCGAGCACGACGGTCATCGTGCCCGCGGGCGCCGCTTCCGCTCGAAGGTTGAGCAGCGCCTGGTCGACGGCTTGCGCCGCATACTCGTGCAATATCGGCTCTGTGAAGTAGCCGTAGTCGACGCGGCCGCCGCCGCCGCCCATGCCCTGCTCGCGCTTGCCGCCTTCCTCGACGATGACATTGAGCGACAATCGGACCAGCGGTCTCACGTCCGCCGCGATCAGACCGTCGCTGCGCGCGACCAGGATCGCTTCGTATTCACCGGCAAGAGACGCCATGACCTGAGTGACACGAGGGTCACGCGCACGCGCGATCCGCTCCAGGCGTTCGAGCAGCGACACCTTCTCCGCATCGCTCAAGGCGGCGACCGGGTCGGTGGGTGAATAGAGAGAGCGCGCGCCGCCGACCTTGTCCAGCGCGGCGACCGCGGATTGGCCCTGCCTCCCGATGGCGCGGGTCGCCGTCGCGGCCTTGGTCAGTGCGTCGAGACTGATGTCGTCGGAGTACGCGAACGCGGTCTTCTCGCCCGACACCGCGCGCACGCCTACACCACGGTCGATCGAAAACGACCCCGACTTCACGATACCCTCCTCCAGGCTCCAGCTCTCGACCCGCGAGTACTGGAAATAGAGATCCGCGAAATCCACATGATGCACGTGGATACCGGCAAGGACATCGGAGAGCTGGCGAAACTCGAGCGCCGCGGGCGCCAGCAGAAGATCCGTCGCCTGAGCAAGAAGCTTGGAATCGACGGTCGGAATTGAAAGTAGGGTCACTTGAGTCCTTGGGTATTGCGGGTGTGAGAGCGTGCCGTATTGTCGGACCGCCCGCGGCCCGACACAAGCCGAAACGTACATGGGCCTGGAAAACACGAAAGCAAGTTCGATCCGCGGGGTGTACCCCTCAGCGGGTCGCCGTTTGTCCAAGATAGGTCGCTGCCACACGCGCATCGACGGCCAATAGCGCACTTGGTCCCTCGATCGCGACCTCTCCGGTTTCGAGGACATAACCGTAGTCCGCCACCTGCAACGCCGCCCTCGCGTTCTGCTCGACCAGCAGAATGGAGACGCCCGTTGCCCTGAGCGCAGCGATGATGCTGAATATCTCCTTCACGATCAGCGGCGCGAGACCGAGGCTCGGCTCGTCGAGCATCAGCAATCTCGGCTTGGCCATCAGCGCGCGGCCCAGCGCGAGCATCTGTCGCTCCCCGCCGGACAGGGTTCCGGCAAGCTGCGCTCTGCGCTCGGCGAGCCGGGGAAAGCGGCCGTAAACCTCTGCCAGCGTTGCGGCGCACGTTCTGTCTCCCGCACGATACCGCTGGAAGCCACCGAGCTCGAGATTGTCGGCCACGCTCATCGACCCGAACAGCTCGCGCTTTTCGGGGACGAGCGCCAAGCCTCTCGCGACACGCTGCTCGACATCGCCTGCTGCAAACGGAGCGCCTTCGTAACGAATCTCTCCGCGCGACGGCAACAACCCCATGATCGCCGCCAGCAGCGTCGTCTTGCCGGCACCATTGGGCCCGATCACGGTAACGATGCGCGCCGCATCGACCGCGAGCGATACGCCGTGCACGGCTTCGACCTTGCCGTAGGCAACGTGCAGGTTGCGGATTTCGAGGAGCGCGGACATCGGGAATGGCTGCGTTCCGAATCAGACGCCGCCGAGGTACGCTTCGAGAACCAGGGGATTCCTCTGAATTTCACCGGGCAACCCCTCTGCCAGCATTTCGCCGAAATCCATTACCACCAGCCGGTCGGTCAAACCCATCACGAAATCCATATCGTGCTCGACGAGCAGTATGGTCATCCCCTCTTTGCGCAAGCTGCGCAACAGCGCGGAAAGTTCCTGCTTCTCGAGGTACCGAAGGCCTGCTGCCGGCTCGTCGAGCAGCAACAGACACGGGTCGGCCGCGAGCGCGCGCGCAATCTCGACGATGCGCTGCTTTCCGAGCGCGAGCGAGCCAACCGCTTCATGCAGGTGAGCCTGCAGGCCCACGCGCTCGACCTGCGCGGCCGCCTCGGAAAGCGTCATCGCTTCCTCCGCGCGATCGAGCCTCAGCGCAGCCCGCGCTACGCCGGAGCTCCCGCGCAGATAGGCGCCCAGGGCAACGTTGTCGAGCACCGACATCGCAGGGATCAGCTTCACGTGCTGGAAGGTCCTGCAGATGCCGAGGCGGGCGATCTGAAATGGCAGCCTGCCGCGCGTTGAATGCCCCTCGAAGGCAATCCTCCCCGCGCTGAGCCGCAGCGCACCGCTGATGAGATTGAACATCGTGCTCTTGCCCGCGCCGTTGGGCCCGATCAGCCCCAGGATTTCACCTCGCTCGAGCTTGAACGAAAGATTGTTGACCGCAACCAAGCCTCCAAATTGTCTGCGCGCACGATCGACGACAAGCAACGGGCCGTCGCCGCCGCGCGGCCGCTTTGGAAGTGGTGCGGCCTGCGGCACCGGCGCGCGCGCTCTTTCCGGGAACGCGCGGGCAAGCCACGGCCACAGGCCGTTGCGCGTGCGCTGCAGCAGCAGGATCATCAGTATGCCGAATACGACGACCTCGAAATTTCCGTCGCGACCGAGCAGGCGCGGCAGGTAGTCCTGCAACAGCTGCTTGAGCAAGGTGATCACTGTTGCGCCGACCACCGCGCCCCAGACGCTTCCCGCGCCGCCGACGACGGCCATGAACAGGTACTCGATCCCCTGATTGATCCCGAAGGGTGTCGGATTGACGAAGCGCTGCAGATGCGCGTACAGCCATCCGGAAACGCACGCCAGCACGGCCGCGTACACGAAGACGACGATCTTGAGCCGGCCGGCGTCGACGCCGAACGCTTCAGCCATCTCGAGGCCGCCCTTGAGCGCGCGCACCGCCCGGCCGGGCCGGGAATCGAGCAGATTGCGCGTCGCCCAGAGGCTCGCCAGCGCAATCGCCCAGATCAGATAATAGAAATGGCGCTCGCTGCGCATTTCAATTCCGAAAAACGAAAGTGCGGGGATGCCGGTCAATCCGGTATGTCCACCGAGAAATTCCAGATTGCCGAACATGTAGAAAAGGCTGATGCCCCAAGCGATCGTCGCCAGCGGTAAGTAATGCCCTTTCATGCGCAGCGTGATGAATCCGAGAAAGAGCGCGACGATCGAGGTCAACGCAACGCCGGCGAGCAGGTTCAACCACGGCGAGAGCGCCGGATGCTCCAGCGAGAGATACGCCGTCGTGTACGCGCCGAGCCCGACGAATGCTGCTTGGCCGAACGACGTCTGCCCAGCGACGCCGGTCAACAGAACGAGGCCCAGCGCAACGATGCTGTAGAGGCCGATATAGTTGAGCAGCGTGACCCAGAACGGCGGCGCGGCGACGGGCGCCAGCAGCAAGGCCGCGGCAAACAGGAGCATCGCCACGCGCGGCTTCACTCCTCTTCCTCCTGATGATGCGTCGCCAAGGAGCGCCAGAGCAACACCGGGATGATCAGTGTGAAGACGATCACTTCCTTGAACGCGCTGGCCCAGAAGGAGGAAAAGGATTCGAGGAGTCCCACCAGCACCGATCCGGCGGCCGCGAGCGGATAGCTCGACAGTCCGCCGATGATCGCCCCGACGAAGCCCTTCAGGCTGATCAGAAACCCAGAGTCGTAGTAGATCGTCGTGATAGGTCCGATCAGTACTCCCGAGAAAGCCCCGAGTAGCGCTGCAAGCATGAAGGTCAGGCTGCCAGCGAGGCTCGGACTGATGCCGACCAGTCGCGCGCCAACGCGATTGAGCGCGGTGGCACGCAGCGCCTTGCCATAAAGCGTTCGCTCGAAGAAGAGGTAAAGCGCGCCAATCAGGAACACCGAGGAAAGGAGAACGAGAATGCTCTGCCCGCTGATCGTGACGTCACCGGCGTGAAACGTGGCATCGGTGAAAGGGGGCGTGCGCGAGCCTTCGGCACCGAAGAACCATAGCCCCAGTCCCAGCATCACGAAATGGGCGGCGACCGAAACGATGAGCAGGACCAGCACCGACGCTTCTGCCAGGGGCTGATACGCCACGCGATAGAGCAGCGGTCCCAGCGCGGTCACGATGACCAGGGTCAACAGGATCTGGATCGGGAGCGCCGGAGACATCGGTGCGATGACGTAGACCACCGCGGCGATCGCCAGCGGAAGGACCAGATACACGCCAAGTCGCCGCGGCAAACGGCGCCATTCGCGTTGCTTCGCCGACGAGTAGAGCTCCATCGCGCCCGCCGCCAACGCCAGTCCGACGAGCAGCCCGACGGTTCCGGGGGGCTTGCCCAGTTGCATTCCTGCGAGTGTCAGCGTGCCGTAAGTGACGAACTCGCCGGAGGGAATGAAAATCACCCGCGTCACGGTGAACACGAGCACCAGTGCCAGCGCCAGCAGCGCATAGATTGCGCCGTTGGTGATCCCGTCCTGCGCCAGGAGCACGGCGATGGAAAATGTCATCGACTTGGAGATCCGCTTCGAGAGGCTGCGCCCTGATGAATCGGCGCGGCGAAAAACAGACGTCCGCTCAACAACCGAGACCTGGCGGCTGATCTCCTCAGCACCGTTTCCAAAGACACTGGATCCCCGCTTTCGCGGGGATGACGCGGCCGTTTCCAATCGCTGCGACGCTGCGCGTCTTGCTCTTGGACGTCTGCGCAATCGCACTCGGCCTCAATTTCGTCGTTCCCGCGGAGGCGGGAATCCATTCTTTTCCGAGCCAACTTGGATCCCCGCTTTCGCGGGGATGACGCGGCCGTTTCCAATCGCTGCGACGCTGCGCGTCTTGCTCTTGGACGTCTGCGTCACCTGGCGAGAACCCATTTTCCGTTTTCGATGCGGACGATGACACGGGCACGGTTGTCCATGCCGTTGTGGTCGCCGGCATTCATGGTAAAGACACCGTTGCTGCCGGCGACGTCCGTGGAGCTCTCGAGCGCGTCGCGCAGCGCGTCGCGAAACGCCTTGGTTCCCGGCGGACCCTTTTTCAATGCTTCGGGAATCGCGCGCTCGAGCAGCTTGTACGCGTCCCAGGCGTGTCCGCCAAAGGTCGTCCTGGTTCCTGCGCCGTATTTGGCTTCATAGGCCTTGACATACTCGGCGGCCGATTTCTTCACCGGATTGCTGTCTGGAAGCTGCTCGTACACCAGCATCGGGCCGACGGGAAGCACCGCGCCATTTCCGTCCGCACCGACGACGCGAAGGAAATCGGCATTGGCAACGCCATGCGTCTGGTAGATCTTTCCCTTGTAGCCGCGCGAGATCAGCTCCTTGTGCGGCGTTGCCGCCGGGGTTCCGGCCCCGGCGATGAGCACCGCGTCCGGTTGCGCGGCGATAATCTTGAGTACCTGGCCGGTCACGCTAGGATCGTTGCGGTTGTATTTTTCCTCCGCGACCACCTTGATCCCCGCGGTTTGCGCGGAGCGCTTGATCTCGGCGAGCCAGCTGTCGCCGTAACCGTCCGCAAAGCCGATGAAGGCCATGGTACGGACGCCGCCGGCGCGCATTTGCACTGCGACCGCATCCGCCATTAGCGAGTCGTTCTGCGGAGTCTTGAACACCCACCTCGTCCGCGCATCGGTAGGAAGGATGATCGCGGCCGACGCCGCGAGCGATATCATCGGCACTCCCGCCTCCGCGACCACGTCGCGCATTGCGAGGGAGTTGGGCGTTATCGTCGACCCGACAATCACGTCGACCTTATCCTCACTCAGCAGTTTTTTCGTGTTCTTCACTGCTTCAGTCGTGTCCGACTTGTCGTCGAGAACGATGAAGTTGAGCTTCTGGCCGCCGATGACCGGCGAGCCGATCATTTCGATCGTATTCTTCTCCGGGATGCCGAGCGAGGCGGCCGGCCCGGTTGTGGAAAGCGTGACGCCGATATTGATGTCGGCCATCGCGAAACCCGCGAAAACCAGCACCGTCAACGCGACCACGGACTTTATTGTTTTCATCTTTTTCCTCGTCGGAGATCAGCGCTTGGTAAGCGCATCGCGTATTTCACGCAGGAGCTCGGTCTGCTCGGGCGGCGGAGGCGGCGGCGCGGGCTGGCTGCGCTTCAGGGCATTGATCTGCCTTACCATCAGGAAAATGATAACCGCAAGAATGAGGAAATTAATCGCCACCGTCAGAAAATTACCGTACGCGAACAGCGGCACGCCGGTCTTGGTGAGCGCATCGTAGGTCATCGGCCCGCTGTAACCGGGCGGTGGCGGCCCGAGAACGATGAACCAGTTGCTGAAATCCAGTCCGCCGACGACACGGCCGACGAGCGGCATGATCAGATCCTTGACGATCGAATCGACAATCCTTCCGAAGGCCGCACCGATGATCACACCCACGGCCAGGTCGATCACGTTGCCTTTAATCGCAAACTCGCGAAACTCCTTCATGAATGCCATCGCCATCCCTCCTCCGCGTGATGGAACAAACTCGCCATGCTATACGGCAGCTTCGCCCGACTCGCCGGTGCGAATGCGCACGACCTGCTCCACCGTGGTCACGAATATCTTGCCGTCGCCAATCTTGCCGGTATGCGCGGCCTTGACTACAGCTTCGATCGCGCGCTCGACCAACGCGTCGCTGACGATCACCTCGACCTTGACCTTGGGAAGAAAATCGACGACGTACTCGGCTCCTCGGTAGAGCTCGGTGTGCCCTTTCTGGCGCCCGAAGCCCTTCACTTCCGTAACGGTCAGACCGGTGACGCCAATCTCGGAAAGCGCTTCGCGCACTTCGTCGAGCTTGAACGGCTTGATGATTGCTTCGACTTTCTTCATGACCACTCCTCGCAACGCCTATCGCGGCAATTGAAGATTACACCACCCGGCCATCGATACGACCGGCATGCGCTCGGTCGCACGCAGCAGGCCTCAGCGCACCTGGCCTTCCGCCAAATCTTTCCACTCCGACCAGGCTGAAGTGATCGGATAGCGCCAGTCCTTGCCAAAGCCGCGCGGCGTGACGCGAATGCCTACGGCCGCCTGTCTGCGCTTGTACTCGTTGATCTTGATCAGTCGCACCACCTGAGCCACATCATCGGCAGCGTAGCCCCGAGCCACAATCTCGGCCGGACTCCGGAGCTCTTCGACGTAAGCCTCGAGGATCGCGTCGAGCGCATCGTAGGAAGGCAGACTGTCCTGATCGGTCTGGTCGGCGCGCAGTTCGGCGGACGGTGGGCGAGTGATGATGCGCTCCGGGATCACGCGCCCGAGCGAGTTTCGATAGTGCGCGAGCCGGTACACCAGCGTCTTATCGATATCCTTGAGCACCGCGAAACCGCCTGCCATGTCGCCGTAGAGTGTGGCGTATCCCACGGCCATTTCCGATTTGTTGCCGGTCGTGAGCACGATGGCGCGGTATTTGTTAGACAGCGCCATCAGCAAGGTTCCGCGTATGCGAGCCTGAATGTTCTCTTCGGTCGCGTCTTCCGGCAACCCCTTGAACTCGTCCGCAAGCGTATCCTTGAATGCCCGCACAACCTCATCGATCGGCATCTCGTCATAGCGCACGCCGACCATCCCGGCCATCGTGCGCGCATCCTCGAGACTGATCGCGGCGTTGTAGACCGACGGCAGCATCAGCGCTCGTACGCGGTCGCGCCCGAGCGCGTCGACCGCGACCGCCAGGGTCAACGCCGAATCGATGCCACCCGAAAGGCCGAGCAGCACACCCGGAAAGCCGTTCTTCTCGACGTAGTCGCGCACGCCCATGACGAGTGCGGCATAGACGTTAGGCTCGATGCGCTCATCGAGATCGCCGCGAACATGTTTGGGCGTCGCCCCGTCGAATTCCGCGAACGCCAACGTGTCCTGCCACGCCGGCAGCTGCTGCGCCACGGCGCCTGAGCCGTCTACGATGAACGAGGCGCCGTCGAATACGAGCTCGTCCTGTCCGCCGGTGCGATTGACATAGACGATCGCCAGGCCGGTCTCTCGCGCCCGCGCCGAAACGACTTGTCTGCGCAGCGCCTGCTGAAGCGTGTGAAAGGGCGAACCGTTGGGAACCACGATCAACTGCGCGCCGGCGGCGCGCGCAGCCGCGGCGGGGCCGGCACACCAGACATCCTCGCAGATGATAATGCCGACCCGAACGCTGCCGATCTCGACCACGCACGGATCGACTCCTGCCGTGAAGTAGCGCTGCTCGTCGAATACGGTGTAATTCGGAAGGCAATGTTTGCGATAAATCGCGGCGATTTTGCCCTCGCGCAGCACCGCGACAGCGTTATAGCGTCCGTCCGGGCCGAGCTCGGGAAACCCCACCAGAACAGTGATATCTTCGACGCGGGATGCGAGCCCGGCCAGCTCGGCGGCGCACGAGGCGAGAAATGCCGGGCGCAGCAGCAAATCCTCGGGCGGGTAGCCGCAAAGCGAGAGCTCCGGCGTGATCAGCAAATCCGCTCCGCCGCGTCGCGCGTCAGCGATTGCCTCCACGATTCTCGTCGCGTTGCCGGAGAGATCGCCGACGGTCTGATTGAGCTGAGCGATAGCGATCCGCATAGCAAAATTTTACCATGCGAGCGGAGTCGAAAACTTGCCGCCGCGAGTCGCGCACGCGACAATCCGGATTCGTCTCGATATTTCCGAATGCCCCCCGCCACATTACGCATCATCGATTCGCTGACAGACGTGCCTGCGCCAGCGTGGGACGCGCTGGTCGGCGACGCGCCGCTTTTGTCGCACGCCTTTTTGCATGCTCTGCATGAAACCGGCTGCGCATCGCCGAAGACCGGCTGGACGCCACGCTATCTGACCGCGTGGCAATCCGCGACGCTTGTAGGCGCCATGCCCCTGTACGTCAAAGCTCACTCCTACGGAGAATATGTCTTCGACTGGTCATGGGCCGATGCGTATCGCCGCCACGGCCGCCGATACTATCCAAAGCTCGTTTGCGCCGTTCCTTTTACGCCCGCGACGGGCCGGCGCCTCATTGCCTCTACGCCGGCGCTGCGCGAACAACTGCTCGACGGCGCGCTCGCGCTCCTCGAGGATCGCCGCCTGTCATCGCTGCACATTCTTTTTCCTGAGGCGCAGGAATCGGAGCTTTGCGAGCGCGCAGGGCTGCTGACGCGGGAGAGTGTGCAATTTCACTGGACCAATCCCGGCTATGGGGATTTTGACGATTTCCTGGCGAACATGAATCACGCCAAGCGCAAGAATATCCGCCAGGAAAGACGCAAGCTCGGCGCCGCCGGAATAGCGTTTCGTCGACTGGTCGGGCACGAAATCGAGCGGACGCACTGGGAGTTTTTTTATCGCTGCTACGCCAAGACCTACGGCGAGCATCATTCCACGCCTTACCTGACCCTGGATTTCTTTCTGCGGCTCGGCGCCACGATGGGCGGTAATATTCTGCTCGTCCTTGGAGAAAGCGATGGCGAGCCCGTCTGCGCCGCCCTCGATATCTTCAGCGCGACGACGCTGTGGGGCCGCTACTGGGGAACGGAAATGTACGTGCCCGGCATGCATTTCGAAACCTGCTACTACCAGGCAATCGAATTCTGCATCGAACGGGGAATCGTCCTGTTCGAGGGCGGTGCGCAAGGCGTGCACAAGCTCGCGCGCGGCCTTCTGCCGGTCGCAACGCGTTCAGCGCACGCGATTGCCGATCCGGAATTCGCGCGCGCGATCGGAGCCTTCCTCGTCGACGAGCGCAGCGACGTAGCGCGAACGGTCGACGAGCTGGAGCGCGCGAGCCCCTTCAAACAGGAAGCCTAGGAGCGCGTGCTAGACTTTTTCGGCATGAACACCACCTTGCTGCTCGATCGTGACGGCGCGATTGCCACGTTGACACTCAATCGCCCGGCAGCGCTCAATACCCTCGACCCGGAAATGGTCGAAGCCCTGATCGCCCACAGTGCTGCGCTTGCTGCCGATGAGAGCGTGGGTTGCGTCATCATCCGCGGAGCCGGTCGTCATTTCATGGCCGGCGGCGACATCCGGAGTTTTGGCGCCGAGCTTGCGAACCCACCGTCCGATCGTCGCGTCCATTTCACGCGCATGGTCGAGCACATGCATACGGCCATCGAAAACCTGCAACGAATGCCTCATCCCGTGCTGGCGAGCGTACATGGCGCGGTTGCGGGATTCGGCCTGTCACTGATGTGCGCGTGCGACCTCGCAGTCGCCGCGGAATCGAGTTATTTCACGTCTGCCTATCGTCACCTGGGCCTGACGCCGGATGGCGGCATGTCATACACCTTGCCGCGCCTGGTCGGGCTGAAGAAGGCGATGGAAATCGTCCTGCTCGGCGAGCGGTTTGACGCCGCGGAAGCGCTGCGGCTCGGACTGGTCAATCGCGTTGTCGCGGAAGGCGATCTCGATTCGGCAACGCACAAGCTCGCGCTTGCGCTCGCGAGCGGGCCGATGCTCGCGCTTCGCAGTGGCAAGCGGCTGGTGAACCAATCGCTTTCGCGATCGCTGTCGGCGCAGCTCCTGTCGGAAGCGGAAAGCTTTGGCGCGTGCTCCGCAACGGAGAACTTCGCCGAGGGCGTACGCGCGTTTCTCGAGAAACGCGCACCGACATTCGGCGACAACTAGCGACGCGCGTCCGGGCCAGCGCCGGGCGCTGCGATCGCCGATCCGGCACTCGGCTAGGTTACGCCGCTGCCACCGCTGCTGTTGCCGCCGCTGTTGCCACCACTGCCGCCGCCCGAGCCTCCGCGGCCGCCTCGGCCGCCACGTTTGCCCGAACCGCCGCCGTGACCACCCGCTGGGCCACCGGGCCCGCGCGGTCCCCCAAGCCCGCCCGGACTACCTCTGCCACCACCTCGTCCGCCGGGGCCACCTCTGCCGCCTCGGCCACCGGAGGCACCGGACCCTTCCCGGCCGCCCGAGCCACCTCCACGGCCGCCTGTTCCACCCGAGCCACCCGGGCCGCCCAGGCCGCCCGGGCTGCCGCCACCACCACGACCTCCGGGGCCACCCGGGTTGGCACCGCGGCCACCGCGGCGCCCTCCTCCGCCCGGCGAGCCAGTCCCAGGCTGACGGTCGCGATTGGCGTCGCGCGGCGCGTGATTGCTCACCGGCGGTGCGCGGTTGCCATCGACTTCGCTGATCGGCGCATCCGCCGCCGGACCATAGGTACCGCGGTTGCCGTCGACCTCGTCCTGAGCTGCTTCCCTGTCGCCGCCGTTGCCGGGCTGACTATCCTCTGCCGACGGGTCGTCGCGCCCGTCGCCAAGCGGCATCCCGACCGCCTTCAGCAAAGTGTCGAGCTCGTCACGTTCGAGCTCCTGTATCTGTCCGCGCTTGAGTTGCGGCGGCATGTTGACCACTCCATAGCGAGTGCGGATCAGCCGGCTGACCATCAGGCCCAGGACCTCGAACATCCGTCGCACTTCCTTGTTGCGTCCTTCCGGCAGAACGATCTTGTACCAGTGATTCGCGCCTTCGCCGCCGCCGTCGGCAAGCGCGAGTACCTTCGCCGGACCATCCTCCAACTCGACGCCTTCGAGCAGCTGTCTCTCCTGCTCGGGCGTCAGGGTGCCCATGACCCGCACCGAGTACTCGCGCTCGACTTCGTAGCGCGGATGCATCAGCCGGTTGGCGAGCTCGCCGAGAGTCGTGAACATCAGCAGACCCTCGCTGTTGAAGTCGAGGCGCCCGACGGCGATCCACTTGGCACTGCCCAATCTCGGCAGCTTGTCGAACACGGTGGGGCGCCCCTCCGGGTCGGCGCGGCTGACGATCTCGCCGGCGGGCTTGTGATACAGGAGCACACGCACGCGCGGCGCGGCGAAACGCAGCCGCACCAGCTCGCCGTTGATTCGCACCTGGTCGTTCGGACCCACCTTCTGGCCGACTTCCGCCGGCTGGCGATTGACCGTGATCCGCCCGGCGATGATCAGCTCCTCGAGCCCTCGCAACGATCCATAGCCGCACTGCGCCAACACCTTGTGCAGGCGCTGCGGCTCGGTGAAGACGGGCTCAGTGGAGCGTCTGGTTTGATTCTGGCGGGCGCGGCTGTCCGTCGGACGCGTCGGGTGTCCCGACGTCGAGGGATGCGGCTGCCGCTGTGTCGAGGAGCGGGCTCGCGAGCGCGAGTTCGGCCTCGGCGGCCTTTGCTGGGGCATCGGGTAACTCCAGGAGGTGGGATGTATCAAGCTCCGCCAACGGCGGCAATTCGGCAAGCGAGCGCAAGCCGAGGTCGTCCAGAAAATTCTTGGTCGTCGCGTACAGCGCGGGGCGGCCGGGCGTTTCGCGATGACCCACTGCTTCGATCCACTGTCGATCTTCGAGCGTCTTGACCACGTTGGTCGAGACTGCGACACCGCGGATGGCTTCGATGTCGCCGCGCGTCACCGGTTGCTGATAGGCGATGATTGCCAACGTCTCCATCGCGGCTCGCGAATAGCGCGGCGGCTTCTCCGGCGAGAGACGGTCGAGATAGGCCTGAATCTCCGGACGCGCCTGGAAGCGCCATCCGCTCGCCACTTGTGCAAGCTCCACACTTCGATCGGCCCACGTGGATCGCAGATCCTCGAGCAGCTTGCGAATGACATCCACCTCGAGAGGCGGATCGAAGAGCTTCGATAGCTGCGCTATAGGAACCGGCTCGCCGGCGACGAGCAGCGCAGCTTCGAGGATGCCCTTGGTGCGGGTCAAATCGTCGGTCATCGGTGCGGGTGGATCGTGGCGCTCATTCGGTCTCACTTGACTTCACGCTGCGGCGTCCGCTTCCAGATTGAACGCGGGATCGCCCTTGCGTTGCACGTAGATCGGCGCGTACGGCGCCGCCTGCGCGATGTCGAGCAGGTGTTCCCGCGCCAGCTCGAGAATCGCCAGAAACGTCACCACCAGACGCGCCACGTCGACCTTGTCCTCGAAGAGAGCAAGAAACTCGACAAATCGTCCGGGCTCGAGCAATTTCAGGAGTCGGGTCATCTGGCTTCTGACCGACAACTGCTCGCGCGAAACCAGATGATGACGATTCACGCGGGCGCGCGCAACAAGTCCGGCCCAGGCAGCCTTGAGGTCGTCCGGGTTGACGTCGGGCAGACGCGCCGTGGCAACCCGGTCGAACCACACCCGGACCAGCGAGAAATCGCGTTCTGCGAGAGGCATCTCGTCGAGCGCCCTCGCGCCGGCTTTCATGCGCTCGTACTCGAGCAGCCTGCGGACGAGCTCGGCGCGCGGATCTTCCACATCCTCCCCGGCCAGCGAAGGCGGCTTGGGAAGCAGGAGGCGCGATTTGATCTCGATCAGCACCGCCGCCATCAGCAGGTATTCGGCCGCGAGCTCGAGCTGCGTGCGGCGCATCATCTCGACGTAACCGAGGTACTGGCGCGTGAGCTCGGCCATCGGGATGTCGAGAACGTTGATGTTCTGCTTGCGAATGAGATAGAGGAGCAGGTCCAGCGGACCTTCGAACGACTCGAGGAAAATTTCGAGCGCTTCGGGCGGAATATACAGATCGTGTGGCATCTCCAGCAGAGGCTCGCCGTAGATGCGTGCGACCGGCGCCCCCGCGGCCTGCGCGAGGTCGATGACCGGCGAGACGACCGGAGATCTGCTCACGAGTAGCTGAGTCCCATGGCATCGCGGACGTCGCGCATGGTTTCTTCGGCGAGCTTGCGCGCACGTTCGCAGCCGTCGGCGACGATCGCCCGGACCAGCGACGGGTCGTCGAGGTATTTTTGCGCCCGCTCGTGAAACGGCAGCTGCTCGGCGATGATTGCGTCGATCACCGGTTGCTTGCATTCCAGACATCCGATGCCTGCGGTCGTGCAACCCTTTTGCACCCAGTCGCGTGTCGACTGGTCCGAATAGATCTGATGCAGCGGCCAGACGGGGCAATTGGCGGGATTTCCGGGATCCGAACGGCGGACGCGCGCCGGATCGGTTTGCATGGTGCGAATCTTGGTGGTGATCGACGCCGGATCCTCGCGCAGGAAGATTGCGTTGTCGTAAGACTTGGACATCTTCTGCCCGTCGAGGCCGGGCACTTTTGATGCTTCGGTGAGCAAGGGCTGTGGCTCAGGAAGGATCATCCGGCGCGAGCCTTCAAGGTAGCCGAACAGACGCTCGCGATCGCCAAGCGCAAGGTTCTGTGCCTCGTCGAGCATTTCGCGGGCTGCGTTGAGCGCGCCATCGTCGCCCTGCTCCTGGAACGCCGTGCGCAAAGACTCATAGCGCTTGGCGCGCTTCGCGCCGAGCTTCTTGATCGCCGCCTTCGCCTTTTCCTCGAATCCCACTTCCTTGCCATAGATGTGATTGAAACGGCGCGCGAGCTCGCGCACCAGCTCGAGGTGCGACACCTGATCTTCGCCGACCGGCACCATGTTCGCGCGGTAGATCAGAATATCCGCCGCCTGCATGACCGGATAGCCGAGAAAGCCGAAGGTGGACAGGTCGCGATCGGACAGCTTTTCCTGCTGGTCCTTGTACGTCGGCACGCGCTCCAGCCAGCCCACCGGCGCGATCATGCCGAGCAGCAGCGCAAGCTCCGCGTGCTCGATCACGCGCGATTGAATGAAGATTGTCGCCCGATTCGGGTTGATGCCCACGGCGAGCCAGTCGATGAACATCTCCCAAACGCTGTCTTCGATGCGCTCGGGTGTTTCGTAGTGCGTCGTCAACGCGTGCCAGTCCGCGGCGAAGTAAAGGCATTCGTACTCTTCCTGCAGCCGAAGCCAGTTCTTCAGCGCACCGTGATAGTGGCCGATGTGCATGCGCCCGGTGGGCCGCATGCCGGACAGGACGCGGTCAGCGAACATCGTTCAATCGCCCATGGATCGAATCAAAGACCGGTGATCGAGGCGACGGCGTACATGCCAAGACGGAGCAAGGGCTCCATCAGCTCGCCTAGAACGCCGGTGACAAGCAGGACGATCACGAGCACAAAACCATAGCGCTCGAGTCGGGCATAGGCAGCCGCGGCGCCTTGTGGCAACAGACTTACCGCGATTCGTCCGCCGTCGAGAGGAAGAATGGGAAGCAGATTCAAAGCCATCAACATCAGATTCACCTGTACACCGGCCTCAGCCATTTCGGCGAGCCCGGCATCGCCCGCCGTCCCCTCTGGCGATGCAAACCTCAGAAGAAACCCCCATCCAATTGCCATCACGAAATTGGCCATCGGTCCTGCCGCCGCGACCCAGAACATGTCGCGCTTCGGATTTCGCAGGTTCGCAAATTGAACCGGAACCGGCTTCGCCCAACCGAAAATGAACAAGGGCGCTTTCGTCAGCAGCGACATCGCGATCAGAAAACCGGGGACCGCGATGGTACCGATCGGGTCGATATGCTTGAGCGGATTCAATGTCACCCGGCCCAGCATGTATGCCGTCTGATCGCCAAACTGTCTGGCGACGTAGCCGTGTGCTGCTTCGTGCAGGGTTATCGCGAAGACCACCGGCACCGCCCAAAGGACGATGGTCGCGAAGGACAAATCCATTGAAGCAGGATTCTACCAGTAGCGGGGCGCTCCTGCTTGATTGTCGCAATCCGGCTTTGGATCGCCGTTCAAGCAGCCGCCGTTTCCAAGCCCAGCCGCGCGGGATCCCCGCGGCCGCGTCGTACGACAATCGGCGGCGAAACCGCGAGATCGATCACGGTTGTAGGCTCGAGATGACAGGCGCCGCTGTCGATGATCAGATCGAGGGCGTGCTCGTAGCGCTCGCGGATTTCCCCGGGATCGTTGAGCGGCTCCGAGGCGCCGGCGGGGATCAGCGTCGACGACAACAACGGCGCGCCGAGCTCATCGAGCAACGCCTGAACCACCGCGTGTTCCGGCACCCGAACGCCGATCGTGCTGCGCCTGGGGTGCTTGAGGCGCCTCGGCACTTCGCGCGATGCCGGCAGGAGGAAAGTGAAGCTTCCCGGAACTCCCTGCTTCACGATGCGGAATTGCCAGTTATCGAGCAGCGCGTAACGGCCGATCTCGCCCAGATCGCGGCACACCAGCGTTAAATGATGGCGGTCGTCTATCGCACGCAGTGCGCGAATGCGCTGAACGGCATCCGCGTCCCCAAGCTGACATCCGAATGCATAGCTCGAATCGGTGGGGTATGCAATCACCCCACCCGCGCGCACGATTTCGGCGGACTGTCGCACCAGTCGCGGCTGCGGATTCGCGGGGTGAATGGAAAAATATTGAGCCATGAATGTCTCAGAGCCTGCCGCTCGATCCCGTGTCTACCGTAATCGGGGATGTTTCACTATATAATTTGGATCTGCTTCGACGCTTTAGTCACATCCTAACCTACCTTGAACCTGCAGCAACTGCGCTACCTTTGCGCGATCGTCGATCATGGGCTGAACGTCTCTGCCGCGGCCGAGTCGCTATTTACCTCGCAGCCCGGGATCAGCAAGCAGATTCGTCAACTCGAGGACGAGCTCGGCGTTCCGATCTTCATTCGCCAGGGCAAGCGCCTCACGACGCTGACCGCGGGCGGCGAGGTCATCGTCGCATCGGCACGGCGGGCGCTGCAGGAGCTCAACAATCTGCGCCGCATCGGCGCCGAGTTCCAGAGCGAGGATACCGGCACGCTCGCCATCGCTACCACGCACCTCCAGGCGCGGTACGTGCTGCCGCCGGTGCTGAAGCGCTTTGCCGAGCGCTATCCGAAGGTGCGCTTGTTGTTGCATCAGGGCGATCCGATCCAGGTCGGCAAGCAAACCGCGAGTGGTGAAGCCGACCTCGGCATCGCTACCGAATCGCTGAACGACTTCGCCGAGCTGGTTACGCTGCCCTGCTACTCTTGGAACCGCTGCGTTCTGGTGCCCAGGGGGCACCCCCTGGTCAAGATTCAGCCGCTGACGCTCGAGGCACTGGCAAAGTATCCAATAGTGACCTACCACGCCGCCTTTACCGGACGCACTAAAATCGATGCCGCATTCGAGGCAAAAGGACTGGAGCCCAACGTGGTTCTGACCGCGCTCGACTCGGATGTCATCAAGACCTATGTCGAGCTCGGTTTCGGGGTCGGCATCGTCTCGATGCTCGCCTACGACGCGAATCGTGACATGCAATTCGACAAGATCGACGCCAACCATCTTTTTGCGCCAAGCACGGCGCGTCTCGGCCTGCGGCGCGGGGTCTTCCTGCGCGGATTTGTCTACGAGTTCATCACCATGTTCGCGCCTCAGTTCGACCAATCGGCAGTGGAAGCAGCCTTGCGCGGCGAAGCGGAGAGCTATGAGCTTTAGTCCGGAGCCGGTTGCAACTGCGACGCGAGTCTCGAGTTACCTGAGCCTCGCGTGACGCCAGGGCACGTCGGCGCATGGCCGCTTGCGATCCTGCTTGCTGCGTTGGCCATGCTCGGGCCTTTCTCGGTCGACGCGTATCTCCCGGCATTCCACGACATCGGGAAAGACTTCAACGTCGCCCCACTTGCCGTTCAGCAAACGCTCTCGTCGTTTCTGTTCGCATACGCATTCATGATGCTCTGGCACGGCGCGCTATCCGACGCGCTCGGCCGGCGGCCGATCGTGATGGTCGGGCTCGGCGTCTACGCGCTCGCGACGCTGGGCTGCGCCATCGCGGGCAATATCGAGACGCTATGGTTGTTTCGGGCACTGCAGGGGATTTGCGCCGGGAGCGGCATGGTGGTTGGCCGTGCGATCGTCCGCGACCGGTTCCGAGGCCCCGACGCACAGCGCGTCATGTCCCAGATCACGCTCGTCTTCGGGATCGCTCCAGCGATTGCTCCCGTCCTCGGCGGCGTGCTGCTCAATGCATTCGGATGGCGGTACATTTTCTGGGTCCTGTTCGCCGTAGTCGTCGCGCTTCTGGCCTGGTCGGCGAAGAGCCTCCCGGAGACGCTTCCTGTCGGGCATAGGCAATCGCTTCACCCGCGCGCGCTATGGCAGAACTACGTGAATGTGCTGCGCAATCGGGATTTCCTGTTGCTCGCGAGCATACCCGCCCTCAACTTCGCGGCATTTTTCATCTACATCGCCGCAGCGCCCTCGTTTCTGATCGACTTGCTGGGTGTTTCGAGCTACGGTTTCGCGTGGCTGTTCGTGCCGATGATCGGCGGGATCATGCTTGGCGCTTTCGCTTCGGGTCGCGCGGCGGGCAGGCTCTCGGCGGCGCGCACCATGGGCGTGGGTTATTTGATCATGTTCGCCGGCGCGACGACTCAGTTGACCGCCGCGTGGTTCGCGGCCCCTGTCGTTCCCTGGCACGTCCTTCCGATCATGGTCTTCACCATGGGAAGCGCGATCCTCACTCCGTCCGCAACGCTGTTGCTCCTCGATTTGTTTCCGACGACGCGCGGCATGGCGTCGTCGTTGCAGGGATTCGTACATTTCGTGCTTGCCGCAGTGATCGCGGGCACGATCGCGCCGTTCCTCGCGCAGTCGCTCAAGGGCCTCGCCGCAGGGATGGCGGGATTCACGGTGCTTAGCGTTATGCTTTGGGCTCTCTATCGGACGCGACACCGAATCGCACCAGCCAGGATCCAGATTTCATGAAGCTATTGCCGATCTGTTTTCTTGCACTACTGACCGCGCTCAGCGACGTCGCGTCGGGCGAAGACCTGCCAACGGTGCAACTGAGCATCAACGACCATCGCCTTGTCGCGGAAGTCGCTTCGACGACGGAGACGCGGACGACCGGACTGATGCATCGATTCAGTCTCAAGCCCGATCATGGGATGCTGTTTGTGTTCAATGCGCCGCAGCCTCTCGCGTTCTGGATGAAGAATACGTTCGTGCCTTTGTCGATCGCGTTCATCGGCGCGGATGGAAAGATTCTGAACATCGAGGATATGGCGCCGCAGACGGAGACGACGCACCCTTCGCAGGGCCCCGCGCTCTACACGCTGGAAATGAAAAAAGGGTGGTTCGCCGACCGCGGCATTGGCGCAGGTGCGAGCGTCAGGGGACTCGAGACAGCCCCAGGAGCAAAGGATTAGCGACCGACGATCTTCGCTGTCGCGGCCTTCTCACCACCCGCGCATCGACGCCTGAACGGACGCTACCAAGCTCCTCCCCATCGCTGCGCCAAACTTGCGCGCGACACGCTCTGCGACGTTTTCCTGCACGGTGAAGTCGACGATATCGTCGGCCTTGACGACGTCGCGCGCCACCGATCGAACGCTGCCCAAGGCATCGGTAAGACCCAGCTCGATGCTGCGCGTGCCGCTCCAGACCAGACCCGAGAATAGTTCGGGAGTGTCCTTGATGCGGCTGCCGCGACCTGCTTTGACCACGTCGATGAATTGCTGGTGGATCTCGCCGAGCATTTGCTCCGCGTATTCCTTCTGCTTCGGCGACATCGGCGAGAATGGATCGAGAAATGCCTTGTTTTCGCCGGCGGTCAGCGCGCGCCGCTCGATGCCCAGCTTGTCCATCGCGCCGACAAATCCGAAGCCCTCCATGATGACGCCGATTGATCCGACAAGGCTCGCCTTGTCGACGTAGATCCTGTCGGCGGCGACCGCGACATAATAGGCGCCCGATGCGCAGATTTCTTCGACCACGGCGTAAATCGGCGTGTCGGGATACTTGCCGCGCAAACGGCGAATCTCGTCGTTGATCTCGCCGGCCTGCACCGGACTTCCGCCCGGGCTGTTGATCCGCAGCACGACGCCTTGTGTTCCCTTGTTCTTGAATGCGGCCTGCAGTCCGGCAATCACATTGTCCGCACTGGCGCGGCCTGTAGCGTCGATCTCGCCCTGTAGGTCCACCATCGCGGTGCATTTGTCGAGGCAGAGCCGCTCACCGCTGGACCATACGCCAAGCGCCCCAAAAAGAATCAGGAGCAGGATTCCAAGCCCCAGCAGCTTGAAAAAAATCCCCCAGCGACGGGCACGCGTCTGCTCGCGCAAGCCAGCGGTCGCCAATCGCTCGAGGACGCCGCGTTCCCAGTTGTCTTCCATCTATTTCCCGATTCGTCGTACGTCGGTTACTTGTCTTCGGTGAAGAAGATACCGCTGTCGCGTTCATGCACTTCCACCGCCGCAAGGCGTGCGCCACGGCACGGTCCTGCAATACAGAGACCGCTATCGGGCTCGTACATCGCACCGTGCGTAGCGCACATCAAGTATAGCCCCGACTCGTCGAAGAAATCGCCTGCGTTCCAATCCAACTCCGTTGCCTGGTGCATGCACTCATTGATGAAGGCAAACGGCTTGGTTCGCCAACGCACCACGAACGCGGGCAGATTCTCTCCCCGTCGCCTGACTTCGAAGCGGACGCCGTCGCCCCCATCGACCAGCTCGGCGCTGCCGCAGATCAGGCGTTCGCGGCTAACCATGCGCGCAGCTCCGCGACCGAGTGCACCGTCGCGACAGGATCCATCGCCATGAGCCCCGCACGCGGATGCGCGCCGTAGGCGACGGCCAGGCCGCTTACTCCGGCATTGCGCGCAAGCTCGAGATCGTGCGTCGTGTCGCCGATCATCAGCGTCTCCGCCGGCCCGACGCCAAGGCGCTCCATGAGCGCGAGCAGCATGTCGGGATGCGGCTTGGACAAGCCCTCGTCAGCGCAACGCGTCGCGATAAACCGATCTCCAATGCCGTGTTGGGCCAAAGCGCGCGCCAGGCCGACGCGCGTCTTGCCGGTCGCGACTGCAAGCAGAAATCCTCGGTCATGGAGCTCGTCGAGCATTTCTCGAACGCCGGCGAACAGAGGAATCGCGGCATCGCCGGCCAGATAGTGATCCCGGTAGCTCTCGAAATATTGATCGTGGCGATCAGGTGCCAGGGTGGGCGCAACGTGACGGAGCGCGTCGCGGTGTCCCAGGCCGATCACGTGGAGAGCGTCGATCTCGTCGGGCGCAGGGACGCCGACGTCAATGCACGCTTGCTGAATCGCGCCGGCAATCAGCGCGGTCGAGTCGGCGAGCGTTCCATCCCAGTCGAACGCGAGCAGGCGAAAGCGGCGCGGCGGTTCAGGCATCGGACGGCCGCGATGAATCCAACGCCAGAAGAAACTTGCTCAGATCCAAAGGAAGCTCGGCTTCGATCTCGACCTCGCGTTCCTGCAGCGGATGTTCGAAGACGAGTTTTCGCGCGTGCAGGAACATCCGTTTGAGGCCCTGCTTGGCAAGCGCTTTGTTCCACGCGAAATCGCCGTATTTTTCATCGCCCGCAAGCGCGAACCCCAGGTGCGTCAAGTGGACGCGAATCTGGTGAGTGCGGCCGGTAAAGAGCTCGGCTTCGAGCAGGCTCATGGCGGGATCAACGTCGGCCCAGACCTGGCGGCGATAGAACACCGTTTTCGCGGCCTGCCCGCCGACGCTCTCGACCCGCACACGGCGCTCGCCTGCGCTGGTCAGAAACTTGGTCAGCGGCAGCGTCACCGCCCGCTTGGCGTCGCGCCAGTTCCCTTTGACCAGTATCTGATAGCGCTTGTCGATGCGGCCTTCGCGAAGGGCCGCGTGGAGCCCGACCAGTGCCGCACGCTTTTTGGCAATCAGGATAACACCCGACGTGTCCCGGTCCAGCCGGTGGACCAGCTCGAGGAACTTCGCCGTCGGTCGCGCCGCTCGCATTTGCTCGATCAGACCGAACGACACGCCGCTCCCGCCGTGCACCGCGAGGCCTGCGGGCTTGTCCACGGCAATCAGTGCATCGTCCTCGTACAGGATCGGAATCGACGTCGGAAGCGGGGGTGTCTTGCGGGTCCCGGGAGTCGGGACGCCGGTCCGAATCGGCGGAATTCGGAGAATGTCGCCCAAGGCCAGCCGGGCGTCCGGTTTCACCCGCAGACGGTTGACCCGGACCTCTCCGCTGCGCAGGATCCGATAGATGTGGCTCTTGGGGACGCCTTTGAGGACCCGCACCAGGAAATTGTCGACGCGCTGACCCGCTCCCGCCTCATCGACTGCAAGGCGGTTCACAGCATCCTTGCTTAAATCGTTCATTTCTTTATAATTGTCGGCAGCAGCAGCATGCGTGAGCCAGTGCGTGAGTTCCGAGGTGACGGTCTTCGACCAACCCTTCCCGACCGCGCTGCGGCCCTCCGGTTAGCAAAACTACAGGGTAAGCATTCAAGGCGACCGCCTGTTGGCCCGAAAATAGGGCGACTTGGTTATATCGCTTCACCGTCCGGATTCTGCAGCCGGAAAAGTAACGATGTTAATAGAACAGCGCAGTCTCCGCACCGGCTTATGGCCGGACGACAAGCGGCTAGGACTTGCGGCGCGCCACTTTCGTAGCGCAACGAATTCTGTACTTGGCTGCAAGAGTCGGTCTTTACGACCGAATGCTGTAGCCGCCAGACCGTTTGAGCGATAACGCGAAAAAAATCAACCATACCCCGAGACAGGCAACCCTCGTCTTTCACTCCCTCATCGCGTGGCGATGACCTGAGTGGTGAATGAGCAGCCGACCCCGATGCCCGACCATTCCTGCATCCGACCCCTCGTAGCCAGGCAGCTTGCGCTGTCTGCGTGGTTTTTCTCGCCGCCGCCCGCCGCCTGCTAGTCAGGCGCCCCGCGGGGCGCCTTCGCTTTACGTCCGCTAAGCCCCTGCCGATTCTCGCGCCGGGGAAACAACAATGAAACGCATGCTGTTCAATGCCACCCAGGCAGAGGAACTCCGGGTGGCGATCGTCGACGGCCAAAAGCTCATCGACCTCGATATCGAGTCCGCAAGCAAGGAACAACGCAAGAGCAACATCTACAAGGCAGTCATCACCCGTGTCGAGCCCAGTCTCGAGGCCTGTTTTGTGGACTACGGCGCCGACCGCCACGGCTTCCTGCCGTTCAAGGAAATCTCCCGCGAAAATCTGCGCGAGGACGGCGGCAAGAGCCGCATCCAGGATCAGCTCAAGGACGGTCAGGAGCTGATCGTTCAGGTCGACAAGGACGAGCGCGGCAACAAGGGCGCGGCGCTGACCACATACATCTCGCTCGCCGGTCGCTACCTGGTGCTGATGCCGAACAACCCTCGCGGCGGCGGCGTCTCGCGCCGGATCGAAGGCGAGGACCGTAACGAGCTGCGCGACACCATCTCCCAGCTCGAAGTGCCCAACGGCATGAGCGTCATCGCCCGCACCGCGGGCATCGGCCGTTCGCTCGAAGAGCTGCAGTGGGACCTGAACTACCTGCTCCAGCTGTGGCAGGCGATCGACGGCGCCGCCAAGACGCAGTCCGGCGCCTTCCTGATCTACCAGGAATCGAGCCTCGTCATTCGCGCCATACGCGACTATTTCCATCCCGACATTGGCGAGCTCCTGATCGACACCGAGTCGATCTTCGAGCAGGCGCAGCAGTTCATGAGCCACGTGATGCCGGCCAACGTGCACGTCGTGAAGCTCTACAAGGACGACGTACCATTGTTCTCGCGGTTCCAGATCGAGCATCAGATCGAGACCGCATACGCGCGTCAGGTCCCATTGCCTGCGGGCGGCGCGATCGTAATCGATCACACCGAAGCGCTGGTATCGGTCGACGTTAATTCGGCGCGCGCGACCAAAGCCGGCGATATCGAGACGACTGCGTTCAACACCAACCTCGAAGCGGCGGACGAAATTGCGCGCCAATTGCGCCTTCGCGACTTGGGCGGCTTGATCGTGATCGACTTCATCGACATGGAAAGCGCCAAGAACCAGCGCGAGGTCGAGAACCGTTTGAAGGAGGCCCTACGCTACGACCGTGCACGAGTCCAGCTCGGCAAGATTTCCCGGTTCGGTCTGATGGAGCTCTCGCGGCAGCGTCTGCGGCCCGCGCTCGCCGAATCGGCGTACATCCCGTGCCCTCGCTGCCACGGCATCGGGCACATCCGCGGCACCGAATCGACCGCGCTGCATATCCTCCGCATCCTTCAGGAAGAAGCGATGAAGGACAACACGGCGCAAGTCGTCGCCCAGGTTCCAATCGACGTCGCGACTTTCCTGCTTAACGAAAAACGCGCCGAAATCCATACCATCGAGGCCCGCTTCAAGGTCAACGTGCTCTTGGTGCCGAATACCTACCTCGAGACACCCAACTACAAGGTGCAGCGTTTGCGCCACGATGATTTGAATCAGGCCGAGCCGCTGCCGCCATCGTTCACCATGGTCGAGCGGCCCGAGGAAGAAGATCCCGTCAAACAGCGCAAAGACGAAGCCCGGGAACCGCGCCAGGAAGCAGTCGTCAAGGGCATCCCGCCGGGGCAGCCTGCTCCGATGCCGGTCGCCCGCAGCGTCGCGGCACCTGCCGAGGATAACTGGCTCACCAAGGTACTGGGTTGGTTCCGGCCCAAGGCTTCCGAGCCGACGCCGCAACCCGTAGCGGTTCGCACCGAAACGTCTCGCGACGCACGCGGGCGTGGACACCAGGACCGCGATCGGCGCGGAAACCAGCGCGACGCTTCGCGTGAAGGTCGAGAAGGCCATCGCGATCAGCGGGATGGATCGAAGCCGAGGGCTCCTCAGGGTGGCGCGCAGGCGCGGCGTGAGCGCGAGCCTCGGGATGGTCAGCGCAGCGAAGGACGCAATGACGCTCGTGAAGGAGCGCGCGAACCACAGAAACAGCGTCCTCCGCGTGAGCCCAGACCGGCTCAGGAACCGCGCGCGACTGCCGACCAGGCACCCGCGATCACGCAACCGCAGCCTGGCGCTGTCAAGGAAGGAGAACACGGTGAAGGCGGTCGCCGTCGCCGCCGCGGCCGCGGCGGCAGGGATCGTGGAGAGCGCGCCGAGCAAGGCGAGGTCCGCGAGCCACGTGCACCTCGAGGTGATCGGGCCGAACGCCGGCCCGCCGTAGCAGCGCCTGACGCGTCGCCGGAGCAAATGATATTGCCGTCTTCCGCGATGCCAACGCAGTCGCTCGTATACGACGCTCAGAATGAAGGGGACTCGCGTAACGAAGGATTGAATACCACTTCGACGGAGATGGCGCCGCACGAACACGAGTTGGATAGTGAACGGACGATGCCGAACGAGAGGTTCGACATCGCGTCGCATCCGATCGGACCGCAATCGATGACAAGCGCGCCCGATGGCGACGATGATGACTCCCCGCCACCGACTCACTTTGTCGAGATCAAGTTACCGCCTGCCGCGCCAGCGCACGCGGAACGGCCTGCGCAGCCCGAGGAGTCGACTGCATATTCGACGACGACGGCCGAGCGTGCCGAGCCTGCGCCGAAGGCGGTGTGGACAGCGGAACTCGAGCCTGCAGCCGCGCAGGTTTCTGTTCCGATCGCTTTGCCGCCGGCTTCGCAACCGGAGCTACCGAAGATCTCCTTGGAGTTGCCGCCTGACTCCAATCTCGTGCTCGTCGAGACGGCGCGCCATCAGTCCGATGCACCGACATCCGACCAGCCCGAAACCGCACGCCCGCGCCGAGTGCGGCCGCCACGGGTCGAGGTCAAGGATGAACCGCTGCAGTTGGTCGAGACCGCGCACAAGGACCCGGGTCACGGCGCATAACGCGTGCCGCGTAGCAAACGTTTGAAGCGGGCCTTGCGCCCGCTTTTTTTGTGCGCTGGCGACGCCGCAACTGCAATGTCGCAGGTACCATGCCCGTTGCGAGCTGCTTAGCGCGCGCTTTCTTTCCCAAGGGCGCGCTGAATAGCGACCAGCAAAGGCGCGGCGCAGCGCTCGACCAGATCGAGCACGCGCTCGAAATCCTCTTGCCTGCCGTAGTAGGGGTCGGGGACATCGCGCAACCCGAGCTCAGGCGCGAAGTCGAGGAACAGTCCAAGATGGCCACCGTGATCCGCGGGCCTCAAGGACTTCAGAAAGCGCAGGTTCTGCCCGTCCATCGCCATAATCCATTCGAAGCGATTGAAATCCTCAACCTCGAAGCGCCGCGCTCGCTGGGCGGAAAGATCGTAGCCGCGTTGTTTCGCGGCGCGCATCGCGCGGGGGTCGGGCTGTTCTCCCAGCTGATAGTCGTGGGTCCCGGCTGAATCGATGGTGATGCGACCGGAGAGTCGCTCGCGTTCGACCAGCATGCGAAACACGCCTTCGGCGATTGGCGAACGACAGATGTTGCCGGTGCAGACGAACAAGACGTTCGCAGTAGTGTCCTTACTCAAATCGTTTTAGCGCTGAGATCAGCCGCAGCCTCGAATGACCGATCGGGCTGGCCGGTGGCACTCTCGCGCTCGCTGAACAGATCGGCAGATTGCTCGGCGGTATCGGCGGCAACCTCCGTCTCGCTTACGTCTTCCTCCGCGAATGTGATCGCCTGCTCGAAACGGCGGCGCGCCGCCTGTTCGATGCCGCTTCCGACAAAGAGCGCCGCGACGCCCGCGGCAATGGCGCCTGCCACCGCAAAGAGCCAGTAACCGACGATAACCAGCGTCGCGCCGACGATCGCCGCGATCCACCAACCCTCGGATGGGCGGCGCCTGATCGATTCGAGATGGCGCCGGGCATCCTCCAGCCGGACCCGCACGCGCGTGCGCTCGAAGAGCTCGAGCTCCCGCTGCTTGGCAATGAGCCTCCCGCGCAGCGTTTCGTGAGACACCCTAAAGTACAGGGCGCGAAGGTCGCGCCGCTTTGCGGCATCGAGCGGGAGCGGCTCCGGATGTTCGGGCGGTTCGCTGCCCGCCGCTGTGTCGCGCAGTTGGCTGGCGGCGTCGCTGACGCCGGCGTTGCGTTCCAATTCGCTCAGCTGCGCACGCAGGATTCGCCACCGGACGGCATATTCGCTATCGTTCACGCGTAGACTCGATTGACATTCCAGCTCACAGCCTCGTTAGTCACTCGATTAGCGGCTCAGTCCGTAAGCGACACACCAAAGAGCTTTTCCTTGAGCTGATAGAGCCGGTCACGCAGCTCGGCCGCTCTCTCGAACTCCAGATTTCTTGCCGCATCGAGCATTTCTTTTTCGATGCGCTTGAGCTCCCTCTCCAGATCCTTCTCGGGCATGGCCTCGTACTTGGCGTGCGCCTGGGCGGCCTTGAGCTGTTTGCGCTCTTCGTCGATATCGTACACACCGTCGATGATGTCCTTGATGCGCTTGGTCACGCCAACCGGCGTAATGCCCATTTTCTTGTTCCAGGCGAGCTGCCTGTCTCTACGCCGTGTCGTCTCGCCGATTGCCGCCTTCATCGAGTCCGTCATCTTGTCGGCATACAAAATCGCCATGCCGGTGAGATGCCGAGATGCGCGCCCGATAGTCTGAATAAGCGAGCGCTCGGAGCGCAGGAATCCTTCCTTGTCGGCGTCGAGGATTGCGACCAGCGACACTTCCGGCAAGTCCAATCCCTCGCGCAGCAAATTAATGCCGACGAGCACGTCGAATTCCCCCAACCTCAGGTCGCGGATGATTTCCACGCGTTCCACGGTATCGATGTCCGAATGCAGGTATCGAACCTTGACCCCATGCTCGTTCAGATAGTCGGTCAGATCCTCGGCCATCCGCTTGGTAAGCGTCGTGACCAGCACGCGCTCGTTCTTCGCGACGCGCAGATTGATCTCCGACAGCAGGTCGTCGACCTGGGTCTGCGCGGGCCGTACCTCGAGCAACGGATCGACCAAGCCCGTTGGCCGCACGAGTTGCTCGACCACCTGCCCGGCGTGCGTCTTCTCGTACTCGGCCGGCGTCGCCGAGACGAAGACTGCCTGCGGCAGCAGCTTCTCGAACTCATCGAAGCGCAGCGGACGATTGTCCAATGCCGATGGAAGCCGGAAGCCGTAGTTGACCAGGTTTTCCTTGCGCGCCCGATCGCCGCGAAACATTCCGCCGACCTGCGGGATCGTGACATGCGATTCGTCGATGAAAGCCAGCGCGTTTCTGGGCAGATAGTCGATCAGCGTCGGAGGAGGCTCGCCCGGCGCACGCCCGGATAGATGGCGCGAATAGTTCTCGATACCTTTGCAAAAGCCGATTTCGATCATCATCTCGATGTCGAATCGCGTTCGCTGCTCGATTCGCTGCGCCTCGATCAGCTTCATCTGTCCGGTGAAAAATTCCTTTTGGGCCGCAAGCTCGACCTTTACCTTCTCCACCGCGTCGAGCACCTTGTGGCGACCGGTCACATAGTGGCTCGACGGGAACACGGTAAACCGCGCAAGCTTTTGACGGATATGTCCCGTCAGCGGATCGAACAGCTGCAGCGACTCGACCTCGTCGTCGAAGAGCGACAGCCGAATGGCATTGTCGGCGTGCTCGGCAGGGAAGATGTCCAGAACGTCGCCGTGGACACGAAACGTTCCGCGTCGAAACTCCATTTCGTTTCTCTGGTACTGCATTTCCGTCAACCGCTTGATCGCGTCGCGCTGGCTCAGCCGATCGCCCTGATGGAGGTGCAGGATCATGCTGTGGTATTCGGAGGGATCCCCTATGCCGTAGATCGCCGAAACCGTGGCGACGACGATGCAATCCGGCCTCTCCAGAATCGACTTGGTCGCCGAGAGCCGCATCTGCTCGATGTGCTCGTTGATCGACGAATCCTTCTCGATGTACAAATCCCGGGAAGGCACATAAGCCTCGGGCTGGTAGTAGTCGTAATACGAGACGAAATATTCGACGGAATTCTTGGGAAAGAATTCGCGGAACTCGGAATAGAGCTGCGCCGCGAGGGTCTTGTTGGGTGCGAGCACGATCGCCGGCCGGCCCGTGCGGGCAATGACGTTGGCCATGGTGTAGGTCTTGCCCGAACCGGTCACGCCGAGGAGCGTCTGGTAGGAGAGCCCGTCCTCGATGCCCTCGATCAGCTTGTCGATCGCCTCCGGCTGGTCGCCGGCCGGCTGGAACGGCTGGTGCAGCTCGTAGGGGCTATTGGGAAACGATACGATCATGGACATTCCGCGCAATCGAAATCCGCCATTTTAGCCCACTCGGCAAGGCTAGCGCATGCCGTACCCGGCACCGGTTCGTGCAGCCTTGCATCCGCCGCGAAAAAGTCTCAGGCGGAGGCTTGGCGGAGCTGCGGTAAAATACCGTCTCCCTCGCGCCAGCTTTTTCCGGAACCCAATGAGCCTACTCACCGCCCGCGTTCAAGCGATCAAGCCCTCACCGACGCTCGCCGTCACCGCCCAGGCCGCCAAGCTCAAAGCCGAAGGCAAGGATGTCGTCAGTCTCGGCGCCGGCGAGCCTGACTTCGATACGCCGCAACACATCAAGGATGCGGCGATCGCGGCCATCAACCGCGGATTCACCAAGTACACCAACGTCGGAGGCATCCCGACGCTCAAGGCAGCGGTCATCGCCAAGTTCAAGCGCGATAACGGACTCGATTACGGCACCGGGCAGGTGCTGGTCTCAGTTGGTGGCAAACAGAGCATTTTCAACCTTTGCCAGGCGGTCGTCGACGTCGGCGATGAAGTGATCATTCCGGCTCCGTATTGGGTGTCGTACCCGGACATCGCGCTCATTTGCGATGGCAAGCCGGTAATCGTCGAGGCCGGCGTGGATCAGGGCTTTCGCATCACGTCGCAACAGCTCGAGGCCGCGATCACGCCGCGCAGCAAGCTCTTTTTCATCAATAGTCCGAGCAATCCCACCGGCGCGGTGTATTCAGCGGCCGAATTGAAAGCGCTAGGCGCGGTGCTGCGCCGGCATCCGCAGGTATTGATCGCGACCGACGACATGTACGAGCACATCAAGCTCGAGGATTACGACTTCGTCAATATCGTGAACGCGTGCCCCGACCTGTACGATCGCACGATCGTGCTCAATGGCGTGTCGAAGGCCTATTCGATGACCGGATGGCGAATTGGCTATTGCGGCGGACCGCAGGCAATCATCACTGCGATGGAAAATGTCCAGTCGCAGTCCACGTCGAATCCGACATCGATCTCGCAAGTTGCGGCCGAGGCTGCGCTCAACGGCGATCAAAGCTGCATAGCGCCGATGGTCAAGGCGTTTCGCGAGCGTCACGAGTACGTCGTCGACGCTCTCAACGCGATGCCGGGAGTGAGATGTCTTCGCGCCGGCGGCGCGTTCTATGCATATCCCTATCTGGGAGATGCAATCCGCGGCCTGCATGCGAAGGGACTCATCGCATCGCCCACTGACCTCGCCTTCTCAGCCTATCTGCTGGAAAAAGCTCTGGTCGCGGTCGTGCCTGGTTCGGCATTCGGCACTGAAGGTTACGTCCGCATGTCATTCGCGACTTCGATGGCCAATTTGGAAAAAGCGATGACCCGGATGCGTTCCGTGCTCGAGCCAGTGGCACTTCCTCAGACGATCAGTTGACGCCAACGCGCTGAGGAAAAAATCGACATCTAAGCCATGAATTTCAATGACATGCGAGATGCAGCGCTTTGACAGCGCGGCACGTTGCGCTATAATTCAAAGTTGTCCAGCGCGGGAATAGCTCAGTTGGTAGAGCGCAACCTTGCCAAGGTTGA
>OCZU010000325.1_pt1 | contig 33459 bp, 17 predicted proteins | sample 1539001 | NCBI WGS metagenome assembly OCZU01 (sample SAMEA3539306, study PRJEB22396) | soil metagenome | biome: tundra; feature: field; material: soil | place: USA | collected 2010-05 | depth 0.15 m | reverse complement strand
ACGATGCGTCGCCCTGCAATTGCGTGAACTGAAACGGCGTGTAGTTATGATATTCTACCATCAGACGATTGGAAACCGTGTCCGTTGGAAGAGAATTCAACCACGACGTGTCGCCGCCGCCTTGCAGCACCAGCCAGCGGTTGGTGTTATTGCCACCGACGCCGCGAACCGCGTTCACGAAAGTCTGATAGTAATACATCAACGTGTTCATCGCGGCGGGACTGCCTACGTCTGGCTCGTTCGAGGCGGCAAACAGCAAATGGTTGTCGTAACCGGCAAAGGTGGTGGCAATCTGTGTCCAGTAGGCCTTCACCTTGGCGTTGATGGTGGGATCCACCGTTGTCCCAAGGTTGCTTTGCAGCCAGCCATCGTCCCAGTGATCGTTGATCATGACATACATTCCCGCAGCGATGGCCCCGTCAACCGTCTGTTTGACCTGCGCCATGTAAGTGGAGCTGATCAGGTAGTTGGTGGCGTTGGCGGTGATGTTGGTGGTGGCGGTCATGTCCCACGCGCACGGGATGCGAACGGCGTTGAACCCGTTTTGGACGGCAGAGTAGAACAGCGCCACGTTTGGCGGACCCCAGTTCAACTCCAGCGCATTTCCGACGTTCATCCCGTAGGTTGGATTCGGCCACGGCATGGAAGCAGGTATATTGGTGCCTGCCGCTTGCAGACCAAGGTCAAACACCGCATCAAATTTGTGGCTGCTGCCGGTGGTGATCGTGCCGCCGTTGATGGGAATCAGCGCCATTTCGCCGCCGGCGTAGGCGTTTGTGGCCACGGCCAGCGCCGCATAGCCACCGCCAGATGGCAGTCTGCCGAAAGAAAAAGCGTAGGTTTGGTTCGTGCCCAACCGCACATTCAGCCCGCTCCATTGCAGCCAGTGGCCGTCGGTGAAACCGGGATTCGGCGCGCTGACCGTGACGAGCAACGTCGCCGTGCTGCCGCTCATCGAGTAAATGCGCAGATAATACGTCGGCGTGCTCGCGGGCGTGCCGTAGCCGCCGCCGTTGTCTAATCCCGCCGTCTTGATAGCGACCGACACGAGCTTCATCGCGTTGGCCCCGGTGGTGAAGGTCTGACCGGCGGCCGGATTGTTGTCGGTGTAGTAATTTTTCCCGTCAGGAAATGTCTGGTTGCCGTTGGTGGAGAGCTGGAAAATGTCGTTCGCTCCGGGACTCTGCGCGCCAGATCCGATGTCGGTAATTGTTTGCGCATGTAAACTACCTGCCAAGCCGACGGCGAAGAGTTGCAAAATAAGACTGCTAATGGCGGTGTTCACTCTGCCTTTATAACGTAAATGCGCCTGGAAAGACAGTCGTAAGTTCTCACGACGCTGGCGCCAGCGCGAGCACATCTCGACTGCGCAGCGTGTCAACTCCGATCGGGTGAATACGAATCGCACCGTCAGTCACCGCCTCCGCCGGCGGGCAACACGGAGATTTGCCGCTGACGGCTACATCGTGATGACCGCGCGCACACTGGACATTTCGTTTGGGGATTGATGAGCGTTGACCCGAAAGCTTTTGAGCCGGTCTTCCGGCAGAACTGGGAGAACGCCCGGCACATCAAGAGCGAGCGCATCTGGTTCATGAACATCTTCTCGGTGATCAGCGCCGGCGCGTTGAGGGTTGCTGCAACTTTCGCTGCTCTTGTTTATGTGAGGCTCTTTTCGCTGATCGGCTTGCTGATCAGCCTCCGGCTGAAAGTGGAGTTGGAGGAGTGCTTGGGAAAGCTTCAGGCGCTATTCACATTTGTAGAACCGCAGCGTGCCTCGCGCCTGCAATTGTATGGAAAACCAGACAACAAAAATGATCGCCGCACGGCAACCCAAAACCCTGCGGCGATCTTGTCAGTCTGTCAAACGGCCTACCTCAGCCTAATTACTTGGACAATCGGAAAAATTGCATTGTCGCGCTAATCACTGGGCTGGCCCGGGATTCGACAGCCGGAAGAATGCTGACGGCGAAACCGGGCCACCCACCGTACCGTCAACTGTCGGCAGGCATGCGCCGGGGATCAAAGTCCATTTCAACGTAGTTCCCATCAGCTGTGGACTGGTATTCGTGATACCAACACCACTTCCGTAATAGTTGGGTGAGAACCACACATTGGTACCACTGTTCAGCCTGGCTTTTGTTGCCATTCCGTACCCATCATCTGGAACGGTCCAATTCACCCAGTAAGGTGTGTTGGTTGAGACTTGAAACACGCTGCCAGCATTGTTGGCGTTGGCCGAGTTCAAGGAAAAGCCCGGATTCCAGAGACTGGTGTTTAAAACGTCATCCTTTGTGAAATCGTCATACTCGTTTCCATCAATCACATTCGTAATGGCAATCTTACTGTAGGTTATCCATTGGCCCCAACCTCCTTGATTATTCGGAGCAGTTCCAAAGTCAATAATCAGGGGATTCGCGAAATCAGACAACCAAGTGGGATCATTCGGCAAGCTGAAGGATCCCGAAGTGCCATCCGGCGCGGTAACCGTGCCGTCCGTGTCATTGGTAAAGGTTAATGTCCACGTGCCGCGACCGTTGGTGCTGGTGGTGGTCAGCAATGGGAGGACGTTATTATTCTGGCCAGCTTGTGGCGCGTTGGTTTTCCAATCAATTCTTGTCGTAAACCCTGAATCCTGATGCGTAATTTGCCACGCGAGGGCATTTTGGCCGTTGTAAACGCCAAACGGGTCGCCGGGGTTACCATTCTGAAGGAACTGGGCGTAGAGCGTATAATTGTTCACGGTATCGAAGTCGGCAAATGTAATCGAATAACTCACCGGATTATCGGGAGTTGCCACGCCAACCCAAGATTGGTTGAGGTCCACCGTTCCAAACCCTTCCTGATTGTATGTTTGGGTGTTGTCCTGGGCAAAAACTCTCAACCCCGGCTTGGCGGGCACAAGAGCCATTGTCGGGGGCGGGGGCGGGGGCGGGTTTGACATCGTTATTGAAATATTAGCAAGATCAATCTCTACGATGCCAGGGTAATTGTGACCAGCCATGAAGAAGGCAATGAAAAAGCTAAAAGTGCCGTCGGTCGGATTAAGCGGGGCCGCATTTGCCGTTCCGAAACTGGCGAGATTCACCGAATAATGTATGTATCCCGACCCCGCGGGCGGAAAAAAGGCAGTAGGGACATTGCTTTGGCAACCATCGCCAGAATACTCACCACTATTGTTTCCGTAAAGGCCAATGGAAGGACCGACAAATCCTCCGATGCCGTTGATAGAGGCGCCACCCGAGACTGCAATGTCGAAATTGAGGGTGTAAGCTCGGAGTGACGTATTGGTGTTGCCGCCGACGACCGGTATCCGATTAATTCTCAACCCAAAGTTTAGGGCATTAGGGAAATTAGCAGGGTCAGTGTCGAATAGGAATGCACAATTATTAGTGTGTGTATAACTCGGATCCAGATCCGGCAGAGTATCCGGAAGATTATTGGTGATCATTACCAAGGGGTGACCATACCCCGCCGCAGTAAAGTTAAAAGCCACCGCGCCATACGTGACATCATCACTGTTCGCGCCCACCGGAAACTGATCGAAGTCATCGTGCCAGACGTTGGTTTGCGCGCGGGTTGACGCGGTCAAGCCGCTCAACGCGGCGATCAAGGATATTGTTGGGATTATTTTTTTCATAACAGGGACATAATGTGGGTTACGGGTTTTGCCGTTGTTTATAGAATAGTTGTATCCAAGGAGGCCGCATTGGTCTATGAGTAGCAATACGCAGAGAATGAGTATGAATACTCATCCGCACGGCTCGAAGTCGCGCTTGATCAAAGTGGCCAATCTGTTATGAAACGTGCGGCATTCGGGCGGCTGTTCCGTCGCCGAAATTGATTTTATGTTTTGCAACCCCACGCCTTATTGGTCGCAGAGGTAAAGAGAGTGCGTCCGCTGCAATGAGAGTGTACATTCGCGCAGTCGTCCTGCTGTTCTCAGTCGCGGTTGTGTTGGGGTGCGGCGACTGGAAACTTGCCGCCGCTACCGTCGAAAGCGTTGCCGGGGAGGCACCCAGCTATTTCGTTACCAACGTGGTGCAATTCAGAAGCTTGTCCGGCGAAGATTTCCTTGCAGGCTGTGCGTTTCGTCTGACCGGCGTAGTGACGTTGGTTGATACGAATCGGAAATTCCTGGTCCTGCAAGACTCGACCGGAGCAGTAGCGCTGAATTCTCACATCGAGGGATTGAACCTCCAAGTTGGAGAACTCGTATCCCTGGAGGTGTCCAATTGCTGTCCATCTTTTGTGAAATTCCCGGACTACCCGCATCGTCCGTCGGGCTGGGACATCCGCAGTTCTTTTGAGGCGCCGATGAATTGGGGCGAGTATCACCTGACTCGGATGCGAGGTTATCTGCACCCGCCGGTCAGCGGGCAGTACACGTTTTGGATCGCGAGTGATAATTCCTCGGAGCTGTGGTTGAGCCTCGATGCCGAGCCATCCAAAATCAGAAAGATCGCGTCCATAGCGCGCTTCGCCTGGACGCTCTCGCGTGAATGGTCGAAGTTTCCTTCACAACGCTCGGAGGCCATATGGTTGGATGCCGGCCAGAGCTACTACATCGAATCGCTTCAAGAGCAAACGGGCGGCGGAGAAAATATGGCGGCCGCTTGGCAGGGCCCGGGAATCAGCCAATCCGTCATCACCGCCGCGCATCTCACTCCCTGGAACAAAGGCCGCTACGCCACGGCTTTTTCTCCGACGAACGGCATCCTCCGCGAGTACTGGACGAATTACTCTGCCGGCGATTTGAGCGGCGTCGGTGGAGCGCGACCGTTTGAATCCGCGTTGAGCGTGGAAGAACTTCATGTGATCGCTCGCGGCGCAGGACAATTACCGAAGCCTTACCGAATCTCTGCGAATCAACCATGGCTGACGAAGAATAACTATCGTTGGGTGGAAGTGGAAGGAATGGTGAGATTTGCCGGCGAAGAAGGAGACAACGTCTTTCTTGAGCTTTCAGATGACAAAGCGCAAGTGCAAGTGCGCGCGTTGCGCTGGAATCCAGCGCTGTCGCGGATCGCCCGCAATGTTCCCGTTCGCATCGAAGGCGTCTGCGAAGGAGTTTATAATGAAACGGGAATTCTGGTGCCTGGCTTGATCTGGGTTACAACCGAGGATGGTGTTTCTGTTGTTGAGACCGCAAACACCAATCCGATTTCAATTTCGGCGGATCAGTCGCTCAGAGCCATCCCGATTCAAACCGCGACGGCTATCGTTGGTTTTTTTGGGACGCGCGGCGTGGTGACGTTCAATGATCGGGTGTTGGGCAAAGACTGTCTCTTCGTTCAAGAGGGCAGTGCGGCGATGTCTGTATCTCTCGAAAATTTTTCCTACAAAAGTCCGTTGAAGGTTGGACAGCTGGTTGATCTCGGCGGCAGTTTGCAGCCGGGAAAATTTCTTCCGATCATCACGCCATTGGTCATCACGGAAGTCGGCTGGCGCTCGTTGCCTGTGCCGATCTCCGAGCCGATTCAATCTCCCATCCCAGCAAATCGAGACGGGCGATGGACGGAAATTCAAGGCGTGGTGCATTCGGTAAATCCCAACGGAACCCTCTCCGTCATGGGACCGCGCGAACCGATTTGCATCTGGCTCGGCAACACAACTTCCAATGGACTCACCCGCTACGTGGATACCAAGCTGCGTGCGTGGGGCGTGCTCTCGATGACAACTGTGGATACTCCCGCGTTGCTCGTGCCGTCCCGCAGCTTTGTTGAAGTGGATGAAGACGCGCCTGCGAATCCGTTCGGCGTGCCAGTTCGTTCGATTGCGGATCTCATTCGGGAAGTCGTTGATCCAGCATCGCTTCATCGTGCGAGAGTGACTGGCGAAGTGACCTTGCGGGATGCTGAATGGTTTTTCATTCAGGACGGCACCGGCGGCATCCGGGTGCAAACGCTCAATACCCCAGCGGTGAAAATTGGCGACGCAGTCGAAGTGGTTGGTTTTCCGATGGCGCGCGGCGCAACGCGAATTTTGTCCGACGCCATCGTGCGCGCTGCGACGGGAATTCGCCGAGCCGAGCCGTCGAAACTTGACTTGAGCGAAGCACTGCCGGTCAGCCAGAACGGCAGCTTGATCAGAATCCAAGCCAGTTTGCTCTCGGCGAGGACGATTGGGAACAGTCAAATCCTGGAACTGCAAGAGGGACGACGCGTGTTCACCGCAACGCTTTCGACAGACCACGGGCGTTTAATCGAAATCGTTCCGGGCAGTCAACTCGGAATCACCGGCGTGTGCGACACTGAAAGCACCGCGCTGCCGCCTGGAACCACCGCGAAAGAAAAAGCCGCTCTCGCCTCGCTCAATATCTGGCTGCGAAGTCCGGACGACGTGAAAGTTTTGCAGGGTTCGCCATGGTGGACATTGAGACGAACCGCAAATTTGGTGGGCACGCTGCTGACGGTGCTGGTCGTGGCGTTACTTTGGGTTCACCTCCTGCGACGTCGGTTGGAGCGGCAGCAAGCCGATCAACTCGCGTTTTCGCGCCATGTTCTGGAGCGTCTGGAGGAAGAGCGGCGCCAGATTGCAGCCAACCTGCACGACAGTCTGGGACAAATTCTGCTGGTGATTAAAAATCAGGCATTGCTCGGCATTCAACGCCCGCCGGATGTACAAGGGTTGCGACAGCGTCTTGACGAAATTTCCAGCGCCAGTTCCCAAGCGATTGAGGAAGTGCGCCAAATCACTCACGGCTTGCGGCCCTACCAGTTGGATCGGTTAGGTCTGACCCAGGCGATTCGGACTTCGGTCAGTCAGGCCACGGCGAACGATTCAATTTCCTTTGCCACGCGGGTAGAGGACGTAGATGGGCTGTTCGACAAGGACGCTGAAATTCACTTTTATCGCATTGTGCAGGAAGCCGTCACGAACGTGGTCAAACATTCTGCGGCCACGGAAGCGGCCGTGGTGATCAAGAAACGGACGGCGGCGGTGTCGTTATCCATCCGCGACAATGGCCGGGGATTCGATCCCGCGAAACCGTCTTCCGGGCCGCACGACCTCGGATATGGACTCAGCGGCATCGCCGAGCGGGTGCGCATGCTTGGGGGGACTTTGGCGATTGACTCCAGACCGGGTGAAGGCACTAGCTTAACGGTCGAAGTTCCGCTGCGAATACTTAAACATGATACGGGAAGTAACAGTGCTGATCGTGGATGACCATCCACTCCTGCGCCGCGGGTTGCGCGATGTCATCGAACACAACTCACGCTTCAAGATTGTGGGCGAAGCCTCTGACGGCGAAGACGCGCTGCGGCAGCTGGCCTGCCTGAAACCCCAAATCGCAATCCTCGACATCGACATGCCCCGTCTCAATGGGCTGGAAACGATTCGCGCGATCCGACAACTTCCGTTCGCCGTCAAAGTGATCATTTTGACGATGTACAAGGAAGAGGACATGTTCAACGCCGCGATGGATTCGGGTGCGAAAGCCTACGTTCTGAAAGAAAACGCCGCGAATGAAATTGTGGATGCGCTCGAAAAGGTGGATCGCGGCGAGGCCTTTGTGAGTGGCATGATGCTGGAGGCTGGACAGCGCCGCAATGAACGTGTTCGGGACTTGCTGTTGAGCAAACCGCAAATCGAGGCCCTCACGCCGGCGGAACGCCGCATCCTCAAACTCATCGGCGAGGATTACACCAGCAAAGAAATCGCCGACCTCCTCAAGCTCAGCGTTAGAACGGTGGACAATCACCGCCAGCACATTTGCAACAAACTGAAGCTGCACGGAACGCACAGCCTGTTGAAGTTCGCCTTCGACAACAGCGCCTATTTGTAAGTTGGTTTTCAACCTCGGTTGCTATGGGGTGCGAATCGCTAACCGGGCTAATGCAGCATCAGGCGGCCCCGGCTCGCGAATCTCTGAGTATTTCTACTCATTGCAAACGGTAGCTGCTGATGCTACCAAAACTCTATGAGCCTTAATACTGTCGCAGGGGCAAATCTGCCCTCAGGCACGCATGCTGCAATTTGCGAGATCCGTGCCCGTAAAAATGCCTTCACTTTGATTGAATTGCTGGTCGTCATTGCCATCATTGCCATTCTGGCGGCGATGCTATTGCCAGCCTTGGCGACCGCCAAAGAGAAGGCTCAACGGCTAACCAGTTTGAACAATGAAAAGCAGCTTTATCTCGGTTTGCACATGTTTGCCGACGATAACAAAGACAAGCTTCCCGTTGTCCTCGGAGGAGCGTGGTGTTGGGATATTACCGCGAACGTGTGTTCGGGCATGATTCAAAACGGCTGCCAGAAGAAGACCTTTTATTGTCCCAGCACGGCGCCGCAATATACGGACAAGGAAAACTTTTTAGATCCCAGTCCCAACTCGTTGTGGACCTTTGGATTCCCAACGGGGACTCCCGAGGACAGCACCACGACTTTTCACATCACCGGCTACACGTTTGCTTTCGGCGGGACGGGTTCCAAACTATACCCGCGCTACCAGAACTCCACAATACTGGCGGAAACCCACGCCCTTGGCGCGACTTCTTCATTGGTGGATAATACCGCAGACCGTGTGCTGATTGCTGACATCATGCTCAGCAATGGCAGTTCCTATCCTGCCAACGCGAACGAACCGTTTCAAGGTATAGGCGGCGGATTTTACAAAACCCATTTGAGCGCGCACCTTAAGAAAGGCGTGCCAATGGGGGGAAATATTGGCTATAAAGACGGCCATGCGCAGTGGAAGAAACTCAACTCCCCGCCTGCAGGGTTCTCGGCTCCGACCACCGGCCCGTGGTTGAATAGCGAGGATACCTACACGATGGTGCGCACCTCCTCCGGCCCGTTCTTTTGGTGGTGAGCGGTTTGCGGAGGAATATCTTTGGCAAATCACTCCGCCAAAGCGCGAATTTCGGAACTTCAACATTGGAAGGGTCGCCAGCGATTGCCGATGGAAATTTGTCTTTGACCAGATCCGAGCTTTAACCCGTTTGGCATAAGTGTATTTGCTCATATACAAGCAGCATCACCGCAAATATGGTGTCTAAACATGCAACCGGAACACAGTGCTCTTGATAAACTTCCGGCATGGATTCTGGCCGTTTCACAACCCTGATCATTATCTCTCTGTGCGTTACAAAATTAGATTCATACCGGCCTCTATTCTCGCCTTGCTCGCAATGTTCGTCGTGTTCTTGGCCCGCGGTGATTATCCAATAGTCTCGCAACGTTATGCGGCTGATCCCACCGGTGTCGAGTTCAACGGACGCATTTACCTCTACTGCTCCAACGACGATGACAATGGGACGAACGGCTACATCATGCATTCAATCACCTGTTTTTCGTCCGATGACCTGAAGAATTGGACGGATCACGGCGTGGTTTTCGACGTGCCCACCAGCGCCTCGTGGGCAAGTCTGGCTTGGGCGCCGTCGGCCATTTCCAACAATAAAAAAATGTATCTCTATTTCGCCAACGGCGCGGGCACCATCGGCGTGGCGACGAGCAGCGTGCCCGCCGGACCTTTCGTTGACGCTCGCGGCAGCGCGCTGATCAGTGGCTCCACTCCCGGCGCGTCCACTTCCACACAGTGGCTTTTCGATCCTTGCGCATTCATTGATGACAACGGCCAACCCTACCTCTATTTCGGCGGACAATATCCGACCAACGCGCGCGTCATTCTGCTCAACACAAACCTGACCAGCGTCAACGGTTCGGCGATGCCGGTCTTTGCTACGAATTTTTTTGAAGCCTCGTACATGCACAAGCGCGGCAGCATGTATTATTACACATACTGCAACCGATTTGAGGTCGGCGCGGTGATCTATTGCGAGACGAATTCCAATCCGACAAATGGATTCGTCCCGCAAGGAACTGTGCTGGCGAATCCGCCGGTCAACGTCAATAACAACAATCACCATTCGATTTTTAGCTATCTGGGAAATTGGTACATCGCCTATCACAACCGCGCCGCCGCAAAACAGAACGGGCTTTCGGACGCCGACTCAGTTTACAAGCGCAGCCTGTGTCTCGACCAAGTGAGCTACAACGCAGACGGATCCATCCACCAAGTCACCATCACCACGGACGGCCTGCCGCAGTTGAAAAATCTCAATCCCTACACTCGCGTCGAGGGCGAAACGATCGCGCAACAAAGTGGGATCGAGACCGAAGTTTGCAGCGAAGGCGGTCTGGATGTGACTTCCATCACTAACGGCTGCTGGATCAGAGTCAGGGGAATTAATTTTAGTGCGGGCGCATCCGTGTTTTACGCACGCGTCGCCAGCGCGGGCGGCGGTGGCAACATCGAACTGCACCTCGATGGTCTCGGCGGGGCGCTCATCGGCACGTGTGCCATATCGCCCACCGGCGGCTGGCAGGCGTGGACGACCGCCTCTTGCGCTGTCAGTGGCGCGTCGGGCGTGCGTGATCTTTATCTCAAGTTCACCGGCGGTGCGGGCAACTTGTTCACCCTGAACTGGTGGGAATTTCAGGCTGGCTCCGTTTCCGGAAGCACCACGATTGACACGACCACCACCTATCAAACAATCGAAGGTTTGGGCGGTGCGACGGCTTTTTACGCGGGTTGGATTAAAGATCATCCTTACAAGGAGGAAATTTATACGAACGCTTTCGCTGGACTGAATCTTTCCATGCTGCGGCTCGGCGGTTGGTATCGTTACCAGACGACTTTGGCTGGTTTCGATTCAGCGGCCACCGACATCGTTTCAAATGGCAATCGTTTTCTCGGTCATCCGGTTCCGGTTTTGATAAGCTCATGGTCACCTCCCGCATTTCTGAAAAGCAACGGGCAAGTCGGCAATGGCGGCTCGTTGATCATCACCAACGGCGGATTCGCTTACACGAGCTTCGCCAACTACTGGTACGACACGCTCCAGGCATACAAATCAAACGGCGTCGCAGCCACGTGGATCAGCATTCAAAACGAACCGGATTGGATTGCCGGATACGACTCCTGCGTTTTTCATCCGAACGAAGACACAGTGAACGGAACGAACTATGCCAGTTACTCCAAAGCGCTCGATGCAGTCTTTCAGCGCCTGACCAATCTGCCGTCGCCGCCGAAAATTCTCGCGCCTGAATGTGTCCACATCCGCTTCAACGACTTGACGGGCTACGCCGCAACGATGAACGCGAACAGCTTTTATGGTGTCACAACGCATCTGTACGGCGACAGCACCGACGGTACGCCTGATGGATTCAAAGGCAGTTTCAGTTCGGCCACCAATGTCTTCCCCACCAAGCCGCATTTCATGACGGAATATGGAATCACCGGCGTCACGAACATGAGCCCAATGATCGAACTCGCCTGGATAATGCACAACGCGCTCACGGTTGAAAGAGTCAGCGGCTACAATTTCTGGAATCTGATCTGGCCGGGCTCGGACGGCGGTCTGATCCAAATCGAAAATCCTTACGACGGCAGCCGCGCCAGTTGGACCAACGCGCCGCCCGGCACGCCTACGCAATCGCATGGCTGGTGGCTCTCGCCGACTTATTGGGCAATGAAACATTTCTCGTATTTCATTCAGCCTGGATTCCGGCGAGTGGCCGTTACGTGCAACGACACAAACGCGCTGGCGTCAGCCTATCTTTCGCCCGACAACCTGCGGCTTGTAGCCGTGTTCATCAACAAAAGTACCAACGCGTCTTCCACTCTGACCATGAATTTTGGTTCCTTCCCATATTTCACTTCGAGCGTTTATCAGACTGCGGGCGCGAACCCATTCCTGCCGCTTGGCGCAGTTGGTTCGCAATTAAATCTGCCAGCTTCATCGCTCACAACCGTCGTATTGGACAAATTCGTCGCGGTCGGTTCCGCGAACAATCCCTGGCCGACCAACAGTGAAACCAGCGTTGCATTGAACAAGACGTTGAGTTGGACGCCGGGAAATAATGCCGTGACACACGCGCTTTATATGGGACTGAATTCCAACGCTGTGGCGCAAGCGACAACGGCGTCGCCGGAATTTCAGGGAATGCTTTCGACAAATTCCTTCACTCCGATCGTACTCGCCGGCAGTTCAACCTATTTCTGGCGCGTGGATGAAATCGCCCGAGCGAACACGAACACGGGCGTCGTATGGTCGTTCACCACCGTGCCCGCGCCGGCGCTCGTGCATCGCTACAGCTTCAGCGAGACGAGCGGCACGACCGTCGCCGATTCAATTGGTGGCTCTGCGTGGAACGGCACGCTTCCCAACAGCGGAACATTTTCGAGCGGCCAGTTGACGCTGGCATCCGCCTCGCAACAATACGTCGGCTTGCCCGCCGCGATCGTTGGCATGTTGAGCAACTTCACGATTGAGGCATGGTTGAAACTCAATTCAACGGCCAATTGGAACCGCATTTTTGACTTCGGCAACACCACCACGACTTACATGTTCCTGACGCCACAGAATGGAAGCACCAGCCGGGTGCGTTATGCGATCACGACCAGCGGTGCCGGCGGCGAGCAGCAAATCACCGGCACGTCTGCCTTGAGCGCCGGTGTCTGGTATCACGTCGCCGTGACACTCAGCGGGACCAACGGCGTTCTTTATCTGAACGGCGTTCCGGTGGGCACGAACAACAACATGACCCTGAAGCCTTCGAGTCTCGGCAACACCGCCAACAATTACATCGGAAAATCACAATACGCCGACCCTTACTTGAATGGATTAATGGATGAGTTCCGCATCTACACCGTGCCCCTCTCCGCCAGCGAAATCGCGGCAACCGAAGCGCTGGGACCAAATCAGTTGTTGAGCACCAACAGCCCAACCATCAGCGTGACCACGACGCCGATGAACCTGACTCTAACCTGGCCGCTCGCGAGCGCAGGCTTCAAGGTGCGATCAAACACGAATCTGGTTTCGGGCAATTGGGTAAACGTGACCTCGCCCGCGCCACAAATTATCGGCGGCCAGTGGCAAGTTACTCTACCGCTGTCGGGCGGTGACAACTCGATTTTTTATCGACTATCCAAATAAGCTGTCAGATGATGAAATCCAAAATGAACAAACCGATCCTTTCGCGTCTTGCCATCTCGGTGCTGCTGGCTGGCGGCGCACTTTTGGTTCTCGCCACGCCATCCACCCACGCCCAACCGGCTGCGCCGGCGACAGTGCTCATGCCTGCCGACACTTCGAAACCGCCTTTCGTCACGCCACTCAAATGGAAAGCCACGGATGTCTTGGTCAAACCGGTCTCCGATGAGACTCATAATCTGGTCTCCGTCAAAGACCCAAGCATTGTCCGTTACAATAACAGGTGGCACATCTATGCGACCACCGCCAATACCCGAGGTAACTGGAGCATAGTCTATCTTAGCTTTGCGGATTGGGCGGACGCCACCAACGCCAAGCCATACTACATTGACCAAAATCCAAACCTGCGCGGTTACCATTGCGCCCCGCAAATCTTCTACTTCCGCCCGCACAAGAAGTGGTATCTGATCTATCAATCGCAGCCGCCGCAGTATTCAACCACCGACGATCTTTCGAAGCCGGAAACCTGGACCAAGCCGGAAAGTTTCTTCACCAACAAGCCAGCCAACGCCGCGCGGCTCTGGATTGATTTCTTTGTAATTTGCGACGACACACATGCCTACCTTTTTTCAACCGGTGACGACGGACGCATGTATCGCAGCCGGACGAAGATTGAGGATTTCCCAAAAGGCATGAGCGACCCGGAAATCGCGATCCAAGGCCCGCGCAACGACGTTTTCGAAGGAGGCATGACTTACAAGATCAAAGGCACCAGCACTTATCTAACCTTGATCGAAGCCATCGGCCCGGCGCGCTACTATCGCGCGTGGACATCTGATCGTCTCGACGGAGAATGGACGCCAGTTCCAAACGCTACCACGTTCCAGAAACCCTTTGCGGGAATCAGCAACGTTACGTTCGAGGATGGGGTGGCGGCTTGGACGAAAGACATCAGTCACGGCGAGTTGATTCGCGATGGCTATGACGAGACTTTGACGATTGACCCGAACAATCTCCAGTTGCTCTTTCAAGGTCGCGATCCCGCGATCAATGCACGCTACGATCAATTGCCGTATAAACTCGGCCTGCTGAAATTGGATCATGCAAAGTAGCAGGGAGGAACTGATGCGTCATTTGCAATCGATGAACGGAAACAAATAACCCGTAGACCTGTAAAACATGAAAGTCAAAACGATCGGTTTCCTCACCATAATGGCGGGCTGCGTTGTTGCCCTTGCCCAAACCAACTCAATCTCCTCCACCAATGAGCCGGCGAACGACTGGAAGCCCGCGACATCCAACCAGCCGAGTAAGCAGTATCCACAGGTCAACTCGGAAGGCCGCGTTCGCGCCCGCGTCGTCGCGTCCCAGGCCCAGAGTGTCTTGCTCGACATAGGTGGCGCAAGATACCCGCTGGCCAAAGGCGAGGACGGCGCTTGGGTTGGCTACTCACGGCCCCAGGACGAAGGTTTCCACTACTACCAGCTCAATATTGACGGCGCGGCGGTTCCGGATCCCGGCAGCCTGTACTTTTACGGCGCCAGCCGGTGGGGCAGCGGTGTCGAAATCCCCGCCAAGGACGAGGATTTTTACGCGCTCAAGAACGTGTCTCACGGCCAGTTGCGGGAAGTTCATTACTTCTCGAAAAGCAGCAACTCAACCCGTCGCTGCTTCGTTTACACTCCGCCCGATTACGACAAGGATCCAAGCAAACGTTTTCCGGTGCTCTATCTTCAGCATGGCGCGGGTGAAGACGAAACAGGCTGGGGCAACCAAGGTCATGCTAACCTGATCATGGACAACCTGCTCGCCGACTTCAAAGCCAAGCCTTTCATTATCGTGATGGAAAACGGTGGCGGGATCGGCGGCGCTCGGCGAGGCGGTGCTTCTACTGCAAACTTGCCTCCCGCCGGGGCGACGACTACGAACAACGCCAGCGCGGCTGCCGCCGGTGCGACGAACGGCGCTCCCGCCGGCGGTCCTGGTGGTCCCGGTGGACGCACGTTTAACTTCAGTGCTTTTGAGCATGTTCTAACTGACGATTTGATTCCATTCATTGACGCCAACTACCGCACGATTCCGGATCAGCCGCATCGCGCGATGGCCGGCCTTTCCATGGGCGGCATGCAGACTCATACAATCACATTGGCCCATCTCGATGTGTTTTCGCACATCGGTATGTTCAGCGGCGGGAGTATTACAACCAACGAAATCACCGACATGGACGCCTTCAAGCAGAAGGTCAAACTCGTGTTTGTCAGCTATGGAAGCCGTGAGATTGATCCTGCGAATCGCAGAGGCGGCGGTGGCCGTGGAGGATTCAGTGGTGATCCCAAGGCAAACACCGAGGGACTCAAAGAGGCGGGCATAAACAGTCGCTTCTACGTTTCACCGCTGACCGCTCACGAATGGCAGTCCTGGCGGCGCAGCCTGTATCAATTCGCCCCGTTGTTATTCCAGGATTAAACATCAGTTTGTTCCCAAAAATAATTTGAGCAAAAATGAGAACTCCAATTCTAGGTGTCGCATTGCTGGCTGCTCTCCCGGTCATGGCTCAAACACCGGCTGCCAGCCAGTCCGTCACCGCGACCATTGATTCTTCGAAAACCGCCGCGCCCATTTCGCCCTACCTGTATGGGCAATTCATCGAACACGCGGGCAGCCTCATCTACAGCGGTCTCTGGAGCGAAATGCTCGATGACCGCAAGTTCTATTACGACGTTACGAACAGAGTTGCGGAAGATCCAAACGCCGGCCAGCGGGGATTTGGCGGCTTTGGCGGCGGTCGCCGGCGCAACGTCGGTCCCGGACGGTGGAACCCCGTCGGCCCGGCTGATTCCGTTGTCATGGATGCCAACAATCCTTTTGTCGGCGATCACACACCCTTGATCAAACTCGTCGGCACTGAGCCTCGCGGCATACGTCAGACTGGAGTTAACTTCGCCAAAGGAGCGACCTACAAGGGCCGCGTCCAATTGGCCGGCGATTCCTCTGCAAAGGTTTCCATTAGCATCGTCTGGGGAACCAACGCTGACGCGGTGAGCCAAACGGTTTCACTTGGCGACTTGAGCGCGGATTACAAGAAACTGACGTTCACCTTCAAGGCCGAAAATTCCGGCGCGGCGCAATTTGAAATCGCCGGCACCGGCACCGGTTCATTTCTTGTTGGCGCAGTTTCGCTCATGCCTGCGGACAACTTGGACGGGTGGCGGCCAGATGCCATTGCCGTGCTCAAGAGTCTTCGCTCCGGTGTTTACCGTTGGCCCGGCGGCAATTTTGTTTCCGCCCATGAGTGGCGTTATGCGATTGGCGACCTGGACAAACGTCCGCCAATCTATGACCCGGTTTGGCGCGCGCTGCAACCCAACGACATCGGCACGGATGAGTTTATGACGATGTGCAAGCTGCTTAATGTCGAACCTTACATCACGGTGAATGCCGGCACCGGCGATGACTGGTCCGCTGCGGAATTAGTCGAATACTGCAACGGCGACACCTCCACAACGATGGGCAAACAGCGCGTGGCCAATGGCCATGCTGAACCATATCATGTGAAGTTCTGGGGCATCGGCAACGAAGCGTGGGGTTTTAGTTACCAGTATGGCGCCATGCGGCTCAATCAGTTTGAGTATAAGCACAACCAGTTTGCCAAGGCCATGAAGCAGGTGGACCCGACCATCAAACTAATCGCCAGCGGTGCCATGCCGGATACGATGACCGGTTCCAAGGAATCGTTGAACTTGGGCACCAATCTGATTCCGGTATATCTCTCACCCGCTGACTGGACGGGCGGATTGCTTTCAAATTGTTTCAACAACTTTGATCTTATCAGCGAACACTTTTACAACTACGGAACCACCCACTTCAGCCTCGCTGAAGCCAAGCAGGTGCCGAATGATCCGAAAGAGCCGGTCACCGATTGGATGCGCCTTCCGGCGAATCACATCCGTCTCAAATACGAAGAATACAAGGAATACGAAAAATTGTTTCCGCAGCTCGTCACCCATCCGAAGCCGCTGAACATTGACGAATGGGCCTACAGTTCCCGCGGCGGTGGTGTGAGTTATCCGGTTTATCCGTCATACGGCTGGGTCTTTCATGAAATGTTCCGGCACTCGGACATCTTTCAAATGGCGGCTTATACTTTTGGCACGTCGCTCCTTTCCCGCACTGACACAAATGTGACGCTGAATGCCAACGGCCTCGTCTTCAAAATCTATCGCGACCACTTTGGCAGCATACCGGTTGACGTCGCTGGAAATTCACCGCAACCCAAGCCCACCGACCCACCCGGCGGCGAACAACCCGCCGTTAATGCCGGCAGCGACACGTTTCCGCTGGATGTCGTCGCCGCTTGGACTGCCGATCTCCGCACGCTGACGGTGGCGGTTTTGAATCCCACCGACCTTAAGCAATTCATCAAACTCAATATCTCCGGCGCGAACTTCGCCGGCAAAGGCACGTTGTGGCGGCTGGCGTCCACCGAAACCAACGGGCAGAATCCAACCATCGGCAGTTCCCCGGTTGATTCCATTTCCGACACACTCACGCTTCCGCGCTTCAGCGTGAATATCTACGAGCTTCCGGTAAATTAACCAACACAACGAATGGCGCATGACAGGAGAGAAAATACACACTCGATTGAAAGGCTCTGAATTTGTTTCCATAACCTCGATGGCGATCTCTGCCGTGGCGCTCATGAGCCTATGGCTTTGTGCGCCCGCAGCATTTGCGGTGGATGAAATCTGCACTTCCTGTGGACCGCAGGTAAGTATTAGCGGAGAGTTCGCGCACCGCAAGGACAGCGGGTCCGTTGCCATCGATGGCGCCGCCAGCAATGCGGCGAAATTTCGCGAAGAAATTAACGGGAAAAGTTTCAGGGTCAGCATCGCGCACTTGCCGGCGGGTAAGTACACCATCACGATTGGCGCTGCGGAAACCGTTGCCGGTGGAGCCGGTGAAAGAGTGTTTGACATGACCGTCGGCGACAAAGTGCTGGCGAAGGATTTCGACATCTTTACCACAGCGGGAGGCGCGCGGAAAGTGGCGAACATCACCGGCACGGCGGAGCATGAGGATGACTCTATCAAAGGGCCGCTGACGGTTTCCTTCATGGCGAGCAAGGGCACGGCCAAGTTCAACACGTTTGAAGTCAAGAACAGCGATGGAGCGTCAGTGGTTTCATTCAGTGCTTCAGAATTGGCGGATGCTTTTTCGGCCGCCGCCATGCGCGTGCCGGATATCACTGAACCGCCGATCTGGCGCGACGCGTCGCACTCCATCAAAGAACGTGCCGATGACCTGGTCCGCCGCATGTCATTGGCTGAAAAAGTCGCCCAATTGAAGAATGCCGCGCCGGCCATCCCGCGAATTGGCCTACCGGCCTATGATTATTGGAACGAAGCGCTGCATGGCGTCGCCAACAACGGCACCGCCACCGTTTTTCCGGAGCCGATTGGCGCGGCGTCCTCGTGGAATCCGGGATTGTTTCATCGAGAGGGAACCGTTATCGGCATCGAAGGCCGCGCGAAGTTCAATGATTACACTACGGAACATAATGGCGATTCCAAATGGTGGTATGGCCTGACGTTCTGGACACCGAACATCAACATTTTCCGCGATCCGCGCTGGGGACGAGGCCAGGAGACTTACGGGGAAGATCCGTATCTCACGAGCGAGATCGGCATCGAGTTCGTCAAGGGCATTCAAGGTGATGATCCCAATTGCATGCTGGCAATGGCTTGCGCGAAACATTACGCGGTGCATAGCGGCCCGGAATCGCAGCGGCACCGTTTCGATGCCGAACCGTCAGAGCGCGATTTGTATGAGACCTATTTGCCGCAATTCGAGCGGGTGGTGCGTGAGGGCAAAGTGGGCGGTGTCATGGGCGCCTACAACTCCGTCTTGGGAGTTCCCTGCAGCGCGAGCACGCTGCTAATTGACAATCTGCTCCGCAAAAAATGGGAATTCGACGGTTACGTAGTTTCGGATTGTGACGCCATTGGTGATATCTGGCGACAGCATCATTTTGTGAAAACGCCTGAGGAAGCCGCCGCGGCTGCGATCAAAGCTGGCTGCAATCTATGTTGCGGCGGAGATTACAATGCCCTGGTGCGGGCCGTGCAGCAGGGCTTGGTCACCGAAAAGGAGATTGACGTGGCCTTGTATTACACGTTGTGGACCCGTTTCCGTCTCGGCCTGTTTGATCCGGCGGACAAAGTTCCGTATTCAAAATACACGATCAAGGATAACGACACACCGGAGCACCGGCAAATCGCTCTCGAAATCGCGCGCCAATCTTTGGTGCTGTTGAAGAACGACGGCATCCTGCCGCTCGACCGCTCGAAGCTCAAGCGGATCGCAGTCATCGGGCCAAATGGAGATTCAAAATCAATGCTGCATGGCAATTACCACGGGTCCGCTTCGCATTCGATCTCCATTCTGAACGGCATCAAGCAACTGGCCGGAACGAACATCGAAGTCGCGTTTGCCCTGGGAAGTCCCATCACCACCAAGCCCGGCACCGCTGCGTGGAGCGGTCAGGATAACACCACGAAAAGCCCCATCGCGCAACTCAGTGCCGAAGCCCTCGCGAATGCGGCCAACGCAGATCTGATCATCTATGTCGGCGGCATTACTCCGGCGCAGGAGGGCGAAGGATTCGATCGTGATTCAATTGAACTGCCCGAAGTGCAGGAAAAACTCGTGCAAGCGCTCCAAGCCACCGGCAAGCCGATGGTCATGGTCAATTGCAGCGGTTCCGCCATTGCGCTGACATGGGAGGACGAGCATCTGCCAGCGATTTTGCAAGCCTGGTATCCCGGTGAGGAAGGCGGGCGTGCCGTGGCCGAGGTGCTCTTTGGAGATGTGAATCCTTCCGGCCATCTGCCCCTGACGTTTTACCGGGCGACGGCTGACCTGCCTGTCTTCGCAGACTATTCTATGACCAACCGCACCTATCGTTATTTCAGCGGTAAGCCGCTTTATGCGTTTGGCCACGGCTTGAGCTATACCGCCTTTGAATTCAAAAGCGGTAAGCTGGATTCAAAGAAAATTGCTCCCAACGGCACAGTGAAGGTTTCGTTCACGGTGAAGAACACCGGCAAGCGCGATGGCGACGAGGTAGCGCAGGTCTATTACCGGCATTTGAATTCCAAAGTGTCGCAGCCGAAGCAGTCTCTCTGCGGCTTCAGCCGCGTGAGCTTTAAGCGCGGCAAATCCACCAGGGTGACGATTAAAGTTCCTGCCGGACAATTGCGTTATTGGGACACCGAGAAGAAGCAATATGTCGTCGAGCCCGGCGACTACGAATTTCTGATCGGCGCAGCGTCTGATGACATTCGCCTGAAATTGCCAATGACCATCCTTGCCCGGTAAGGCCGGACGGCAACTGCTGCTAGATACAATGAACAAATCTATCCTATCTCGTTTCTTCACTTTCAAGCTTCTGGCTTGCGGGTCTCTTTTGGGTCTCGCAACCGCGTTGGGTGCTTCCGCGCTGCCTCCCGACGCTATGAAGCGTTGGACTGCTGACAATGGCAATGGCACCTACTCAAATCCGTTATTCTACGGAGAGTTTGAAGACCCGGATGTGATTCGCGTGGGCGATGATTATTATCTCGCAGGCACCACCATGCACATGATGCCGGCGGTGGAGATTCTGCATTCCAAGGACCTGGTGAACTGGGAACTCGCCGGCTATTGCACGAACAAGCTCGATCTTGGCCCGGCCTATCGCCTCGAAGGCGGGAACATCTACGGCAACGGCATCTGGGCTCCCTGCATCCGTTATCACAACGGCATGTTCTACATTTTCTGCAACGTCAATCGGGCTGGTCTTCAAGTCTTCCGCTCCAAATCAATCAACGGACCTTGGGAACGGAACCAGTTACCGAACCGGCATGATATGTCCGTTCTTTTCGACGATGACGGCAAGGTTTACATCATCTCGGGCGGCGGTAGTCCTTATCCGATTGAAGAGTTGTCGCGAGATTTAAGATCCTTCGATACCAACGCCCCTCGCCGTCAACTTGTAGTCCCGCCCGGCGGCCAGCGGATGGGCGAAGGCCATCATCTCTATAAAATCAACGGCAAGTATGTGGACTTATCCGCGATTCCCGGGGGACCGGTGGATCAGATGGTCGCCGTCGGAGACTCCATTGACGGCCCGTGGAAAGTTGAACGCATGGTCCAGAGTGAGTCACTGGGCGTGACGGCCACGGCACCTGCGCGCGCGCAAGCCAATGATCGCGGACTCTGGCTTCATCAGGGCGGCATGTGCGACACGCCTTCGGGTGAATGGTGGTGCATCATCATGTCGGACCACGGCAGCGCCGGTCGCATGGTTTCGTTGGTTCCTGTTACTTGGGATAATGACTTCCCGCTTATCGGCCTGCCGGGCAATTTGCGCAAGGCGCCGAATACCTGGGTCAAGCCCAACACCGGTTACACTCAAGAACCCAAGCCTGCATACATCCCAGACGATAACTTCGACAGTGGCAAACTGAATCCACACTGGCAGTGGAATCACGTTCCCGATGACAGCAAGTGGTCGCTCACGGAGAAGCCCGGCGTGCTGCGGCTGCATTCTTTGACCGCGAGTAATTTTTGGACCGCACGCAACAGCCTTTGTCAGCGTCCGCCCGGGCCCGAGTCCATCATGACTGTGGAACTGGACCCGACCGGTCTGCTTGCCGGCGACAACGCGGGCTTGGCGCTGTTGAGCACGCCCTATGCTTGGATCGGCGTGGTGAAAAGCGCCGAGGGCACGACGCTGCGAATGATCCGAGGCACTGGCGGCGGACGCCGTGGCGGAGCCGCTGCCCCGACCAATGCGCCCACCATCGGCTCAACCAATCCACCCAGCCACCTGTGGCTCCGCGTTCACTGTAACTTTGACGCCGACGAGGCCATCTTCAGTTGGAGTGCTGATGGCAAAGAATTCACGCCGCTGGGGGATCCGTTCCAAACGATTTTCCAGTTGACGACTTTCCAAGGTGTTCGTCCCGCTTTGTTTAACTTCAACACATTAGGCCAGCCTGGTGGCTATGCCGACTTTGATAACTACGTCGTGGAAGAACCGCGCGCCCGCGGCATCGAGCGTGAAATTCCATTGGGCCAGACCATCACGCTCACCAGCGGTGCCGACGGCAGCTTTCTGGCCGCCGAAACGCAAAGCAATGGCTTGGTCAATGTGGCGGCCGATTCAGCCGAGGCAAAGTCACCCAACGCTCGTTTCCAAGTCGTTGATCTCGGTAAGGGGCGAGTTGCATTGAAGGCTGCCAACAACCGGTTCGTTTCTGCCGCTGGACACGGAGTCACATTGAAGGATCTTGCAGGCAAAGCACCGAGCGATGCGGAGTCGTTCCAATGGATCAACCTCATGCGCGGCGACACGATGTTAATGTCGCTGACGAGTCATCGTTACCTGGCCACCAAGCCGAACGAGACGGGGCCGGTCACTGCCACCACCACTGGACCGAGTCCGGGCCGCAAGAAAGGCGAATGCTTCAAATGGAAAGCCGTCGAATAAACCCCCGGATTCTTATGTTGATCATGAAAAAACTGGATCCAAAGCTGGCTGTTATTCTGACTTCAGCCACCTTGGCTTTTTCGTTCAAATCCGTAGGCACAAACGCGCCATCACAATTGGCATTGATTCAGTGGGGATCGCCCCATTATTGTTCGTGAATTAATCCGATGCACAATTTTCGTTACGAACCCATCGAGTCCCAACCAACAGCAAACATGAAAACTTCTACCATTCTCTTGGCACTCATAGTCCTGCCGTTGTCTGTTTTTGCAGCGGATGTCACCGGCACATGGAAATCCGAATTCGACTCGCAGATCGGCCTGCAAAAATACACGTTCACGTTCAAGCAGGACGGCGTGAACCTGACCGGCAAAGCCAGCTCGGAAGCGGGCGAACGGAAGCGTGAAGCCGAATTGAAAGAAGGAAAGGTGGAAGGTGACGCTGTTTCGTTCGTCGAAATGCTGAATTTCCAAGACAATGAAATTCGCATCACCTACACCGGCAAACTTTCTGCCGATGCCAGCGAAATCAAATTCACGCGCGAGGTTGGTGAATTTGCCAAGGAGGCGATTGTGGCCAAACGCGACCAAACCGGGTCTGCCGATTCCGCGCCGGCTGCGAAGGCTCTCCGAATCAAGGCTGGCAAGGACACGCCGCAGACGGATTCGAGCGGCAATGTCTGGTTGGCGGAGCAGGGTTTTGAAGGTGGCGCCACGGTGGATCACGATCCGCCGGTTGCCATGGCCGGAACAAAAACTCCGGAACTATTTCAAAGCGAGCATTACTCGATGGATGCTTTTTCCTGCAAAATTCCCAAGGGCAAATACGTCGCGAAACTTTATTTTGCCGAGACCTACGAGGGCATTACCGGCCCCGGCGAACGCGTGTTCTCCTTCAACGTGCAAGGGCGCGAGTTCAAGGACTTTGACGTTTGGGTGAAAGCGGGCGGACCGAACCGCGCTTACATTGAAACCGTGCCGGTGGAAGTGACGAACGGGGTTTTTCGCATTGGTTTCACGAGCAAAATCGAAAACCCGGAGATAAACGCGATTGAAATCATTCCGCTGGCAGCGATTGATATCAGTGCGGCGGTGCCCGTCCAAGTCACACCCGCAGTGGCCACGACTGCACCAATCACCGCCGCGCCCGTCACACCCGAACCGGTCCCAACTGGCCCGGCGGCGACTCCAGTTTTGAGAATTGACGCGGGCAAGGAGAGCGGCAAGGTCAGCCCGATGTTCTTCGGACTGATGACCGAGGAAATCAATTTCGCCTACGAAGGCGGAATCTATGGCGAACTTATCCGCAATCGCTCGTTCAAAGCGGACGCGGTTGTCCCGCGCGTCACGCCCGACACTTACGAGGCTGGGAAATATCTTCCCGTCACCTACCGGCCCGACACCAAGCCCAGGTTCTGGACCACTGTCGGCGGAGCCTCGATGGAGCTCGACACGAACAGTCCTCTGAACGAATTCCTGAACGTCAGCCTCAAGCTGGAGGCTTCCTCCGCCACGGCAGCGTCTCCCGTTGGCATCGCCAACGGCGGCTACTGGGGCATTCCGGTCAAGCCAAAGACTACCTATACCGTCTCCTTCTTCGCGAAGGCTGCCGCCGGTTTCGCCGGCCCGGTGACTGTCAGCATTGAAAGCGCGGATGGCAAAACCAGCTTTGCCAGCACCGAAATCAAAGGCCTATCAACCGAATGGAAAAAGTTCGAGGCCAAACTCAAGACCAAGAATGTGTCGGCTTCCAAAGAAAACGTCTTCAAACTCACCACCAAGACCCCTGGAACGCTCTGGCTGCAAAATGTCTCGCTCTTCCCACCCACTTACAAGAATCGGCGCAACGGCAACCGCGCCGACATTATGGAATTACTTGCCGCCATGAAGCCGAAATTCCTCCGTCTGCCAGGCGGCAATTATGTTGAGGGCAACGCCTTCAACCAGCGTTTCAACTGGAAGGAGACTATCGGGCAGGTTGAAGAGCGCCCCGGTCATCCGAGTTGCTGGGGTTACTGGTCCACTGACGGCCTCGGCATCTTGGAATACGCTGAGTGGTGTGAAGACCTCGACATGGAACCAGTTCTCGCCGTCTTTGCCGGCTACTGTCTCGGTGGCGGTGGCCGCGCAGAAGCCGGTCCGAAACTTGAACCCTATGTTCAGGAGGCTCTCGAAGAAATCGAGTATCTCACCGGCGACGCCAAGACCACCAAGTGGGGTGCCCGCCGCGCCCAGAATGGTCATCCCAAGCCCTTCCCGCTCCACTACGTTGAAGTCGGAAATGAAGACTTTTTCGACCGCAGCGGCAGTTACGAAGGTCGTTTCACCGAATTCTTTGACGCCATCAAAGCGAAGTATCCGCACCTGAAAGTCATTTCCTCCGTTGGTCACGAACAACGCGAAAACCTGTGGGTTAAAGGCCGCCTACCCGACCTTGTGGACGAGCACTTTTACCGCAATCAGCAGGACATGGAAGTCAATTTCCACCAGTATGACAAACGCAGCCGTGCCGCCGACCAGAGCAAAGTCTTTGTTGGCGAGTGGGCCACGCGCGTCGGCTCGCCTACGCCCAACATGGCTGGCGCGCTCGGTGACGCCGCCTGGATGTGCAGCATGGAACGTAACGCCGACGTCGTGCTCATGGAATGTTTCGCTCCGCTGTTCGTCAACGTGAGCCAACTCACCGGCAATGGCCGTTCGATGCAATGGGAAAGCGACTTGATCGGTTATGACGCCCTTAACTCATACGCTTCGCCCTCCTACTACGTCGAGACCATGTTCGCCCAAAACAGCGGCGACGTCATTATGCCGGTCGAGGCCGAAGGTATCGCGACAATCGAACAGACACCGTCCGCCGGACGCCGAGGCGGCACGCCAACCCCACGCCGTGTTTCTGCTCTTTACTACAGCGCCACGCGTGACGCCAAGAGCGGGGTCATCTATCTGAAAATCGTGAACGTAGATGGAAAGACCCAACGAATCAATGTCCAGATCAACGGCGCGACCAAGATAAACTCCAAGGGCGAAGCGGTGGTGCTGTCTGCCACCAGCCCGAGCGACACGAATCTCATCACCGAGCGGGACAAGTTGGTTCCCCACACGGAGAAGGTGGATGGCTTGAGCGCCGATGTCACGCGCGAATTTCCGCCGTATTCCGTCACGGTCTTGAAATTAAAAACCAAATAACCAGCAACTCTGAAAAACATGAAAACAAAAAGCATATTGCTTGCCATAGCTTCCATTGCTTCGAGCCAGTTCTGCATCGCACAAACCAACCAGCCGGTGGTGGAGGACTTTAAGCCCTCGACCTTGAATCAGCCCGGCCAGCAGTATCCGCAGGTCAACTCGCAGCGCTATGCGCGATTCCGCATCGTGGCACCTAATGCCCAAAGTGTCACTGTGAGTCTGGGCCTCGGTGGGCGCGGGGGCACCAAACTTGAGAAGGCGGAGGACGGCGTTTGGATGGGCACCACGGCGGGACCGATGGATGAAGGCTTCCACTACTACCATCTCTCGGTTGATGGTGGAACTTTTAATGATCCCGGCACCGGAAATTTTTACGGTTCGACTCGTTGGGAAAGCGGCATCGAAATCCCGGCTCATGATCAGGATTTTTACGCGTTGAAGGACGTTCCGCATGGTCAGGTGCAGATGGTGCTCTTTCCCTCGAAATACACCAACACCGTCCCCGTGCGCACCGCCTTCGTTTATACGCCACCGGATTACCACAGGGATCCGACAAAGCGTTATCCGGTGTTGTATTTGCAGCATGGCTGGGGCGAAAACGAATATGCCTGGTGGAACCAAGGCCACGCCAATCTGATCATGGACAACCTGATCGCCGAGGGTAAGAGCAAGTCCTTCATCATCGTGATGACCTACGGCATGACGAACGAAGGTATGCGCCCGGGCGGACGCGGACCGGGTGGACCGGGCCGTACCGCAACTACAAACGCAGTTGCTGCCAACACAACCAGCAACGCTCCGGTTCGGGGACCCGGCGGACGCGGCGGTGGCTTCCCGAATTTCACCGTCGCGGGATTCGAGACCGTTCTCGTTGACGAATTGATTCCGTATATTGACGCCAACTTCCGCACGCTTGCTGATCAACCGCATCGCGGCATGGCCGGCCTTTCCATGGGCGGAATGGAGACCCACGGCATCACGCTGAAGCATCTCGACAAATTCTCCCATATCGGCCTCTTGAGCGGCGGCGTCATCTCGCCGGCGGATGTCACCAACACGCCCGGTTTCAAGGAGAAAGTCAAAGTCGTGTTCTCCAGTTGCGGCAGCCGTGAGAATCCCGGCAACATCAACGCCAACCACGAAGCCCTCGATAATTTGGGCATCAAGAACACCGCGTATGTGTCGCCGGACACAGCCCACGAGTTTCAGACCTGGCGGCGCAGCTTGCGTGAACTGGCGCCGTTGCTGTTTCAGGATTGATCTGCCCGCTGTTTCATGAAGTTTCCAACCAACCTCCATCAAAAAATTCCCATGAAAAAAAGCGCAATGATTCTTAGCTTGATCGTCCTCGGCTTGCTGGTCGTGACTGTGCGCGCGGGCGACATTGCCGGCGAGTGGCGTGCGGAATTCGACACCCAGATCGGCGTGCAAAAATATCAATTCACGTTTCAAACCAACGACGACAAACTGACCGGAAAAGCCGCGGTGGAGGTTGGCGACCAGAAACGTGAGGCGACATTCACGGAAGGCAAAATCACCGGCGACAAGGTGAGTTTTGTGGAGCTGCTCAATTTGCAGGGCAACGAGATTCGCATTCAATATACCGGCAAAATGGGCACAAACGAGATTGAGTTCAAACGCGAAGTGGGCGACATCGCCACGGAAAACTTCAAGGCTACACGCGTCGCCTCGACAGCGACGAATGCCCCGGCGGAAGCCCAGACCAATGCGGCCGCACGCGGGCCGCAAGAACCGCGAATCAATCGCGGTCGGAACGTCGTGCTTGGCCCGGATGACAAACCGGCGTTCCCCGAACCGCCTGCGGGCTTCAATGTCGTTCGTGACAATATTCCCCACGGCAAGCTGGAGATGATCGAATACGATTCCAAGACCGTTGGCACGACGCGCAAGATGCAGGTTTACACGCCGCCGGGTTACTCGACTGACAAGAAGTATCCGGTACTCTATCTCTTGCACGGCATCGGCGGCGATGAAACGGAGTGGGAACGGTATGCGCATCCGGATGTGTTGCTGGACAACCTGATCGCCGATGGCAAAGCTGTGCCGATGATAATCGTGATGCCCAATGGCCGCGCGCAGAAGAATGACCGCGCTAATGCCGGCATGGGCGCCGCTCCCGCGTTTGCAAAATTTGAGCGCGATCTATTGGACGACGTGATTCCCACGATTCAATCACGCTACAGCACTTACACCAACCGGGAGAACCGCGCCTTGGCCGGGCTTTCTATGGGTGGCGGACAGACTTTGAACTTCGGGCTTGCCCACCTGGATATGTTTGTCTGGCTGGGCGGTTTTTCCTCCGCGCCGAACACAAAAGCGCCGGTGGAATTGGTTCCAGATCCGGCGGTGGTCAAGGAACAGTTGAAGCTACTCTGGCTCTCCGGCGGCAGCAAGGATGGCCTGCTTCCGATCAGCCAGGGCATGCATACTTATCTCAAGGACAAAGGCGTGCCGCATATCTGGCACGTGGACGGCAACGGCCACGACCCGACGCATTGGCGGAACAGCCTGTATGACTTCGCCCAATTGATTTTCCGATAACGCACCCGTCTATTGAATATGACTTGCCCCGTTGGAACTAATAGTCCTGTGACTCTGCAAATCAGCGTGTCAAACCTGATGATGTTTTTCCGGCTTATATCCACACCTTGAATTCTCTAATCTTCGTTGCCTAACCAGTGATAACAAGACTGACACATTTGATTCTCTCGGTTCTGTTGCTGATTGCCTGCTCGCTGGCCTTCACCGCGCGGACGGCTGACGTTCCAAGCGTGAACACACCGGCAAGGCTGGTTCCGCTCACCTCGGTGCGCTTGCTGAACAAAGGCCCGTTCGCTGAGGCTGTCAAAGCCAATCGCACTTACCTGCTGGAGTTGAATCCGGATCGGTTGCTCGCGCCGTTCCTCCGTGAAGCAGGCTTGGAACAAAAGGCCTTACCCTACGGGAATTGGGAGAGCAGCGGCCTTGCCGGGCACACTGCCGGCCATTATCTCTCCGCACTTTCCACCATGATTGCGTCCGGTGCGGACACGCCCGATGGCGAATTGCATCGTCGGCTGGATTACATGATTTCCGAACTGAAACGCTGCCAAGAAGCCTGGACCAACGGTTATGTTGGCGGCGTTCCTGGCAGTCGTGCGCTGTGGAATTCCGTGGCTGCCGGCCATGTCGAGGCGGTGAACAGCAAATGGGTGCCGTGGTATAATCTGCACAAGACTTTTGCCGGTTTGCGGGATGCGTATCTCGTCGCCGGCAACGAGAAGGCGCGCGACATATTCATTCATTTGGGTGACTGGTGTGTGCAACTTATCTCCGGCCTTTCTGACCAGCAAATGCAACGGATGCTCGGTCAGGAACACGGCGGCATGAATGAAGTGCTGGCCGACCTTTATGCGATCAGCAATGATGAGAAATTCATCCAAGCCGCGCGCCGTTTCTCCCACCAGGCTGTGCTTGAGCCGCTGGAACGGCACGAGGACCGGCTCACCGGCCTTCATGCCAACACCCAAATTCCGAAAGTCATCGGCCTTGAGCGGATTGCCACGCTCGCTGGCGATAAGGAAGCCGACTCCGGGGCGCGCTTTTTCTGGGAGAATGTCACCGGCAAACGCAGTGTCGCGTTAGGCGGCAACAGTGTTTCCGAACATTTCAACGACCCCACAAATTTTGAAGGCATGTTGGAAAGCCGTGAAGGTCCGGAAACCTGCAATACTTACAACATGCTCCGCCTGACGGAGCAGCTTTTCGCATCCCGACCGGGCGCGGCTTATGCCGATTACTACGAACGCGCGCTCTACAATCACATCCTCGCGTCCATCAATATCGAAAGGCCGGGTTATGTCTATTTCACGCCGATCCGCCCGGAACATTATCGCGTCTATTCGCAACCGAGCAATTGTTTCTGGTGCTGCGTCGGCACGGGTATGGAAAATCCCGGCAAGTATGGCGAATTCATTTACGCACAGGCAACGAACGGGCTTTATGTGAATCTCTTTATTCCTTCGGAACTGGCTCTGACGAACCTCGGCCTTACGTTACAGCAGGATACCGTCTTTCCCGACGAGCCGCGCACCCGTTTGACTCTGAAGCTTAAGAAGCCGTCCGAGTTCACACTCTATTTGCGGCACCCGGGCTGGGTGGCGGCGGGTGATTTTGCCGTCAAAGTGAATGGCAAGACGGTGGCCATCGCTTCAACACCCTCATCTTACGCGGAATTGCGCCGCCAATGGCGTAACGGCGATAAGTTGGAGATTGCACTTCCCATGCGCACTATAATTGAACGCCTGCCGGATGGCTCGGATTGGGTCGCGATCATGCGTGGGCCGATTGTGCTCGCTTCGCCATCGGGCACAAACAATTTGGTGGGCTTGTTTGCCAACGACAGCCGCATGGGACATGTGGCATCCGGTCCGCTGATTCCGCTGGATCGAGTTCCCGTGTTGCTCGCCAACACTAACGATCTTCCCCAGCACGTCAAACCAGACCTCGCTGCCGGGCCCATGCGTTTTACTCTGACAGATGTAGTCGAGCCACCCGCGACGAATGGATTACCCCTCATGCCGTTCTTCCGGTTGCATGACGAGCGTTATCAGATGTATTGGGAACTTACGACAAAGGAGGAACTCGCCGCCCGGCGCGAACGCCTTGCCGCCGAGGAGCGTGCCAAAGTCCTGCGCGAGGCGAATACACTGGATCGGGTGGCTCCGGGCGAGCAACAACCGGAAGTGGAACATGACTATGTGGGCCAAGATAGCGACTCCGGCCTGCGCAATGGTCGCCGCTGGCGTCGGGGTGAGTGGTTCCAATACACGCTCACTCCTCATGGCGAGAAAACCGTCGAACTGGCCGTTACTTACCGGGGCGGAGACGCGGGCCGCACCTTTGACATCCTGGCCAATGGCGAATTGCTGGCCACTGAAAAGGTGGATAATTCCAAGCCCAACCAGTTTTTCGAGAAACGCTATGCCATCCCGGCCAAAGTTCTCGCGATCGCAACCGATGGCCGTGTGACGATCAAGTTCTCCGCCCAATCTGGTTCGAGCGTGGGCGGCGTTTATGATGTGCGGCTGATGAAGCCGGATTCCCAATAAAGAAATAATGACAAGATATCCCCTTTTAAATTATGAAACCAAACTTCCTTACATCTGCATATCGAGCCATCTCACCCATCAGCTTGCTCGCGGCGGCGCTGCTTGCCATCAGTGCAACGGCCCAGGCAGCAGATAAACCCACGCTTAAGGATGCCTACAAAGATCATTTCTATATAGGTGTGGCAATCAATCGCACCATTGCAATGAACGACTCAGTTCGGGCCGACAACGTCAACCGAAATTTGGAGCAGGTGGACAAGGACATCGCTCTCGTCAAGGAACAGTTCAACCAGATTTCGCCGGAGAACGACTTGAAGTGGGCGCTGATCCATCCGCGCGAAGGCGCGGACGGTTATGATTTCGGTCCGGCGGACGCCTATGTCAACTTTGGCTTAAGCAACCACATGTATATCGTGGGACATACGTTGGTGTGGCACGGCCAGACGCCGAGATGGGTTTTTCAAGGAACCAATTTGCCGTCCGGAATGACGAACACTTTGTCGCCGTCACCCTCTGCCACAAACGCCCCTGGGACAAATGGAGTCGGCGGACGCCGATTTGGCCGCGGCTTCGGCGGTGGTTTTGGCGGATTTAACATGAACGATCCTCACGCGTCCCGCGAGGAGTTACTCCGGCGGATGCACGACCATATCTTCAAAGTGGTCGGTCGTTACAAGGGCAAAATCAAAGTCTGGGACGTCGTGAACGAGGCGCTATCCGACGGCGGCACGAACATCCTGCGGAACTCGCCCTGGTCGCAAATCATCGGGCCGGACTTCATCGCCAAGGCCTTCGAATACGCGCACGAAGCCGATCCCGATGCGATCCTTCGCTACAACGATTATTCACTGGAGAACCCGGAAAAACGTCATAAGCTCATCGCGTTGATCAAATCACTCCAGGAACGACACGTTCCGGTCATGGCCATCGGCTCGCAAACCCACGTCAGCGTTTCTTCGCCGAGTTTTGAAGCCGAAGACCAGTCGCTGACGGAACTGGAGACGCTTGGCCTGCCCATTCACATCACCGAATTCGATGTCAACGGCGCGCAGGGCGGCCAGCGCGACAACGGGGCGGATGTCGCCAACAATGCTGCGACTACTCAGGGCGGCCTTGTCAGCGACGCCAACCAGCGGCTGGCCAATCAGTATTCCAATCTCTTCAAAGTTTTTCTGAAGCACAGTAAATCCGTGAAAGTTGTCACCATGTGGGGCGTGAATGACGCCGTCTCGTGGCGCGCCAATGGCAAGCCGTTGTTGTTCGATGGCAACGACCAGCCCAAGCCAGCCTTCGACGCTGTGGTTCGCGCCGCTACCGAGAAATAATCAAACTCGCACTATTGCTTTAACTCGCCAGTTACGAATAGAACCTAATGGCTATGAAAACCAAATTACTCTTGTCTGGTTTGATAGGATTCCTCTCGTTGGCAATGAACGCTTTATCTCAAGACACGAATCTTTGGATCTTCGTGTGCTTTGGTCAGTCAAACATGGAGGGCTTTCCGGGGATTCAAGAGCAAGACAAGACAAACCTGGATAATCGCTTTCAAGTCTTGGCAGCGGTTGATTTCCCAAAATTGGATAGAAAAAAGGGGAACTGGTATCCGGCTGTCCCGCCGTTATGCCGGCCCTCCACCGGTCTTTGCCCGGCTGATTATTTCGGAAGAACGATGGTTTCCAATCTTCCGCCAAACATCAAGATCGGTGTGGTCAATGTTGCGGTGGCCGGCTGCAAAATTGAGCTGTTTGAAAAGGATAATTACCAGACGTATGCTTCGACCGCACCAGCATGGATGACCAATATCATCAAGGGATACGATGGAAACCCTTATCAGTATCTGGTTGAGACGGCCAAACTGGCGCAGAAAGATGGTGTCATCAAAGGAATTCTGTTGCATCAGGGAGAATCGAACACAAAGGACAAGGAATGGCCAAACAAAGTCAAAGGCATTTATGACAATCTGATCAGTGACCTGAACCTCAGGGCCGAAGAAGTGCCCCTGCTCACGGGCGAAGTCGTGAATGCGGATCAGCAGGGCGCTTGTGCGAGCATGAACAAGATCATTGACGATTTGCCCAAGACGATTTCCACGGCGCACGTCATTTCTTCGGCCGGTTGCACCTGCCGGCCAGACCATCTGCATTTCACTCCGGCAGGTTACCGGGAGTTGGGAACACGTTATGCACAAACAATGATGCCGTTGCTCGGCTATAAGCAAGCCGAAGTTAAATAAGCTGAAGTTAGCGACCTCCGGAAAAGCCGGAGGCCTGAATGATGAACCGCCCAAGGCGGATTAGTTCTGGAGCCGCTCCAAGCGGCCTTCGCCTCCGAACAGCCCCAGCGGATCGAGGCGTTTGCCTTCGTGTCCCTGTTGCCGGGTGTAAAGCCGCACCGCAGCTTCCTCCCGCCAAACGGTGGATACCCAGTATCCCCGCGCCCAAAAGTGCTACCCGACAAAGTTCCGGCGCTTGCCCGTTAGGTCAAAAAATTGATCCAAGCCCAAGCGGAGCGTGACGGAGCGCGATGTTGGCCGTGAATCGTTGAACATAAAGTGACAGAGGGCAGGGAAGCGTAAAGTGATAGAAACAAACCGACATCATTTTGACCGTGCGACGAACGAAAAGTCTGCTTGAGGACAGGTGGTCAGGCGGCGCGATGGTAGAAGTTAAGCAGTCCTCCAAGCCGCT
>OCZU010000323.1_pt1 | contig 33666 bp, 28 predicted proteins | sample 1539001 | NCBI WGS metagenome assembly OCZU01 (sample SAMEA3539306, study PRJEB22396) | soil metagenome | biome: tundra; feature: field; material: soil | place: USA | collected 2010-05 | depth 0.15 m | reverse complement strand
TCCCGCTTTCGCGCGTCAGGAGAACCGCGAGCTCAGGCGCGCGAGCACGTATGCGCGCGCCGATCTCGCCGACGAATAGCGCCCGATCCGCGGCGGGCACGTTGCACCAGGCGCTTTGCGCAGCGCGGGCCGTGGCGACGGCGCCGGCGACCTGCTCGGGCCCGCAGTCCGGCACGCTGCCGAGCGGCTCCAGGGTCGCCGGGTTTCTAATCTCGTGCATGCCGCAAGCACCTCAGTCGCCGCGTGGGACCGGCGCTATGATGCCTGAGGGTTGATCAATGATGGAGTGCGAGGACATGGCAACGTGAGCCGCGATGGCCAACAATGACGGCGGTCCGTCGGCGCGCTTCGATGCGCTATGCCGGCGCGCGCAGGTGCTTGGCCTCGTCGTGCGCGGCGCGTTTCATCCCGAGCCGCGGGAATTCGATAAGCTGCTGCCGGCGGTCGGTGTCGGAACGATCCTGCTGTTGGGATTCACGGGCAGTCTGCAATGGGAGATCTACGAATGCTCCGCGGAAGCGAGCGACGGTATGCCGGACCCGCTCGACCGCCGGTCTCGCCGGGTGATCGGCTCGCTCGCCGATGAGTTGGGAGCACTCGACGTTTATCCCTGCGGATCAGCGCCTCAGCTGCCATTTCAGCGGCTCGCCGCTCGCAGCGAATCCGTGCATCAGAGTCCGATCGGCTTGCTCATTCATGCGCGCTGGGGGCTCTGGCACGCATACCGGGGCGCGCTCGTGCTGGCTGATCGAATCGAGCTGCCGAGCGTTGTGCCGTCCGTGCATCCCTGCGCCGGCTGCGCGGCCAAGCCCTGCTTGTCCGCGTGCCCGGTCCGGGCGTTCGGCGCGGACTCATTCGACTTGGATGCCTGCGTCAATCATGTACGGAGCGCGGCGGGTTCGGACTGCCGCGAGCGCGGCTGCCTTGCGCGGCGTGCGTGCCCCGTGGGCGTGCAGTTCAGCTACGTCGAGAGCCAGGCACGGTTTCACATGCATGCATTCCTGCGCGCGGTGCCTGGGCCTTGAATTCAGCACTCCAGTAATCAACTGCAGTGCATGGGCAAGATTGACGGCGCTGAGCAACGCGCCGCGGTTCAATGCCGAGCTGGGATCTGCTCGATGCGCTGCCGTTAGCCGATCGCACCGCGCTGCTCGTGCCGTCGATGGGCGGCCGCCTAGCGGTCGACGCGGGTGCTACACAGGGCTGGCATCGCTAGATGGGCAACTACGACCCTCGCGACAACGACACCGCGAGATTCAAAAAATATTAATGCTTTGTACGATACCGCACAGAATTAGTCGGCGGTAGGCCTTAACTTTTTGCCAGACTTCTGGATGTGTCTCTCGATGCAGAGGCGTTTCACGGAAGCATCGCACTTGCCCCGCCGATCACCGATTTTTCTGCAAAAAAGGAGTCCCGGATGAGCACAGCAGCCTTGCAGGTGTCGAGGGCGTTTCCGGATCCATTGCTCACCATTGCGGCACCGGTCCAAAGCAGTTTTGCTCGCCGCGAGGCGGCCCGTGCCGCAGCAATCGCGCCAACGCGCCGTATTTGCACGGTCGTTGCGGCACAGCACCGACAATGGTGGACAGCACCGCTCAAACACCTGCCGGCGCAAAATATCACTGTTCAGCCGCTCAATCGGGGCACGGCACACGGTGTCTTATTGTCTCTCTTGCACGTGGCGGCTTGCGACCCGGACGCCAACGTGACGTGAGGCCTGCAAACCTACGGCAGCCGGCGACCAGCCCAGAATTTCGGCGGCGCGAGACGACGTCGGTATGCCCGCGCAAGCGCTAGCCTCGCAACGGTGGTGCTGGGGCCATGGGCTCGGTGGTCCATTTCTCCTCCGTATGTGCGACGGCATACCGACGACGGTCTTGAAAAACGTCACGCTCCACAACCTAGATTCAGGATGGACACAATGAAGACAAACACTACTTTGACTGACGTCAAGACCCTGCGCGCCCGAGCACGCAGTCACATTGAAGAGGGTGCGGTAACCGCTGGCTACTCGGCTGACCGGACGCAGGTGCTCAAGTTACTCAACGAAGCGTTGGCGACTGAAATCGTATGCGTTCTTCGTTACCGGCGACATCACTTTATGGCTCGTGGTATCGATGCGAAAAGCACCGCGGACGAGTTCCTGGTTCACTCAAACGAAGAGCAAGGTCATGCCGACCAGATCGCCGAGCGCATCGTACAACTGGGCGGTGAGCCGGATTTCTCACCCGATAGTCTGACCGCTCGCAGTCACGCGGAATATGTGCCCGGCGTCTCACTGGTTGAGATGATCAAGGAGGATCTCGTGGCAGAGCGCATCGCCATCGACAGTTACCGCGAAATGATCCAGTACCTCGCTGACCAAGATCCCACGACCAGCCATATGCTCAGAGCGATATTGGCGGTCGAAGAGGAGCATGCGGACGAGCTCGCCGATTTGTTAGTGGGTTTGCCAACACGTTCTCAGAGGCCGAATGCGTAATTTCGAGTAGGAAGTTAGTAGCGCGACACCCAGGTGCTGAAACGTACAGATACTGCGTTCGCCGGGTGTCGATTTACGCTGGCGGAGAATTTCCCTATTGTTTTGAGTAGAGCGTGCCGGCCGCTTGCCGGTATCGGATATTAGGAGCACGTCATGAGCATCAACAAAGATCAAGTTAAGGGCCGCGTCGAAGAGGCGAAAGGAGCCATAAAGCAAGCTACCGGCAAAGTCGTGCGCGACGAAACGCTGGAAACAAAAGGCAATGTTCAAAAAAACCTCGGCAAGGTTCAAGCGAAGTTCGGTGACCTCAAGCGAGACGCAAAAAATTCCGCGAAATAGGACGCTTCGCGTCGGCCAATGTTCAACGGCGAGCGGAAGGCTCCATAGCCGGACTATCTTTATTGCAGCGCGAGGTTCATGCGCCTCGTAACAGGCGCATGGATTTCGCGAATCTTTTTTGCAAAAGCCCATCCGGATGTCCGCCACCAAGCAGATGTCGGCTTTGCCAGCCGCTGGCATCATGGAGTTCTCGCCGCATTGCAACTGCTCAAGGGCGGAACACGATCCCAGGTGTTGTGCGAGTACCTCGTGCTCATGCGGCAATTGTCGCGTCAGTTGGATGATGCAAGGTCCCTCACGTTATCGGCGGATTTGAGCGACACCGTCGGTCGCGCACAAACGGAGATCAATGCCCTGATACTCGGCCTCGCGCGGGAAGCAGGCGGCGTGCCTGGGAGCCGATACCAATTGACCGGTCAGGCGCGATCGGTGACTTTCGACTCTGCTCGATGGCTTGTGCATCAGCCCGTTCAATGTGCGCTAACGACCCGACACATGCCGCCGGGGAGTGGCTAAATGGCGATGTCAACAGGGCAAACGCCAAAGCCACATGAGTCTCGAGGACCCAATAGCATCAACAGGACATCGCGAGCGCGGCACAGTGGGCCGTGGGTCGATGTGAACCGCAGGAATCCGAATGACGACGAACGCTTCGACCAATCCAAGACACAATCAATTACTCGCCGCTCTGCCTAACGATCAGTGGCAGCGTTGGTTACCTCATCTTGAACACGTGGAGATGCCGTTGGCGCAGGTGCTATACGAAGCCGGCAGCACGTTGGCTCATGTCTATTTTCCGACCACGTCGATCGTATCGCTGTTGTACGTGATGAATAACGGCGAATCGGCCGAGATTGCCGTTGTCGGCAACGATGGGGTCATCGGCGTGGCGCTCTTCATGGGCGGCGGATCCACGTCCAGCCGCGCAATCGTGCAAAGCGCCGGGGGCGCCTTCCGATTACCCGCAGCCGTGATGAAGCAGGAATTTGATAGCGGCGGTCCAGTGCTCCGTCTTCTGTTGCGGTACACGCAAGCATTGATCACGCAAATGGTGCAGACAGCCGCGTGCAACAAGCATCATTCGCTCGATCAACAGCTGTGTCGATGGCTGTTGTTGAGCCTGGATCGCTTGGAGGGTACAAAAATGGTGATGACGCAGGATCTGATCGCTCACATGCTGGGCGTATCGTGCGAGGCCGCCACAGCCGGCGCGCTCGATTTGAAGGCCGCCGGGTTGATCGACTATGCCAACGGACGAATTCGGGTGCTGGACCGCAAGCGACTGGAGAGGCGCACGTGTGAGTGCTACGCGGTGGTCAAGCAAGAATATGCCCGCCTGTTGCCAAACAAACTGGCGGCGTAGGCCGCAGATCCTCCGAGCAAGGCATCGGACTCACCACTTGGCCCGTATTGCACCCACATCTTCCATATGCCCAGCGAAACATTTCCGATCAATTTGCATGCGCTCGAGACGTTGACACTCGATCCCTCGGTCGCACGGCTCACTGACGCTCAAAGGGCTTCACTAAAGCACAACATCGAGTTATGCCGAGATGCGATCGTTTTTTTTACGGCGCTCGCCGGCGCAAAGGGTTTGTCGGGCCACACCGGTGGCGCCTACGACACGGTGCCGGAGGTCATGATCCTGCGCGCGTTCATCGCGAATGGAGCCGCCATCGTTCCCGTATTTTACGATGAGGCTGGACACCGCGTCGCCACACAATATTTATTGAGTGTGCTCAACGGCGCCATGCCGGCCGAACGGTTGCTGCATTATCGCGAGTTCGATGCGGGACTGCCGGGGCATCCGGAAAAACTTCTCACGCCCGGCGTTGAGTTCAGCTCCGGGCGCTTGGGCCACCTATGGGCCTTCTGTAACGGTGTCGCGCTCGCAAATCCGGGAAAGGCCGTCATTCTGCTCGGCTCCGATGGTAGCCAGATGGAGGGCGACAACGCGGAGGCCGCTCGCTTGATGCTGGCCAAACAGCTCAATGTCAAGATCATGATCGACGACAATAACGTGACCATCGCGGGTCACCCGCAGGAATACATGGTCGGCTATGATTTGAGCCGCACCCTATCGGGCTATGGCCTGACTACTGAAACCACGATGGGCGAGGATCTCGACGCGCTGTATGTCGATCTTTGCCGCATGTTTAGTGACGCGAATCCTCACGCACTGGTCATCAAGCGCCCGATGGCGCCAGGAATTGAAGGCGTAGAGGGCAGCCCCGAGGCCCATGAGGCCGTTAAAGCGGACGTTGCGGTTCGATACCTGCAGAAGCGCGGTGGCTACGACGAGGCCATAAAAATGCTCGAGGCGGCCAAACCCGATAAGAGCCCGCTCAAATACCGTGGCTCGAGCGGCACCGGCAAGAACCGAGATGATTTTGGGAAGATAATCAATGAATTGCTGGACGGAATGAGTCTTGAGCAGCGGCTCGCGAGCGTTCGGGTATTTGACAACGATCTCGAGGGCTCATGTGGTCTTCAACACATCCGAAAGAAGCACCCCGAGATCTTTGTCCGCGGCGGCATCATGGAGCGGGGTAATTTTTCCGCGGCGGCGGGCTTTGGCTCGACCGCAGAAAAGCAGGGAGTATTCGGCACGTTCAGCGCATTTCTTGAAATGTGCGTCAGCGAAATTACGATGGCTCGACTCAATTTCTCAAACGTGCTCGCGCATTTTAGCCATAGCGGTGTCGATGACATGGGCGATAACACCTGCCACTTCGGGATCAACAGCATGTTCGCCGACGGCGGCGTGACTCCCGGCCATGCCGACGACACGACCCGTCTGTACTTTCCGGTCGATCAGCATCAATTCGCCGCCTGCGTCAAGCGTATCTATCGGGATCCGGGATTGCGTTTCATCTTCAGTACGCGAGCTCCCGTGCCGGACATCCTCGATATCGAAGGCAAACCGCTCTATGCGGGTCGCCCCTTCGAGCCGGGCCGGGATTACATCGTTCGCGAGGCGCCCGAGGGCGGTGGGTACGTGTTCGCGACCGGTGAGGTCGTTTATAGGGCGCTCGATGCGGTGATCTTGTTGCAGGAACAGGGAATCAAGGTTGGCCTCGTCAACAAGCCGTCCCTCAACATCGTCGATCGCGACATGATGAAAAGGATGTCGGTTGCGCCCTTCGTGCTCGTCGCCGAGGGTTGGAACGTCAAGACGGGACTCGGAAGCCGCTTCGGAAGCTATCTATTGCAAGCCGGTTTCAAAGGGAACTACAACCACATCGGGACTCACCGCGAAGGCTGCGGCGGCCAGTGGCAGCAAATGGGCTATCAAGGATTGGATCCCCGAGGAATTGCGGCGGCGATAAAGGGATTGTTATAGCGTGCGCCATCCGCTGAGGCCTCGACGTCATGTCAAATTGAGGCCCATATTTGCTTACCGCGACCGCTCGTCACGCGGTCTGCCTCCATTGTGCCCGCCACAACAGCGCCGTGAGGTCTTCTGCGATCAGCGGTCGGCTGAAATAGTATCCTTGCGCCTCGGGACAGCATTGCTCCTCGAGTACGATGAGTTGCTGCTCGGTTTCCACACCTTCGGCGACGACTCGCATCCGTAGACTGTCGGCCATGCCGATGACTGCACCGACGATGCTCGCGTCGTTCGAATCCGCCGTCAAATTCCGAATGAAGGACTGGTCGATTTTCAAGACGTCGATCGGGAAGCGTTGCAAGTGGCTCAAACTGGAAAAACCCGTCCCGAAATCGTCCAGTGCGAGGTGCACGCCGATTTCCTTGAGCGACTGAAGAACTCGGGCCGTCGACTCCATGTCCTGCATTAGGACCGTCTCCGTGAGCTCGAGTATGAGATTGCTCGGCTCCAGCCCGGTCGCCGTCAGGATTTCGCGCACTCCGGCGACAAAACTCCTGTCACGCAACTCCACCGCGGAACAGTTCACTGCGATCGGCATCGGTGGCATACACGCGTCCTGCCACAATTTAGCCTGGCGACATGCGGCGTGCAGAACCCAGCGGCCGATCGGAACGATCTGGCCGCATTCTTCGGCGACGGACATGAATTTCTCTGGAAGGAGCAGTCCGCGCGTCGGATGGTGCCACCGGAGCAACGCCTCTACGCCTGTCACGCGGCCCGTCGCGAGATTGATCGTGGGCTGGAAGAACAACACGAACTCGCGCCGCTCGAGGGCGTGGTTTAGATCCTGTTCCAAAGTCAGGTGAGCAACAGCGCGCTTGTTCATGTCTGATTGGAAAAATTTGTAGTTGTTTCGGCCACTGTTCTTGGCGTGATACATCGCCAAATCGGCATGTTTCATCAGGCTCGAGGCGTCGACTCCGTCTTGGGGACAGGTAGCGACGCCAATACTCACGGTCACATTCAGTTGGTGAGCGTCGATCAGATGGGGTGTGCTCAAGCGCTGAATGATCTTCTCCGCACAGATGGCCGCATCCTGCGCCTGCGCGATTTGCGTCAATACGACGACAAATTCATCTCCCCCGATTCGGCCCGCGGTATCCGAAGTGCGTACGCATCCGAGGAGCCGGGCGGCCACCGACTGCAGCAGTCGATCGCCGATCTCGTGGCCCAGCGAGTCGTTGATGTACTTGAAGCGGTCGACGTCGATGAACAAGACCGCCATCTGATGCTGATTGCGGTGGGCGAGCGCGACGGCCTGCGAGAGCTGTTCATTGAACAGCGCACGATTGGGTAGATCTGTGAGGCTGTCATGTTGCGCCAGATATGACATGCGCACAGATTGCGCCCGCGATTCACTGACGTCGTCAAATACCATGACTGCACCGGTGACCCGTCCCCGACGGTCGTGAATCGGCGCCACCGAGTCTTCGATCGCGAACTCTTGCCCGTCGCGCCGTATCAAAATGCAATTCGGCGTGAGTGCCACGGTTGCGTTCGCGCTGATTGCGCTGATCATGGGATTCGTCACTGCAATCCGAGTCAGGCCATCGACAATGCGAAACACCTCTTCGATCGGACGACCGACCGCTTCCTGCTGGGGCCACCCGGTGAGCGCTTCCGCAACAGGGTTGAGATAGATCACGCGCGCGTCGAGATCGATGCTGATCACGGCATCGCCAATTGAATTGAGCGTCACTTGCGCTCGTTCGTTCTGTTCGAACGACGCTTCGACATTGGCCGCGCGCTCGATCATGGTTTGGACGGCTTTGTTCAATGCGTAGGCATCGATATGATCCTTCAAGAGATAGTCCTGGGCGCCCCTATTTACAGCGGACTTGGCCATCTCCTCGTCCCGCGCAGCGCTCAGCACGAGTATCGGGATTTGTGGCGCCGCACGAAGCAACCGATCGAAATCCTCGATTCCGTGGGACGCAGACGTCGATAGGTCCAATAGGATCGCTACGATGTTGAGCTGCGCCTCAGGACTGGACCGCTCGTTGATCGCCAGGCGCTCGAGGCCCTCTTCACACTGCCTCACCCAATCGACGTTGAATGCACCGGCGGCCTCATGGCGAAGGATGCCGCCAACGAGGCTGGCGCCTTGATCATCGTCCTGTATCAAAAGCACGCCGCGCGGCTTGGACACAATATCTGAAACTGCATTACTCACAGCCACCAGTAAACCGCACGGGTGGCGAACCGCACTGTGCGGGAGCGTACATAATCAAGTCGTATAGTCGCCGTCTTGCGCCAAAACACGGCAATAAGGCCTCATTAGATGAAACGCATCGCAACACGCGCATTAATCGGGATACAGGCGCCCGGATGGCGTGTATCTGACCGACACCCGGGGGGCCACTGTGACTTTGTACGTCGCCAGGCGCTCTCATCTACGCGGTGACGAGCGGTGGCAACGGAATTCAAGATGCCGCGAACCCTTCCATCGAGCTGATGGCCGCGCTCGGTCCCTGCAGCTCGGCGCCGTCAAGCTTCGTCGTCAATGAGGTGACCACCATCGCTGCGGTCTATGCGCTCAATGCATTCAGGACGATTCCCGGTTCACACGCAAACCCCTTGGCAGTGGCTGGGGGAAGATTGACGGCGCTGAGCAATGCGCTGGGCGCCTGTGTGCGATCGTCGGGCGGCTCTGCACCCTGCACTCGGCTGTTCACCGATACCAATGCCAGCGATACGCTGCAGGCGGCGTTGTTCATTACGAATTTAACGGCAGCGCCGACCGACTGGACGATTTCATTGAATTTTATCAATGGTTTTCCAGGTGCTCCTGAGGCCATTGCCATTGATGCAAGCGGCAACGTCTGGAGCACCGCCGTGACGCGGTCTGCTTCTTCTCTAGTACCCGCCAAGAGTTACCTCGTGGGACTTAGTCCCACCGGCATACCCATGACGGCACCCAGCGGTGCAAATAACGGCGTCACTGAATTCATTGGCGCTACCGCACCGACGCTGACGCCGCTGGTGGCGCAAATCGTCAATCACGTGCAGCGCGCGCCTCCTTCCCCGCCGCCGCTCACGACCTATTCGATTGGCGGCAGCCTCTCGGGACTGGCCTCCGGTGCGTCCGTGGTGCTTCAGGACAATGGCGGCGACAACTTGCCTGTCTCGGCCAATGGATCGTTCGCGTTCGCAACCGCGATCGCATCCGGGGCGGCGTATGCGGTGACCGTCCTGACGCAGCCGACAGGGCAGACCTGCGTGGTGAGCGCCGGCTCGGGGACTGTCGGCGCCGCCATCGTCCCCAACGTTGTGGTCACCTGTCAGTGAGGCAACGTTATTTTTCGCGGCCATTCAATCGCTACTATATAGGTCACGGATGCGAGCGCAATCGACCTACCTCCGCGACGACCCGATCTGCGACCACATGCGTTGCCGCAGCCGCGGCGGGTGTCAGCGCCGCGCCGCCGTCAAACGAATTGCCCTCGATCGCATAAACGATGATCTGCCGCGGCGCGCGTTGCAGCGAGCGGCCGAGCGCGATCGCCTCGGCAAGCCCCCAGGCATGGCTCGAGCGTAGCGTGAGATTTCTCGGCAACTCAGTCGAGTTCAAATCGAGTCGGCTAATGCGGCCATGGACGCCGGCGGGAGCGGCGGCGTCGATACATACGACCGCATCGAATCCGTCCCAATCGTCAATCAAGGACAGCAGATCGCCGCTCCGAACCTTGACCACGGCGTCCGGCGGCAGCCGACCGGCGAGCCCCCGCGCCACGATCGCGCCGACACCGTCGTCGCCTCGGTCCGGATTGCCGAGACCGATGACGAGCACCTTGCGAGGGGGGGCGCCGCGATCAGCGATTTCGCTCATGATTGGCGCACTGACAATTTCAAGAAATGGGTCGCGCATGAAATGCATGGGTCGTGGTTGCGGATCGCCTGTTCGCAACGATCGCGAATGAATTGCTCCGGTTGATCCAATATCGTCGTGGCGAGTACAGCCAGATCCGCCTCGATGCTCGGCTGGTTCTGCGAGGTGGGGGGCACGATGCGCACCGTGCGGATCGTGCCCTCCGCATCGAATTCATAGCGGTGCCAGCAGAAGCCGCGCGGGGCCTCCGTGCAGCCGAAACCAGTCGCGGCTCGGGGCGTGACGGGCACTGCGGCCAGCGTCGGGGGTTCATACGCGGCGATCAGCCGCAGCGCTTCCTCACAGGCATAGACGATCTCGAGTGCGCGCACGATGATGCTTTTAAAGGGGTTCCGGCAGACCGGGCCGAGTCCGCATTCGCGCGCGAGTGCCTGGACGGATGCGGGCAGGCGATCGAAATTGAGCGCATAGCGCGCAAGCGGTCCGACCAGATAGGCGCCGCGCCGCTTCAGCATCGAGTGAAGCGCGGTGGAGTGCGCGACCTGCCGTTCCTCAAATTCGGTCTCGTAATCGGCGATCTCGATATCGATATCGCGATTCGAGACCAGCCGACCCTCATTGAACGGATATTCGTGCGGATGCCGCAGCGCCACGAACTCATAGTCCCGCTCAAACTGCGGAAACGAAAAGGCCGAGACCCAACGCACGAGGCCCACGGCGATCTCGTGGGCGCGCAGAAGGCTCTCGGCCACCGGGGCCAAGTCGGCACGACTCGGCGCGCGGTAGAAGCCTCCGACCTTGACGTTGACCGGGTGAACTTCGCGCCCCCCGAGCACCCGCATGAGCTCGTTGCCGGCCTTCTTCAGGGCGAGACCGCCGCGCACCAGATCCCCATGTTCGCGCGCCATCTGAATGGCGTCGGGGAAGCCGAGGAAATCCGGTGCATGCAGCATGATCACATGCAGCGCATGACTCTCGATCCACTCGCCGCAATAGATCAGCCGCCGCAGCGCGCGTAGCTGCCCCTCGACCTTGACGCCAAACGCGTTCTCGATGGCATGCACCGCGCTCATTTGGTAGGCGATGGGGCAGATCCCGCAGATGCGCGCGACGATGTCCGGCGTTTCCGAATAGCCGCGTCCACGCAGAAGTGCCTCGAAAAAGCGCGGCGGTTCGAAGATCCTGAGCTGCGCAGATGTAACCCGGCCTTCGCTGATCTCCAGGTCGAGCGCACTCTCACCTTCGACTCGAGTGAGGTAGTCGACGCGGATCGTCTTAGTCGCCATGGGCTTCACTTTCGGTTGAAAACGGCTTGGCGCACGCGTTGAAGCTGCGAAAAACGCGCTGCAGGTCGCGCGGCGTGGCGCCCGATGCCTGCCATTCACGTGCGAGCGCCGCGGTGTTCGGGCTTTCCATCGGACCATAGCAGCCATAGCAGCCGCGCCGGTAAGCCGGGCAAATCGCACCGCAGCCGGCATGCGTCACGGGGCCGAGGCAAGGTGAACCTTGCACCATGACACAGATGCATCCGCGCTGCTTGCACTCGATACAGACGCTATGGGCGGCAATGGCCGGCTTGCGGCCGGCGAGGTATGCGGCGATGACCTCGATGAGCTGGGCCTTGTTGATTGGGCAGCCACGAAGTTCGAAGTCGACCGTTACGTGCGCCGATATGGGAGTCGAGGTCGCCAGTGTCGTGATGTACTCGGGCGAGGCGTAGACGGCTGCAATGTAGTCATTGATGTCGGCGAAATTGCGCAGCGCCTGAATACCGCCGGCCGTCGCGCAGGCACCGATCGTAATCAGATGCTTGGATTGCGCGCGCACCGTTCGAATGCGTTCGGCATCATGCGCGGTGGTGATCGACCCCTCGACGAGGGACAGGTCATAGGGGCCATCGTCGACGGCACTCGAGGCCTCGGGGAAATTCGCGATCTGGACCGCGCCGGCCAGTGTCAGGAATTCGTCCTCGCAATCGAGCAAGGACAGCTGGCAGCCGTCGCACGAGGCGAATTTCCAGACCGCGAGCCGGGGACGCGTACGCTCGCTCATCTCAAATCTCCCGCACGGCGAGGATCTGTGCGATCGTATCGAAGCGCATGACCGGCCCATCCTTGCAGACAAAAGCGGGTCCGAACTGGCAGTGGCCGCACAGACCAACGGCGCATTTCATGTTGCGCTCCAAGGAGAGAAAAATCCGCTCGGGTTCGACGCCAGCCTCGCGCAGGGCGCTCACCGTGAATCGCATCATGAGTTCCGGGCCGCAGACCATCGCCACGGCATCGGTCGCGTCAAAAGCCACACGGCGGATCAATGCCGGCACGACACCGACGTGTTCATGCCAGGAGGCGTCCGCGTGGTCGACGGTCAGTTGCAGTTCCACATCGGGATGCTCGCGCCATCGGGCCAGTTCGCCCTCGTACAGCATGCTTGCGGGGTTGCGGCTACCGACGAGAATGATGACCCGGCCATAGTGAGCCCGATTCGCGAGGACCTGGTAAATCGCGGGTCGAAGCGGCGCGAGTCCCAGGCCGCCGGCCACAAACACAACGTCGGCCCCTTTGGCCGCTGCGACCGGCCAGTGGCTGCCGTACGGCCCGCGCAAGCCGATCGTGGCACCGGCGTCGAGCTTTGCAAGCGCGCCGCTGACGGCGCCTACGTCGCGCACGGTGTGGACAAAACAGGTGGTGTCGGTGGCGCCACTGATGCTGATCGCAACTTCACCGACGCCGAATGCATAGAGCATGTTGAATTGGCCAGGCTCGAAAGCCGGGCGGAAACCGATCAACGGCGCGAGCTCGAGCGTCGTGGTGTCGGCAAGCTCGCGCCGCACGCGCTCGACCCGGTAGAGATGCGGTCGAAGCGGATCGAGCTTGCGTGCCTCGGCCACGTCAACGCTTGCCGTAGACATCGAGAATCTGCAGCTGGGTCGCGTGCAGCCGCTGCACGAGCACCGGCAAAAAGCGCTTCATCATGTCGTAACCAAGATGGTGATCGGCCTCGCACTTGGTTCGCAAACACGCGGCGTCGATACCGATCGCACGCGTCAGCGTCACGGCACGTGCGTCGTGCAGCCAACGATAGGGCGGCACCAGCCACGAGGCGCCGACGATCTCGCCTTCGTCGAGCGTGGCAAACACGATCGGCGGCTGCCCTGGTGAGCTGATCTCGAGGGCCACCTGACCGTGGCGGATAAGGAAGAACTCGTCGGCGGGGTCGCCCTCGCGACACAGGTACTCGCCGGCGTCAAAACGATGATTGCGCGCACAGCCTGCCACGAGTTCGCGGTGCTCGACCGCAAAGCCCGCGAAGAACGGGTGAATTGCCAAGATCTGCTCAAGACCTTCCATGCTGCTCTCCCTTGCCCGCGTTTGGGTTTGAGCGGATTGCGGCCGCTTCTTGCGTGATGTCGATACCGACGGGACACCAAGTGATGCAACGGCCGCAGCCTACGCACCCCGAGGTGCCGAACTGATCAATCCAATTCGCGAGCTTATGAGTCATCCATTGCCGGTAGCGCGAACGCGACGTCGAACGCACGCTGCCGCCGTGGAGGTAAGAGAAATCCAAGGTGAAACAGGAGTCCCATTTGCGCACGCGCTCTGCGCAACTTCCGGTCAGATCGCCGTGATCCTCCACCGTCGTGCAAAAACAGGTCGGACACACCATCGTGCAATTGCCGCAGCTTAGACAGCGCTGGGCGACCTCATCCCATCGTGGATGATCCAAATTGCTCTGCAACAGTTCTTTGATTCCGGTGGTGTTCAGGGTCCGCCCCATCTGGCTCGCCGTGCGCGCGATCACCCTTTCCGCGAAGGCAAGATCGGCGTCCATGGCGTGCCGGTAGGGCAGCAGCTCGAGCAGTTGCGCGCCGGCCGGGCTGCCGACCTCGACGAGGAAATCGTGCTGATCACCGTCCAATAGTTCGGTCAGCGCCAGGTCAAAGCCCGAGCTCGCCTTCGGACCCGTTTGCATCGAAACGCAGAAGCAGGTGCCGCCGGCCTGGCCGCAGTTGACGGCCACGATGAAGGCATCCTGCCTGCGCATCGCGTACGCGGCGTCGGGATAGGGCCCTTCGCGGAGCACCCGATCCTGAATCGCGATCGCGTGGATCTCGCAGGCTCGGACGCCCATAAACGCAAATTTGCGATCCCGCGCCGCAGAATCGGAGATCGTGACGCCGCCGTCACCCTGGCGCATCGTCCAAAGGCTCTCGACCGGCGGATGCAGGAAGCGTTTCCAGGATTGTGGGCCAACAGAAAATCCGAATAATGCCTCGTCGTCACGCTGCTGCAGCCGATAACGGCCCGCCTCTTGCTGATCTATCCGACCTACCGGCAAATCGGCCGTACGCGCAATCGTATCGTACACAATGGCGCCGTCCCGCACCGTGGGGCCGAGCACCTCGTAATTGCGGCTCAGCAGCGCGTCGATCAGCGACTGTAGGCCCTTGCAGCCCGTGAGCACTCTTGCTTGGTTGACCGGGGGAGGTTGCATCTTTTGCGCTCCAGCGCACATCGGGCCGATGAGGTCCGGGTTAATAGAACCGCCGAAACCACGCCGGCAGGTTCCAGGCTTCTAACGCCACATACGGTAAGAATGTCACTCTAGGGGCGCATGGGGGAATCGGAGATATACCTAGATTACTTCGACTTCCCCGAACTGCCTGCACATCAGCCTTATGCGCCGCTGTTAATGGAGTGGCCGCGCAAATATTCCAGATCGGCATCAACTACTGGTCCGGGTGTAGAAGCTCTGCTCCGAGAGGGATTCGCGTTGCGCTAGCGTTTGGTTCTTTTCACAGATTTCTTTGCCGCGCGCGCCGCGTCGGGCGGCGTCGATGACCCGGAAGCCGGCTCATCTACGTGCAACGACAGCAACGATTCGAGCAGACTCTCATCCGTGCTCGAACACATCCCGAGTACGATGGCCTCATCGCAGCCATCGGCCGTGACGTAGGCATGTCCCATGTTGCTGTCGATATAAATCGACTCGCCCACATTGAGAACGACGGGATCGTAGAATTCGGTGAATACCTTGATGCCGCCTTGCAGGACGTAGATGTATTCTTCGCCGGAGTGATGAACAAGCTCACCGAATTCTTCGGCGCTCTTGGCTCGGATACGGGTCAAGATCGGGATCATGCGTTTCTTGCGCAGCTCCGGACACATGTAGTAATAGTCGTAATTCTTCGTGTTGACGCGCACTGCGTCAGCGATGCGGCCGATGCTTCGACGCGCGGTCACGGCCGGTTCGGCGGCGCCGTTGGGTTCTGCGAATAATTCCGAAATGCGGATATTGAGTCGTTGGCTGAGGTGTACGAGCTTGTCGTAGGTGAGGGTCAGCCGATCATGTTCGACCTTCGAGAGCGTCGATACGGGGATGCTGGTCCGCTGGCTCATTTCCTTGAGCGTCCATCCATTTCGCGCGCGCAGCGAGCGCAGCAGGCTTCCCAGCGTCGGATGACGGGCTTTCACATCCATATCGAATTCCCCAAAAAACGCGGCCGATGGAAATTTTCCAATCAGGACCATTGTTTCAACAGAATGTGTCGAAATGGGGTGAAGCATACAGGTGGAATGCCACAGGTCAACCGGGCAAGCGCCGCTCTTCGCCCGGCGTAGAGTGCACGCCGGCGCTACCGATAGCCGTTTCCCGCGACAAGTTGCCATGGTTGGCACGGGATTGTTCCGATGAGCCTGATTAGAGAAATATGTTTGACAAGTTTCCATGCAGGATCATACTGGCTCTCGTACGACATGACACGGGGAATGGCATTGTCGTTGAAATCAACTTTCCATTCAGATCGTCGCGGTTAACTCGTGACGAGGCGAGCGCCGCGGCCGCGCTGGCGCTGCAACAGGGGCAAGGTAGGGGAGAAGTCATGATTCGAATAAATAAATCCGCGTTGATCGGTTTTATCGTTGCGGGCACACCTTTCATTTGGCAACAGAGTGCGGCACTGGATTCGACCCCACGATCGGACAGCGATGCCTATACGCTCGAAACCATCGTAGTCACCGCCGAAAAGCGTGAGGAACGTCTCCAGGACGTGCCCATGAGCGTAACCGCATTGAGCGAGGCCGATCTCGACCGGCTGCAAGATCGGAGTTTCGCCGACTACGCGGCGCTGGTGCCAGGCCTTTCGCTGCAGACCGCTCAGCAGGGTATGACGCGCCTCACCTTACGCGGCCAGAATGCCGGCGGCGACGGATCGACGGTAGCCGTGTACATCGACGAATCGCCCTTCGGCTCGAGCAATGCCTTGGCCAACGGCGGCATAAACACGGGCGACTTCGACACCTGGGATATGCAGCGCATTGAAGTCTTACGCGGACCCCAGGGCACCCTCTATGGGTCCAACAGCGAGGGAGGTCTTCTGAAGTTCGTGACGAATGCTCCCGTGCTCGGGAGCCTAGCGGGCGCGGCCGAAGTGACCGGCGAGAGTGTCGATCACGGCGGGACGGGCGGGGCCGTGCACGCCACGGTGAACCTGCCGCTCGGAAACATCGCGGCCTTCCGCATCAGCGGCTTCGACCAGGACGTGCCCGGCTACGTCAGCGATCCTTTGACCGGTGAGCGCAACGTGAATGACGGGCACAAGGACGGTGGGCGAGCCTCCCTCCTCGTTTTCCCGACGGATGCACTGTCCATTCGGTTGACAGCCGACTCGCAGCAAGCGAAATACAATGGAACGAACCTGGTCGACGTCAATCCGGTCACGCTGCAGCCGCTGTATGGCAACCTAACGCAAGAGCGCTCCTTGCAGGAGCCGAGCAGTTTCAAGTACGAGAATTACAATGCGACCATCAACTGGAGTCCCGGTCCGCTCAGCGTACTATCGAGCACGAGTTACAGCATCCTGAATACCGATACGGACTTAGATGCCACGCCTCTGTACGGCGGACTGGCCGGTGAGCTCTTTGGCGTACCCACGGCGGGTGCGCTCCTCGATGACAACGTGAGTTTGGATAAATTCACGCAGGAGATTCGGCTGACATCGGCGGCGACGAATCCCCTCGAATGGCAGGTTGGCGGCTACTACACCCGCGAAGCCAGCGTGTTAAACGAGAATCTGAACGCGGTAACGCTTCCCTCGGCCTCGCTCCTGGGACTTATAGAGCAACCGCTCCTCGATTCCGTTTACAAGGAGACAGCCGGATTCGGCGACCTGACCTATCATTTCAACTCGCAGTTCGATGTTCAGGTCGGCGGCCGATATTCCCACAACGAGCAGACCTTCGAGCAGACGACCACGTTCAACCCCCTGATATCGCCGACACCCCAGTCCGTGACGGGAAGCTCGAACGGCAATGTGTTCACCTATTCGGTCGCGCCAAGTTGGCATGTGGATGCGAACACCATGGTGTACATGCGCGTGGCGACCGGCTATCGCCCGGGCGGCCCGAACGACCTGCCGCCCACTGCCCCGCCGACGGTGCAGCGGGAATACGCAGCAGATAAGACCACCAATGTCGAGCTCGGAATTCGATCGACACAGCTTAACGGCATGGTCTCCGTCGACGTCGCGGCCTACCACGTCGACTGGAAGGACATCCAGCTCCTCGAGCTGGTCGATACGTTCAATATCAACGCCAACGGCGGCACGGCACGAACTCAGGGTCTGGAATGGACGTTCGGGTACGTCCCCGTGCGTGGCCTGAAGTTTCAGTGGATCGGGGCTTTCACCGAGGCGAATCTCACCTCACCTGCGCCCGCCTTGAACGCCAGCTCTGGTGACCCACTGCCCTACGTCCCGAAGTGGACGACGGCGCTCGACGGCCAATATGAATGGGCCGCGTTCGCGGGCTTCAAGAGCTTCGTCGGTGCCACTTGGAGCTATGTCGGCTCGAGGAGCAGCGATTTTTCGAGCTCCCCACCCGCCACCGATCCCGGGCAGCTGGTCTTGCCGAGCTACAACACCACGGCGGTTCGCCTCGGCCTCGACAACGATCGCTACAGAGTGATGCTGTACGGCAAGAACTTGAGCGATGCGCGCGGGATCACCGATTACGCGAGCACTAGCGGCGGCTCGCCGTATAACACGATCAGCGTCATTCAGCCGCGCACGATTGGTGTGACGCTGTCTGCGAAGTTCTAAAGGCCGTTGCCGAATGATCATGGATCGCGCGCTCGACAGCTCGGACGTAACGAAGTTGCCGCAACCCTACTTGCTGTTTCTCGGCGACACGACCGAGCCGGGTTACGCCAAAACGGCTTTCGGTCTGCGCGATTGGGCCAGTGAGCGCTGCATCGGCGAATGGTCCTGTGCGGGCGCGACCGTCACCGCAGACTTGCCGCGTTTGACGCCCAAACAGGCGCGCGCACGCGGTGCGCTCGCGCTCGTCATCGGCGTCGCGAATTCGGGAGGCGTGATCAACGAGAGTTGGGTGCCGTCGCTGATCGAAGCTCTCGAATCAGGGCTCGATATCATCAGCGGCATGCACACGAAGCTCAGCGATACACCCTCTCTCAAGAGCGTCGCGGAGCGTCGCGGGCGCCGTCTGATCGACGTGCGCACGCCGCCGCAGAGGATCCCGGTTGCTTCGGGTCGCAAAAGATCGGGCAAGCGGCTGCTCACGGTCGGCACGGATTGCGCGCTCGGTAAAAAGTACAGCGCGCTTGCGCTCGCCCGGGCATTCGCGGCGCGCGGTGTCGACGTCGATTTCCGGGCGACCGGACAGACCGGCATCATGATCTCGGGCCGCGGAATCCCGATGGACGCGGTTATTGCGGACTTCGAGGCCGGCGCCGCCGAAATGCTCAGTCCGGATGCGCCTGCCGAGCACTGGGACGTGATCGAAGGCCAGGGTTCGCTGTTCCATCCCGCCTATGCGGGCGTCTCCTTAGGATTGTTGCATGGCAGTCAACCCGACGTCATCGTCGTTTGCCACGAACCGAATCGTACCCACATGCTCGGTCATCCGGCATTTGCGGTCCCGCATATACACGAGACCATTGAGATGAATCTACGGCTTGGCCGGCGCACCAATCCAGCAATTCGCTGCGCCGGCATCAGCTTGAATACGGCACGACTCGATGCGAAGGCCGCATCGGAATTGATCGCCCGGGAAAGCGCGCGCTTCGGTTTGCCCGTGGCAGATCCGATGCGAGGCGGGGCGGACTTCGACCGGCTCGTACAAGCCTGCCTCACCTGACTAGATCTGACGAGATCTGTCGAGAACCGCGACCCGCTCGCAAGTGGAGAAATCATGCTTAGGATGAAAATGCTCGGCGCCGCTTTACTGGTGCTCTCGACCACATCGATGGCTGCGCCCAGCAGCACGCCGGCCGCCTCGACGAGCATCACCCAAAGCGCGGCCAATTCAGTTGCGTCGCCTTCGCTTGTTGGATCATCCGCAACCGCGTTGACGGCGCAGGACGTCGACGCGTGGCTCGACGGCTATCTGCCCTATGCATTGAAGAAGGGCGACATTGCGGGCGCCGTCGTCGCCGTGGTCAAGGACGGGCAAATCCTGACTGAACGCGGCTATGGCTACTCGGATGCCGTCGATCAAACTCCCGTGGATCCGCAGTTGACGCTGTTCAGGCCGGGCTCAGTCTCGAAGCTGATCACGTGGACAGCAGTCATGCAGTTGGTCGAACAGGGCAAGATCGATTTGGATGTCGACGTCAATCGGTATCTCGATTTCAAGATTCCGCCGCGCGACGGTCAGCCGATCACGATGCGAAACCTCATGCAGCACGTCGCCGGCTTCGAGGAGCAGGCCAAAAACATCATTTCCGAGGACCCCAAGGCGCCCGGCTTCGAAGCACTCCTCAAGCAATGGGTGCCCGAGCGCGTGTTCGCTGCCGGAACCACACCTGCGTATTCGAATTACGGCGCCTCGCTCGCCGGTTACATCGTTGAGCGCGTGTCCGGTGAGTCGTTCGACGATTATTTGGACCGGCACATTTTCCTGCCGCTCGACATGAAGCACTCGACCTTTCGCCAGCCGTTGCCGCCGGCCCTGGTACCACTGATGTCCAAAGGTTATGAGCTCGGTTCCGACGCGCCACGGCCCTTCGAAATCGTCGGCCCGGCGCCCGCCGGCGCGATGTCTTCCCCCGCCGAAGACATGGCGCACTTCATGATCGCGCATCTGCAAGACGGCGAATATCGCGGTAATCGCATTCTGCGTGCCGAGACGGCGCAGTTGATGCACAACAGCCCCTTGACGCTGCTGCCGCCGCTCAACCGGATGGAATTGGGATTCTTCGAAACCAACATCAACGGACGCGAAGTCATCGGGCACCTCGGCGATACGCAATACTTCCACACCTCGTTGCATCTGTTCCTCAAGGAAAACGTCGGTCTGTATTTGTCGGTCAACAGCTTGGGCAAGGACGGCGCGGCCGGTGGCCTGCGCGGCGCATTGTTCGCCGACTTCGCCGATCGGTACTTCCCGGATCACGGGAAATACGACCGCGTCGACGACAAGACCGCCGCGGCGCATGCGGCGATGCTCAAGGGTAACTGGGTCAATTCGCGCGGCTCGCAGTCAAACTTCCTAGCGGCGGTGGGTTTGCTCGACCAGACCAAAATTGGCGTCGACGACAAGGGTCAGTTGCTCGTGGCGATTCCTGGTTTGAACGGCAAACCGCGGCATTGGGTCGAGACCGCGCCATTCCTGTGGCGCGATATCGGCAGTCATGAACGCCTCGCGGCCAAAGTAGCCGACGGCAAGGTCGTGCGCTACAGCATCGATGAATTGTCCGCATTCATGGTATTCGAGCGAGCTCCGTGGTATCGGGACAGTGCCTGGTTGCTGCCGGCCTTGTGCGCCAGTCTGGCGGCGCTGCTGATCACCGCCGTGTCGTGGCCGGTCATCGCGATCGTGCGCCGCCGCTATGGCGCGACGCTCGTGCTCGATCCTTCGTCGCTGCGCGCGTATCGGCTCAGCAAATTCGCTGCGATCCTCATTTGCGTGGCCTTCGGCCTTTGGGCCATGACGCTGACCATGATGCTCAAGGACAACAACAATCTTGCATCCAAATTTGATGGGGTGGTCCGTCTCGCACAAATACTCGGTTTCGTCGCATTTATCGGCGGGTTCGGCTCGATGCTGTGGAATCTACGGGCGGTATGGAGCGGAACACGCCGTTGGCCCGCGAAGCTCTGGAGCATCGTGCTCACGATCGCGGCATTGATCGTGCTATGGATCGCGTTCTCGTTCAAACTGATTGGACTCGGACTGAATTACTGATGTCCGCGCTGACGCTCGATCGCACGATACGGCGCATCGAAGCGGAGCGGGCATCAGAAGCCGCGGCGCTGCCGTGACGGGAGCGCCGCCCGCATCGTGGTTTCAACGCTTGGTGCTGCCGGGCCTCGCATTCAAGGCCGTCGTCATTGGCGGCGGCTACGCAACCGGCCGCGAACTCGCGGAGTTCTTTCTGCCCAGCGGTCCGTGGGGCGGATTGGCCGCGATGATGCTCGCCACGGCGATATGGAGCGCCGTATGCATCGTCACGTTTCTCTTCGCCAGAGCGAGCGGTGCGCGCGACTATCACGCATTCTTCCGTGCGCTGCTCGGACCCGGCTGCGTGGTGTTCGAGATCGCGTATATCCTGTTCGTGATCCTCATCCTGGCGGTGTTCGGTGCCGCGGCGGGCGCGATCGGTACGGCGGTGTTCGATGTGCCCAAGATCGCGGGTACGCTCGCGCTGATGGCTGCGATCGCCTTGTTTGCGACATTCGGCAATACCTCGGTCGAGCGCCTCTTCAAGTATGTTTCGATCATGCTATATGGCGTCTATGTTTTGTTCGTACTGCTCGCGCTCAGCCACTTCGGCGATCGTATTGCGGCCGCGTACACCGCGCAGACCCCGATGGATGGCTGGGTGCTCGGCGGGCTCACCTACGCAGGCTACAACATCGTCGGCGCGGTGGTCATCTTGCCGGTCGTGCGCCACATGACCTGCAGCCGCGACGCGATCGTGGCCGGCCTCATCGCCGGGCCCCTCGCGATGCTGCCGGCCGCGCTCTTCTTCACCTGCATGGTTGCGTATTATCCCGCAATCGGGAACGAGATCTTGCCGTCGGACTTTCTGTTGCAGCGGCTGAACCTGCCCGCGTTCCATTTGCTGTTTCAATCGATGATTTTCGCGGCGCTGCTCGAAAGCGGTACGGCGGCGGTACATGCCGTCAACGAGCGCATTGCCGCCGCCTGGAGTCGGCGGCGCAGCACGGCGATGACCGGCGCCACGCGATTATGGATCACGCTTGCGCTGCTGATGGGCTGCATGCTGCTGGCCGATCGAGTGGGGCTGGTTGCGCTCATCGCCAATGGTTATCGTGCACTCGCGTGCATCTTTCTCGCGATTTATGTATTGCCGCTGTTGACGCTCGGTGCGCTGCGGCTGTGGCGCGGCAGTCTCGATCGCCGTTGACAGTACGATCAGCGGGGTCGACGACGCACCGGATCATTTGCTGATATCAATCACACGGAGAGAACGACATGGTTCGACTATCCCTGCCGCGCTTCGTACGATGCAGCGGCGTATTTTTCGCGACATTGTGCCTAGCAAGCGCCGCCGCGTGGGCGGCGGATCCGCGCGTTCATGACGTGGTAATCCACAATGCGATTGTCTACGACGGATCGGGCGGAAAGCCCTTTCTGGGCGAAATCGCGATCGATGGTGATCGCATCGCATATGTCGGCGCGCGTCGCGGCCACAAAGGACACAGCGAGATCGACGCCCATGGTCAGGCGATCGCGCCGGGCTTCATCGACATGATGGGCCATTCCGAGGAATCCCTGCTGATCGATGGACGCGCCGTCAGCGGATTGAAGCAAGGTGTGACGCTCGACGTGTTCACCGAACTATCCATGGGTCCGTTGTCCGCCGACATGGCAAAGCGGTTGGTCGAGCGCCAGGGCGATCTCAAATACGATGTCGCGTGGAGCAGCCTCGGTCAATATCTGGAGCATCTGCAGCAGCGCGGCATAGCGCCCAACGTGGCGAGCTTCGTCGGAGAGGGAGAGGTCCGAGTCAACGTGCTCGGCGAGGCCGATGTGGCGCCATCGCCGGACCAATTGATCGCGATGCGCGCGCTCGTGCGCAACGCGATGGAAGAGGGTGCGCTCGGCGTTACCACCGCGTTGATCTACGCGCCGATGAACTATGCCAAAACGCCGGAACTCGTTGCGATGGCACAAGAATCGGCGCGTTGCGGCGGCATCTATACGGCCCACATGCGCAGCGAGGGCGACCATATCGAAGAGGCCGTGCGAGAGACCATCGATATCGCCCGAGAGAGCGGCGCGCCCGCCGAAATCCATCACTTGAAATTGATGGGCCGCGAGAATTGGGACAAACGCGACTTGGTACTCGGCATGATCAACGCCGCGCGCGCGTCGGGCGTGCGCATCACGTCGGATATGTACCTGTACACGGCCGGCGGAACGTCTTTGGACGCTTCCTTGCCGCCGTGGGTCCACGATGGCGGCCAAGAGGCGATGCTGGCGCGGCTGAAGGATCCGGCGGTGCGCGCCAAGGTGCTCGCGGCGATGCGCGAGCAACATCCGCAGGATTGGGAGAATTTATTCCACCAGGCCGGTGCGGACGGCATATTGGTGTTGAGCATCAAGAATGCCGCACTCAAGCCGCTGATCGGCAAAACGATTGCCGAGATCGCGCGGGAGCGCGGCGTCAGCGCGGAGGATGCACTCATCGACCTCGTGATCGAGGATGACGCCGGGGCCGCGGCGGCCTACACGATCATCAGCGAGGACAATATTCCACGACAATTCGCACAACCCTGGGTCAGCTCCGGTTCGGATGCCGAGTCGAGTGCGCCGGAAGGGGTGTTCCTCCTGTCCTCGACTCACCCGCGGGCCTATGGCAATTTTGCGCGCATTTTCGCCAAGTACGTGCGCGAGGATCACGTGATCTCGGTCGAGGAGGCGGTTCGCAAACTCACTGCACTGCCGGCCGATGTACTATCGCTCCCGGATCGCGGCCGCTTACGGGTGGGCGCGTTTGCCGACGTCGTCGTGTTCGACCCGAAGACATTTCAGGACCACTCAACGTATAAAAATCCGATGCAGTATGCAACCGGCGTCACCGACGTCTTCGTCAACGGCAAGCTTGCCTTGAAGGACGGAGAGCCGACGGGAGCGCCTACCGGGCGCATCGTGCGCGGACGCGCTTGGACTGGTGCGCCCGGCGGCGGCTGCCGGGGTTCCAGCAAGGATTGGACCTGGATCGATCAACCACCGCACGGCTAGCCGCGACGAGACTCCGCTTCGCTAGAGCCCACAAGGCTGCACGCGACTGATTGCTTTCGCGGTGGCGATCAGCAAACATCCGGGTAGGGCTTGCGATCGCATAGCGACGGGAGTGCGCAGTGAGACCGATGACATGGATGCAGACGGCGGTATTGGCGCTCTTGTGCCACTCGCTTGCGCAGGCAGAATCGCCGATACCGAAGGAACTCGAGGGCTGGCAGGCGTGGGTGCAGGACGGTCAGGAGTTCAGACGTTGTCCATTCTTTGCCGGTACCGACGGCAGCAGCGAGAGCAATCGAATTTGTGCGTGGCCGGGACGCCTTGACTTAGAGCTCAATCAAAGCGGTGGACACTTCACCCAGACCTGGGTGAGCTTTGCGGAAGGGTGGGTGCCGCTGCCGGGCAATCTGGAATATTGGCCCCGCGCTGTGACCGTCAATGGCGCTGTTGCCGCGGTCGTCGCGCGCGATGAGATCCCCCAGGTTCGGCTGCCGGAAGGGTCTTACACACTCGCGGGAAACTTTGCATGGTCCAAGCGACCCGAATCTTTGGCGGTGCCTGCCCAATCGGCGCTGGTTTCGTTGAGCCTCGATGGCAAGAAGGTCGAGCAAGCCGACCGCCCCGAAGGCGCGGTTTGGCTCGGCAAGCGCCGTGAAGCGGAAGTTGCGCAACAGCTCGAGGTCCAGGTTTATCGACTCTTCAGCGATGGGATCCCGGCGATACTAGATACCACTCTGAATCTGCAAGTCGCCGGCGATGCACGCGAAGAGGCATTCTCCACGGCCTTGCCGCAAGGCTTTGAAGCGATGTCCCTCGACAGCGAACTCCCCGCGCGCATAGGCCCCGATGGACATTTGCACGTCCAGGTGCGGGCGGGGAGTTGGACCGTCAAATTGAAGGCACGCGCGGCGGCCGAGTTGGGAAAAATCACGCTGCCCCAGGCTCTGGGCGCTTGGCCGAAACAGGAGATCTGGAGCTACGCGGCCGATGATCGGCTCCGAGTGGCGGCCTTGGAGGGCGGCGAGGGCATCGATCCGGCGCAGTCGAACGTGCCTCGAGAATGGCGGCAATACCCGAGTTACCGGATTGCGTCGGGCGGCGTTCTGCAGATGACGGAACGCAGCCGCGGTATTTCGCCGCAGGAAGTCAATCACTTGAGTTTGCAGCGCGAGTTGTATTTGGACTTCGAGCGCCACGGCTTTACGGTCGTTGACCAGATTTCCGGGCAGATGCGCACAGCCTGGCGTCTCGATATGCGAGCGCCGTATCGCCTGATGCGCGCCGCGAGCGGCGTCGAAAATTGGCTGGTCACCGAAGCCGACGGGGCGGCGCTGACGGGCGTCGAGCTCCGAGCTCCGATCGTGAATCTCACGACCGTCGCGCGAATCGTGAAATCCGGCGGCGCCATGCCGGCGAGCGGATGGAACCAGCGCTTTGACCATGTGGCCGGCGTGCTCAACCTGCCTCCCGGCCACCGTCTTTTTGCGGCGTTCGGCGCCGACAGTGCGCCGGACTCATGGGTCGAACGTTGGGGACTATTGGACCTGTTTTTGTTGTCGCTGACTTCGGTGATCGCCCTGCGGCTCTTCGGATGGACTTATGCGGCGGTCACCTTTGCGACGATCGCGCTGGTGCACCAGGACAATCGGCTGTTGGCGTGGGCGATTCTATTGGTGCTGGTGGCCGCCGTCTCGATGCGAGCGGCGCCGGCGGGTTGGCCGCGGACGCTCTCGACGGTGGCGCGAAATATCTTGCTTGGCGCGCTGCTATTGGTATCCGTCCCGTTTGCCGTGACCCAGTTTCGTTTCGCGTTTTATCCGCAGCTCGCAGATCCAGCGGGTCATGCTCTGCAAGAATCACTCGCCGTCGCGAAATCGGTCCAATACAGGAGGGCGGGTGCGCCCGCGGCGCTGGCGCCGCCGCCGAATTTTGTGCCGTCGCCGGAGCCGATGATGCAGGCTGCGGGGTCGATCGCCGCCGCCGGTAAGGCGGCCTCGGTTGGTTCGACTCGAATTCCATTAGAGCGTTTTGCGCCGGGAACCTTGGTGCAAGCGGGCCCCGGCATCCCGAATTGGCGTTACGCGACTTTCTCGTTCAATTGGAGCGGTCCGGTCGACGCCGCGCAAACGGTGCATTTCGTGATCTTGCCCCCATGGCTCGTTGGCCTGTGGCGGGTGCTCAGCGTCGTCTTGCTCGCTGCACTATGCGCGCAGTTGCTGCGTGGCAACCTCGACTTGAAGGCCCGCTGGCAAGGATTGTTCTCGAGGCGCGGTCCCGCGGCAGCGACGGTCGTGTTGGCACTCGTCTGTGCGCTGTTTGGCACTGCGGGTCACGCGTACAACACACCGGATAAGGAGCTGCTCACTGACTTAAAGACTCGGCTGTCGCGACCTCCGAAGTGCGTTCCGAACTGCGCCGAGATCATGGCCGCGCACGTACTGCTCACGCCGAAGAGCCTGGATGCGAGCCTCGACGTCTCGGCCTTGAGTTCGGTCGCGGTCGCACTGCCGACCGTGGGCCAGCGCTTCGACCTCGATGCAATCACGGTGGACGGTCTCGCGGTACCCGGCGCGTATCGGGACGGCGATCAGCAGATCTGGATTGCATTGAAGCCCGGCGCGCATCTCGTCAAGTTGAGCGGAAGCCTGCCGTCGGTCGACTCGATTCAAGTGCTGTTCCCGCAAGTGCCTCGCGTGATTACGGTCAGCGGCGAAGGATGGGACGTATCGGGCGTCAACGCGGGCAGGCTGCTGGGGAATACGATCGAGCTGCTGCGCCGTCGCGTGTCCGGTCACGAAGCCGATTCATCGCAGGGCAGCGCGCAATTTGCGCCCTATGTGCGCGTTCGGCGCGAATTCGCGCTGGATCTGGATTGGTCGATCCAAACGACCGTTGAGCGGCTCGCGCCCGACCGGGGCGGCTTCACGCTGGAAATCCCGTTGCTCGCCGGGGAGTCCGTGCTCAGCAACGGCATCGAGACCAAAGGCGGCGCCAGCGTGTTGGTCGGCCTCGATTCCGAGGCCACCGAATTTACTTGGCGCTCGGGCTTGTCGTATCGCGATGCCTTGACGTTGACCGCAGCGGTCGACAAGCCCTGGAGCGAAGTATGGGTTTTCAGAGTCAGCCCGACATGGCACGCTGAATTTGCCGGCGTGCCGGCGGTCATGCCGGAGAATCTTCAATCGGGCGATTGGATCTTCGAATATTTTCCGCGCGCCGGCGAAACCTTGACGCTCACGGTCTCCCGCCCGTCTGCTGCGAAGGGCGATACGCTTGCCGTCGACACGGTCCTGCTCGAGTACCAATTGGGCAAGCGCTCGACGAATGCAATGCTGCAATTCGGCTACCGCAGCACCCGGGGTGATCGGCACGTCGTGAAGTTACCGCCCGCGGTGCGTGTCACGTCGGTCAGCGTCGACGGTGCAACGGTGCCGGTCCAAACCGACAAGGACGAGCTGCCGCTGGCCCTGTTGCCAGGAGCACATCGCGTCGAAATTCGTTGGCAGTCCGACGACGAGATTACGCCGCTGACGCGGCTGCCGCCGGTGGACTTGCGAGTTCCGAGCAGCAACGTCGGCACCGTGGTGCGCCTACCGCTCGACCGTTGGGTGTTGTACGCGGGCGGCAGCGGCGTCGGTCCCGCAATCCTGTACTGGGGTGAGTTGATCGTCCTTTGCTTGTTCGCAGTCGCCTTGGGTCGCAGTCGCCGCGCGCCATTGCGCAGCCACGAATGGCTCATTCTCGGTTTGGGCCTGAGCACGTTTTCGTGGTCCGTATTGCTGCTGTTTGCCGTGTGGATTTTCGCAATGGGCTGGCGGGAGGAACTTGACGTGCAACAGATGAGCAAACGTAGGTTCAATTTGCTGCAGGTCGTTTTGATCCTGTTGTCGCTGGCTGCGGTGGTCTCGTTGGTTGCGGCAATTCCATTCGGTTTGCTCGCGAATCCCGACATGGGCATTGCCGGTTCCGGCCAGCAAGCCGACGAATTGAGTTGGTTCAATGATCGGGCACCCGGCGTTTTGCCGACGCCTTGGGTCTTCTCGCTATCGCTCTGGTGGTACAAAGCCTTGATGTTGGCCTGGGCATTGTGGCTCGCTTTTGCACTGGTCCGTTGGCTGCCCATCGCATGGCGGGCGCTCGGCGCCGGGGGATTCTGGCGCAAGACGCCGCGCACGCCCGAGCCGACTCCGGCCGCTCATGGTTCCCCATGATGCACCCACAAGAAATTGCGCGGCATCTGCTGTAGACGAACCGCATGTTTCGTCGAACGATTGGTATTTGAAATCAGGTCCGAATTGGAAATCAATGAGAGCAATTCACACCGGCAAATTTGCAAGCCTGATGGAACGATGGTGATTTCTTCAGCACCTTTTCAGCCCAGAACAAGTCGAAACCTATGCCCTTCAATTCGAACTCCATTCTCGCGGGAAGCAGTACCTATCCTGCCAATTGGTCCGATTGGCGCTTTTGGGTTCTTCTGGCCGCTGGCTTCGCTTGTTACTTCGGATTCAGTAACTGGAGTTCGAAGAGACGCCGGCGTGCGCTGTCCCAGCTTGCTCCGTCTATGAATTTTTGTTGGTTGGACACCATGCCCGAAACTCCTCGCGGCATTGCATTCCTCCGACCTCGCCTAGGCGGCGAGTTCAGCAATGCTATGACCGGATCCGGGGCCGGCTGTAAGGTAACGATATTTGACTTCGAATACGAGACCGGGACAATGTTAATGCCTATGACGGAGCGTACTCATGCGCAAACCATTGCGGCATTCCGCTCCGCTGACTCTGTTTTGCCCGCTTTTCAGTTTGGCCCCGAGTCGGTCATGCGAAAGATGTCTACTGAAGGATCAGAGCGGTTCAAGTTCGAAACCCCACTGCCGAGCGTGCCCGCTCCGGCCGGACACTACCTCCTGCGAAGCCAGGAGCAAGCCGCCGCGAACGCCCTATTCGATTCGGAGATGCTGAAGTTCTTCAACGACTTGGGATTGCAGCACCAACCCTGGTTTCTTGAAGGCAATCAAGAATGGCAGCTGATATGGGAACACAACAATATCGTGTCCCCGCAGAATTATCCGTGGTTCCTCCAGCAGACGAGCGCGATTGCCGCTATGGTGTTCGGCTGCGCAAAAATGAAGCGCGGGGCGATGCCCCAAATCTCTGGAGATACATCGCAGTGACGCTCGAGCGCATCAGTGGAAGCTAGGAGGGAATACAATGCCGCGTTTCTGTGCTTCATGTGGATCACTCGTGGCCGAAGGCGCGCTTGCATGCGCTTCCTGTGGGGCAACTGTAGGACAATCTGTCGCGGGAGGAGCCGCACCAGCCACTGCAACTACTGGCCTAACTGAAAACCTCGCCGGAGCATTTGCTTATGTCACTTTCATCCCGGCTGTTTCGTTCTTGCTGTTGCCGCCCTTCAACAATAATCCGTTCGTGCGCTTCCACGCCTACCAGTGCATTTTCTTAACCGTCGCCTGGCTCGTTGTGTCGTTCGCATCAATCCTGCTCAGTCCCGCATTCGGCTGGGCCGGTATCTTTATTCTGCCTCTCGTCTGGCTCGCTGCAATCGGCCTCTGGATTGTCCTTATTTTTAAGGCATTTCAGGGACGCATATTCAAGCTACCCATCATCGGGAACTTGGCCGAACTGCAGGCTAACAACGCGTAGGATGATTTCACGCCCCAGGGCGATGCCCAAATCTGGAGCGGGATCGAGCGCCTCCGTGCCGAGTTGATCCCTGTGCCGCAAATCCTGCATCCCTGGCCGGACAGCGGCTTTCTCGTCAACACCCAAGGTGGGAGCCGAGTGCCCGAATCGGGCCCGCTCAGTTCCGTGCGGGGGCGCTTAGCATTGTGCCGATGAATGTAACCATGACACAGTGGTTTGCCCCTGGCGTTGGATTCGTCAAGCGGGATGTCCGGTTCGAAATTAACGGGAATCTGTTGGGGCACAACCTGATGACACTCGAGAAATTTGGACGGGCGCTTTAAGATAAGGTACGCAGGGATAGCATATTGGAGGTCTTTATGGCCGAATTTAATTTCCCATCCCGAATTCCACCGGACCAGCTGGCCAAGGCGCTGAACCAGTGGGGGAAAGACTCGATTCACTATACGAGCGCCTCGCCCCGAGCCAAAAATATTTGCGACCAATCGGGAATCATTGCCGTCGACGCGGATATCTTCATGGAATTTGCTTTGCGAGGACACCGCATCGTGGTTCGCGCGCCAAACGTCTTTGCATATACCTACGCGGACGAACTGGCACTGGGCGGAAACGTCATTCCAAAGCCGCCTTCAACTCACGATAAGACAGCCAGAACCGGACCGTTTGTCGGTGCGATTAAAGGTGAGCCGACCTTGCAAGTCTCCGATTATGATCTCATGTGCATCTATCCCATCGAATCGAAAGCGCTCTTCGTCGACAAGAATGAGGTGCCGCATGAGAAGGAAACCAGGCCAATCATCGACTTGATGAATCTTCGGCTCGTATCAAAGATCCAGCACGGATGTAACGACGAATTCGTAGATACCTGCGACAATCCAAAAAATTGCGATATTGGTGACAAATTCGTTTGGTTTGAAGAAGATTGTGCAGACGTGTTCGACCGTCAGGGGCTCAAGAATGAGTATCGAAAGCATGGTATGAAATGGTATCAAGAGTATGAGGTAGCAGAGATCAAGGAGGGCCGGCGAATAGACGCGAAGGGCGTGTTTTTCGCGCCGGAACGAAGCGGGAACGCGTAGCGGGATTGGAGGCGACGCCAATCAAGGATGAAGACATCGCCGACTGTTGCGCAGCAGGCGGAGCGGCCGTTGAAACCACGGCCGTCAAGACGAGCAGCTGCGAGATGAAGATTGGGAGTGCCACGCCCCAACGCGCGTAACGGGCGTCGAAACCTCTCACACGCGTCTCGCCGCGCAGATCCAGCCGGCCGCTTTCTCGGCCATCATCAGCGTCGGGCTGTTGGTGTTGCCGCTGGTGATGGTCGGCATCGCGCCGGCATCGACGACGCGCAGCGCCTCGACGCCGCGCACCCTCATTTGAGCATCGAGCACGGCCATCGTGTCGGAGTCGGCGCCCATCTTGGTGGTGCCCACCGGATGGAAAATGGTCGTGGCGATATCGCCAGCCAGTCGGACGAGGTCCTCATCGCTCTGATACTGCAGGCCGGGTTTCCACTCCACGGGTCGGTACTTCGCCAGCGCCGGCTGCGCCACGATGCGGCGCGTGATCCGCAGCGAGCCGGCCGCTATCTTGCGATCCTCGTCGGTACTCAGGTAGTTGGGTGCGATCGCCGGCGCGTCGTCGAACTTGGGCGTCTTGATGCGCACCGTGCCGCGACTGGTCGGATTCAGATTGCAGACGCTCGCGGTGAAAGCCGGAAAGGCGTGCAACGGCTCACCGAATGCATCGAGCGACAGCGGCTGCACATGGTATTCGAGGTTCGGCCATGCATGCTCCGGCGAGCTTCGCGTAAAGGCGCCCAGCTGCGAAGGTGACATGCTCATCGGGCCGGTTCGCTTGAGCAGGTATTCCAACCCGATCTTGGCCTTGCCGTAGAGCGACGAGGCCAACACGTTGAGCGTCGGCGCGTCTGCGATCTGATAGACCGCGCGGATCTGCAGGTGGTCCTGTAGGTTCGCGCCGACGCCCGGTGCGTCGACGATGACGTTGATTCCGTGCCTACGCAGCAGGTCGGCCGGACCGATGCCTGAGAGTTGCAGGATTTGCGGCGAACCGATACTGCCGGCGCACAGGATCACTTCGCGTGTCGCATGCGGCGTCACCATCTGGCGCCCGTCCCATACTTGCGCGCCCGTACATCGCCGGCGGCCGTCGGCAGACGCTGCGACAATGACGCGCGCCACCTGCGCGCTGGTCCACAGCTCGAAGTTGGATCGTCGGTAACAGGTCGGTCGCAAAAAAGCCTTCGCGGTGTTCCAGCGCCAGCCGTTCTTTTGATTGACTTCGAAGTAGCCGACGCCTTCGTTGCTGCCTCGATTAAAATCGCCGGTTGACGGAATGCCGGACTGCTGTGCGGCCTGTGCGAATGCATCGAGAATGTCCCAGCGCAGCCGCTGCTTTTCGACACGCCATTCGCCACCCGCCGCATGGTAATCGAGGAATTCCGAATCTCTGTCGCCGGCATCGAGGTAATGGTCCTCGTGATTCTTGAATGCGGGCAGCACATTGGCCCAGCACCAGGTATCGTCGCCGGTGAGCCGTGCCCAGTGATCGTAGTCGCGTGACTGCCCCCGCATGTAAATCATGCCGTTGATGCTGGAGCAGCCGCCCAAGGTCTTGCCGCGAGGGTAACGCAGCGCGCGGCCATTGAGGCCGGCCTCGGGCTCGGTGTTATAAAGCCAGTCGGTGCGCGGATTGCCGATGCAATAAAGATAGCCGACCGGTATATGGATCCAGTGGTAGTTGTCTCGCGGACCCGCTTCGATCAGCAACACGCGACATTTCACGTCGGCGCTCAGCCGATTTGCGAGCAGCGCGCCGGCCGTGCCGGCGCCAATGATGATGTAGTCGAATGTTGGATCGCTCACTGCGTCATTCGACCCTAAATCGACCAATCCTTCAAAGCGTGATGGGTTAGCCCGCCCCGTGTGAACCCTTTGATCATCCAGCGTGTATTTTATTTGACACATTCAGAGGTTGTTTGCTAAAAGAGCTGTAGCTATTACGCCGCTGGAAAGGGCTCGACCGAGGTCGAACGTCTTTGATCCAGGTCCCGCCTCAACCCGTGATCCACCCGACAAGCGGCAAGTCAGGATCGATCTGCGCGGTGACTCGAATTTGACGAAGGGAATTCCGGCGGCAGTCTTCTACACAACCAGGCGTTAGCCTGGGTTCTTGCAGCAAAAGGGAGATAGGGACCGTGAGACACGGCACGATGCGCAAAATGATCAACGCTATCGAATTGTCCACAATGCTCGCTCTCCTGGTCGCCGCGGATGCCGTGGCGCAACAGGCTCCCGAGGAACAATTGCAGGAAATCGTCGTCACCGCGGAAAAACGCGCCTCTACGGTCGATAAAACGGCAATCAGCATGACCGCCGTCACCGGTGACGATATGCAGAGTCGCGGCATCACGGATTTCACGGCGCTCGCCGCCGATACCCCGGGTATTTCGATGCGGACCAATGGACCGGGCCAGACCGAATTTGAAATGCGTGGCATGACGTCGAGCGGCGGCAACTCGCCGACCGTGGGTTTCTATCTCGACGATGTCCCCATGACCTCCCCGGCTGCGGCGCAGAACGGCAAGGTCGTCATTGACCCGACGCTGTACGACCTCAATCGCGTCGAGGTGCTGCGCGGACCGCAGGGCACGTTGTACGGATCGGGCTCGATGGGCGGCACCATCAAGCTGATCACCAATC
>OCZU010000322.1_pt1 | contig 33698 bp, 28 predicted proteins | sample 1539001 | NCBI WGS metagenome assembly OCZU01 (sample SAMEA3539306, study PRJEB22396) | soil metagenome | biome: tundra; feature: field; material: soil | place: USA | collected 2010-05 | depth 0.15 m | reverse complement strand
ACCGCCGCCGGCAGCCTGCTGTCGGTGACCGGGCTCACCAAGCACTTCCCGATCAGCCGCGGCGTCGTCCTGCGGCATCAGGTCGGCGCGGTACAAGCGGTGGACGGGATTGACTTCTCGGTCGCCCCCCGGGAGACCCTGGGGCTGGTCGGTGAGTCCGGCTGCGGCAAGACGACCACCGGCCGGATGCTCATCCGGCTCCTGAAGCCGACCAGCGGCCGCATCGTGTTCGACGGCCACGACATCACGAACCTGCGGCAAGGCAAGATGCGCCCGCTGCGCCGCGACATTCAGATGATCTTCCAGGATCCCTACTCGTCGCTCAACCCGCGGCACACGGTCGGGACCATCGTCGGCGCGCCGTTCCGGCTCCAGCACGTCCAGCCCGAGCGGGGAGTCAAGCGTTCTGTCCAGGATCTGCTTGAGCTGGTGGGGCTGAACCCGGAGCACTACAACCGGTATCCGCACGAGTTCTCCGGCGGCCAGCGGCAGCGCATCGGGATCGCCCGCACGCTCGCCCTGCGGCCCAAGCTGATCGTCGCCGACGAGCCGGTATCCGCGCTGGACGTGTCGATCCAGGCGCAGGTCGTGAACCTGCTGGAAGATCTGCAGAGCGAATTCGGGCTGACCTACGTGGTCATCGCGCATGATCTGTCGGTGGTGCGGCACATCAGCGACCGGGTGGCGGTCATGTACCTCGGCAAGATCGTCGAGCTGGCGGAGCGGGACCAGATCTACACGCGGCCCAGGCACCCGTACACGGTCGCGCTGCTGTCCGCCGTTCCGGTGCCTGAGCCGCTGCGCGACGAGGCCGGAGTCAGGCAGCGCCGGGAGCGGATCCGGCTGGTCGGCGACGTGCCAAGCCCGATCAACCCACCACCCGCCTGCCGTTTCCACACCCGCTGCTGGAAGGCGCAGGAAGTCTGCCGGACCCAGGAACCCCCGCTCGTGGAACTCATTCCCGGGCATCAGGTCGCCTGCCACTTTCCAGAGAACACCCCGCCCATCTGACCAGCCCAGCTGACCGCCCAGTTTGACAGCCCAGTTTGACCGCACTGGGCACTGCTCTGAATGTGCGACGATGGAGAGAGCGAACGCTTCCGAGGGGAGGCGGCTATGTCGATATATAGCCAGATCGCCTGGCTCCCGCTGTGTGGGGGGCTGACCGTCATCGGGCTGGTCGGGAGCTGGCTGGCCTGGCGTCGGCGGGGTGCCGCCGCTGGGCTGCGCGGCGCCGCATGGTCCCTGCTGCCGCTGGCCGCCTATCTGACCGGCGCGATAGAGATGTTCTGGAAGATGGGCACCGCGGTGGGCAGCTTCGCCGCGTCGTTCATTTTCTCGCCCCGGGTCTGGTCCGGTGTCATCGTGGCCGGTGCCTCCGGCCTGCTGTTCGTGGTCTCCGGCGGCCTGCGCCGCCGCCGCGCGAGCAAGAAGGCAGCGCCGGTCGCCCCGTCCGGTGCGGCTGGGCTGCCCGCGGCCAAGCCGGGCACCGCGCTGAAGCCAGCTAAGGCCCGGGCCGGCAAAGGTGGCAGCGCCGACGACGACGATGAGCTCGGCGACGTGGCGCAGATCCTGCGCCGCCACGGCATCAGCTGACCAGGGTCGGCTCGGGCGGTGCTGGCTCGGGCGGTGCTGGCTCGGGTGGTGCTGGCTCGGGCGGTGCTGGCTCGGGCAGGGGCGGCGGAGTGCCACCGAAGGCCGGGCAGATCGCCTTGTGGGCGCACCAGTCGCAGATCCGGCCCGGCCGCGGGCGCCAGTCGCCAGACGCCCGGGCGCGCTCGATGGCCTGCCAGAGTGCCTCAATCTTGCGCTCGGTGGCGAGCAGATCGGACTCGTCCGGCTCGTAGCGCACTATCTCCCCGCTGCCCAGGTACATGAGCTGCAGCAGCCTCGGCACCCGTCCCTGGGCCCGCCACAGCACGAGGGCGTAAAACTTCATCTGGAACAGCGCCCGCGCCTCGAACGCCTCCGGGGGGGCAGTGCCGGTCTTGTAGTCAACGATCCGTATGTCACCTCCCGGCGCGATGTCGAGCCGGTCTATATACCCGCGCAACTGCAGGCCAGATGCGAGCACGGTCTGCACGGACAGCTCGCGGTGCGCGGGCTCCAGACGCCTGGGGTCCTCAAGCCGGAAGTAACTGTCGAGCATGGCGGCGGCCTCATCGAGCCAGGTGACCCGCTCGGCGTCCGACTCGAACAGGCCAGCCAGTTCCGGCTCCCGCGCCGCCAGGTGGTCCCACTCCGGCCCGAGCAGCGACCGGGCGGCCTCGGGAGTCCGGCCGGCGGCCGGCCGGTCGAATAGGTGCTCAAGCACGGCGTGCACCAGCGTGCCACGCGCGGCCGCCGGGCTGGGCGGTTCCGGCAGGCGGTCGATCACGCGGAACCGGTAGAGCAGCGGGCAGGTGAGGAAGTCACCAGCCCGGGACGGTGACAGCGAATGCCCGGTCCTGGGCTCCACGGTCGCGGGTGGCGCGGCACGTTCGTCAGCCAGCACGGCGGGGCCCGCCGGAATTTCCTCAGCCATGCCACGGAGAGTAGGGGACGGCTACGACAGTCGCCGGGCTTTGCCGGGTCTGGAGCGGCTAATGCTGCGCCCACAGCACGTAGCATCTAGCGTGTGGCAGGCAAGACGTCAGACCGGCCTCCCCCGCGGGCGCCAAGCCCCGGGCTGAGGATCGCACGGCTTTTCGGGATACCGGTCTACATCTCGCCGTACTGGTTCGTGATCGCTGGCCTGTTCGTCGTGCTCTACGGGAACAGCGCCGCGCTGGCCTCAGCGGGAAGCCTCCGCTACGTGGTGGCGGCGGCGTTCGTCGTCCTGCTCTGGGTTTCCGTCCTGGTGCACGAACTCAGCCATTCCGTGGTGGCCAGCCGGGGATTCGGCCTTCCGGTCCGCCGGATCCTGCTCTACCCGCTCGGCGGTTTCTCCGAAATCGAGCAGGATCCGCCCACCCCGGGCAAGGAGTTCCTGGTCTCCGCGGCCGGCCCGGCCATGTCCCTGGTGCTGGCCGCGGGCGGATACGCCCTGCTCGCGACCGTGCATCCGGGCGGCGTGTCGCGGCTGCTGATCCAGGAGCTGGTCTGGGCCAACGTGCTGGTCGGTATCTTCAACCTGCTGCCCGGCCTGCCGCTGGACGGCGGCCGGATGCTCCGCGCCGGGGTGTGGAAGATCACCGGCAAGCCTGGATCAGCCACGGTGGTCGCCGCCTGGGCCGGGCGGGCGCTCGCCATCGCGGTGCTGGTCATCCCGCTGGCCCTGCTGGCCAGGGCGGGGAACGCCCAGATCTTCGATGCGGCCTATTTCGCGGTCATCGCGGCGTTCATCTGGGTGGGGGCCGGACAGGCGCTACGCGCGACCCGGGTCCGTGAGCGGCTGCCCGGACTCCAGGCCCGGGCGCTGGCCAGGCGGGCGATCGCCATCCCGGCCAGCCTCCCGCTGGCCGAGGCGATCAGGCGCGCCGACGCTGCGCAGGCCCGCGCCCTGGTAATCGTCGATCACGAGGACAAGCCGATCGCCATCGTTAATGAGACGGCGGTGATGGCGACGCCACCGCAGCGCCGGCCCTGGATCGACGCCGGATCGCTGGCCAGGAGCATCGATCCTGGCCTGGTGCTGCCTGCTGATCTTTCCGGGATGGCGCTGATCGAGGCGATCCGCCGCTCGCCGGCCACCGAGTATCTGCTCGTCGAGCCCTCTGGCCAGGTCTACGGGGTACTGGCGGCCAGCGACCTGGACCACGCCTTCGCGGGCGTCTGAATGCAGCGGCGGCTGAATGCAGCCGCCGCGGAACGCGGCGGCGGCGTAACGGCCACCGGGCCTCCAGGCACCGCTACCCTGGCGGGCGTGACCCGACAGCGCCGCGGACCATTCGCCCCTGGTGACCAGGTACAGCTCACCGACCCCAAGGGACGCAAGCACCTGGTCCTGCTCACCGAGGGACGCACGTTCCACACCCATCGTGGCTCGCTGGCTCACGACGACCTCATCGGCCGCCCCGACGGCAGCGTGGTGCAGTCCTCCGGCGGCACCCCGTACGTGGCCCTGCGCCCGCTGCTCGCCGACTTCACCCTGTCCATGTCCCGGGGCGCGGCGGTCGTGTATCCCAAGGACGCCGCCCAGATCGTCGCCATGGCCGACATCTTCCCCGGGGCCAGGGTGCTGGAAGCCGGGGCTGGCTCCGGCGCCCTGTCCTGCTGGCTGCTGCGCGCCGTCGGCGCCGATGGGCTGCTGGTGTCCTACGAGCGGAGGCCAGACTTCGCCGAGATCGCCCTGGCCAACGTGGAACGCTTTTTCGGTGCCCCGCATCCCGCCTGGCGGCTGCGGGTAGCCGATCTCGCCGAGAGCGCCGGGGTAGCCGACGGTCAGGAGGACGTGGCACCCGCCGGAAGTTTCGACCGGGTGGTACTGGACATGCTGGCGCCATGGGAGTTCACGCGGCTGGCGGCGGAGGCACTCATCCCTGGCGGCGTGCTCTGCAGCTACGTCGCGACCGTGACGCAACTCTCCAGGATCGTCGAGGCCACCAGGGAGCAGGGCAGCTTCGACGAGCCCACGGCCTGGGAGTCGCTCATCCGCGGCTGGCACGTCGACGGGCTGGCGGTCCGCCCGGAGCACCGCATGATCGGTCACACGGGCTTCCTGGTGACCGCGCGGCGGCTGGCCGATGGCACGGTGCCGCCGCCGCGGCGGCGCAGGCCCGCGAAAGGGGCCCGCGACCAGCCCATCGAGGGGCCTGCTCCAGGACTCGCCGTGGAGCCCGTGCCGTGAGAATGTCGCGGGCATACGCGCCGTCGGAGCATCGCGTGGCTCCGGAAAGGTTACGCGCGCGCTCGGGATAGGTAGGGTCTAGGTGAAGTCTTGCTCTCGGAAGGGGGTGGAGGCGTGGCCGCTCACGACGAAGGCTCGCGCACCGCGCGGCACGACGATCAGGTTCAGGGCCTCACCACTCAGATTTCCTTCCTTGAGGAGGAGGTGGCGGTCCTGCGCCGCAGGCTGGCCGATTCGCCCAGGCACAGCCGACTGCTCGAAGAGCGACTGCGCGAGACCGAAGCCAGCCTCAGCACCGTGACTGGGCAGAACCAGCGGCTCGCTGACACTCTCCGCGAGGCGCGCGACCAGATCGTCGCGCTCAAGGAAGAAGTGGACCGGCTGGCCCAGCCGCCGTCAGGGTTCGGCGTCTTCCTCGGAGCATGCGAAGACGGCACGGTGGATGTGTTCACCGGCGGCCGCAAGATGCGGGTGAGCCTCAGCCCCGCGGTCGATCTCGAGTCGCTCCGGCCCGGTCAGGAAGTGGTACTGAACGAGGCGCTGAATGTGGTGATCGCCCAGGGCTACGAGACGATCGGCGAGGTCGTCATGCTCAAGGAGATCCTTGAGGATGGCCAGCGGGCCCTGGTCATCTCGCACGCTGACGAGGAGCGGGTGGCCCGGCTGGCCGAGCCACTGCTCGGCGCCACCCTGCGCGGCGGCGACTCACTCCTGCTCGAGCCGCGGTCGGGCTACGTGTACGAGCGGATTCCCAAGGCCGAGGTCGAAGAGCTGATCCTGGAGGAAGTCCCGGACATCACCTACTCCGACATCGGCGGCCTGGGACCGCAGATCGAGCAGATCAGGGACGCTATCGAGCTGCCTTACCTGCACGCCGACCTGTTCAAGGAGCACCAGCTGCGGCCGCCGAAGGGCGTGCTGCTCTACGGGCCGCCTGGCTGCGGCAAGACGCTCATCGCCAAGGCGGTCGCCAACTCGCTGGCCAAGCAGGTCGCGGCCAGGACCGCCGCGCAGGCCGGCCCCGGCGGCGGGACCGGCGCGGCGGGGAAGGCCGGAGCCAAGGAGGGCAAGAGCTTCTTCCTCAACATCAAGGGCCCTGAACTGCTGAACAAGTACGTCGGCGAGACGGAGCGGCACATTCGGCTCGTGTTCCAGCGGGCGCGGGAGAAGGCCAGCGAGGGCATGCCGGTCATCGTCTTCTTCGACGAGATGGACTCGATTTTCCGGACCCGCGGGTCCGGGGTGTCGAGTGACGTCGAGAACACGATCGTCCCTCAGCTGCTGAGTGAGATTGACGGCGTCGAGGGCCTGGAGAACGTGATCGTCATCGGTGCCTCGAACCGTGAAGACATGATCGACCCGGCGATCCTGCGGCCAGGAAGGCTCGACGTCAAGATCAAGATCGAGCGGCCGGATGCCGAGGCGGCCAGGGACATCTTCTCGAAATACGTGCTGACCAGCCTGCCGCTGCACCCCGACGACCTCACCGAGCACAGCGATTCGCGGGGGGCGACGGTCGTCGCCATGATCCAGCGGGTCGTGGAACGCATGTACAGCGAGACCGAGGAGAACCGGTTCCTTGAGGTGACCTACGCCAACGGGGACAAGGAAGTCCTCTACTTCAAGGACTTCAACTCAGGCGCGATGATCGAGAACATCGTGGCCCGGGCGAAGAAGATGGCGATCAAGGAATTCCTGGAGACCGGGCAGAAGGGGCTGCGCATCGCGCACCTGCTGATGGCCTGCGTGGACGAGTTCAGTGAGAACGAGGATCTGCCCAACACGACTAACCCCGATGACTGGGCACGCATCTCCGGCAAGAAGGGTGAGCGGATCGTATACATCAGGACCCTGGTTTCCGGCAAACAGGGCACAGAAGCCGGACGCTCCATCGACACGGTGGCCAACACCGGGCAGTACCTGTAGCCCGGTGAGGGTCGTCACAGCTCCGCTAGCCCGGCACTAGGCTTTCAGACATGAGCGTGCGCCGGGTCATGGGAACCGAGACCGAGTACGGCATCTCGGTGCCAGGTCAGCCGGGGGCCAACGCGATGGTGACCTCGTCGCAGGTGGTCAATGCCTACCAGGCGGCGAGCTCGGCGCGGGCCCGCCGCGCGAGGTGGGACTTCGAGGAGGAGAACCCGCTTCGTGACGCCCGCGGCTTCGACCTGACCAGGGATGCGGCCGATACCACCCAGCTGACCGACGAGGATCTCGGGCTGGCCAACGTCATCCTCACCAACGGGGCCCGGCTCTACGTGGACCATGCGCATCCCGAGTACTCCGCGCCGGAGTGCACCAACCCGCTTTCCGGTGTGACCTGGGACAAGGCCGGCGAGCGGGTTATGGCGGAGGCGGCCGCCCGGGCGGCGGCGATCCCCGGCGCGCCGGGGATCCGGCTGTACAAAAACAACACCGACAACAAGGGCGCCTCGTACGGCTGCCATGAGAACTACCTGATGCGCCGGGCCACGCCGTTCGCGGACATCGTCAGGCACTTGACCCCGTTCTTCGTGTCAAGGCAGGTCATCTGCGGCGCGGGGCGGGTGGGCCTGGGGGCGGATGGCCGGGACGAGGGTTTCCAGATCAGCCAGCGGGCCGATTTCTTCGAGGTGGAGGTGGGCCTTGAGACCACCCTGAAGAGACCGATCATCAACACCAGGGACGAACCGCACGCCGACCCCGAGAAATACCGGCGGCTGCATGTGATCATCGGCGACGCCAACATGAGCGAGGTCAGCACCTACCTCAAGCTCGGGACGACCGCCCTGGTCCTGGCCATGATCGAGGATAAATTCCTGGATAAGGACCTCTCGATCGACGCGCCGGTCGCCGAACTGCGCGCCATCTCCCACGACCCGTCCTGCCGTCATCTGGCCACACTGCGGGACGGCCGGAAGATGACGGCCATCCAGCTCCAGATGGAGTACCTGGAGCTCGCGCGGAAGTACACCGAGGACCGGTACGGGTCCGATGTCGATGACATGACCGCGGATGTCCTCACCCGCTGGGAGTCACTGCTGACCAGGCTGGCCGAGGATCCCATGCTGGCCTCCAGGGAACTGGACTGGGTGGCGAAGCTGGAGCTGATAGAGGGCTACCGGGCCCGTGACGGGCTCGGCTGGGGGCATCCGCGGCTCCAGCTCGTCGACCTGCAGTACTCGGACGTCCGCGCCGAGCGCGGCCTGTACAACCGGCTGGCGGCGCGGGGCCGGATGGTCCGGCTGGTCACGGAGCAGGATGTGACCAGGGCCATCGAGAATCCACCGGAGGATACCCGGGCTTATTTTCGTGGCCGGTGCCTGCGGCAGTACCCCGAGGCCGTGGCCGCCGCCTCGTGGGACTCGGTGATCTTCGACATTCCCGGCCATGAGTCCCTGCAGCGGGTACCCACCCTCGAGCCGCTGCGCGGGACCCGCGCGCACGTCGGCAGCCTGCTGGATCGCTGCCGGACGGCCGCTGAACTGGTCGCCGCGCTCACCGGGCAGAGCTGATCGCCAGCCGCGGATAAATAGTGATGCTCAAATCCAGGGTTGGACGAGCAGCTGACAGGCGAGGATACGGTTGAAGCTGCGGGAATGACCCTGGATCACGGAGGTTTGGCATGGCGACAAAGGACACCGGTGGTCAGCGGCAAACTTCCCGGCGCACCGAGGAGGCCGAGGAGACCGCGCCGCAAGCGAACGAGGACGTCAAAGAGCGCCAGGACAAGCTCGCCGATGACGTGGATGCGATCCTTGACGAGATCGACGAGGTGCTCGAGGAGAACGCCGAGGAGTTCGTCCGGTCCTACGTTCAAAAAGGCGGGGAGTAAGCCCGGCGGGTTCGCCGTGGGCTGACAGCACTGGGCGTGCCCGCGTGCGCAGCTACGGCTGTCCCGGCAGTAGGGTCGGGTCAGGTACCGGATGCGCACTATCGGAAGGATTTCCGTGGGCTCTGACTTGTTCGGCGGGCAGTTTCCCGCGGCGTGCATGAACGCTGGCACCTCTTCGTTCGCGGACTTCCTGGCTTCCTGTGCTCCCGAGCTCCTGCCGGGCGCGGGCGCGAGGGCGGTTGCCGGGTCGGCCGCCGCGGCGGACCTGCCGCATGGCACGACGATCGTGGCGCTCGCCTTCGGCGAGGGCGTGATCATGGCGGGGGACCGCAGGTCCACTGCGGGCAGCATGATCGCGCAGCGGGACATCGAGAAGGTCTTCCGCAGCGATGAGTTCTCCTGCGTGGGGATCGCTGGCGTCGCTGGGATAGGCCTTGAGCTGGTGCGGCTGTTCCAGCTGGAGCTGGAGCACTACGAGAAGCTCGAGGGGCGGACGCTGTCCCTGGAGGGCAAGGCGAACCGGCTGGCCACGTTCGTCCGGGGCAACCTGGGCGGCGCGATGCAGGGGCTGGTCGTCGTGCCGCTGTTCGCCGGCTATGACGAGGATTCCGCCCAGGGCCGTATCTTCAGCTTTGACGTCGCCGGGGGACGCTACGAGGAACGCCGGTTCCACGCCATCGGGTCTGGCTCGGTGTTCGCCAAGGGCTCGCTCAAGAAGCTCTACCGCGACGACATGATCGTCCGGGATGCGGCGCTGACCTGCATGCATGCTCTCTACGACGCGGCCGACGACGATTCCGCCACGGGCGGACCCGACATGACCAGGCGCATCTATCCCGTTGTCGCGACGGTCACGGCCGACGGCTTCAGGCGGCTGCCGGACGCCGAGGCCGGTGAATACGCCCGCATGGTCGTGGACGAGCGGATGCGCGCTCCCGGGGGGCCCATCGCGGCGCTCCATCCGAGCGGCGAGCGAACCGGCTAGCGGCCGCGCAGCACCTTCAGTCCTCCGGCTGACAGCCTGATCAGCCCACCCAGCCCATACCGCAAGCCCATACCAAGCCCGACAAGCCGACCACACGATTAGGGGTTCCAGCGGTGACGATGCCGTTCTACGTGTCGCCCGAACAGCAGATGAAAGACAAGGCCGACTACGCGCGCAAGGGCATCGCGCGGGGCCGCAATAGCGTCGTGATCCAGTACGACGCGGGGATCCTGTTCGTCGCGCCGAACCCATCACGCGCATTGCACAAGGTCAGTGAGATCTACGACCGGATCGCGTTCGCAGCGGTCGGCCGGTACAACGAATACGAGAACCTGCGCATTGCCGGAGTCCGCTATGCGGACATGCGCGGGTATCAGTACGACCGGACCGACGTCACTGCCCGCAGCCTGGCCAACTGGTACGCGCAGCTCCTTGGCACCATCTTCACCGATAACAACAAGCCGTTCGAGGTCGAGATCGTGGTCGCCGAGGTCGGCGCCGCTCCGGAGTCCGACCAGATATACCGGATCACCTTCGACGGTTCGGTGGCGGACGAGCACGGTTTCGTCGCGATGGGCGGCCAGGCCGATCAGGTGGCGGCCGTGCTCAAGGAGCGCTATGCCGATGGCCTGCCGCTGGCTGGCGCTCTGGGGGTGACCATCGCTGCCCTCTCCGGTCAGGAGGGCAATGGCGAGCACTCGGAGATCAGCGCCGCCCAGCTGGAGGTGGCGGTGCTGGCCCGGGACCGGGTGCACCGTACCTTCCGGCGGCTGCAGGGGTCGCGCCTGGAGAACCTGCTCGCCGAGGCCCGGCCCGGCCAGGTCCGGCCGGACCTGGCCGGGCCGCCCGCGCCGGAGCCAGGCACGTCGACAGGTCCCGACGACGGCGACGCGCCCTGACCAGCGCAGGGCTCACCGGGCCGATTCCGGCTCAGGCGCGGCCGGGCTGGGCGTGCACCACCACCCAGATGGCGTGCACGTCCTCGGTGGTGGCGTTCCGGTACTCGTGCGGAATCGAGGAATCGAGCGCGATCGAGTCGCCCGGCCCCAGCTGGTAGCTCTCGAACCCACGCTGACGTTGAGCGTTCCGCTGGTGATGAGGCCGTATTCCTGGCCGTCGTGGCGCAGCGGCCGCCTGGCGTCCGTGGAGTGCCCGCTAGGCTCGTAGATCATTGCAGGCCGTCCACGTCAGGAGACCCCATGGCTACGCCGTCCCTTGCGATAGCGCCTGCCCCGGGCCGGATGAACGTCGACTTCGAGGAGCGGGTGGACTTCTCCCGGCTCCGGGAGTACCGGCTGCGCCGGGCCATGGGGGCGCTCGAATCGAGCGATCTCGGCGCCTTGCTGGTGTTCGACAACAACAACATCCGCTACCTCACCGGGGTCGCCATCGGCGAGTGGACCCGGGACAAGCTGTGCCGGTACGCCCTGTACACCCGCACCGGGGAGCTGTTCCTGTGGGACTTCGGGTCGGCGGCGGTCCACCACCGGCTGTACTGCCCCTGGCTGAAGCCGGAGCACTGCATCGCCTCGTACACCACGATGCGCGGGGCCGCGGCGCCCGAGTCGGGCATCACGGGGCGCGCGGTCGCCGAGATCAAGGGCATCCTGGCCGACGCCGGGGTGGCGGGCGAGCCGGTCGGCGTGGATTTCGCCGAGATGCCTATGCTCTTCGAGTTGCAGCGCCGCGGCATCGATGTCCGCGACGGCCAGCAGGTGATGCTGGACGCCCGGCAGATGAAGTCCCGCGACGAGATCACCCTGCTGTCCACGGCGGCCGCCATGGTGGACGGCGTCTATCAGGACATCACCGACGCCCTGAAGCCGGGCGTGCGGGAGAACGAGATCGTCGCCCTGGCCAGCAAACGGCTGTATGAGATGGGCTCCGACGACGTGGAGTCGATCAATGCGGTGTCCGGGGAGCGATGCAACCCGCATCCTCACAACTTCTCCGACCGCATGATCAGGCCGGGCGAGCAGGCCTTTTTCGACATCATGCACTCCTACAACGGTTACCGGACCTGCTATTACCGCACGTTCAGCGTCGGCAGTTCGAGCCCGGCCCAGCGGGACGCGTACGCGCGGGCCCGGGAGTGGATAGAGAGCGCGATAGCGGCCATCAAGCCCGGGGTGTCCACGGATCAGGTGGCCAGGCTCTGGCCGGCCGCCGAGGACTTCGGCCTGCCGGACGAGAAGACCGCCTTCGGCCTCCAGTTCGGCCACGGGCTCGGGCTCGCACTGCATGAGCGGCCGATCATCAGCAGGCTGACCTCGCTGGAGGCCCCGATGGAGATCCAGGAGGGCATGGTGTTCGCACTGGAGACATACTGCCCGGCCACCGACGGCGTCTCCGCCGCCCGGCTCGAGGAAGAGGTGGTGGTGACCGCGGACGGCGCAGAGGTCATCACCAAGTTCCCGTCCAGGGAATTGTTCGTCACCAACCCATACTGAGAAACGAAACGACAGAGCTGCGAGGCGCCATGGATGACGTAACCATCGCGCCGCTGGGCAGGGCCGCCGGGCGGCTGGCCGCCGATCACGGGATCCGCTGTAGTGTCGTTGATGTGCGCAGCTTGGTACGACTTGGCAGGAAGACCCTGGAGGACGAGTGACCGGCACAACGGCCGACCTGACTGCTATGACCGGTATCGAGGTGCCCACGGGCCTGCTCATCGGCGGCCAGTGGGGCCCCAGCCGTGGCGGGGGGGTGCTTTCTGTCGTCGATCCCGCCACCGAGGATGCGGTCGCGGAGGTGGCCGACGCGTCGGCCGAGGATGCGCTCGACGCGGTCTCCGCCGCCCACCAGGCACTGCCTGGCTGGGCAGGCACGCCGCCCCGGGAACGCGCTGAGTGCCTGCGGCGTGCCTATGGCCTGATGATGGACAACGCCGAGGCACTGGCCAGGCTGATGGTCCTGGAAAACGGGAAGGCACTGCGGGACGCGCGGGGCGAGGTCAGCTACGCCGCGGACTTCTTCCGCTGGTACTCCGAGGAGGCTGTCCGGCTCGATGGCGCCGTCGCCATGGCACCATCAGGCGCGAACCGCATCCTGGTGCAGCGGCAGCCCGTCGGGGTCAGCGTGCTCATCACGCCGTGGAACTTCCCCGCAGCGATGGCCACCCGCAAGATCGGCCCGGCGCTCGCCGCGGGCTGCACCGTGGTGCTCAAGCCGGCCCGTGAGACGCCATTGACCGCGCTGGCCATAGCCGCGCTGCTCAAGGAAGCCGGCGTGCCTGACGGCGTGGTCAATGTGGTGACCACCTCATCGTCGGGCCGCCTGGTATCGGCAATGCTCGCCGACCCCCGGGTGCGCAAGCTGTCATTCACCGGGTCCACCGAGGTCGGCAGGCTGCTCCTGCACACCGCTGCGGACACGGTCACGAACTGCTCGATGGAATTGGGCGGCAACGCGCCGTTCCTCATCTTCGGCGATGCCGACCTCGATGCGGCGGTAGAGGGCGCGCTCCTGGCCAAGATGCGAAACGGCGGTGAGGCGTGCACCGCGGCCAACAGGTTCTACGTCCATGAGTCGGTCGCTGACGACTTCACCTCCGCCTTCGCGGCCAGGCTGAGCAGCCTGGCCGTCGGCCCGGGACTGGACGACGGCACCGAGCTGGGCCCGCTGGTCAACGAGGACACCCGGTCCAAGGTTGCCGACCTTGTCGACAAAGCGACTTCGGATGGCGGGCGGGTGGTCACCGGCGGCCGTGCCCCCGACCGTCGCGGGTATTTCTACCTGCCGACCGTGCTGGACCAGCTGCAGCCTGACGCGGCCATCCTGAATACCGAGATCTTCGGCCCGGTGGCGCCCATCGTGCGGTTCTCCACCGACGACGAGGCGATCACCTGGGCCAACGACACCGAGTACGGCCTGGTGTCCTACGTCTACACCAGCGACCTGCGCCGCGGGCTGCAAGTGGCCGAGGCCCTGGACGCCGGCATGGTCGGCATCAACCGGGGCATCGTGTCCGACCCTGCCGCTCCGTTCGGCGGTGTCAAGCAGTCCGGCCTGGGCCGGGAAGGTGGCCACGACGGGCTGCTGGAGTTCACCGAGACCAAGTACGTCGCCGTCGAATGGTGACGAGGCCACGCGCGTGCCGTAAGGTCTGGTGAGCACCCATGGACAGACGAATCTTCGGTCTCGAGAACGAGTACGGTGTCACCTGCACGTTCCGCGGTAGCCGACGGCTATCGCCCGACGAGGTGGCCAGGTACCTCTTTCGCCGGGTGGTCTCGTGGGGCAGGAGCAGCAACGTCTTCCTGCGCAACGGCGCACGGCTGTACCTGGACGTCGGCAGCCATCCGGAGTACGCCACACCCGAGTGCGACAACATCGTGGACCTGGTGGTCCACGACAAGGCGGGGGAGCGCATCCTGGAAGGGCTCCTCGTGGACGCCGACCGCCGGCTCCGCGAGGAGGGCATCGCCGGGGACATCTACCTGTTCAAGAACAACACCGACTCGGCCGGCAACTCCTACGGCTGCCACGAGAACTACCTGGTGGGCCGGCACGGTGAGTTCGGCCGGCTCGCCGACATCCTGATCCCGTTCCTGGTGACCCGGCAGGTGATCTGCGGCGCCGGCAAGGTGCTGCAGACACCGCGCGGCGCGGTGTACTGCGTCAGCCAGCGGGCCGAGCACATCTGGGAGGGCGTGTCGTCGGCGACCACCAGGTCCAGGCCGATCATCAATACCAGGGACGAGCCGCACGCCGATGCCGAGCGGTTCCGGCGGCTGCACGTGATCGTCGGCGACTCGAACATGAGCGAGACGACCATGCTGCTCAAGGTGGGCGCCACCGACCTGGTGCTGCGGATGGTCGAAGCCGGCGTGGTCATGCGCGACCTGACCCTGGAGAACCCGATCAGGGCCATCAGGGACGTCAGCCACGACATGACCGGCCGCCGCCGGGTGCGCCTCGCGAACGGCCGGGAAGCGAGCGCGCTCGACATCCAGCGCGAGTACCTCAGCAAGGCCAGGGATTTCGTTGACCGGCGCGGGGCGGACGCCACCACGGAACGGGTGCTCGACCTGTGGGAGCGAGCGCTCCGGGCGGTAGACACCGGCGACCTGAGCCTGGTCGACCGTGAGATCGACTGGGTTACCAAGTACCAGCTGATCGAGCGTTACCGGGCCAAGCACGACCTTCCGCTCTCGTCACCGCGGGTGGCACAGCTCGATCTCGCGTACCACGACGTGCACCGCGGCCGCGGCCTGTACTACCTGCTTCAGCGGCGCGGGGCGGTGGCCAGGGTCGCCCGCGACCTCGATATCTTCGAGGCGAAGTCGGTCCCGCCGCAGACCACCAGGGCGCGGCTGCGCGGGGAGTTCATCCGGCGCGCGCAGGAGAGGCGACGCGACTTCACGGTAGACTGGGTGCACCTCAAGCTCAACGACCAAGCGCAGCGGACAGTCCTGTGCAAGGACCCGTTCCGGTCGGTCGACGAACGAGTCGAGAAACTGATAGCGGGCATGTAGGAGAACGCTGGCCGAAGCGCCAGCTAGCAGCTTTCGGCCGCATACACTTGGGATTTTACTTTTCTTTAGCTACTAATGAGCCTGGTCAGTGCTGACTGGGCCCATTACGGATGGCTAGCACCGCCCGGGCACGGATGGTCGCGCCACTGGCTAGGATTGCTGGTCTACCCGGCTGTGCGCCTGGTTTTTCCTGGCCGGGGCGCCTGGGTACCTGGCCGTACGCCTAGTCGCAGCTCTGCCACTGACCGGAGGTTCTTCGCGGTGACTAAATCGCTCCCCGCCGGCCGATTTGGCCGTGATGCAGTCGTCATCGGCGGTTGCGGCCATGTGGGCCTGCCGCTGGCGATCGCCCTCGCGGACCGTGGGGCGACGGTGGGCATCTACGATGTCAGCACCGAGGCCGTCGACATGGTCAACGCGGCCCAGATGCCGTTTGCCGAGCCGGATGCCGCACCGGCACTCAAGCGGGTGCTCGCCGAGGGACGGCTTGAGGCGACGGCCGACCCGGCCATCGTGGCGAGTGCCGAGCACGTCATCGTGGTGATCGGCACCCCGGTGGATGAGCACCTCAACCCCGATCAGGCCGCGATCCCGCGGGCGCTTGAGGGCTGTGCCCGCTACCTCACCGACGGCCAGCTGCTCGTTTTGCGCAGCACCGTGTATCCCGGCGTGACCGCGCTGGTCGAGAAAATGATCGCGGGTCTGGAGATCGCGATGGATGTGGCGTTCTGCCCGGAACGGATCGCCGAAGGCAAGGCCATGACCGAGCTCTACGCGCTTCCCCAGATCGTGTCGAGCCGGACCGTGCGCGGCAGTGAGCGGGCCAGCGAGCTGTTCCGGCGGCTCACCGACAAGATCGTCCTGATGTCACCGGAAGAGGCGGAGCTGGCCAAGCTGTTCACCAACGTGTGGCGGTACATCAAGTTCGCCACCACGAACCAGCTGTACATGATGGCGAATGACCAGGGGCTCGATTTCGAGCGCATCCGCGAGGGCCTGGCCGCCGACTACCCGAGGGCCGCCGACATGCCAGGCCCGGGCTTCGCCGCCGGGCCGTGCCTGTTCAAGGACACGATGCAGCTGGCCGCGTACAACAACAATAATTTCGCGCTCGGCCACACGGCCATGACCATCAATGAGGGCCTGCCGCTGTACCTGGTGCATCGCCTGGAGCAGCGATTCGACCTGCGCTCGATGACGGTGGGCATCCTCGGCATGGCTTTCAAGGCCTCCTCAGACGACATCCGCTCCAGCCTCTCCTACAAGCTCAAGCGGATCCTGGCCTTCAAGGCCGCTGCCGTGGTGTGCACCGACCCCTACGTCACCACCGACTCCAGCCTGCTGCCGCTTGACGAGGTCCTGGCCACAGCCGACCTGCTGGTCATCGGGGCCGCCCACCCCGATTACCGCGATCTCGAAACCGCCAAACCGGTCGCGGACATCTGGAACATTCTGGGCAAGGGCGTACTGATATGACGGTGGCCGACGCACGGGTTTCTGTCATCATCCCCGCCTACAACGAGGGGGGGCTCATCGTCCCCGTGCTGGACCGGCTTTTCGAGTCGGTCAAGCTCCCCTGCGAGGTGCTGATCGTGGTGGACAGCGAGGACGACACCACGGTGCCCGTGGTAGCCGAGTACGGACAGAAGGAATCCCGGCTTCGCTACCTGGTCAACACCTACGGCCCGGGGCCGGCCAACGCCATGCGCTTCGGCATCGACGCGGCCGCGGCGCCGGTGGCGGTGGTGACCATGGCCGACGGCTGCGACGACTCCAGGCAGATCGACGACCTGACCCGGCTCATCGAGCGGGGCGTGGCCGTCGCCGCGGCATCCAGGTACATGGCGGGCGGTCAGCAGGTGGGCGGACCGGTGCTGAAAGGCCTGGTCTCCCGTCTGGCGGGGCGGTCGCTGCATCTCCTGGCGCACGTCGGAACCAGGGACGCAACTAATTCGTTCAAGGCGTACTCGACGGAATTCATCAGGGAAGTCGGCATCGACTCCAGGGACGGTTTCGAGATCGGCATCGAGCTGACGGCCAAGGCCAGGCGGTTGCGTCAGCCGGTGGCTGAGATCCCCACCATCTGGCTGGACCGGCAGGCCGGCATGTCGAACTTCCACGTTGCGCGCTGGATTCCGAAGTATCTCCGGTGGTACCGCTTCTCATTCGGGCAGCGGCTGGCCGCGGAAGAGATCAGAGCACGGACCGGAGGCTCAGGCGGACCAGGGAGGGCTGGACCAGGGGGGGCTGGGGGGCCGGCCCCCGGGAATTCGCCTGGCAAATGATGCACCAGACCCGGCTGATGGAACCGACTATTGCGATAGAAAGGCGAGTGTGATGGAGAAGGTGCTGGTCACCGGGTCGGCCGGCTTTATCGGCGGATATGTCGTGGAGGAGCTGCTTGATCGGGGCTACGCCGTCACAGGCGTGGACAACTTCTCCAAATACGGAAAGGTCCGTAAGTCTTACGACGACCATCCGGCGTACCGGCTGGTCGAAGGCGATGCGCGGGACAGCGAACTGCTCACCAGCCTGCTCGCGGACTGCGACCACTTCATCGTCGGCGCGGCCATGATCGGCGGCATCTCATACTTCCACACCTACGCCTACGACCTGCTCGCCACCAACGAGCGGATCACCGCCGCATCGTGCGACGCGGCGATCAGCGCGCATCGCGGCGGCACGCTGCGCAAGGTTACCTACCTGTCATCCTCCATGATCTTCGAGAGCGCGGACTCCTGGCCCTCCTATGAGGGCCAGGAGCGCGAGATACCGCCCCCGTTGTCGTCTTACGGATTCCAGAAACTGGCGGTGGAGTACTTCGCCCGCGCCGCGTGGGACCAGTACCAGCTTCCCTTCACCCTGGTACGGCCGTTCAACTGCGTCGGCATCGGCGAGAGCAGGGCGCTCGGCGACGAGGACATCCTGTCCGGGAACGTGAAGCTGGCCATGAGCCACGTCGTCCCCGATCTCGTGCAGAAGGTGCTCAAGGGCCAGGACCCGTTGCACATCCTGGGTTCGGGGGAGCAGGTCCGGCACTACACCTACGGCGCCGACCTGGCCCGGGGGATTGTCACCGCGATGGAACATCCGGCCGCGGTCAATGAGGACTTCAACTTGTCCACAGCGGAGAGCACGACGGTGCGCGAGCTCGCCGAGCTGATCTGGCGGAAGGCCAAGGGCCCCGGGGTGCCGCTGCGGATCGTTCATGACGAGCCGTTCGCCCACGACGTCCAGCGGCGGATTCCGTCGACCGAGAAGGCCAAGCGGCTGCTCGGCTTTGAGGCGACGACCACCCTGAACAAGATGCTCGACACGGTGATCCCGTGGATCGCCCAGGCGGTCGACGCCGGCACGATCTGATCCGGAGGACCCGATGTCCGTCTGGCAGCGCGCCACGCCAGGCCAGGCGGGGGACACGCCCCCCGGTACCGCACTGCGCCAGCTGCGGGCGGCCGCCCAGCGCCCCCTGCCCCGGTGGGTGGCCGCATTGGCCTGGATGGTGGCTGGGCTGATCCTGTTCGTCTGCTACCTGCGGTTGTCGCGCACCGCCGTCGTCAACTCCGATGGCGCCGGCAACGCGTTGCAGGCATGGGACATGCTGCACGGCAACCTGCTGCTGCATGGCTGGAAGCTGTCGGACGTGTCGTTCTACACGACTGAGCTGCCCGAGTACATGCTGGTGGAATTGGTCCTCGGCGTGAACGCGGGGGTCGTGCACGTCGCCGCGGCGCTCACCTACACCGTGCTTGTGCTGCTCGCCGCGCTGCTGGCGAAGGGCAAGGCGGCCGGCTGGGCCGGGTTTACCCGCGCCGTATTCGCCGGGGGCATGATGCTGGCCCCGGAACTTGGCGACGGGGTCTACACCCTGCTCCTGTCGCCGGACCACGTGGGAACGGGGGTGCCGGTGCTGGCGGCGTGGCTGATCCTGGACCGGGCCCGGCCCCGGTGGTACGTGCCCGTCATTATCGGCGCCGTGCTGGCCTGGGCGCTGGTAGCCGACACGCTGATTCTTTACATAGGAATCCTGCCGCTGATCATCGTCTGCGCTGTCCGCGCCTGCCAGGGTGCCGTCCAGCAGCGGCGGCCGTGGTCGTCGCAGTGGTACATGCTCTCGCTCGCCGCGGCGGGCGTAGCCGCGGCCGCCGCCGCGACGGCGATGGCGGACGTGCTGAGCGCGGCCGGCGGGTACCAGGTGCACCCGGTGATGGGCAGCCTCGCCGATGAGGCCGCGCTGACCAGTCACATGGGGATCTGGGTGGAGACGGTCCTGGTGCTGTTCGGAGCCGACTTCTTCGGCCAGCCGTTCCGGTCCGTGACGACGGTGGAGGCGCTCTTCCACCTGGCCGGGATCGTCCTCGCGGCCTGGGCGGTCTGGATTGCCGCCCGGAGGTTCTTCCGTGACCGCGAACTGGTCCCCGCCCTTCTCGTCGTGGGCCTGGTCATCAACCTGGTCGGGTTCCTGCTCAGCACCCGCGTGGTCAATGTCCTCAGCGCACGGGAGATCGCGGCCGTCCTTCCGCTCGGTGCGGTGCTCGCAGCGCGGCTGCTCAGCGCCCGGCTGGCCGCCGCCCGGCTGATGCCGCTGCTGCTTGTGGTGCTGCTGGGCTACGTGGTGATCCTGGGGCAGGAAGTGATACAGCCGGCCGCGCCGGCCTCGTACCAGCAACTCGCCGACTGGCTGGTCGCGCGGCACTTCCACGATGGCCTGGCCGGCTACTGGGACGCCAGTGTGACCACGCTGGCCAGCCACGATCGTGTCCAGGTCAGCCCGGTGTGCGGCGGTGCCGGCGGCCGGTTCGGCCAAGGCACGTGGGAGGCCGATACCGCCTGGTACAACCCGGCCCGCCGGTACGCGAATTTCCTCGTGATCGGCGGCCCGGGCTCCTGCAGCACCCCTACCGTGGCCCAGGCCAAAACCGCGTTCGGGCCGCCCGCCCGGACTTATCGAGTCGCCGGATACAAGGTCCTGGTCTGGCGTGAGAACCTACTCGCCAGGCTTGGCTGACGGCCACCTTACGATTTCCCCGGCGCACCGCTCCTTCGCCCACGGTAGTCGGTTGATACCGGTAGGCTGGCGGGGCTTACCGCCAGAGATGACAAGGGTTGCTCATGCGACGTTTTACCGTTCTGCTTTCCATTCCATTGCTGGCCACAGTGGCGCTGGCCGGATGCGGGTCCTCGGCCAGCACTCCCGCTGTTTCTGTGACCGGGGCTTTCGCTAAGTCAGCGGCTATCACGATCCCGGACCAGAAGGCGAGTAGCAGCCTCACGATCAAGACCTTGATCCAAGGCAAGGGGCCGGCGCTGGGCAAGACTGACTCCTTCGTCGGCGACTACGCCGTCTACCTCTGGCGCGGGACGACACACAAGCTCGAGCAGAGCACCTACAAGACCAAGAGCCCGGCGGTGTTTGTCGGGCGGTTGCTGCCCGGCCTGGAGACCGCGGTGCGGGGCAAGAAGATGGGCAGCCGGATCCTGGCGGTCGTTCCTCCCGCGGACGGCTACGGCAAGTCGGGTAACTCGCAGGTAGGCATCAAGGGTACCGACACGCTGGTCTTCGTCGTGGACATGATCAAGAAATTCGGGGACACCGCATCCGGGAAGCAGATCTCCGATGGAGGCGGGACGCTGCCGACGGTCACCGCCGCGACAGGCAGCGCCCCTGGGGTCAAGATTCCCTCCTCCGGCGCACCGCAGTCCACGCTGGTGACCAAGACGCTGATCAAGGGGTCTGGGGCACCCGTCAGCAAGGGCCAAACGGTCGTCGCCCAGTACGTTGGCGTGATCTGGCGGACCGGCAAGGTCTTCGACTCGTCCTGGACACGCGGGCAGCCGTTCGAGTTCACCATTGGCGCGACGCCGAGCCAGGTCATCCCAGGGTGGGACAGCGGCCTCACCGGCCAGACGGTGGGCAGCCGGGTTTTGCTGGTCATCCCTCCTGCCGACGGCTACGGGAAGACCGGTAACACCCAGGCAGGCATCAAGAGCACCGACACACTAGTCTTCGTCGTCGACATCCTCTACGCGCAGACTGGCTAGCTGGCGAATTCCCAGCGATAACGGCGCCGAAGCCAAACACAAGTTTGAGCCGAAGCATCGAAAGGGTAAAGTCGTCTAAACCGGACAGCGCGACGCCACGCGACGTAACGGCCGATGGCGGCCACTCGGCATAACCCGGTGCAGCAATGAAACTTTCACGAATACCCGAGGCAAGCGGAGTTTTGACTTGCAAGGAGCTACGAATGACGGCTACAGAAGCGGTGGCACTATAGCTCGCGTAAATTTCGCCGGCGCAGCTTCCTCCGGGGGCCCGGTCCGGCGGCCGGCTATGGCATCACCAGCCATTTTGTGCCGGGAGAATGGATCTGCTCGACTATCCCGGCCCGGCCTGCCTGCGCGCCGGCCCGGGAGGCGCCGTGATCACGGTGCCCGGTCAGTCGGAGTGGCGGGGCCGGTCGGTCAGCGCGTCGATGACTAGGCCCAGGCCAATGCCGAGCATCCACACGTCCTTGGCCAGCGGAGTGCCTTGCTGGGTGGGGCGCACGCTGTCTTCCTTCCGCATGCCTGGGGTGCCCGCATACAGGCCAAGCAGGCCCGCGGAGAAGGCGACCAGCCCGGCACCGGCCAGCGCATCGGGGATGACCGGCAGCAGCAGCGCCGAGCCCAGGGCTATCTCGGTTGCTGACAGGAGCTTGGCGAAGTCCTTCGGCTTCAGCTTGGCCAGGAACGGGTAGGTGCCCGCCGCCATTCCATGCAGCCGGGCGGCCGTCTCCTCATCGGCCGACCATTTGCTCAGGCCGGCATTGAGGATGAACGCCCCGGTGGCGATCTTTCCGGGTGTGCGCCGCGCGAAGGCCGCGATCCGCATGAGCATCTCCTTGATTCGCCGGTAACGGTCAGATCCCATTCTGGCCCAGTGGCGGGATCGATCTCCCGTCGGCCCGGCCTATCAGGCTGGCGGCGTGCCGGCCCGCTGCCGCCGCGGCCAGGAAATAGGCGAGGTCTTCATCCAGGCCCCGGCCCATGGTGGACAGCCGCACCGGGCAGGCGCGCAGCGCGTCCTCCAGCCCGTCGACGCGCACCCGCACGAGATGATGCCTGGCGGCCAGGGTGCCGGCCTGCGCGGCCACCTGCGCGCCAAACTCGCCGGGCAGGTCAGGGACCACCACATCGGCCCGGGCCAGGGCGACCCGCCCGTAAGAGGTCAGGCTGTGGTGGGACACGCCGCGGTGGCGCGGCCTCGGATCGGCCGCGCTGATCCGCAGCGAGGCCACCGGCCTGCCACCGAGCACCGCCGCCGCGTTGACCGCTTCTCCGGACGCCACACCCGAGAACCCCCACCTGGTCCCAGTACCCAGGTTGCCAGGACCCTGGGCGACGACCACCACGTCCGCGCTAAGCACATGCCGGGCGGCCAGCAGTCCCGTGTGCACGGTGACAGCCTCCAGGTCGCCGCCGAACGCCTGGCCGACGGTCACCGTGGCGGCCAGCCAGCCGGTCTCCCGCAGCGCGGCGGCGGTCCGGGAGAACCAGGCGGGCAGCGCCCCCCCGTCGAGCATCACGTAGACCACCCGGAGCCCGCCTGCCGGCCGGCCGGCGAACAGGGCCGCGAGCACGGCGGGCAGTGCGGAGTGCAAGTCCGCCACCACCACGGGCATCCCGCCCAGGTCGTCGGCCTCGCGCAGTATGTCGTGGTGCGGCGAGCCCTGCTCGTCCACGCCGAGCACGGTCGCCTGCATCGGCGTGTACCGCGCCTTGACCAGGTGGCCCGGGCCGCGCGGATCGGCGGGCAGCCGGTCAGGGACCGCCACCACCAGGGCGTAGCCGCCGGTGCCGAGGCCGAGCGCGAGAGCGGTCGTATTGAGCAGCACCCGGTCGCCGGGTTCGGGCCGCCCGGTCAGTTCCGGGTAAGCCAGGGCCCGCACGATCTCCCCGTCCACGGTCACCTCGAGCTCGACCGCGCCCCGCCACTCATGCCGCAGTGCCGAAACTGCACCACTGCGCCACCTGATCACTCCCGCAGGGTAGCGTCATAGTGCTAGCCCGGGGGGCCACCCCCGGACCCCCGGGCATGACAGCAAGAAGAGCAGCGCTAGCCCGGGCTGGAGCGGCGAAGGACTGCGATGTCACGACGGAAGACCGAACGCCTGCTGAGCCTGGTGGTCTGCCTGCTGTCCAGCGAGCGCTATCTGACGGCCACCCAGATCCGTGATGCGGTACCGGGCTATCCGGACTCCTTCGACGCGTTCAAACGGATGTTCGAGCGCGATAAGGAAGAACTCAGGGAACTCGGTATCCCGCTGGAGACCGGTGCGAATTCCCCGGTGGAAGAAGAAGCTGGGTACCGGATTCCGCGGCAGGCCTACGTTCTGCCGGAAATTCGCCTTGAGCCGGACGAGGCCGCTGTCCTGGCCCTGGCGGCACGGGTATGGCGGCAGGCTGAACTGGCTGGCGCGGCGGCGGGCGCGCTGCTCAAGCTGCGCGCCGCGGGGGTCGACGCCGAGGAGACCATGCAGCCGGGCATTGAGCCCCGGCTGCGGGCGGGCGAGGCTGCCTTCGGCCCGCTCTGGCAGGCCGTCCGGGATCGGCGGCCGGTCAGCTTCGACTACCGGGCGGCTGGGCGCAGCGAGGCGCAGCGCCGGCATCTGCAGCCGTGGGGCGTAGTGAACCGGCACGGCCGGTGGTACGTGGCTGGCCATGACACCGGCCGTGAAGCGGCGCGGGTGTTCCGGCTCAGCCGCATCGAGGGACCGGTCGAGTTCAGCGGGCCGCCCGGGTCCGTGACCGTGCCGGAGGGGGTCGATGTGCGGGAAACCGTCCGCCAGTGGGACTCACCTGCGCCGCCGCGGCGGTCGGCGGTGCTGCGGGTGCGCCGCGGCGCCGGCCATGGCATCCGGCGGTCGGCGAGCAGTGTGCAGCCAGACCCTGCTGGCCCTTCCGGCTCCGCCGGATCTGGCGGCTGGGACCTGGTTCAGACTCCCTTCTCCGACGTGGGCTGGTTCGCTGAGCACATCGCGTCGTTCGGCACGGACGTGATCGCCGTCGAGCCGGCCGACCTGCGCGAGGCCGTGATGACCCAGCTGAAAGGAGCGCTGGCATGACCGGGCGGCCGCCCGGCCCCCCCAGGCCCAGCCCCCCCAGGCCCGGCCGGCCCCCCAGGCCCGGCCACAGCACCGACCGGCTGCAGCGGTTGCTGGCCCTGGTGCCGTACGTGGTCAGCAGGAAGGTGGTCGGCCTGGCCGAGACAGCCGCTACTTTCGGCCTCAGCGAGCGCGAGCTGGTCGACGACCTCAACCTGCTCTGGTGCGTGGAACTGCGCTCGCCCGACCCGTACTGCCCAATCGACCTGTCCTACGAGGGCGGCGAGATCGTGGTCAGCCAGGCCGAGTCGATGGACCGCCCGCTCCGCCTCGGCGTGGATGAGGCGAGCGCCCTGCTGGTGGGGTTGCGGACGCTGGCAGAGGTGGCGCACGCCGCCGCGGATACCAGCCCGGCTGACCGGTCGGCGCTGAGCCGCACGATCGCGAAGCTGGAGGCCGCCGCGGGCGAGGCGGGCGCGCCCAGTGCCCAGGTGGCCATCCAGGTGGACCGGATCGCGGAACGCGCCGTCCTGGCCACGGTGACCGATGCGCTCGGCCGGGGCCGCCGGCTGCACCTGTCCTACTACGTGCCCGGCCGCGACGAGGCCACCGAACGTGACGTCGATCCGATGCGGCTGCTGATCGTGGAGGGCCGCACCTACCTGGAGGGGTGGTGCCGCCGGGCGGAGGCGGTCCGGTTGTTCCGGCTCGACCGGGTGCTCGGCATCGAAGTGCTCGATACGGCAGCGGAAGTCCCGGCCGAGGCGAAGCCGGTCGACGTGGACCAGGGCCTGTTCCGGCCCTCGGCCGACGACATGAACGTGGTCATCGACCTGTCCGCGACCGGGCGCTGGGTCGCCGAGTACTACCCATGCGAAAACGTGACAGAACTTGGCGACGGCAGGCTGCGGGTCAGCCTGCGGACGCCGGATACCCAGTGGGTACGGCGGCTCGCGCTGCGGCTGGGCGAGGAAGGGCGGGTCGTCTCGCCACCGGAGCTCGCCGCCCGGATCAGGGATGACGCGCTGGCCGCGCTGGCACAATACACATAAGTCGTGGCGGTGTAGACTCCCCCTGGTAGTCGACCCAGCGCGCGGGAACGCGCCTCCCGCTGAAGAGGGCAGAAATTATGGACCTGTTCGACAGCCCGTGGAAAGTGCTCATCGTCGTGGTGGCGTTCATCGTGTTTTTCGGCTACAAGAAGCTGCCCGATGCCGCCCGGTCGCTGGGCAAGTCCATGCGCATCCTGAAGACCGAGGTCCAGGACCTGCATGGTGACGATGCGCCGGCCGACAAGGAGCAGGCGGTCGCGGCGCTCCCGGCCCAGCCGGCCGTCCCGCCCACTCAGCAGCAGATCGACCAGCTGCAGCAGCAGATCCACGACCTGCAGAAGCAGCCCGCCGCCACCGCACCAGCCGCCAGTGAGGCCGCCACGGTCAACGGCGCCCAGGTGCCGGAGACGACGCAGCGGACGCAGCAGGCCGGCTGAGCCGGCCTAGCCTCGTAGCCCTCGATGGCCAAGCTGGCTGACTCTGTTAACCGTATCCGGCAGTCGCCGCGGAGCGATCCCGACGGCCGGATGACGCTCATTGAGCACGTCCGGGAACTGCGGAACAGGCTGCTCAAGGTCGCGCTCGCGATCATCGTGGGCACGGGCGTCGGGCTGATCCCGCAGGTCTTCACCCGGCTCTGGGCCTTCCTGGAGCACCCGTTCTGCTCGGCCGTGATCCGCGGTCGCACGGGCTGCAGCGTGATCGACGACCAGCTGACCTTCACCGGCATCTTCGACCCGTTCATGTTCCGGCTGAAGGTCGCGTTCTTCTTCGCGCTCATCGTCACCAGCCCGATCTGGTTCTACCAGCTGTGGGCGTTCATCGCCCCTGGGCTCTACCGGCGCGAGAAGCGGTGGACCTACGCGTTCGTGGGCACCGCGGCGCCGCTGTTCGCGGGCGGCGCCGGGATCGCGTACTTCGCGATGGGGCGCGGCCTGAAATACCTGCTCGGCCTGACCCCGACCGGCACCCTCAACCTGCCCAGCGTCGACACCTACCTCAGTTACTTCATGGGCATGCTGTTCGGCTTCGGGCTGGCCTTCGAGCTGCCACTGGCGTTGCTGCTGCTCAACCTGGCCGGCATCCTCACGCACGAGCGGATCCGGAAGTGGCGCCGATTGATGATCTTCGGCGTGTTCGTGTTCGCCGGTGTCGCCTCACCGAGCCCCGACCCGCTCACCATGCTGCTGCTCGCGGCGCCGTGCGTGGTGCTCGTCGAGATAGCCGAGGTCATCATCTGGGCCAACGACCGTCGGCGGGCAAACCGGCCATCCATGTATGAGGGCCTGGCCGATGACGAAGTCGCGCCTCTCGACGACCACATCGACGCGGGCGACCGCTCCTAGGCAGGAGCCTCGCCGCCTGCTAAGTGGGTGATGGTCCCGAAGGTGACCGTCGTGGTGCCGATCGTTTGGGAGACGATGCCTTCCTTCCGGTCGGCCGCCGCGACGAGTATCCCACCGCCCTGGTAAATGCCGACGTGGTAGACGTAGCCCTTTTTGCCGTGGAAGAAGACGAGATCGCCGCGCCATGCCTTTCCGTTGGCTACCGGCCGGAAGGCCCGGTACTGGGCTTCCGCGGTCCGCGGGATGGCCATGCTGTACTGGCCGTAGATGTACGAGGTCAGGCCGGAGCAGTCGAATCCGGTCTTCGGCGAGTCCCCGCCCCACTTGTACCGGTAGCGGCCGACAAACGTCGTGGCGTACGCCGCGATCCGCTGGCCCAGGAGCATTCTGGCTGCTGCGGGCGCCCGGGCGGCCGACTGATGACCGGATGCCGCTGACGCTGGCCCGGCCGACGCGAGCGCCGCGACTGCGACGATCGCCAGGACCGGCGCTCGCGCCAGCCGGGCCAGCCGGCCGGCCCGCCCAGGATCTGACCTATCATACGCAACGCCACTTTTGTCGCTCATAGTGCTGGGTACGTTACCATTAGTAACGATCCGAAGGTTCAGCGGCAGCGGCGGACGGCACCTGCCCAGCGCTCGCCTAGGCTTGATCGCATGTCCACCCCGGCCAGCCCGGCGCAGCGGTACGCCGCATTCCGGAGGCAGCGCAGCCAGGACGGGCCGGAACTCGCCGCGTTCCGCGGGCTGTATGACTTCCAGTTCGACGATTTCCAGAAACAAGCCTGCCTGGCCCTGAGCGCGGGTCATGGGGTGCTGGTCGCCGCGCCGACGGGGTCGGGCAAGACGGTGGTCGGTGAATTCGCCGCTCACCTGGCCCTGGCCGAAGGCGGCAAGTGCTTCTACACGACGCCGATCAAGGCCCTGTCCAATCAGAAGTACGCGGACCTGGTGCGCAGGTACGGCGCGGACCGGGTGGGCCTGCTCACCGGCGACAACAGCGTCAACGGTGAGGCCCCGGTGGTGGTGATGACCACCGAGGTGCTGCGCAACATGCTCTACGGCGGGTCGTCCACCCTGGCCGGCCTCAGCTACGTCGTGCTCGACGAGGTGCACTACCTGGCCGACCGCTTCCGGGGCGCGGTATGGGAAGAAGTGATCATCCACCTGCCCGAGCCGGTCCGGGTGGTGGCCTTGTCCGCGACGGTGAGCAACGCCGAGGAGTTCGGCGACTGGCTGGCGCAGGTGCGCGGCGGCACCACGGTGATCGTGGATGAGCACCGGCCCGTGCCGCTCTGGCAGCACATGCTGGCCGGCGGTCGGCTGTACGACCTGTTCATCGATCCCGGAGTGGACCAGGCGAGCGGTGCGAGCAGGCAGGGGCGCAGAGCGCAGGTGAACCCGGCACTGCTCCGCCTCGCCCGGGAGAATGACGCGACGGCGCGGAGGACGCCCGCGCGGCCCAGGCATGGCGGGCGCCGGCCAGCGGGGTTCAGGATGACGCGGCGGCCCGAGGTCATCGAACGGCTGGACCGGGCCGGGCTGCTGCCGGCCATCACGTTCATTTTCAGCCGGGCGGGCTGCGATGCCGCCGTCCGGCAGTGCCTGGACGCAGGCCTGCGGCTGACCACACCCGAGGAGGCGGCCGTCATCACCGAGGTGGCGGAACGGCACACGGCCGACATCCCCGATCCGGACCTGCGCGTCCTCGGCTACGGCGAATGGCTCACAGGGCTGCGGCGCGGGATCGCCGCGCACCATGCGGGCATGCTGCCCACCTTCAAGGAAGTGGTCGAGGAACTTTTCGAGGCAGGCCTGGTCCGGGCGGTCTTCGCGACCGAGACACTCGCCCTCGGCATCAACATGCCCGCCCGGACCGTGGTCATCGAGCGGCTGGACAAGTGGAACGGCGAGACCCACGCGGACCTGACACCGGGGGAGTACACCCAGCTCACCGGCCGGGCCGGCCGCCGGGGCATCGATGTGGAGGGTCACGCGGTGGTGCTCTGGCAGCCGGGCACGGATCCCATGGCGGTCGCGGGCCTGGCCGGCACCCGCACATACCCGCTCAACTCCAGCTTCCGCCCGTCCTACAACATGGCGGTGAACCTGGTCGGCCAGGCCGGCCTGCGGCAGGCCACTACGTTGCTGGAATCGTCGTTCGCACAGTTCCAGGCGGACCGCAGCGTGGTCGGCACCGCCCGCCAGGCCCGGCGCGCCCAGGAGGCGCTTGACAAGCTCACCATCACCTGTGACCTGGGCGACTTCGCCGAGTATGACCAGTTGCGCAAAGAACTGTCCGGCCTGGAGCGCGAGGCCGCCAGGCAGCGCTCGGCGGGGCGGCGCGCCGAGGCGTTGCGGTCGCTGGAGAAATTGCGCCGTGGCGACATCATCCGGGTTCCTAGCGGCAGGCGGGCCGGCCTCGCGGTCGTCCTCGATACCGGGGCTGGCGGCCGGGCCGCCATCGAGAACCTGCCGCTGCCGCTGGTGCTGACCGCCAACCGGCAGGTGAAGCGGCTCAGCGTCGCGGACTTCCCGGTCCCGGTGACGGCCATAGAGCGAATCCGGATCCCGAACTGGTTCAGCGCACGCTCACCCAAGCACCGCCGGGACCTGGCGGCCACCGTGCGCAACAAGCTGGCCGCCCATCCCGAGCTGGCCCGGCGACCGGCGAGCGTCGACGGCCAGCGCGTGGATGGCGCCGAGCAGGCCGAGATCGCGCGCCTCCGCACGCAGCTCCGCCAGCATCTCTGCCACCGCTGCCCGGATCTCGCCGATCACATCCACCAGGCCGAGCAGCGGGAGCGGCTGGCGCAGGAGGTGGCGAACCTGGAGGCCGCGGTAGCCGGCCGCACGCATGTGATCGCGCGGACGTTCGAGCGGGTCTGCTCGGTTCTCGAACACCTTGGTTATCTCGACGGCGACACGGTGACGCCGGACGGCCAGCGGCTCGCCGACTTGTACACCGAGCTTGACCTGCTGGCTGCCGAGAGCCTGCGCCGTGGGCTGTGGGACGGCCTGGCACCCGAGGAACTCGTGGCCTGCGTGTCGGCCCTGACGTTCGAGTCGAGGCAGTCCGACGACCCTGAGCCGCCCCGGCTGCCGGGCGGCCGGGTGCGCGAGGTACTCGCCTCGATGACCACAATCTGGGGAGAACTCGACGGGATCGAGAAGGCCCATGGACTGTCGTTCCTGCGCGAGCCAGATTTTCGGTTCGCGTGGGCGGCGCATGCCTGGGCCCGTGGGAAGTCGCTGGAAACGGTGCTCGGACCCGACGTCACTCCAGGTGACTTTGTCCGCGCCATCAAGCAGCTCATCGACCTGCTAGGCCAGGTGGCGGTGGCCGCGGGCCATGACTCGCCGCTCGCGGCGACCGCACGATCCGCCGTTGGCGCGCTGCGCCGTGGTGTGGTCGCCTACAGCTCGGTAGGTTAGGCGGGCTTTCCCGGTCACCGTTGATCAAGGTGGCATTCCATCTCAGTGGCTCGTCCAGGGCGGCTCGTCCAGGGTCTTTGAGGCCACGAACTTGGGCAGGCTGTTCATCCGATCCGCGAACTGTCACCAGTGTTGGCCGGTCTCAGATGATGCGGCGGGTTCTCGTTACATGTGCAGGTGATCTGCGCGTTCTCGGTTACCTGGCGGGTCAGTCCTATATGGCGATCCTCTCGACCAGGCTGTCAGCCATGGCCTAGAGCCGTGGCACCCGACGGGGGGCGTGTACTAGCCGTGATTGGTGTAAATGGGAGTGGATGTTGATCCCTGGTCGGAGACCCCGATCGCGACGCACGCGTCCGCCTGTGGGCACTCGATCTGGCCGATGTCTAGGAACGAGTCGCCCTGCATCCCGCCAGGTACCTGCGCGGGCACGGCGAAGGTGCCTCGCTGCCAGGTACGGCCGGCGTTGTGGGTGACGGCGACGACCGAGGACCCCGCGTTGTACGTGTTGCCGATGTGCTGCGCGATGAGGTCGCTTCCGGCCGCGTAGCAGGTCGTCGTCGTGGGGCAGGTCAGGGCGTCGATCATCGGGTAGGGCATCGAGCGCGGGAACGCGCTCGTCGTCCAGGTCCCCCCGCCGTCGGCGGAGAACCCGATCACGGTGTACTGCACGGCGTCCTTCCCCGACGTGACTCCGCCGAGCTGATCTCGCACCGTGCCGTTGTGCTCAACGAAGCCGATCATCGCGCAATGGCTGGCGTCCGCGCAGGTGACCTCGGGTACCGCGCCGGGGCCGTAGCCCTTTGGCCAGGCACCCCGTTGCCAGGTCATGCCGCCGTCATCGGATGTCAGCAGCACGCCGTGGTCGAGGTCGGGGCCCGCCTTGGGATCGAAGTTGCTGTACACGCCGATCGCCACGCAGTGGGAGGCTGTCGGGCAGGCCACGCTCTGGATCGCCGCGTCCTTCGGGAACGACGCCACGGTGAAGTCCCTCCCGCCGTCGGAAGTGACGAAGAACCGCATGTCGGAGAAGAGCGTCCCGAAGCCCTGGGTCACCGTCTCCCCAGAGGCCGATGCCAGCCCCCGGCAGGTCGTCGCGGTGACGCAGGCGAATGTCATGATCTGGCCCACGTCGGCGGGTAGCGGGCGCACGGTCCAGGAATGCCCACCGTTCGCGGTGGTGAGGTACACGGGCTGATGCCCGTAGTACAGCCCGCCCGCCGCGCAGTCCGTCACGGACGCGCACGAGAGCGCCGACGTGAACGTGACACCGTCCGGTACGGGCAGGACGCTCCAGGTCTGCGCGCCGTCGCTAGAGACGTAGAACGAGTTCATGTCCGACGGGCCGCTCGGCGACGTCGAGTTGTCGCCCTCGACGTAGCAGGTCGCCGCCGTTGGGCAGGTGAGCCGTCCCGGCTCCGGGCCCGTCGTGTTCTCCTGCCAGCCCTTGGCGACTAGGTAGCTCATCAGGTGCCAGGCGCCGGCCGGTGCCGTGATGCCCCCGGAATCGGATGGCAGCGGCCGGGCTGGCTGCCACGCGGTGGCCACCGGCGCGTTCAGGCTCGGCGGCCCCTGCAGGACCGTCGCAAGTACCCCGGCGGCGACCCCGACGACGATGACCACGGCGGCGGCGAGAATGACCCGGCCCCTGGTGACCCGGTCCCTGCGGAATCTCCGGATCCCGCGTGGCCGCCGTCGGCGTGAGCGGGGGTCCGACGTGGCCGCACCCTCGGTCAGCGCCACGGCCGCCCGCGCGCGCTCCCAGGCGGCGTCATCCGGCCCCGGGGTGTCCGCCCGGAACGCCCGCAGCAGGTCGATCTCGTCAGGCATGGTCAGTCTCCTTGAAGGTCCACAGGGTGAAGTCGAACTCGCCGAGCTGGGCACGCAGCGCCGCCCGGGCCCGCGACAGCCGCGACCGGGCCGTCCCGTTGGCGATCCCCAGGGCCGCCGAGATCTCCTCGTGGCTGAGGTCGGCCCACGCGTGCAGCAGCAGCACATCGCGCTGCTCCCGGGTCAGCGCCGCGAGCGCCCCCGCGATTCGCGGTGCCAGCGCGGCCGCGACCACGCGAGAGTCGGCGTCGTCGTCGAAAGACCGAGTGCCGCCGGACGCCAGCCGCGCGTCAAGCTCCAGCAGTTGCTGCTCGTCCCGCCAGTGCTCGCGCACAATGTTGGCTGCGATCCCGAAGAGCCAGGACCGCAGCGACCCGCGATCAGGGTCGTAGGAAGCCCGCCGCCGATACGCGGTGGCGAAGGCCTCGGCCGCCAGGTCCTCGGCCAGGTCAGTGCCAACGCGCCGGGCGATGAACCGGTAAACCGGCGCGAAGTGCTCCCGGAACGCGTCCTCGAAGTCCGCCGCTGCCTCGATTGGACCGGATCGCAGTTTCTCGTCCACGCCTAAGTATTGACGAGACGCCGGAATCCGTTCCCGGCCTCGATCCAGTCATCTGGTGGTGAGCTGTTTGACCTGGCGGATCTTGGGTGCCGTTTCGACGTGCTGGATGCCGAATAGGTATCGGTAGCAGATTGCGCGAGAAGTTGTCCCAGCGGGCTGGTCGATGACGCCATCAACCGTCATCTGGGTCGAGACGATCACCTTTCCCACCGAGGCTCCCGTGTTGCCGGCGAACTGCGATCCTGGTGACCTCGCTCATGCTGACTCCATTCCGGCCGAACCTCCGGGTGTTCCACCCCGATCGTGGTGCTGCGGACCATCCCGGTGCCGCGGCCCGTGCCCGCCACGGTGGGGGGGACGGCGCGGTACGGGCGGGCCCTCGGGGACTGGGCCCGGCCAGATGAGCAGCACAGGACAAGGAGCGTGGTCAACCACAAAGCGCGCGGCCTTGCCGAGGCTCTTCGGGCCCGCCTCGGCGCCCTCGCGCGCGACAACCAGCAAGCTAGCGCCCCGGGCGGCCTCGGTCACTTGATGCTCGGGCCGGCCGTGCCGCCGCACGCGATCGGCCGCACGGCCGAGCCTGGCGGCGGCCGCGTCGAGAAGCTCCGTCGCCGCGGAATCGGCCATCGCCTCCAGCTGTGCCCCAGGATCACGCCCTGCCCGGCCGAGCAGTCCAGTGAACGCGCCGCGCGCCGCGTCGGCCGCGGCACTGTCGGTGACATGCAGCAACGTGATCCCCTGGTCGGCGGGCGCCAGCCGCCGGGCCGCGTCCACGCAGGCGGCCCAGGTGTCGTCGGTGATCCATACGAGCACGGTCATGACGCACAGTCTTCCGCGTCCAGGCCGGAAAAGCTCCGACCCGCCAGCTCAGGCGGCGGTGGCTGCCGGGGGGCTGTGGCTGTGCAGGGTTTTTCGGCCGTCGGGGCTGGTGGCGGTGGTGGTGCCGTCGGCGTTGAGGGTGATCTTCCAGCCCCACCGGTGCACGGCGATCAGATGATGGAAGGGACACAGCAAGATCAGGTTGGCCAGGCAGGTCCGGCCCCCCTCGGACCGTGGCGTGATGTGGTGGACCTGGCAGGCCGCGGGCCGCTGGCGGCAGCCGGGGGCGGCGCAGTGCCGGTCACGGGCGATGACAGCCCGGCGCAGGTGCGGGGGGATGGTGCTGGTCGCGGCGCCGGCCTCCAGCGGCAGGCTGACCGCTGGGAACTGGCCGCCCAGCAGCCCGGTCCGCAGGAACGCGGTCAGCCCAGCCGGGCCTGACAGCACATCGGCGGCGCAGCGCAGCACCGTGTCCTGCAGCCGCCGCAGCGTCCGCGGCGGCAGCGGCCCAGCCAGGCCGGAACCGGC
>OCZU010000321.1_pt1 | contig 33727 bp, 32 predicted proteins | sample 1539001 | NCBI WGS metagenome assembly OCZU01 (sample SAMEA3539306, study PRJEB22396) | soil metagenome | biome: tundra; feature: field; material: soil | place: USA | collected 2010-05 | depth 0.15 m | reverse complement strand
CAATGGCGAACGAAAGAAAAAACTCGCGCTCGATGTCGATCTTCTCTTCCACCAAAACGGCTTCGACTGGAAACTGTCCAACTTTCATCGCCAGCATGCGCGCCGCGTGCGCGCGAATATCATCTGGCTTTTTGGCGAAGGCCACTCCGCCAATGCTGGCGCGCCCGGTGGTCCAAGCCTGAATCTTGATGACCACTTCGCCGCCCTTCTTGTCGGCGGCGAGTTCCTTTGCGGCTGCCACGGCTTGATCAGCGGTTGAGGCGACGCGGCCACGCGGAATCTTGAATCCGTTGGCAGCGAGAATGGCTTTGCCTTGATATTCGTGCAGTCGTGCCATGGCTGGGTGCTATTTCCATGATCCTAACCAACTTTCAAAGCTGTTTGCGGATCAGAACCTTGAAAAGGTATGATGAATTCAATGCGTTTCATTCAGAAACTCTGGATGGTGGTGCTGGCCGTTTGAGCTTTTGCGAGGTCATCGCTCCGCCCGGTCGCGACCCCGTGTTCGGGATGACAGGGCGAGATGATTAGCTAAAGTAATCAACGTATGAACGAAGTTTACATTCTCGGCGGTGGCCGAACCGATTTTAAGCGCAACCTGAAGAAGGAAGGCAAGACGATCCGGGACCTCATCACTGAGTCGGGAAAGAAAGCGATCGCCGACGCGAAGATCGATCCGGGCGAAATCAACGCCGGCACGGTCGGTAATTTCAACGCCGGACAATTTACCAAGCAGCTGCATCTCGGCGCGTTTCTGCCGGAGATCGATCCGAAGCTGCATGGCATTCCCACCATGCACACCGAGGCCGCGTGTGCTTCCGGCGCGCTCTCTGTTTTGCTCGCATCGCAGTGGATCATGGGCGGTTTTTACGATGTCGTCCTCGTCGTTGGTGTGGAACAGCAGAAAACGATGTCGTCCCTTGACGGTTCCGATGTTCTTGGCGCCGCGGCGGATTATCACATTGAGAGACCGGAATACGGCGACTTCATGTTCCCGAAATTGTTCGGCAAAATTGCGCAGATTTACATCGATAAATATGGCGTCTCCGAGAATGCACTGGCGCAGGTCGCGTATAAGAATTACGCGCATGCCAAGCTCAATCCATTGGCGCAGATGCGCGACGCCGATCTGACTTACGATTCCGCGTCACAAGTGTCCGACAAGAATCCGAGCGTGGCGCCCCCGCTCAAAGTTTCCGATTGCTCACAGATCACGGACGGGGCCGCCTCGCTCGTTCTGTGCTCCGAAAAGTATTTGAAAAAGATCGGGCGCGACAAATCCAAATCCGCGCGCCTGCTCGGCTTTGGTCACACGACGGATTACCTCGCGCTCGCGAAGAAGGACGCGCCGACATTCTCGACTGCGCGCAAAGCCGCGACGAACGCGTTCTCGATGGCAAACCTGAAGCCGCGCGACATGCAAGGCGCAGAAGTGCACGATTGCTTCTCGATCACTGAGATTCTCGCCTACGAGATTCTCGGACTGGCCGAGCCGGGCAAGGGCGCCGAGCTGGCCATGAGCGGCGCAACGACGTTGCCACAAGTACGCGGCGAGCACGTCAGCGGAAAAATCGATTTCGAGATTCCGGTCAACACCGGCGGTGGTTTGATCGGCGATGGCCACCCGGTGGGCGCGACCGGGGTGCGCCAAGTGTTCGACGCCTATCAGCAGATCACGAATCAAGCCGGCGCGCGACAGATTGAGAACGTGAAAAACTTTGTCACCTTCAACATGGGCGGAAGCTTAACGACTTCCGTGGCCATGGTTTGGGGCCGCGAATAATTGCATAGGGACGATCGACCCAATCGCGACGAGCCGGAGACAAAGTTCGACTCAAGCACAATATTGTGGTCGGAGACGACACTGGCCCGTCGACGGCAAGCTTTACCGCGCCGGAGAAATTTGGTCTGTCTTAAGTTGTGCAGCGAAACAAGCGAAAGCGGACAAAGCAAAATATCGTGATAGTGGTGTGTAATGCGTTTCAATTCTCTGCTGGTGGTGGCGTGTGCCTTTGCGTTGCAGAACGCGACGGCCGCGGATGAAGGTCCGTACAAATTTTTGAGCGAGATACCAATCGGCGGTGAAGGCGGCTGGGATATTCTCACGATCGATTCGCTGACGCATCGGCTTTACCTTTCGCATGCGACAAAAGTTGTTGTTGTCGATCTTGCGAAAAACGCGGTTGCCGGCGAGGTGACCGACACACCAGGTGTGCACGGCTTCGCCGTCGCGCCGGAGCTGCAGCGCGGTTTTTCTTCGAACGGCAAAGAAGCGAAAGTTAGCGTCGTTGATCTAAAGACGCTGAGCACAATCTCGAAAGTGGACACCGGCGAAGGTCCGGACGCGCTGGTTTACGAGCCCCGTCGCGGCGAGGTTTATGTGTTCAATCACAAGGGGAATTCAGCGACTGTGATCGACGCAAAGTCAGCAAACGTTGTTAGCACAATTGCGCTCGGTGGCAGTCCGGAGTTCGCTGCGGCCGACAGTACCGCGGGACGCGTTTACTGCAATCTCGAGGATAAGAACGAGGTCGTCGTCATCGATACGGCAAAGCACGAGGTGGCCGCGCGTTGGCCGGTCGCGCCTGGTGAAGAGCCGAGCGGCATCGCTTTCGACGCCGCGCATCATCGCTTGTTTGCCGGTTGTCACAACAAGATGCTGGCGATACTCGACACCGAAACCGGTAAGGTTGTGGCGACTGTTCCGATCGGCTCTGGCGTCGATGGCTGTGCGTTCGACGATGTGAAGCAGCTCGCGTTCGCGTCTTGTGGCGATGGCACGACCACGATCGTGAAAGAGGAAACACCGCAGAAGTTCACGGTCGTTCAGACGCTCAAAACGGAACCTCGTGCACGAACGATGGCGCTCGATCCGCAAACGCATCGGATCTATTTGCCCTCTGCGCAATTTCAGCCGCCTCCGCCTGCGTCGCCCGGTGCTTCTCCCGCGCGACCGACGATTGTGCCGAACACTCTAAAGCTGCTGGTCTACGGCCTGGCCGAATCAGCGAAGCCTTAGCCGGGCACGTTCTGGTAACCGTAAACATCTCGGCCTTCGGCAAAAGTTTAGCGAGTCGGCCGCGCGCATCGCATCGCTCAGCCACGACGTCCGCTCTGCGCCCGGGCAGCGGATTTCGTTAATCGGCTACTTCGGCACGCAGCTGGAATTTTGAATCACCAGCCGTGAAACCCACTACGCCTTCAAGAGGTTTCCTCATGCGCCCGAGGATGGCTGCCAGCTTTCCGCGATGTGAAGAGAATGGCGACGATGATGAAGGCGGCGATGATGAGCGACGAGGTGATGCGGCCTAGATACAGGCCGCCATGCGCAACGGGTTTGGTGAGCAGATCCCCCAGCGTGGCGCCGAGCGGCCGGGTGAGAATAAAGGCCGACCAGAAGAGTGCCGTGTGGGAAATATCGGTCCACAAATAGACAGCGGCGATGAGAACCAAGGCACCGGCAAACACCAACGCACCGCCTTCGTAACCGAGCCGGGTGGTGTCAGCGAGGCAGTCACCGAGCGCCGTGCCAAGCGTGTTGGAAAAGAGAATCGTAACCCAATAGAAGCTCTCCACTTTGCGGTCGGTGATGCGATTCACGGAGACCGAACCCAGGGTGAAACGCCACAGGGCGAGAACGCCAAGCACAATCGCGAACAGCAGCAGGGATGATTTAAGGTAACCCAGCCCAGCGGTACGAGTGAGATAATCGGACATCGTGGTGCCGACGGTGGTGGTGGCGACGATGACGGCCCAATAGAGAAAGCGGTGGTAGGATTTCGCGCTGACCTGGGCCGCTGCGGTCACGAGGAAAATCCCAAAGAAAATCGCGGTGCTGATCGCATAGCCTAAATTCAATGTCATGGACAAGGCATCTCCGCCGGTTTCACCGAGCGTCGTCGCGCAGATTTTAATGACCCAAAAGGCGAAGGTGACCTCCGGGACTTTGCTTAGGAGGCCGGCGTTACTGGAGTGCCCGCGATTATCCATGTCTTTTTATTATCATTGCGAACGGAAGAGAATGCGCATGCAGCAGCGAGGTGCGACAATCAGGTCATCTCAAAAACAAATCCAGTTTCAGCTGCGTCGATCGACAAATAATCCCACCCGTCTTCGCCGCCGATCGAATGCTTGTCAGGGTTTTTAATCGCTTTGCGCGCGCGAAGCTGGCGCACTCGCGCCGGGGCGAAAAGGAAAAACGATCTCATCATTTACTCGTTACCGATCGCTCGTTCCAGAACAGTAAACGCCTCTTCGAGATCTTTCCCGAAAGTGACGACCCCTCCTTTATGTCCGGCCATGACAAAAATCTTCCCGCTTTTCACGTCCGTGGTTTTGAAAAGGCGCCGTACCTCATACGCCATTTCGGGCGTGCCGTAATCAACCGCCTTCGATGTGGTCGGGGCATGGCCTAGGAGCGCCGCCCACAGCTTTAGGTTATGGCCATGAATGACCGCGCCGGCCTTTGCTTCCGATTCATAAACCGCCGCATGCGTCAGCGATTCGGATGAGGCAATAGCAGAACCTTCACATCGGAGCCAGTTCCTCGCGAAATCGTACGCCACTACTCTGGCGCAGTGAGCGGGCGTCAGCTCGGAAATTCCGCCGGTCGCCGAAGCGGTAATGTAAAAACCATTGGTTGCGCCGTCCCTGATACTCAGGTTTCCGAACCCGATCCGGGATGCGTCCATCCCAATCACTCCCAACCGGCGAAGTTTTTGGCGACATGCGTTCAATTCGGCGAAGCCGTCAAATGGAACAGCCGGAACAACCGCGTGTTCACACGTGAATTTGATGTATTCGCTCACGGCGAATGCTCGGGAAAAAGCGCGAGGATACTTTTTTCGTCCGCCTTGCAGATGCCCCGCTCGGTAATCAATCCAGTCACTAGCCGTCTCGGTGTAACGTCGAACCCGTAGTTGGCCGCGGGGCTGTCTTCCGGGGCGACACGCACTTCGACCTGCCGGCCGTCAAGCCACCCATCGGCATGCTTGACCTCGTCCGCGCCGCGCTCCTCGATCGGAATCTCAAAACCGTCGCGGATCTTCCAATCGAAGGAAGACGAAGGCAACGCCACGTAGAAAGGAATCTGATTGTCCCTCGCAGCCAGCGCCTTCAAATAAGTCCCAATCTTGTTCGCAACGTCCCCCGTGCAAGTCGTTCGATCAGTTCCGACAATCACAAGATCGACATCACCGTGCTGCATCAAATGCCCGCCGGTGTTGTCCGCGATCACCGTATGAGGCACACCATGTTGGCCGAGTTCCCAGGCGGTGAGTTTCGAACCCTGATTTCGCGGCCTGGTCTCATCGATCCAGACATGAACAGCCAAACCGCTGTCATGCGCGGCGTAAATCGGCGCCAGAGCGGAACCGTAATCGACAAACGCAAGCCATCCCGCATTGCAATGAGTGAGCACATTGACCGGCTTCCCGGCTTTCTTTCGCGCAATTTGCGAAATTAGAGACAGGCCGTGCTCTCCAATCATCCGACAGTGTTCCGCGTCTTCCTCGGCAATCAGCCTGGCCGTATTTAAAGCGATGGCAATTTTTTCTCGCGCGGTTTTCCCCTTGGCGATGCTCGTCAATTGCCGCTCAATCGCCCAGGCAAGGTTCACTGCTGTCGGCCTAGTCGCCGCGAGTTGCTTTGCGGCAGAGTCCAAGTGTAGATCAAACGAATCCTTCTCCGTTGCGGCGATGGCGGCGAGATACATCCCGAATCCCGCGCTCGCCCCGATCAATCCGGCTCCTCGCACATGCATCTCCCGAATCGCAATCGCCATTTGCTCCACTGTCGTGACTTCTTCGATCACGAAGCGGTGCGGCAAGAATCGCTGATCGATCAATTGCACGACATCGTCGTCATTGGCCTTGAGCCAGATCGTTCGAAAATGTTGGCCATCTACCTTCATGTCTTTGTGACATGTGCGATTTGACGGTGAATACGTCAACTCATGATGATCGATTATGGCAGCCAATCGATGAAGTTCGCTCGATCCTATTATATGAAGCCTCCATTTACACTTGGCGTCGTCGGTCACTTCGGACTGGCCGTGCGCGATCCGAAGAAGAGCGCGAAATGGTTCGAGCGCGCGCTCGGTTTGCGTAAGCAGTTTGAGTTCGAAAACGGCGTCGCGGTCGGCAACGACAACGTGACGATTGCGCTATTCAAAGGCAAGCCGTGGCCGAAAACGATCGAGCATATGTCATTTCATCTGCCGAACATGGCGACATTGCGAAAGGCGCTCAAATACCTGAAGAAGCACAAGATTGCCGTAGAAGATCCCGGCGACGAAATCGGCCCGGAAGGGCCCGGCTCGAAAAACATGGGTCTCTGGTTTCACGATCCCGATGGCTACCGTTGGGAACTCAGTGTGCAGGGCGGGAAATAAGCGAGGCAATTGACCACCCGGACGTAGGCTGACAACCTTCACGCATGCCGCAACGCCAGCGATATCTCTTCGTCTGCATCAACCGCCGAGCTGAAGACAACCCAAAGGGGTCGTGCACCGCGCGTGGTTCGGAAGAAGTGCATCGGGCATTGAAAGAACAGCTCGCCGCGCGCGGGTTAGCCAAGGTCGAGGCGCGGGTTTGCACGTCGAGCTGCTTGGATCAGTGCTCGTCCGGCGTTACCATTTTGGTTGAGCCCGATCACTTTTTCTACGGTCGCGTCACTGTGTCAGACGTCCCGGAGATCGTGGAAGGGATAGCGAACGATCGACCGGTCGAGCGGCTCGTGCTGACCGCCGAAGACTTGGAGAAAGGTTAAGCGGCCGCGCATTGGGACGCGGCCAGTGCAACAGGCGCGCCGAGGTCGCGGATGCGTGCCTTCACCGTTTCACAACGCTCGCGTTCGCGAACTGCATCGGCCTCCGGCAAATGCTGCGCTTGATATGGCGGTCGCGCTGGCTTCAAGAATATCTCGACAACATCATTGGCGATGCAGACGCGATGAAGTGTTGAAGTCGTCGGACCTTCTTCGGCTTCGGCGAGCAAGTTGTCCCTGATCGCAATGTAAGCAGTGATCTCATCGAGCGCGTATTTCAAATGCCTGTGCTCAACGGGTTTGGCCAATGCCTGCGGGCGCTTCTCCGAATCGGATATCGGGATAACTCCGGCATATCCCCTGAGCGCGTGAGATAGCTGCATACCATCGTGAGGAGCAGACCATGTGCCGTCGGCGTCTGCACAAGCCGTATCTTTTGAATATGAAAAGGGCTTCGGCGGCTCTCCGGAATATCAGGAAATCCTGTCTTCACATTTTCGCTATCTCGCGAGCGCGATGTCGGTAAATTCCCGGCCTAATGAGCGTTCATGATTCCGACGCCACGATGGCTGTGTTCCTCGACTTGGAGAATATCGCACTCGGCGCGCTTGAGGCGCACTTTCCAGCGTTCGACGTCCGGAAGGTGCTTGAGCGTCTGCTGCTCAAGGGCCAGATCGTCGTCAAGAAAGCTTACTGCGATTTTGAGCGCTACAAGACGTTCAAGCGCGGGCTGCACGAGGCTGCCTTCGAGCTGATCGAGATCCCGCACGTGCGCCAGTCGGGCAAAAACTCCGCCGACATCCGCATGGTCGTCGATGCGCTCGATCTTTGCTACACCAAGAGTCACGTCGACACTTTCGTCATCATCAGTGGCGACTCGGATTTCTCTCCGCTTGTCAGCAAATTGCGCGAGAACGACAAAACGGTCATCGGCGTTGGCGTCAAGAAATCGACCTCGGACCTCTTCATCAGCAACTGCGACGAATTTATTTACTACGATGATCTCGTGCGCGTGGAGCTTTCGAAAAAGCGCCCCGGCGTCGCTGCGACCGCGCCGGCTGCGAAACCTGCGCGTGACAAAGATCACGGACCGTCACGAGACGAGGCTCTCGATCTTCTCACGAGAACTTTGGAAGCGTTGCGCGCCGAGCGAGGCGAGGACTATACGATTCGAGGCTCGCTGGTGAAGCAGGCGATTAAACGCCAGAACCCCGGCTTTAACGAGCGCGCGCATGGCTTCCGCGCCTTCAACGACCTGCTCCTCGAAGCGCAAAAGCGCGGTCTGCTGAAACTGGAAAGCGACAAGCAAGTCGGTACCTACATCGTCCACGCGATCGAATAACGAGGCGCCAACAAATCGGTAACGGCGGGTTGACCGCTCACTCCCGGTCTCCGACGAGAGAGAGATACACGTTGTGTTTCGCGGTTTCACGACGATAGTGCGGCAAGTTTCTCTGCTGCGATTCTCCTAAAACGTGATCAGCCGCCGTTCGGGAGTTTATCCTTCGTCAGCCGGTGACTCGCACCTATCTATATATGAAAGCCGAACTCGTTAAAGCAGCGCTCGAAGCAGTTCCTAATCAGCAAATTTTGGTGAACATGGTCTCGCGACGTGTGCGGCAGCTCTGTATGGGTCATCGCCCGCTTGTGGAATTTGCTCCAGGGCTTGGTCACGCCGATGTCGCTTTAACCGAGATCGCCAGCAAGAAGCTGACGTACGAATCGACCTTCGGTCAGAACGGGAAAGACGCTGCTGCGGCGCAGGTCGTGCAGTTCCCGGGGATCATTGTGAGTAAGAAGAAAGCCGCGTAGGGCCAAAAAAACTGGGAGTTGAGGGTTGGGGAGAGGCAACGCGGGCGGAACGTCGAACCTCGAAGCCGATCGCGGATTTCTGCAGGAGACGGATTCAGGACGGCAGCGAATCGCGGCCGCCGCGATGTGATCGCTAAATATGTTTTTAGTCGAAGCTGACCGATCGAAGCGCCTTTTGGTGATCAGTGTTGCGCGGCACATGAGCGCGGAAGAGGCACAACAGGCCGCACAACAAGTCCGAGAGACGTTAGAAAATTTCGCACCGGGCTTCCGGACGTTAACCGATTTTCGGTGGTTGGACTCAATGGATTCCTCGGCTGCAACTCACATTGCGGAGATCATGGATGCCATAGCCAAGAAACAGGTGGGTTTGGTGATTAGAGTGATGCCCGATCCGCACAAGGACATTGGCCTTAATATTCTGTCGCAATTTCATTACGGTCCCGAAGTTCAAATCGTCACCTTCGAGACGCTGGCTGACGCGTTGCAGAGCTTGTCGGAGAATTCCGGTGAATGACGCGGGCGCTGATGGGTTGAGACGGAAAAGAGAAAACGCGAAAGCAGAGCGAAGTTATGCGGTTTTGGAAACGTTCTTTCCGAGCACGAGTGCTGCGACGATGCCAACGCAGATGAAACCGACTATTTGTATGAACATGTAGGCGGCGATGTAAACACAAGGAAAGCCATACCAGTTCCAATAGGAAACATTGGTCGCGATGGCCGCGAGAATTCCGGCGAGGAAGACAAAACCGAGGCGCGCGCCAAAACTGGCGAGACCGGTTTGAGCAAGAAGGAAGACGGCGAGAATGGATTCGAGAAGCTCGGTTGAGAATTCGACTCCTAACAATTTGCCCATCGCGAGCGCTCGACCGGGCGGATGGTACATAAGGATCCCTGACGGGCTCTTGGCGTACATGTCTCCCATGTGTTTCATCGCTTCACTCTTTTGTTCCCGGGTCGCGTCCGGGCCGAGGCCGGGGCCGGGGAAGACGTAAAGTCCGGAAGTTTCTCCGATATTTGCTTGCATGGCGGCGAGGACCACTTGCTCATTTGGAATTTCACGGATGCCGGCTTCGCCCAAGGGCAAAAACATGTGCGCGATCGATGTCCAAATAAACATCGCGATTCCACCTAAAACCCCCGCGAGAATGATGCGTTTTGTCATAAGTGCCTCCGGTCGGCGGCGATTATGGCCGGGTGCGATACGATGGCAAGAAAGGAAACGTTAAGAAGTCGAGTTGTTGAAAGCTGAAACGCGGAGAGCAGAAAGCTAAGAAAAATAACCATCAAAGCGTTTAGACAAAAGGCGTAATCGGCGGCGTCTCTCTTAAAAGAGGAATGGGAGGACGGAGGAAAAAAGAAAATCTCTGAATCCGAATAGCTGACTTTATGCATCCCATATGAAAACTGAGAGGAGAGGCGTTGAGATGTTGAACCAGATTTCCGAACTGCAAACTGCGAACTCCGCGATCCCAAAACCGGGACGAGAAATTCCCGAAAGCGAACACTTGTCGATCGCAACGAATGAGAGCCAATCGGATCAACTGTGTGATGACCAGCAACTTATGTGTCTCGAGATAGCGTTGGCACGCGCTTTGCAACAGCTGACGTCAAAGACGGAAAACTGACAGTAGAATTTCGAAAATTCTTAGCCACCAATCTCTCAACTTCTCAACTCTCAACCACTCACCTCATCCATATGTTTGAGTCCTTCCTGCAAGATATCCGCATCGGTCTTCGCGTCCTGATCAAGGAGAAATCGTTTTGTTTCCTCGCCGTGCTGGTGCTCGCGCTCGGCATTTGTGGCGTGACTACGCAATTCACCGTGGTCAATGCATTCGTACTGCGCGGCTTCTCGTTTCCGCATCCCGAGCAATTGATGAGTGTTGGGTTGATCGACCCGCAAGGGACTCCGCAAAACAATAACTTCGGCACCGGCAACATTCCATCGGGGCAAGATTACGAGGACCTGCGCGCGGCTCAGCAGTCGTTCGCGCAGATGGCTGCTTATATCAACCAATCGACCATCAACGTATCGTATCGAAACAATCCGCAGCGTTATACCGGCGGCTATGTCACGGACGATTTCTTTAAAATCATCGGCGTCTCGCCGATAATGGGCCGCGATTTCACCGCCGAGGACAACAAGCCGGGCGCGGAAAAGGTGGCGTTGCTGGGTCACGAAATCTGGCAGCGCGATTTCAATGGCGACCCGAAGATCGTCGGGCAAGCGATTAGAATTAATGGCCGCGCCGCCACCGTGATCGGAGTGATGCCACCAAACTTCAAGTTCCCGATCTCCGAGCAGCTTTGGGTGCCGCTTTACAACGAGTTTCCGCTCAAGCCGCGCGGCGACCCGGCGGGTCTAGGTCCTTCCATCATGGGCCGGCTCAAGCCGGGCGTAAGCATCGATCAAGTGAACGCCGAATTTGTCGGACTCGCGAAACGTTTGGCAAAGGACAATCCGAAAACAAATGGACAGCTCGTCTCTGCGAGTGTGCAACCGCTCATGAACACATTCAGCGGCCCGCAACTTCGCCAAACGGTTTACGCGATGCTGGGAGCGGTCATCGTTGTCTTACTGATTGCGTGCGTAAATGTGATGAATATGCAGTTTGGGCGCGCTGCTTTGCGCGCGAAGGAACTCGCCATTCGGGGCGCACTCGGCGCCACGCGCTGGAGACTCGTGCGACAGATGCTGACTGAGAGTCTGCTCGTCGCTTCGTTCGGAGCGGTCGTCGGGGTGGCGACGGCGTATTGGGCCGTGGGCTTGCTCGTTCGCGCCACGAACGCGCTGCCATTTCCCTTGCCGTATTGGGTTTCATTCGACATCGACGCGCCGGTCCTCGCATTTACCGTCGGGATCGCTTTGGTTGCGACGCTTGTTTCCGGTCTCATTCCCGCATTACTCGCCTCCCGCGCTAACGCTGCTGAAGCGATGAAAGAAGGCGGGCGCGGCAATAGCAGCCGACTCGTCAATGTCATCACGCGCGTCCTCGTCGTTGGCCAGATCGCGTTGACGGCAGCGCTGTTGATCGCGGCGACGCTTCAGATCAAATCCATTCGAAATCAGATCAAGCTCGATTACGGCTACGACGAAAACGGCGTTTACTCCGCACGTATGGGCCTGTTCGAAGGCGATTATCCGACATCGGAGGCGCGCCAGCAGTTTTTCGTGCGGGCGTTGCGCTCGCTGCGCAGCAATCCGGCATTCGACGGCGCCGCCATGACTGGGCGTTTTCGCATGACCTTTGGCGGCTTCGGCCAATATGAAGTGGACGGCAAAAGTTATGTAACCGACAGAGACAGGCCGCAGGGCAATTTCGAGTTTGTCTCGGACGGATACTTCTCGACCATGGGCTTGAAGATTTTGGAAGGCCGCGACTTCACGATTGACGACGCGGATGGAAAACAGCCGGTCGCGATCGTGAGCACCGGTTTCGCGCAGAAATATTTTGGTCACGACAGCCCGCTCAGCCGCCGGATTCGAATCTTCAATCCCGCCCAACCGCAAGAGTGGCGCACAGTCGTCGGCGTTGTTCCCGAAACGCTCATGCAAGGGCCATTCAATCAGCAGACCGATAACAGCGGTTTTTATGTTCCGATACTCGGCGTGCCGCCCGCGCCGCAGTTCGTCACCATCGTCGTGCGCCCGCACCAAGGGCAGCGGGCGGAAACTCTCGCCGCCCCGCTCGGCCAGGCAGTGGCCCAGCTCGACGCCAACCTTCCAACCTATTTCGGCGGAACACCCGCTCGTTTACACGATGAAATTCTTGGAGTGAATCGCATTACCGCCACGCTCTTCACGATTTTCGGCATTGCCGCCATCTTATTGTCGTCGGTCGGTCTCTACGGAGTCATGAGCTTTTCGGTCAACCAAAGGACGCAGGAATTCGGCATTCGCATGGCGCTCGGCGCTGACGCGGTGAGAATTCTCCGCATGGTCATGACCCAGGGCGCGTGGCAGCTTGGGATCGGGCTCTTCCTTGGGATAGGTGTGACCGCGCTCCTGCTCGGAGCGATCGGCGCCGCCGCGCTCCAAAACTTTCTGTTTCAGGTGAACATGCTCGACACTCTCTGGATCTACAGCGCGGTGGGGGCAATACTGACCGCGGTCGCCGCGGTATCCTGCTTTGTTCCGGCTCGTCGCGCGACGCGCGTCAATCCAATGGTCGCGCTGCGCGCAGAATAACCGCGAAGATATTGAGAGTTGAGTAAAGGCGGAAAACGAAAAGTGGACCGAAGAAGTTGTTGAGGGCGGCAACAGCGCTAGAGTCTGTTCGCCATGCTGATCATTGGGTGTTTGAAGTGGGCCGCGGTTGGCTTCGTGGTGGCGTTTTGCCTCATGATGCTTTACGAGGCCAGCCATATTCACGACGACATTCCGAAGCCGGAATTCAAGAAACGTCAGTCGATGCGCGCGCGGACGGTTCTATCTACGTTCGCCGGCTTGCTCTCCGCACTGGTGTGGCTGTTGGTGCAAAAATTGGACTAGAAGACGGAAGCCAAGACGAGCAGCTTGACGATATCCCACGCGGAACGGCCACCGCGTTTGATCAATTGATTCCCGGCTAGTGTGGTCCGGGTGTCGATACCGGTTGACCGGTCGGATCGACTGGTTGATCGACCAGCCCAGGTGTGACGGAAGGGCGAGGCGTAGGCGTAACCTCGACCATTTTCTCGCCGTATCCAGTTGGTACACGATTTGGCTCACCCTCCACATCGTCCCTGTCTTTAGTTGGAGCATCTCCTGAATACGTCGACGAGTGGTTGGTACAACCCCAGAGAAAAATTGAAGAGGCAAGCGCGAAACAAAATAGCGTGGGCTTCATAAGGTGAATCTAGATAGTCTTGCGGCGGATTTCATCCTGAAAAACACCGCCTTGGTTTGTCTTGCGACGATTTGGCAGGGGGAGCGTTTGCGCTGTAAAAGGGTTCGCCGTTCATCGAGCGCCGCGACAGCTAAAGATTAGAAGCCGATGCGAAATCCGCCGCTGACGGCGTTGTTGTCGTAGTTGTTACGACCGAGGACGCCGTCGTAGTAAACGTAAGTCGAGAGGCGGTTGTTCCACTGCATGCTCATGCCCGTGCCGACGAGCGCGGCGTCGCGGCCGATGTTGGGTCCGCGCACACGAAAGACAGTACCCGCGCCAGAGGCGAGCTGCGAATCAACTTGGTAAGCCTGATCGCAGTATTCGTGTTGGTAGGCCGCGCGTACTTCCGGACGGAAGATGACGTGGCCCGCTTTGATGTCGTAGGAAGCGTGCAGTCCAGTCGTGGACCGAAACGAGTTCTCGTCCTGGTCCTGAATTATCAACGGCGCGAGCGAACCGGTTTCGGTGAACTGGTCGATGCTGACATTGGTGTACTGCACGCTCGACCAAGTCCCGATGTTGAAGCAGCCGAAGGTCCAATCGGAGCCGTAGGAGATCATGGCGTTGAACTCGCTGCCGTCGGTGCTGCCACGGACCGGTTCATCTTGAAGGCCCGTCCGGCGCGTGTCGTAACTATTGAAGCCGCCGCCCACTGCGCCATCGACATAAAATTTGCTGCCGAAAAGTCCTTTGCCAAACATCGTGGCATAAGCGCCGACCTTCCCGCCGTCGACATCCACTCGGCCGTCATCGACTAGATCAGCGGTGCTGCGGGAATAACCGGCATCGATACCGATAGCGAAGTTGTTACACAACCGGTAATCGGCGCCAACGGTAACGTCACCCGTAGTGATGTCGTAACCGGGGGCATTGGAATCGTTGTTGCCCACGTTGACGAAATCACCCGTGCCGGTAACGAACACACCCCAACGGTTGTCGGGTGCGGGAGTATAGACGTCCCGCGTGTTCTTATCAGGGAGCGAACCTTTGCCGTCGGAGTCCTTGGTATAATCCTTCCCGCTCACTTGCGGCACGAAACCATCGGCGCAAAAACCGTTGGAGCCGGCGCGGATATCGTCCATGCGCCGTTGCAGGTTGTCGTTTTGCACGACCGCTTGCGAGAACCCAATCTCATATATAGAGGCGAGTTCTTCCGGCGCGATTAAATCGAAATCGTGCGGCAGCGCGCCGAGCGGTTCCACTCCCAGAAAATTAATCAAAGCCGCCATGGCTGGGTCGTTAATAACATTATCCAATTCGTGAGCGACAGATTTCTGGTTAGGCGTTAACCCGGTCAAACCGGAGAAAGAACTTAACTGGAACAGGATGTAAACATCGAGAGCCTCGTCATAATGAACGGTCGGTTGCAGCATTCCGAAAGTGCTGATGACAGTATCAAAGGCCCCGGTATGTCCGGCCCCATCGGCAATGATGTCGACCCGGGCGCCGTTTACGGGATTGAAGTTGTTGATCCTAATAAGCGAGAGTGTTCCACCGAGCGAGGCAGCGCCGGTGACGCTCAAGAAGTCACTCTGCGAACCGGAAGTGGTCCCGCCGATCTGAAGCTGCAACGTTCCTCCGCTATTTTGAGTGTAGTTGCCGCCGATGTCGATTTGGCGCGGACCGCCGAACGTCTGCAACGTACCGGTGTTGACAATGACATTGCCAGTGCCAAGCGCATTGATATTGCCGACGGCAAGCACACCGCCGTTGATCGTCGTGCCGCCGGTATAGGTATTATTTCCAGTCAGGATCAGCGTGCCGGCAGTGTTTTTTACAAGCTCGCCGGGAGTGAGGTTATCTTTCATGATGCCGCTGAAATTGCCGGCGCCTACGGTGAGGATGCCAGTTGAAGAAAGATCCACACTTCCTGAACCATTGAGTGTTCCAATTGTCTCTGGGGAAGAAACGAGATTGAATTCGCCGTTGTCTGTCACGGTGGCGGTGTCGGGAATTTGATTGGCGGCGAAAAGCTGAACGAGACCGCTGCTCCCGATCATCACGTCGCCGGGGACGGCATTGACGCCCGGTGTCTTATTGAGATTCAACGTGGCCGAATTTTGCACGGTGGTGAGGCCGCCATAGGTATTTGCATTAGCGCCGGTAAACTCGAAGTAGCCGATGTTAGGCGCTTCCAGCGTTAGTCCGCCAGCGCCGCTGATCACGCCGCTAAAAAAAGCCGTGAATGCGCTGTTCTGCACGGTCGTATTGGTGATCGTGCGGGTGGTGGCGCCAAGATCGATATTACCACTCAGCGTCATGCCGCCGCTTGCCGGAGTAATGGAGAAATTGCCGTTGACCACAACGTTATTCGCCAGCGTCGTGCCGCCCACGTGGCTGCCGAGCGTGGTCCCGCCCTCGATCGTGAGCGTGCCCGTGCCGAGCGCATTGTTGTTATCGGCATAAAGCGTGCCGGTATCGAGGTCTGTCCCGCCTGAGTAATTATTTGAATTTGTCAGCACCAGCGTGCCGCCGCTGCCGAAGTCGCCTGCTTGCGCAAGCGTTCCGGCGCCCGAGATCATCCCACCAAGGGTCAGAGTAGTACCGGTGTCTTCGAATGCTTGGTTGAACCCCGATAGAAGAACAATGTTGTTGGGAACGGTCACATCGAGAGCGGTGCCGAGGTTTCCCTGGTCGAGGGTAATCAAGGTCGTCACTGCGAGCTGTCCAGTGGCGCTGAAAGTGACAAAGCCCCCGTTTTGCACGGTCAGATCTCCGGGGATCGCGATGGCGGCGCCAATCTTATTTAGAGAGAGTGCAGCATTATCGACCACGGTTGTGCCGGTGTAGGTGTTACTGCCGACTCCTCCCATCGTGTAGTTGAACTCATTCAACGATACGCCGGCCAGAGTCAGGCCGGTTCCATTCGAGATCACGCCATTGAACTGAACATTGTTACCGTCTCCGTCCGACAAACCGGTGATGGTGCGCGAGCCGCCGCCGAGATCGATCGGTCCCTGAAAGCCGAGCACATTGGTTGAAATGATGTTGAAGTCGGCATTGACGACAACGCTGTTATTAATGAATGAACTGGCGGTTATGCCGAAAGTCCCGCCGTTGATGGTGAAGGTGCTTGTCCCAAGAGCGGTGTCGCTACCGATGAGCAGCGTGCCGGCATTCAGGGTTGTGCCACCACTGTAATTGTTGTTGCCGGTCAGTGTCAGCGTACCGTCGCCAATTTTCGTCAGGCTAAACCCGCCAGTGATCTGGCCGGCTATCTGGAAAGTGGTATCCGCCAGTGCCGTATTGATCGTGGCATTTGCCAGTAAGGCCAGCGTCAGATTCGCGTTCATGTCCACGGCCGTATTGTGCGTCTCGACGTAAATAGTGGCCACGCTGTCCAGCTGTAACGTGCCGGAGGAAAATGTGTAACCGTCTCCACTATCGCCGTTCAGGAACAACGTGTTGATAGTGAAAGTGCCGGCGTTCAGACTGACATTGAAAGTAGGTGGACCGATGGCATTGAACGTGGCCGTGTCACCAGCTCCGTCTGGATGACCGAAGGGATCCCAGTTATTGTCGTTATCCCAAAGACCAGTACCGGCAATCCATAGGTAATCGTCGGCCACGACTTTCTCTTGACCGATCAACCAACCGAAGGCGACGAAAGCTATTAGTGCACGGCGCAAGATTCGTTCTCCGATCGCTGGACGCTTTGTGATGTTCATAGGGACTTGACCGCTAACTTTGTCAGCCGGTGTTATTATCATGCTGATTCACGTACGGCCAGCGCTAATCGTTGGCTTCAGCCCATGTAAAAGCCACCGTTTACGTTGAGCACGTGACCGGTGATGTAGGAAGCCATCGCTGAAGCGAGAAAGAGCGCAGCATTCACAATCTCTTGCACGTCGCCGAGACGGCCGAGAGGAATTTGCTTCTTAAAATTTTCCGTCACTTCGTCGGGCATGCCTTTGCTCATCCCGACGTCGATGAAGCCGGGAGCAATGGCGTTGACGGTGATGTTCTGTCGGGCGAACTCGCGTGCGGAAACTTTCGTGAGCGCGATGATGGCGGCTTTGCTCGACGAATAATTCGCCTGGCCGAACAATCCCATCTCTCCGCTGACTGAGGACAAGTTCACCACGCGTCCGCCATTACGCAGAATCGCGGCGGCTTTCTGCGTGACGTTGAATGTCCCAGTCAGATTCACGCGCACGACGCTCTCGAATTCTTCCATCGACATTTTCTTGATCGTGCGGTCACGAATAATTCCGGAGTTGTTTACCAGAATGTCGAGACCACCATGTCGATCTTGTATTTGTTTCATCATCGCCTCGACCTGCTCCGGTTTGGTCACGTCGCACTCGATCACGAGCGGATCTTTCAACTCTTTCGCCACCGTTTCGGCATCGGCCTTGTTTTGGCCGGCGGGATCGGCAATGTAATTCACCACGCATTTCGCCCCGCGTTTGCCGAAGGCCTTGATCATCTCCGCGCCAATCCCGCGCGAGCTGCCGGTGACGAGTACGACTTTGTCAGTGAAATTGAGTGGATCATCCATAAATCAGGAAGGAGAACTTAATCAGGAAACCAGGAAAACAGGAAATAAGAATCGAAGATCATCGCCTTGTGCCGCAAATCAGTATCCGTATAAATCCGCGTAATCCGCGGTTAGCAGAATCGCTTTGTCTTCTGTTTTTCTGGCTTCCTGATTGTTTCTGTTCATTTTGTCATAAAACATGGCTTTACCAGTTCGCATCCTCACCGCCGTTCCGATCTGCGACGGGCATGATAGCGCCATCAACACGATCAATCTCGAGTTCATCCGGCATGGGATCGAAGTGGTTTATCTCGGATATCATCGCTCGGTTGGCGACATCGTGCGCGCGGCCATTCAGGAAGATGTGTGCGCAATCGGGATCTCGAGTTACAACGGCGGGCACATTGAGTTTTTCGCCGACGTGGTGAAGCAATTGCGCAAGCGAGGCGCGGACGACATCAAGGTTTTCGGCGGCGGCGGCGGCACGATCACACTTGCCGATGCGATGGCGATGGAACGCAAAGGCGTGGAGAAAATTTTCTTTGCCGGGACTTCGCTCGATGAAATGGCGGACTATGTCCGCGAAAAGTATGGCAAGCCGCGCAAGAAGCGGTCGCGAGCGAAAACGCGCGATATCGAACTCGCGCGGAAGCTGACGCAGATTGAGGACCGCTTTGCGAAAAGCAAACGCCCAGCGTCCAAAGGAAAAATCCGCAATCCGAAATCCGCAGTCCGCAATTCAAGAGTGATCGGATTCACCGGACCGGGCGGCGCGGGGAAGACGACATTGATTGACGAGCTGGTGCTGCGGTTTCTTCGGCAGGAACCGAAAGCGCGTATCGCAATCTTGTCGCACGATCCGAGCGTCGTGGGCGAAGGCGCGTTGCTTGGCGACCGCGCCACGATGATCAACTCACAGGATGATCGCGTTTTCATGCGCAGCATGGCGACGCGCGGACAAGCGGGCGGTCTTTCGCCGGCCACGGAAGGTTGTCTGCGCGAATTGATCCAAGGCGGTTTCGATTACGTGATCATCGAGACGGTGGGAACCGGACAGGAAGCGATGCCGTTCCAGAAAAATGGAATTGTCGATCTTACCGTCTTGGTCATGAATCCGGATTACGGCGCTCGGTTGCAGTTGCAGAAGATCGTCATGCTCGATTTGGCCGACATCGTCGTAGTCAATAAGACCGATCAGGCGCGCGCACGCGCGGCGATCCTCGAAATCGAACGGCGCCTGGACCAAAACAAGCGTGCGCAGCAGTTGGTTGCGAGCGTGGCGAAACGTCATCGCGATCCTGGCGTGGATGAGTTGTTCGGTTTAATTTCCGGAAAATTGTAGCGGCGGTCGATTTAAGTTGGTTCGGCCCTTATTATATAGAGCGCCGCGCCAGGAGAGGATCCTATGAGCAAACTCGGACAAGTTGTTGAGTCGGTTGAGAAATATAATCGGTTCGTCCTCGATCAGGTGAAGCGGGCGCGCACCGACGAAAAGTTCGGACGCGAATTGGTGGACCGATGGAACGAAGTGAAAGCGAACACACCGATCATGCGTGCGCCGACCGGACTCGAACTGCCGCGGCTTGCGCTCCCTGAAGTGGATGAGCCGGGCGAGATCGCGCGCTATCTGTTTGGCGAAGGATTGCCCGGCCAGTTTCCGTTTCTAAACGGGGCTTATCGCGAAATGTATCTCGAACCGGAGCGCGAAATCGAAACGGGCAGCTTTGGAAAAAATGGTCATGGCAAGAATGGCCACGCGAAAAACGGGAAGATCGACAAAAAGAAAATCGATAAACCGGCGCAGGCCGAGGAACCAACGCGATTGTTCTCCGGGTTGATGCTGGCGGAAGACACGAACGAGCGTTTTCATTTTCTCACCGCGCATCAGCGCACGCATCGACTCAGCACCGCGTTCGATGGCCCGACGCTTTACGGAATCGACAGCGACGCGGACGGCGTCTTCGGAAAAATTGGAGAAGGCGGAGTCGCGATCGACACCGTCGAAGACATGGTGCGGCTCTACGATGGATTCGATCTTGGCTCGCCCGATTTTTCCGCGTCGATGACGATCAGCGGCCCGGCGCCGATCATCATGGCGATGTACATCGCGGCCGCGAAACGCCGGTTCGGCGCGAAAGTGGTTCCGAAACTGCGCGGCACAGTCCAGGCCGACATCTTTAAGGAAGTTCAGGCACAGAACGAAACGATTTTCCCGACTGAAGCGTCGCTCCGTTTTCTCACCGACATGGTGGAGTACACGACGCGCGAGATGCCGCGCTGGTATCCGATTTCGATCAGCGGCTATCATATCGGCGAAGCGGGTTCGACCCCGGTCCAGCAAGCTGCTTACACGCTCTCGAATGGTTTTGCTTACGCGGAGATGTTCGTCGCGCGCGGCATGTCGGTCGATCAATTCGGTCCGCGCCTCTCCTTCTTTCTCGATTGCGGACTCGACGTCGAATACATCGCGCTCGCGCGCGTTTCGCGTCGGATCTGGGCGATCGGAATGCGCGACGCGTTTGGCGCCGGGCCGCGTGGGCAAATGTTTAAATTGCACACGCAAACCAGCGGCCGGTCGCTCGTTGCGGCCGAATTCAAAAACAATCTCACCCGGACTGCGGCGGAATTGATGCTGGCCTACATGAACGCCACGAATTCGTCCCATTCCAACAGCGCGGATGAGCCGTTCACAACGCCGACGGAGGAATGGATTCGTCTGGCCGCGCACGGGCAGGCGATCCTGCTCGAGGAGTCCGGCATTTTCAAACACACCATGAACATGTTGAGTGGCTCGCCCGGAATGAAAGCGGTCGAGCGCGCGGTTGAAGCAGCGATCCTGGAGGAATTTCGCGAGATCGAGCGGATGGGCGGAGTGCTCGCTGCGGTCGAGAATCGTTATCAGCGCAGCCAAATCCAGAGCGCCGCGCACCGTTACGAGCAGCAAATTTACGACGGCACTCGTCCGATCATTGCGCTGAATAAATATCGCAACCAAGACGACGCGCCCGAAGTGAAACTCTCGCGCACGCCGCGCTCAAAGCAGCAGCTTCAAATCGATCGGCTTACGAAATTTAAAAAGAAAAACGCCGAGAAATCGAAACGTGCCCTCGCCAAGCTCGCTGACGTGGTCGAGCGCGGTGAGAATTGTTTCCCGGCGCTGCTCGAAGCGGTCGAAGTTTGTTCGTTAGGTCAGATCACCAGCCGGCTCCAAGAAGTCGTCGGACGTTTTCGCCCAATGGTATAGCCGCTGACAAAATGTAGGAGGGACCTCAGTGTCCCGATCCTTCAGTGAAAGAGTCCCCTCACTCTTCCAATTTGCGCCTTCATCGTTGGTCGGATGCCGCAGCCACATTCTCTGTTACAAAATCTCTTCATCCGAAGAAGCCCGCTTTAAATGAACAGGCACGCGAGATTATTGTTTCAGCGTTTGAGTTTGCGGTGAAAGAACAGCGTATCTATCTCCGAGCATTTGTGGTCATGCCAGACCACTGGCATATCCTCTTTGCTTTGATCGAACCTTGGACCCTTCCGAAGTTTATACACAACCTGATGAGCTACGTCGGCAGAAAGACTTCCGTAGCCTTGAAACAGTATCATACGGCATGGCAAGACGGTTACTACGACACGCATGTTAAAACAGCCAGGCAGTTCGAGTTTGTTGCTTACTACATCGAACAGAATCCAGTTGTGAAAGGGTTGGTAGAGAAAGCGGAGCAATGGGAAGCGAGCAGTGCCAAGCGAACAGATATTGTTACTGAACCGTGGCCCTGGCTCCTTGATGAATCTTAAGCTGTCGGGGCACTGAGGCCCCTCCCACATTATTATTTCTTCACCCGTTTCAGGCGCATGTTCTCGCCGTAGAAAGGCAAGCAGCGCGGCTCGGCAACGTTCGCCATCTTCATCGAGACGATTATATCTTTTCCAGCACGATTGATGATACCGGTGCCCGTATTCCCGAAGCTGTCTTCAAATGTGAATTCCACGGTGCCTTTCGGATTGATTTTTCCCGCGCCGCTGCCATCGGGCGCCGCGCCATGTCCATCGGAATACGCAGCGTCAAACGACAACTGAATCGCGTCTCCTTGCTGTTCCAGGCTGAGTTCGAAAACCCCTCCGCCGTGGACGGAGGTTTTGAACTCGCCAGTCCAATCTATTGGGTCGGCTGCAGCCACCGGCCACGCACTTGAAATCGTGAGTAACGCTACGAGTGCCAGGGCGCATTGTTTGCTGGGGTCTAATTGTCGATTTTTCATTTCGTTGATTCGTTAGCGCAACTGTGTGCGCGAATGTCGTCGAGAGTTTGTGGATTTTCGAGTGCGGAAATGTCGAACAGTGCGCCGTAATAATATGCACGCGCGGCTGAGCGGATTCGCATTGTGAGCATTACGGGCCGCGCATATTCTGCGCGCATCCATGGCTTCCCCGCAAATAGACGCTGGGGCAAGCGCGCGCACTCGAATCGCGGCGCGGCTGCTGCCGTTTCTTTTTCTCCTTTACGTCGCGAACTATCTCGATCGCACAAATATCGCGTATGCGACGCTCGGTATGAAGGGCGACCTGGGTCTGACCGATTCGGTATTTGGCACAGCGAGTGGAATTTTCTTTATCGGCTATCTCGGGTTGCAAATCCCGGGCGCACTGCTGGTGGAACGCTGGAGCGCAAGGTTGCTGCTGGCGATAACCCTGATCACGTGGGGCGCACTCACAACCCTCACAGGTTTTGTGCGCAGTCCGCTCGATCTTTATGGCGCGCGTTTTCTACTCGGCGCGGCCGAGGCAGGGTTCTTTCCCGGCGTGATTGTTTATCTTTCTCACTGGTTCATTTATCAGGACCGGGCCAAGGCGGTGGCGCGGTTTATGTCCGCCATTCCGATTGCCTACATTCTCGGAGGGCCGATTGCCGGGAAAATTCTGGGTGTTCATTGGCTCGGCGTTCCTGGATGGCGATGGCTCTTCTTACTGGAAGGCGTGCCCGCGATCGTACTTGGAATCGTGACGCTGACGTGGCTGCCCGATCGGCCCGGCGAAGTGCGATGGTTGCGGGCTGACGAACGCGATTGGTTGGCTGCTCGCCTTGCCGAAGAGCGGCGCGCCAAAGCACATGTGCAGCACGTTACGATTTGGCAGGCGCTCCGGCAGCGGCCAGTGGTGCTGCTCACGGCCGGGCTGTTCTTTTGCTATACCGGGGGCTATGCCTTTTGGTTTTGGATGCCGACCATGCTCCAGCGGCTTACCGGATGGACTGATGTTCAGCGCATTGGCTGGATCGGCGCGATACCGTTTGTCGCGGGCCTTATCGGAATGCTGCTGCTGGGCTGGAACTCCGACCGTACTCGCGAACGCCGCTGGCATTTTGCCATCCCGCAGTTAACCGCTGCGCTGGCACTATGTGCGTGGTTCCTTGCTCCGCATTCGAACGCACTGCTCATCGTGGTGTTCACGCTGATAGGATTTGGCACGACCGCGTACCTGCCATCGTTCTGGGCGCTTCCCAGTGCATTTCTTGCCGATTCGGCGGGGGCCGCGGCGGTCGGGTTTATCAATTGCACGGCTAGCATTGGCGGATTCTTTGGTCCCATGATCATCGGCAACCTGAGCCAGCGCACCGGCTCGTTCCGCGGGGGATTTATCTTCATGATCGCGTGCTGGACCATCGCGTCACTGCTGGTGCTGCTCTGCCCGCGGGAAAATGCGCATAGATCATAGTTAGACTTAGACGAGAATAGTAATGTTGACCCCTTTTCCAGTATTTGTTGGTTCCACGTTTCAAGACCTTCAGCCGTATAGGGCTGCAGTTCGTCAAGCTCTTCACCAACTGGAGGCTGTCGTTCGCGGAATGGAGTATTTTGGTTCTCTACCAGAAACCCCGAAAGAAGAGTGTCTGCGGATCGTTCGCAGCTGCCGCGCTTACGTAGGCATCTTTGCCATGCGCTATGGCTCGCTGGATCAAGCGACAGGAAAGTCACTGACGCACCTCGAATATGATGAGGCTCAACGAATTCATCTTCCTTCCTTGATCTATTTATTGGATGAGGAGCGACAGCCCGTACTTCCGAGCCAAATAGAATTCGGAGAAGGCGCAGGAAAGTTAAAACTGTTCAAGGCGGAACTACGCCAACGCCATGTCGTGAGCTTCTTTACCACGCCGGAAGATCTTATGGGTAAAATCACACGCGACCTGCCGGCTCTGGCTGAAAGAAGCGGCTTTGAAGTTCGCGCGGGGGAGTTATCCAAGATCATAGCCGCTCTTCCTCGAATCGATTGGCTAACCGTGGAAAGATTTACATTCCTTAAGCGAGAGATTGGCGATACAGCGTCTCCAATTCCATCAGATGCGATTCTGAGAGAAGTTATCGAATTCCTTCTTAGCGGAGATCGCCAAGCCGCGGCGTTTCTTGTTACGCGCGCGACTCCGCTCGACCTTAGGGCCGCGATCGATTTAACTATGGCGATCGAAAATAAGATTCGCGAAATCGTCGAGCACGGGTTTGAAGTTTTGCACGCTCAGGAGCCTGAAGGACTCGGCGCCAATTCGCCATCGACTCCAAAGGTTTAACCAAGCGATGCAGCCAGTCGCGGCCTGCCCTAGTGCCGAGTCTGGCCGATGCGCCGCTAAAGTTAGTGTTTGAGCGCGATGTCGAATGGCGCGCCGGTCTTCGCGCGGACATCCTCTACCGTGACACCGGGATGCAGTTCAGTGAGGACGAGCCCGCCACCCTTCTTCACTTCGAACACGCACAGGTCAGTGATGATGAGGTTGACGACGCCCAGGCCCGTGATGGGCAAGGTGCATTCTTTCAAAATCTTCGGGCTGCCGTCCCTGGCGCAGTGCTCCATCACCGCTACCACGCGCGTTACCCCAGCGACGAGGTCCATCGCCCCACCGGGCCCTTTGACCATTTTACCTGGAACCATCCAATTCGCGATGTCGCCTTTGTCCGTCACTTCGAAGGCGCCCAGAATGGCGAGATCGATGTGCCCGCCGCGAATCATGGTGAACGAGTCGGCGCTCGAGAAGAAGGCCGAGCCGGGAATCGCCGTGATGGTTTGTTTGCCGGCGTTGATCAGATCGGCATCCACCTCGTCCTCGGTCGGGAACGGCCCGATGCCGAGCAGGCCGTTCTCGGATTGCAGCGTGACGTTCATCCCTTCGGGAATGTAATTCGCCACGAGCGTCGGGATGCCGATGCCGAGGTTGACGTAGTAGCCGTCGCGCAGCTCCTGCGCCGCACGCTTCGCCATCAACTCACGGATCGGATTTTCTTTTTTTGAGGTCGCGCTGCCCTGCACGGTGCGGAACTCGATGCGTTTCTCGTAGCTCGGGCCTTGGATGATGCGGTCGACGAAAATGCCCGGCGTGTGAATCTGGTCTGGATCAAGCTCGCCGATCTCGACCAGTTGCTCGACCTCGGCCACGCAAACCTTGCCGCAACTGGCGATCATTGGGTTAAAGTTCCGTGAGGTTTTTCGAAAAATGAGGTTGCCGGATTTGTCGCCTTTCCACGCCTTCACCAGCGAGACCTCGGCTGTGATGCCGGGTTCGAGCACGTATTCCTTGCCGTCGAAAACTTTCGTCTCTTTGCCTTCGGTCAGTTTGGTGCCGAAACCGGTGCGAGTGTAAAACCCCGGGATCCCCGCGCCGCCTGCGCGCAACCGCTCGGCGAGTGTGCCCTGCGGGATGAGCTCAAGTTCAAGTTCGCCCGCCAGCACCTGGCGCTCGAACTCCTTGTTCTCGCCGACGTAGGAGGCCATGACCTTTTTCACCTGTCGCGTGGTGAGCAGAACCCCCATCCCAAAACCATCCACGCCTGCGTTGTTGCCGACGATGGTAAGGCTCTTCACGCCGCTGTCGTGCAATGCAGCGATGAGATTTTCCGGTATGCCGCACAGCCCGAACCCGCCTGCGGCGATCGTCATGTTGTCGTGGAGTAGGCCGGCCAGCGCAGCCGTGGCGTCGGAGTAAACTTTGCTCATGTGAGGAAATTTAACCACGGATTACCCGAATGGACACGGATGAATTCCAGTGGGCGCCGCCCCGAGTTGCCGCGCGGCGATTCATCGCCAGATTGCAGCTTCAATTTCTTCTAATGACTAAGACACTCGCCCACCAACTCGCCGATTACGCATGCTCACTTCAATTCGAAGATCTTTCGAAGGAGGTCGTGCACGAAGTGAAGCGGCGTGTGATCGATTCTATCGGTTGCGCACTGGGCGCCTGGAATGAAGAGCCGTGTGTGATAGCGCGCAAAGTGGCCTCGGATTTTTCGGCCACGAATGGCGCGACCATTATTGGCACAAATCATAAAGCGCCACCGGACTGGGCCGCCTTCGCGACCGGCTGCTGCATTCGTTATTTCGATTACAACGACACTTATCTTTCTAAGGAACCGGCGCATCCGAGCGATAATATCGCGGCCGCGCTCGCGATCGCTGAAAGTGTGGACGCAAATGGTCGCGAGCTGATCACCGCGATCGCGCTTGCTTATGAAGTGCAATGTCGTTTCTGTGATGCGGCCAGCATTCGCGCCAAAGGCTGGGATCACCCGACCTACGGTGCGTTTTCGACGGCACTCGCTGCCGCGAGATTGATGAAGCTCGATGCCGAGAAAACTCGCCACGCCGTCAATATCGCGGGCGTGAATTGCGCCGCGTTTCGACAGGCGCGCGTCGGCGAACTTTCGCATTGGAAAGGGGTGGCGTTTGCCAATGCCGCGCGTCACGGCGTCTACGCAGCTCTGCTCGCGCGCGCCGGAATGACCGGTCCAGCGCCAATTTTCGAAGGCCAAATGGGTTTCGAAAAAGAACTGGGCGTTTCGTTAGGCAACGTTGGCGAAATTTTCGTGAAGCGCCCGGGCGAGAAAAACGTGAACGAAGGCACCGCGGCTATGATTCTCAAGACCAGCATCAAGTATTGGCCGGCGGAATATCACAGCCAGAGTGCGATCGAGGCGGCCATGTTTTTGCGCAAGGAAATCGGCGATCCCTCGCAGATTCAATCGGTGCGGATCGAAAGCCACGATGCGTCGGTCGATATTATCGGGAGCGAACCGGAGAAATGGAAACCGGAGACGCGCGAGACGGCGGACCACAGTTTGCCTTATATCACGAGCATAGCGTTGATCGACGGCGAAGTGACCGACAAGCAATTTCAGCCGGAGCGTTTCATGGATCCGAAGATCTGGAAATTTCTCGAGAACGTGACGGTGCAGCGCAACGCCGAGTTGAGCTCGCTCTACGCCAAAGCAGTCGCGAACATCGTGCACGTGACCCTGGCAGATGGACGCACGCTGACCAAGCGCGTCGATTATCCATTAGGCAACGCGTTTAATCCGCTGAGCGACCAGCAACTGGAAGGAAAATTCAATGCGCTGGTCGTGCCCGCCTTGGGCGACGCGGGGGCAAAGAAGATTGTCGATCTTGTCTGGAAGCTGGATGAAGTGAAGAATGTCGATGGATTGATGCAGGCAGTGAAAATGAAATGAAAAGCAAAGGCGCGATCTTACGCGAATTGATCGCGAAAGGCCCAGTGATGATGCCGGGCGTGCCCAACGCGTCCATCGCGCGGCAGGTCGAGCAAGCAGGCTTCGACGCCTTATATATAAGCGGCGCGGGTATGGCGAACGCGACGGCGGGCGTGCCTGACATTGGTTTGCTTACTCTGACCGAGGTCGCGCGCCTGGCTGGGTACGTTGCGAACGCGACAAGAATTCCGGCGATTGTGGATGCGGACACGGGCTTTGGTGGAGCGGAGAATGTGGCGCGAACCATTCGTGAATTGGAAAGCGCGGGCCTCGCCGGTTGCCATATTGAGGATCAGGAATTTCCAAAGCGCTGCGGTCATCTCTCCGGGAAATCGGTGGTCGATATTGAAGAGATGACCGGCAGAATTGAAGCGGCGGTCAGCGCCCGACGAGATAAAGATTTTTTGATCATCGCGCGGACAGACGCGCGTGGCGTCGAAGATTTTCAAAGCACCGTCAAACGTGCGCAAAAATATGTCGCGGCTGGCGCTGACGCGATTTTTCCCGAGGCATTACAGAGCGCTGATGAGTTCCACGATTTCGCGAAAGAGCTGAAAGTTCCGTTGCTGGCGAACATGACTGAGTTTGGCAAGAGTCCATTGCTTTCGTTCAAAGAGCTTTCGGATTTCGGTTATCGCATGGTGATTTTTCCGCAGAGCGCATTCCGGGTGTCGATGAAAGCAACCGAAGAATTTTGTCGCGATTTGAAGAAACGCGGGACGCAGTCGGATTCGATCGACCAGATGCAAACCCGAGAAGAGCTCTACAAATTATTGGATTACGATCCGGCCGCGGACAGTTGGCCGGGCTTGCGTAACCAATAAGAAAAACATTCAACGCTCAACAATATGTTAAGCGTTGAACATTGAACGTTTCTTAATCGCGAGTAAGAAGAAACACATTGATGAGTACAGAAACAAAACCAGCATACAGTCCCGGCCTGGCCGGCGTGATCGCGGGCGAAACAGAAATTTGCTGGGTCGATCCCAACGCCGGGCTGATGTATCGCGGCTACGACATTCACGAAATGGCGGAGCAGGCCAGCTTCGAAGAAGTCGCGTTCTTGCTGCTTAACGGCGAGCTGCCCAGCAAGGAACAGCTCGGCAAATTCTCGCGCGAGGTCGCGACGCAACGGGAATTGCCGGCGCCCGTCGTCAAACTGCTGCGATTGATGCCGCGCGAGACGCATCCAATGGATATGCTGCGCACCGGCGTATCGATGTTGGCGTCGTTCGACCAGGAACTCAATGACCACTCGCACGCCGCTAATATTCGCAAAGCGATCCGCTTGATCGCGCGCGTCTCGACCCTGAGCACAGACGGCTGGCGAATTTCTCAAGGCGAAGAACCGCTGCCGGAAAAGCTCGATCTGACGCAGGCTGGAAATTTGTTCTACAAGTTGACCGGCAAGATTCCGCAAGCCTGGCAAATCCGAATGCTCGACACGATTTTCATTTTATATGCGGATCATGAATTCAACGCCTCCACTTTTGCTGCGCGCGTGACCGCTTCGACACTGGCCGATATGTACGCCGCAGTGACTTCTGCGTGCGGAACCCTGAAGGGACCGCTGCACGGCGGGGCTAACGAGGAATCGATGAAGATGCTCGACGATATCAAAACGCCCGACCGCGCCGAAGGCTGGTTGAAAGAGCAGCTCGCGAAAAAGGCGAAGATCATGGGATTTGGTCATCGGGTATATAAGAAGGGCGATTCGCGGGTGCCGATCATGCGCGAAATCGGACGAGATCTGGGCAAACGAACGGGCAAGGAGCAATGGATACCGATTTGTGAAAAGCTCGAGGAAACGATGGAGCGTGAGAAGCACCTGTGCGCGAACGTCGATCTTTACGCTGCGCCGGTGCTCACGATGCTCGGATTTCCGCCGGAGTTGAATACGCCGATCTTTGCCGCGTCGCGCGTGGCCGGTTGGTGCGCGCACGTGGTGGAACAACACGATCACAATCGATTGATCCGGCCACGCTCGCTTTACACGGGGCCGAAGCTGCGGCCGTATCCCGGCAGCGCTTCAAACGGCGCGTGACTCACAAAACTGTAGCGGCGCTCTATGACCGCCGTAGCATTATTTTCGGCGTTCATAGAGCGCCGCTACAATGACGGAATCAAAATCTCTTCAGGAACAATACGCGCCGCGAAATGAGTGCTGGGGTTGCGGCCCGGCCAACCCGGATGGCTTGCGCATCCGCAGCTTTCCGAAAGGCGACGAAGTGATCGCCGAGTGGACGCCGGAGAAAAAATATGAAGCGTTTCCCGGCGTTCTGAATGGCGGAATCATTGGAACATTGCTCGATTGCCACTGCAATTGGACGGCCGCCTATCATTTGATGAAGCGCGCGAATTCTGATCAGGCGCCATGCACGGTTACGGCCGAATATGCGATCAAGTTACTGCGACCGACGCCAACCAACGGTCCTGTTCATCTTTCAGCGAAGGTTGTCGATCTCAGCGATGATCGGGCCACCATCGAAGGAACGCTGACCGCAGGCGGAAAAGTGTGCGCGACTTGCCGCGGAGTTTTCGTCGCGGTGAAAGAAGGCCATCCGGCGTTTCATAGGTGGTAGGGACACATCTCCGAGGTGTCCGACGAATTCCACGGACGGCTCGGAGAGCCGTCCCTAGCAGCGCACGGAATTCAATGCCCGAATTCCGTCGATGCGCGACACCGATCTACGCGGTTACGCTGCGTTCATGAAAAATTCTATGTTCCGCATCGTTCCTCTTGCGACCGAAGTCGCGGAGACGGCCCGGCGCGTCGCCGCGAGTGGTGCGCCGGATCATGTCGTCATTACCGTGGATTCGCCGAGAGGCTGTCCTTGTCGTCACTGTCTTCGCTGGGCGCAGCCGGGCCAGCAGGTGATTCTATTTCCATTCACGGCGATCCCGCCCGGCCGGCCTTATTCAGAAACTGGTCCGATCTTCGTTCACGCGGGACCGTGCGAACGCTATAGCGCGACGGGCGAATTTCCCGCCGACTTTCGTAACGGACGCGTGATGCGCGCGTACAATTCGAAGAACGATATGATCGACGCCGAAGTCGTAAATGGCACTGCGCCGGAAGCGATCGTTGAAAAGTTGCTGCAAAACCCGGAGACTGCATTTGTGGATGCGCGAAGTGTAACTCGCGGTTGTTACACCTTTCGGATTCAACGCGTATGAAAATGCCAGAACTTCTTCCTCCATCGGAAACGATGTATCGCGCGCTGGTCAATCGTGATTCCAGTTTCGAAGGAATTTTTTTCGTCGGCGTGCGCACCACCGGCATTTTTTGCCGCCCAACCTGCTCGGCGAAAAAGCCGGCGCGCGCGAACGTCGATTTTTTTCCAACCCCGAGTGAAGCATTGCACGGCGGTTACCGTCCCTGTTTGCGTTGCAACCCAATGGATCCGGACAAACGTCCGCCAAAGTTGATCGAAAGATTGCGCGCGGAAGTCGAGCGAGCGCCGGGTGGGCGTCTGACCGACAAAGAGCTGGCCGCGTTATCGATTGATCCCTCAACTGCGCGACGTCAGTTCAAACGGCATTATGGAATGACCTTTCAAGCTTATCATCGCGCGCGGCGGATGGGTCTCGCCTTGCGCGAAGTTCGCCGCGGCCGGCGTGTCGATGAAGCCAAAAACGGAAGCGGTTTCGAATCGGCCAGCGGTTTCCGCGAAGCGTTTACGAAAATCTTTGGCGATCCGCCGACGGCGGCAAAGGACCGGGCGTGCATGTTTGCGGAACGTATCGACACACCGCTTGGCGTGATGTTGGCGGTTGCGGATGATGAAGGATTGCGACTGCTCGAATTCGCCGATCGCCGCGCCACGGAAAGGGAATTGTCGATCTTGCGAAAACGTTTACGGACGAACATCGTGCCCGGCGAACATCCGCATCTGGATGCGATTCGTTCGCAACTGGCTGATTATTTTTCCGGCAAAAAACTAGAGTTCGATGTTCCGCTCGCACCGGTCGGTTCGGATTTCCAAATGCGGGCTTGGAAAATCCTCCGCTCGATTCCCATCGGCGAAACGCGTTCGTATTCGTGGATGGCAAAAAAGCTCGGCGATGAGGCTGCGCGCCGCGCCGTCGGCCGCGCCAACGGCACCAACATGATCTGCATCGTCATCCCGTGTCACCGCGTCATCCGCGCGGATGGGACACTCTGCGGATACGGCGGCGGGTTGTGGCGCAAGAAATGGCTGCTCGATCACGAGAGGAAAAGGAAGAAATCAGCCGCTTAAAGCTGCGGCGATGCGAGCCCGGCGGCCTGTTGCAGAGGATGCAGAAAGATTAGACCGCCAGTCTTGTCGAGAACCATTTCCTGCGATTGGCGTTTATCCATCTCGAAGATTCGCGTCTGTTGCGCGGCAAAGCTTCGATCCAATACGTCCACGTTAGCTTCATCGTTAAGGCGGATCGATCGATCGTCGAGGTTGCCCGAGCCGAAGGAAACGAACATGTCGTCCACGATTATCAGTTTCACGTGCACCATGGTTGGTTGGTACTCGTAAATCTTAATGCCGGCTTTAATCAGTTCGGGCCAATGACGCTTTGAAGTGGCGCGGACGAGCTTTTGATCGATGTGTTTCCCGGGCAAGATTATCTCGACTTTTGCGCCGCGTTTGGCCGCGGCGATCAACTCTTTCCGGATGAGCTCATCCGGCAAAAAATAAGCATTCTCGATCCGCAACGTTTTCTGCGCCGAAGCGATGGCGAGGAGATACATCAAACCGAGATTTTCATTGCCCGCCGAACTCCTGATCACCTGCGCGAGGGACGAACCAGTGCTGGCGAGCGGCGGGAAAAAGTCTGCGCCGTGCAGCATGCTGCCGCGTGTCTTCAGCCAATTGGTCATGAAGGTGGCCTGGAGCTGCGCGACAACCGGGCCGGTAATTTTGTAATGATTATCGCGCCAATGTTCCGGCGAATTGGCATTGCCGGTCCATTCATCTGCAATGCCCGCGCCACCAGTGAACGCGATTTTTCCATCGATAATCAACAATTTGCGATGGCTGCGATTGTTGTAACGGCGCGGATCCAGCCAGAGGATTGAATGGTACTTGACGATTTCGACGCCGGCGTCGTGCAGCTTGGCCAGATTTCCCATTCCCATTTTGCTGGTTCCCTGCGCGTCCAGAATGGCGTTAACTTTGACGCCGGCGCGTGCCCGTTCCGCCAACGCCTCAGTGAACTCGCGCGCGATCTCTCCGTCCCAATAAATGTAGGTCTCGAAGTTGATCGACTTTTTGGCTGAACGGATTGCGCCAAGCATGGCTGGGAAAATTTGATTCCCGTTCACCAGGGTCGTGATGTTGTTGCCGGACACGAAATTCGGGCCGAGCAACGATCCAGCCGATTGCCGGAATTCAGGCGAGTTCGCAGAATAAAGAGGCGTGATCTCCTGCCGTACCTGTTTGCCGCTTTTGATTGCGCACCCCGCGATTAGGAACAAACAAGACAGGAGTGAGAAAGTCTTGCGCGGCGTGAAGGCGCGCAGAATGGACAGGCGACTCATGTTCAGAATCTCATCGCAGAACGCTATCACACGGTTGTTCATCGCGCGCGGTGCGCTTTGAGCGCTTCCGTTAACCAGGCGTCTAACTGCGTTTCTTTGCCATCTGAAGTTCGCACCAGGTACGGCTTTCCCGTGAGCAAACTTTTCGACGCCGACAGTCGGATGAAATCTTCGGGTGTCTTGATCTGATTCTTGAAGTGTTCGTACTTGGCCTTGATGTGCGAAGCTGCTTTCGCGGGGGTGTGCTCGGCGCCGTTGCGGATGAAGGTCGCTTTCGACGTCTCGACGTAATGGAAGAGGTAATCGATCGTTTGCTCGAGTGATTCTTCGGCAAAAATCTGTGCCGTCAGAAAAACGGAAACGGCCAGGACGAGCAGGATACGCACGCGAGAAATCATCAGGATGCTTCGCCCAAATCGACGCCCTTGTCGATTCTGCCGGAACGGTCCGCGCCCGGAGTGACTCGAACACTCGACCTACGGATTAGAAATCCGCTTTCGCTGGGTCAAGGAATCGGCTTCAAATCCGATACCAGCACCCTCTGAAACCGCATTTTACGAGGGAAAAATCTGCGCAACTGCTGTTCAATCGATTCCGCATGTTCGCGCATCAAAACGCACGGATTACGCGTTTATTTGCCAAGTTTTGCCAAGCACTGGGCTCAGAAGAGTTGAAACGATGAATGAACTCGGTCAGCGGTTAGAGCGGCAAGGTTGGCCTGACCGTTCACATCGATCACGCCGCTGACCGGGCCGCTGTG